>Ga0307489_10001979_pt1 | contig 13668 bp, 17 predicted proteins | sample SB12metaG_FD_202247 | JGI IMG/M metagenome (GOLD analysis project Ga0307489, IMG submission 202247) | Sea-ice brine microbial communities from Beaufort Sea near Barrow, Alaska, United States - SB 1.2 | ecosystem: Environmental > Aquatic > Marine > Coastal | place: USA: Alaska | collected... | reverse complement strand
CAACATGTATCCCTTGAGCAACGTGCATCTGGCCCTGGCCCCTGCCTGTAGTGAGCTGCGTGCGCCAGTTGGCCAGGGACCAGGGGCTTACACTCGCTGACGTTAGAGCTCAGCTTGAACAACTCCAGGACACATTCATGAGTTAATTCGGGTTATACGGTGGACAGAGAAGCTCAAGTTGAGCTGAAAAGTGGACGAGTGTAAGCCCCTGCCAGGGACTCGGAGTGGATTCCCTTCACGGGCAGTATCACCGACACCTTGGGAGCCGGCACCCCGCGGCCCGATGCCCCTTCCTGTGGCAACACGGACGTCAAGGACCGCGGCACGGGGCCGGTATCGGAGCTTCGCACATCCTTTCGCCCACCTGCCCCCCCCGCTCTCCTGTTCGCCCCCCTCCCGCCGCCCTGATGCGACACACTGCCTCCAGCGCTGCGCTTTGACGCAGCCTCCGGCGCCTCGTCCGGCGTCTCCTCTGGCTTGCACCACACCGTGCGAGTGGTTCCCCGCCGTTCCAGCTCGCGCCGGCCGATGAACCGGCGCCGCGCGGCCCAGTGCCACGCCGCGACGAAGCCCAGCAAGATGACACACGCCTGGATCTGGCAGCCCGCGGCGAACACGCCCAAGCTCGAGGGCCCGAGGAACCTGAGCCAGGGCATCTGAATCTCCTCGTCCGCGGCGTTCCACATCGCGTCCCCTCCGCACCCTCCTCCTCCTCCTCCCCTCCTCTCCTCTCCTCCACACAACGCCCGCGGCGACCACCCAACGTCGCGGGCTTCCCGTGACGGCGTGGCGACGAGTGTTGACATCCGACACGGTCCGACATGCCACCTGCACCTGGATTCGAAGCCATCGAAGTCGAAACCTTTCACCGTTTCGTGTGAATCGTAGTCCCGCCCTCCGATCATGCGTTCCTTCCGGTTGGAAAACGTGATGAAAGCTCGCGTTCGTGTGAACGAGTGGTGCGGAGGGTGGTTGACCTCCCACAACCCCTTGGCGCCGCACACGCACGTGGCTCTGCACACGCACGCGCCGCACACCCGGGTCCCAACGGCGGCGGCGCCATGTCGCTAGTGACGCTGCACGTGTATGACATCACCAACACGGCCTACGAGACAGCTAACGCGGCGATCCAGGGCCTCAACCGCTTCACCAAGGACACCATCGGGTTCGGGGCAGGGGTTTACACTCGCTCACTGTTCAGCTCAACTTGAGCCGTGTCTGACACAGAAGAACACCCTACACACCCTGAGCACCCCCTAACGCTCCCTTAACACGGGCTACACAACCCCTAACCGCACCCCCTATCCCATACCAAGCGCTCACGTTGAGCTGAGAAGTGGACGAGTGTAAGCCCCTGGTTCGGGGGGATCTTCCACGGCGCGGTGGAGGTCAACGGCGACGAGTGGAGCTTCGGCTTCTGCGACCGCGGCACCGGGGTCAGTCCCCCACTCCCCGCGTCTCTACCAACCACCACTCTGCGCCCCGCGCCCGCGTGTTGGGGTGTTTCCAAGAAAGAAATGATAATTATTCCCCCACACTTTCCCCCAAAATCGCTCGTGCGAGCGCGGCGCCGTCAGTCCCCGCGTCTGACTGTGTGCTCGTAGTGCGCCGGTTGACTATTGAGTCACCACGCCGCCAACCACCGCCGCGGCTTTGCCCAACCCTCACCCCGACCCCCGCCCGTAGCTCTACTGTGGGGGTGCTGTTGCCTGCATTTTTTTCTTTCCAAACTATCCCATACCCCCCCAATTTGCTTCGCGAGCGCTGGACCGGGGTCAGTCCCCGAGTGTCCCCACTCCCACACGACGTGGCTGCCGTCGTAGCGGCACGCCCGCGTGAACCAATAATGGCGTCTCTACCCAGCCCGCACCCCGCACCCCGCGCCGGTGATGTGCTGGGGGATGTTGTGGCATTCAGTTTCCGCCCAAACTACTCGTATCCCCACCTATGTACAAAGGCCAGTGCGGCGAGCGACGAGACTGACGTTTCAGCCGCTGCTGCCCAACCCCTAACCCCCGCCCCCCCCGACCGCCGCGCCGCAGGTGTACTGCTGCCGGCCGCGCGGCAACACGGGGTACACCTACCGCGAGAGCGTCCCCCTGGGTAGGGCCTGGGCCTCACAGGAACCGCCCGCCACGTCATGGATAGGATGCCTTTTTATAACTTAACAAAAACAAATGAGGGTTAAAAAGACGTTTGATGACGTGTTCCTCGCCATATGTGGCAGGCCCTACCAGGGGCTTACACTCGTTCCGATTTCAGCTCAACTTGAGCTATTCTGTCCACCGTATAACCCAACTCAACTCATGAATATGCCCTGGAGTTGCTCAAGTTGAGCTCTAACGTCAATGAGTGTAAGCCCCTGTCCCGGGGCGTGACCAGCCTGAGCCCCGCGCGCGTGCGGTCGGTCATCGCAGTGCTGCAGGTGCAATGGTAAGGCGGTGCAGGTTGACCCTATCAAACCCACGTTGAAAGCGCCTGAAGTTAAGTTCTCAAAACTGACATATGATAAACCGCTTTTAAATTTTGCTTTCAAGTTCAACTTGCGCCGCTTCACAATGGCCCGGCGAGGCGTATGACTTGCTCGGGCACAACTGCAACCACTTCACCGAGACGCTCTCAGAGATGCTGGGAGTGGGCCCCGTGCCCGGCTGGGTAAACCGCTTCGCGACCAACGCCGACGCCACAGTCGCCGCGGTGGGGCGGTGCAGGTTGACAGCATCAAAACTTGCGCTGAAAGCGCCCATGGGTTCAGCGCTTGAAGCTACAATATGATGAAACGCTTTCAAACTTTGCTTTCAATTTCAACTTGCGCCACTACACCACGGTGAGCTTCGCGCGCGATCAGACGCGGCTCATCGCGGAGGAGATCGGGGTGGCGGCGACGGCGGCGACCAACTGGTTGATCAGCGGGTTCACGGCAGGGGCTTACACTCGTCCACTACTCAGCTCAACCTGAGCCGTTTATGACACAACACATACCCTAGACACCCCCTAATATCCCCTGACACCTCATAAACACCCCTTAAACAATCCCTGCATGCACTCTTTATCCCACAGAAAGCGCTTACATCGAGCCGAAACGTGGACGAGTTTAAGCCCCTGGTTAACGGCGACGGAGCCACCGCCGAGCAGGGCGGCGCGGGCCAGTGGTAGCGGCAGGGGAGGAGGGGGCGGCGGTGGCGCTAGCGGGGATGCCGGACCTGCAGAGCATGCAAAGGAACGGAAAGGAACGGCTAATCGTTGGGACGGTGGGGGTGTGAGTGGGGGTGGGTTGGGAGGCGGTGGGGGTGGAGTTAACTGGGAGGGGGACTTTATGCCCCACGCCAACGGGGGGAGCGGGAGGCTCCACACCGACGGGGTTGGGGTGGTTGACGACGACACCACGACGACGGAGAACTCGTCGCCGAGGTCGGACGGACAGGGACATGGACATGACGCGGGGGCGGGGTTTGGGGCGGCGGCGGGTGTGTTTGCTGGAGTGGCGGCAGAGGGGGGCGGGGGCGGGGGCGGGGCGGCGGGTGTGAGTGGCGGCGGCGGTGCTTGAATTACAGGGTTGCCTAGGGGTGTTTCGGGGAAGTTTAGGAGGTGATTAGGGGGTGTTTAGGGGCTGCTTGAGGGGTGTTTAGGGGATGTTCGGGGAATGTGCAAGGGGGGTATTTAGGGGGTGTGTAGGGGGTGTGACGGTCCTTGACGTGGCTCCACCCAACACCTCCCTAAGCGGCAGCCGGGGGGAGACAACGCAGCAAGCCACCGCCTACAGCCTTCACCATATATTTTTGTGTACAACGCTCTTATTCGTGACGCTTGGTGGATTCTATCTTGAAATCTCGATTGACTACCAGGTATGAATCCACTACAATCACATTGTCTTGTCCCCTTTGCTCCCGGCCTCCTGCCTGGATATTTAACTTAATCAACGGTGGTTCAAAACCCCGGTTTGCTCCTCCTCCTCCTCCTGCTCCTCCTCGTCCTCCTCCAACTCCCCTCCTCCTCCTCCTGCTACTCTACTCGGTACGCAGCCTCGGCAGCAATCGGCTGTCTATGGGACCTTCTCATCCTCTTCCTCCTCCTCCCCCCCGGACGCAACACATCCTCCTCCCAATAGAAATAAGTCTACCCTATCATACCTCGCCCCCCCCACTGCCTCTTCAACTGTCTACCCAATCATGCCTCCTCCTCTGCCTCCGCGGCCGCTGTCATAACCCCTGCTCCGCATCCCCCCACTTCCTCCTTATCCTCGTCAGAAGTCCACCCAATGAATTGCCTCCTCCTCCGCCGTCTCTTGTCAGAAGTCACCCAATCACGCCTCCTCCTCCTCCGCTGCCGCGTCCACCCAATCACGCCTCCTCCTCCTCCGCCGCCGCATGCACCCAATCACGCTTCCTTCTCCTCCGCCGCCGCATCCACCCAATCACGCCTCCTCCTCCTCCGCCCCCGCATCCACCCGATCACGCCTCATCCTCCTCCGGCGCCGCGGGCACGGGCAGCGGCTGGCTCCACGGCTCCAACACCTTGGACGTCATCCCCCACAGCTCCTTGTCCTGCCTCTCCCGCGTGGCCCGCTTAGCCTCCCACTTGTAGGGAGGTGCCAATTATGCCGGCATGTCTTTTGGCAATTTAGGTGGGGGCGAGCACTCGAGCATATGCCGGGAATTTCAGGGGGATTTTGGGGAGTTCCAGCATTTGTTTGCAGTTTGGGGCATTAACTGGGGTATTCCGGAGGTATTTCGTGGGTATTTTGGGGGCATTTTTGGCATTTTGGAGCATTCACACTGGCATTCTAGGGTCAAAGCCTGAGAATTCGGCATCGGCATTTTGAGCAAAATTAAAAAAAATGGCTCCTCCCCACCCACTTGTCGTCAACCTCGCCGGGCTGCAGCAGCCGCGCGCTTAGGCTCCGGGCATCGGTCCGCACCAACCCGCAGTCCTCCGCCCGTCGCGTGCAGCCCGTGGCGGCGGTGAAGGCACCGGCGGTGTCGGCGTACAGCCGCCCGCCAGGGGCTTACACTCGTCCCCTCCTGAGCTCAACCTGAGCCGTTTCTAACACAAAATATACCCTTAACATCCCCCAATACCCCTAAAACACCCCCTATCACCCCTTGACACCTCCTGGACACCCCTAAACAATCCCTAAATGCACACCCTATCCCATAGAAAGCGCTTACGTTGAGTCGAAAACTGGACGAGTGTAAGCCCCTGCCGGCCGCCCTTCTCACTCGTCGCCTCCGCCACCGCCACGTGCGCCACCGCGGCGGCGCCGTGCTCCACCGACCGCATGAAAAACTTCGTGGCGCCGTGCGGCAGGGCCGGACAGATATTGACAGCCACGTCATCCAGGGTATGTTTAACCCTCGTTTCTTGGATCCAATGGCATCCTATGACGCGCAAGCAATGTACATGAAGACCCTAGGCTCGCCATCCCATTGAACGCATGTTGAGCCTTCGTTTGTTGAGTGAGGTGGCATCCTATGACGTGGCGAGCACCATCGGTCAGGCCCGAAACCCTAGCCCCTAAGCCCTACACCCTAAACCTGGTGAGGCCCTACCGTGCGGGCCGAAGGCAGCGGTGGTGGCCTTGCCGGCGATGATCTGCACCACGGCCATGGTGTAGCGCCGCAACTTGAATTTGAAAGCACAGATTGAAAGCAGTTTCCCATGTTCTAGTTTCAAGCGCTTAGATCCAGGGTTCCAGGCGCTGTCAATGTCAGATTTATAGGGTCAACCTGCACCGCCCTACCATGGGGTTGAACCGCATGCTCTTCGCCGCCGGGCCCTTGAAGACGAAGTCGGAGACGACGGGGCCGGGGTCCACCGCGTTGGCCACCACGCCCACCTTCTCAAACTTGCTGGAGAACACCACGCTGTGGCGCTCCAACAGCTTCTTTGAATCCGCGTACCAGGGGCTTACACTCGTCCACCTTTCAGCTCAACCTCAGCCGTTTCTGACACAAAATGCACCCTAAATACCCCCGGATACACCCTAGCATCTCCTGAACATCCCCTACACAACCCCTAAATGCACCCCCTATCTGACAGAAAGCGCTTACGAAAAGCCGAAAAGTGAACGAGTGTAAACCCCTGCCGCGTACGCGGTGGCGTGGTAGCACTGCTTGGCGGCGGGTCCAAGTTGTAGCGGCGCTAGTTAAATTTGAAAGCAAAATTTGAAGGCGGTTCATCATATTGTAGTTTCAAGCGCTTAGTTCCAGGCGGTTTCAACTTGGGTTTCATAGGGTCAACCTGCACCGCCCTACCAAGCTCCAGCGTGACAGGTGTCACCTTGCTGCTCTGGGCGGCGGCGCACGTGACGTGGACGATCCGACCGACCGCAGGGTTGGCTTTCAGCGTGGGCAGTAGCAGACGGTTCAGGAGCACGGGGGCCAGATAGCAGGGGCTTACACTCGTCCACTTCTCAAGCTCAACCTGAGCCATTTCTGACACAAAATACACCATAGATACCCCCTCATACCCGCTCATACCCCCCGACACCCCCCCCCTACAAAACACCACCTAGACGACCCCAGCCGCACCCCTGATTCCACAGAAGCGCTTACGTTGAGCTGAAAAGTGGACGAGTGTCAGCCCATGCCAGGTAGTTGGTCTGCAGGTTAGTCTCGAAGCCATCGGTGGTGTTGGTACACGCCTGGAGCGTGGCGGCGTTGTGGATCAGCACGTCGACGGTGTGGAGGTCCGCCGCCACGCGCGCCGCGAAGGTCCGCACCGACTCGAAGCTCGCCAGGTCCAGTTCGTAGCGCCGAGCCCACAGCCAGGGTCTCCAACGGGGGGGGGTAGATTTATTAAAAGGTGGTCTAATGATTGGAGCTAATCGGTAAATCGTACATGAAATCAAGGGCTCTGATGCCATTCTCTCACTGTCAACCGTTCCCGTGGTAGCTCAACTGGCGGCATCTCCGAGGTATGTGGTGCATAGATGGGATAACTGCCATTGGTGTTAGGGTCGAAGCGGCGCAGGTTGAGCTGCAAAAGGAGGATAAGCGTGAGGCTGGGGCTTACACTCGTTCACGTTAGAGCTCAACTTGAGCAGCTCCAGGACACATTCATAAGTCAATTTGGTTATTACGGTGAACAGTGGAGCTCAAGTTGAGCTGAAATGGGAACGAGTGTAAGCCCCTGGTGTGAGGCCCCCTGCCGACTGGTCGCTTGGAATGCCGTTGACGAAGCCGCCGCCGTCCGGGTCGAGGCTCATGCCGCTCTCGGACGGCGGTTCGAAGCTTTCTTCGTCGTCGTTGTCGGCAGTACCGACGCCGGCGACGGGGGGCTGACTGGCGGCGTCGGTGACGGCAGCGGGCGGCCGGCACCCGACGACGACTGTAGCGCCACGGCTGGCGAGCATGCGTGCCGTCTCGAGTCCGATGCCGGAGCACCCTCCGGTGATCACCGCGTTGGTTCCCGACAGGTCCATCCGCTAGGGTCTTACACTCGTCCGCGTTGCAGCTCAACCTGAGCCGTTTCTGAAACGAAAAAACACCATGAGCACCCTCCAATGCTCCCTGGCACCCCCTAACAGCCCCTAAACAACCCCTCAACGCACCACCTGTCCCACAGAAAGCGCGTCAGTTGAGCTGAAAAATGAACGAGCGTAAGCCCCTGCCATCCGCGCGTCCAACTCCATGGTGGGGCGCAGGCCGTACTCCCACGTAGCGGTCACGAACCCCATGAGGCTGTACGCGGCGAACGCGATTCGTATTGCAACGCCGCACCACAGCTTAGAGCCTGGCAGACAATGCCCGCCGCGTCAACGACCCCTGACGACACGCAGTTTGAATCCTCGCTATTGGTCACCCGGCATCCATCCTATGACGTACCACGCCAACGACCCCAGACGCGCATTTTGCACTTTCGCATGTTGAGAATGTGGCAGCATGTGACGAGGCAAGCGCGAGCAATATCTGGCAGGCCCCAGGGCGCGGCGGCGGCGGCGCAAGCACCAACGGCAGGCCCAACCAGGGGCTTCAACTCGTCCACTGTCCAGCTCAACTTGACCCGTGTCTGACACACAAAAACACCGTACACACCCTGAACACCCCCTGACACCCCCTTAACACGGGCTACACAACCCCTACGCGAACCCGCTATCGCATAGAATGCGCTCAAGTTGAGCTGAAAGTGGACGAGTGTAAGCCACTGGGCAGACCCCACCACTTCTCGCACTGCTTCTCGAAGATGTCATCCAGTTCGGCCTCTGTTTTGCCTCCCGGGTTATTAAACACCTTCTCCGTCCGGGCCTTCGCCGCCTCCGTTGCGGTGGCGACGGCGGCGGAGACCGAGCCGGTACGGCGTTTGGTCAGTGTGTCCTTCGCCATCTTGCTGGCGGCCTGTGGCGCAGCTGGCGACGGGCGCGCGCGGGTTGGTGGGGAGTTGTGCGATGAGCTGGATGAGCGCACTGTAGGAGGCACTCATTTTTGGCGCAGGGCGCTTGGCGGTTTATAGCCAGCTTTTGGCGAGCGCCACGAGATACGGCCACTAATTCAACACGTCACTTTTGCACTCTTGTTCATTCTTCGGGTTGTACATTGTGCACTTCGCTCCATACGCAGGCGTCTACATCGTTTCGTTACATCGTTCGCACAATGAGCGCCTCCGCATGCTTGCCCCAGGTGCGCCCCTCCTCTCTTCGTTCCCCCCGCCAGCGCACGCGCACCTGCCCCGATAAGTCTGCATTCTAAATCCACAATATAAACGTTTCGCCCCCTCCAGCGCCGCTCGATGGAAGAGGCTCGTTACGAGTGCGTTGTGTGAGGGAGAGGGTGTCTGGCAAGCGCGCTGTCCGACTGTGTAGTCCTCGTAGCAAATAGTGAGGATGACAAAACGGCGCCCTCTCCATTGTAGCTCTAGCTTCGTCACACGTCCCAAACGAGGGGCAAGGTTGAAGTGCTCACTCGGCCCAAATGCAATCGGGGCTGGTGGCGCTGGCGTCGCGGCGGGACGGGACGGGGGGAGGGGGGGCGCACCTGGGGCAGCATGCGAAGGAACTCGTCGTGCGACCGACGTAACGAACCGGTATAGACGCCCGCGTGTAAAGCGAACTGCGCGGTGCCTGACCCAACACGCCCCCCTCCCGCATTACATTCACAGGCTGCCACGCTGTCGTCTCAGCGCATCAGCTCCACTCGGACGTCCCCGCGCCGCGCCGCCGCCTTGCCAGTCACATCGTCGCATCGCCGACGAGGCCCGCTGCGATGCGAGGCTGTGGACGACAGGCGGCCGTCGAACACGGGTACGGACGTGCGAAGGGAGGAGGTAAGGCCTAGCAGATATTGCTCGCCACGTCATAGGATGCCGTTTGCCGTGTATAAACTCAAGAAACGAGGGTTCGAGATGCGTGTCGATGACATGAATGACAGCTGCCAGCCGATGACACGGTGAACGACATCTCCCAGCCCTAGCTCGCCATGTCATCGACACGATTGTGAATCCTCGTTTCTTGACTTCCATGGCATTGTATGACGCGGCGAGTAATAGCAATATCTAATATCTGGCAGGCCGTACTCCGAGGATCAAGACAGTCGGGAGGTGTTGGACGCGTTTTTCATAGGCAAGGCGCTGGCTGAGACGCTGCTAGAGCGCGCGGGGGGCAGGGGCTCACACTCGTCCACTTTTCAGCTCAACCTGAGCCTTTTCTGACACAAAATGCGTCTTAAACACCCCCTACTACCCACTAACATCTTCTAAACACCCCCTCAGCAACCCCTAAATGCAACCCGTATCCCACAGAAAGCGCTTACGGTGAGCCGAAGAGTGGACGAGTGTACGCCCCTGGCTGGGGGGGTGTTTGCGGAGACGCTGGGAGACATCGCGAAGTTCGACGCGGAACGCCGCGAGGCAGGGCCTTGCAACACGCCTTGGGGGAGGACGCCACGAGTGCCGCGCGGGGATTCAATGGTACACCGGTCACACTGTGGGTTCAATGGTACACCGGTCACACTGTGGGTTCAATGGTACACCGGTCACACTGTGGGTTCAATGGTACACCGGTCACACTGTGGGTTCACTGGTACACCAGTCACACTGTGAGCATGAGCCCTAAGCCCTAAACCCTAAACCATAAACCCTAACCTAAAACCTAAACCTTTGCGGAACCTGGAGGCCGGGCCCTGTGTGTCGGAGGTGCGGCAGTTCCAGGAGGACGTCACGAACAAGGCGCGCGACGAGATGTACAGGTCGCGCGGGGAGGACCAGATGCGGTGATTCGCGTGACGGGGACGGGTAGCTCTACGCATATAGGTATGACAAAGTGCGTGAAACCACTTGGCGCCTTAGCGACTTTCAGTGCTAAGTCGTCCAAATGGAGAGTTCTGATTCGTCGAGCGGGACGACTCAGCACTCAAAGTCGCCAAGTCGCTTAGTGGCTTGCAGCACTTTGTCATAGCTCCACGCATATAGGTAGAAAGGGTAGATGGTGGCAGCGGCGTTTGTAATGGAAATCATTAGTCTACGGTGCGGTTCCTTATAAATTAGCAGCAGGCTCTGACTACAGTACTGCCCATGCGTTTCGCTTCCGACGCGCTCACCCGTTGGATTCTGCGACGGCGTAAAAGCGGTACGGCGAGTTGCGGTGGTACCGCAGCCGGGAGTGCAACTCACCCAACAGAGTGTCGAAGGCGTCCCCGGCTACCAGGGGCTTACACTCGTCCACTTTTCGACTCAGCATGAACGCTTTTGATGGGACAAGGGGTATCTAGGGGGTGTTTAGGGAGTTTTTAAGGCGGGGGTGGAGGGGGTGTTTAGGCGTTTAGGGGATATGTTGAGTGTCAAAAACGGCTAAGGTTGAGGTGAGAAGTGGACGAGTGTAAGCCCCTGCCGGCCACCCAGCGCGCATGCCACGTCAGCCTGTTCCTCGCCGCCTCCAGCGCCGCCCGCTTGGATGCCATGGTGTAGCGGCGCAATTTGAATTTGAAAGCAAAATTGGAGCAAAATTGAAAGCAGTTCACCATATTTTTGTTTCAAGCGTTTAATTCCAGGCGCTTTCAATATGGGTTTGATAGGTTCAACCTTCACCACCTTACCGTGGTCACGGTGCTCGCCAGCTGCGCGGATAGCACCCGCACCAACGCTGGCCAGCCGCGAGGGCCTGCCGGATATTGCTCGCTGCGTCACTGGATGTCATTGAACACAAGAAACGAACGCTTCAACGCGTCAGATGACGCAGCGAGCAATATCTGCCAGGCCAGTCACCGGGTGTGGTTACTACTCAGAGTGGGGACCTGTTATAACGCGTAGATGTATACCTCCAGCTAGCTTTCGTGTGGGAAAAAAAAAATGGAAAGAATATACTAGGCCCTGTTGGTTAAGCTCAACATGTGAAGCGCCTTGGGGCTCGATGAAAGTTTAAAAATCAAATCTAGCAGGCCCCGCCCGTCGCCTTGCGTGGCCTCCGCCGCCTTCACGGTGAACTTGCTCCAGTCCAGCGGCCCCTCGTACGGCAGCTCCGTGCGGTCGGACATGAGCACCGGCACGCACCCCACATGGACGGCGTCCAACACCCGCAGCGACCACCCCTCGACACCGCCCGGGCACAGGCAGTACTGGCTCCGCCGCATCTCCTCCAGCGCACACTCGCGCCCGCACTTCCCCGAGTTATAGGGCCAGGCGGAATATGCCGGCATAATTGGGCATAATTGGGCATAATCCGAGCATGACAGGCTGAATTTGGGGAATCAAGCACAGGGAATTTGGGCAAACGAAAAAGCATATTCCGCCTGGGCCTACCGAGTTAGCGCCTCCACCTCCACCTCCGCTCCCTGCCGCTAGGGCCTGGCAGCAGGTGCTCGCCGTGTCACAGAATGCTGTTAAAATCAAGACTCGACGGTTCACAATGCGTTGGATGACGTAGCTGGTAATATCTGGTAGGCCGTACCGGCCGCCTCTAGCCTCGACTCCGTGGCGAACAACACCCCGGGCAGTCCCTCCAGACTCCGCTGCAGCTTGTTGCGTACGCCCCACGCTCAGGGGCTTCCACTTGTCCACCTTTCGGCTCAACGTAAGCACATGTTGTGGGACACGTTGAGTGCATGTTTTCCCCCAGTCTATTAGACAGGGGCACACGGGGAGGTGTGACTGAACCGGCGTAGGTTGAGTTGAAAAGTGGACGAGTGTAAGCCCCTGCCCACGCCGCCTTGTCTCCGTGCCCCGCCATAGGGTCTAGCAGAATCGCTCGCCTCGTCAGAGGATGCCATTTAATGTACAAAAACCAGGGTTTAAAATGCATTGGATGACGTGGCAGGTAATATCAGCCAGGCCAGGCGTTACCCCGGCACGATCCCGCGGAAGTGCAACAAAGTCGAGCGATCCTTCGAATTGGAGACCCCGGCCCCGGGGGTCCTGGCGCTGGCGCCCGTGACGTCCTCCACCCGCACCGGGGTGTAGCGGCGAAAGTTGAATTTGAAAGCAAAATTTGAAGGCGGATCATCACATCTGAGTTTCAAGCCCTTAATTCCAGGCGCTTTCAACGTGGGTTTGATAGGGGGAACCTGCACCATCCTACCGGGGGCACCACGATGTCCTTCCAGGAGCTGAACCCGTGCGAGTCGCGGTCCACCATGCTGTAGCAGCGCAAGTTGGATTTGGACGCAAAGCCTGAAAGCAGTGTATTACATTTTAGTTTCAAGCTCTTAGAGTCAGGCGCTTTCAACGTGGGTTTGATAGGGTCAACCTGCACCGCCTTACCATGCCGGTGATGAAGATGGACTTGTGTATCCGCATCAGGTTGGCCTCCGACCAGGGGCTTACACTCGTTCCGGTTTCAGCTCAACTTGAGCTCTTCTGTCCACCGTGTAACCCAACTTAACCCTGAATGTGTCCTGGAGTTGCTCAAGTTGAGCTCTAACGTGAACGAGTGTAAGCCCCTGCCTCGGACAGCAGCGCCGGCCCGCGCTCCGCCGGAAACACGAAGATATGGTCGCGCCCCTCGGCGTAGGGGTGCGAGTTGAAATTGAATGCACAACTTGAAAGCAGATGATGGTATTTCAGTTCAAGCGCTGGAACAGGGCGCTGTCAGCGCGGGTCTCAAATAGGCCGCTTTCGGTATATCGCTTCCCCCGCCAAGCGCTGACGCTTTGCCCGCAACTCTGTATGGGTCTTCAACCTGGCGCCCGCTTTCCTGCGCAGAGCGCTGACGCTTTGCCCGCAACTCAGTATGGGCAAATCACCCAGGCGATACACCGAAATCAGCCCATGGCACACCCCACCTCGGTGCGGCCCCAGAATGGGAACTTAGCCACAATGGTATCGAGCGCTTGCGTCACCGCGCGGTTTAACATCCCAACGGCCTGAACGAAGTTGACCCCGCGGCAGGGGCTTACACACGTTCACGTTAGAGCTCAACTTGAGCAACTCGAGGACACAGTCATGAGATAAGCTGGGTTACACGGTAAACAGAAGAGCTCAAGTTGAGCTGAAATCGGAACGAGTGTATTCCCTGCCCCGCGGTTGAGCTTGTCGTGGACGTAGCAGTCCACCAGGCAGGAGGGTCATTGAGAACAAGCACACTCGAACCAATATAGGACGTGCCCACATGACTGACCTTCAGGGTGAATGCACATACTGACGTGTGGACTCGGTTTGTCGACTCAACGTCGGACGTGTGCATCTTCTCAATGAACCTCCTGCCTATGGCTTACCGGGTACCGTTAGGCTCGATGCTCATGT
>Ga0307489_10001977_pt1 | contig 13672 bp, 10 predicted proteins | sample SB12metaG_FD_202247 | JGI IMG/M metagenome (GOLD analysis project Ga0307489, IMG submission 202247) | Sea-ice brine microbial communities from Beaufort Sea near Barrow, Alaska, United States - SB 1.2 | ecosystem: Environmental > Aquatic > Marine > Coastal | place: USA: Alaska | collected... | reverse complement strand
TGAAAGTAGTTCTTTAGTTACTAAGAAATAAGGGCTTTTTTCATCTAAAAAATGGATTAGACAGTAAAGGTCTTTAACACTAATACATCATTAAGTATTTGTGATTCCAATTGGGCTTCTATTTCTTCTCTTTGTAAGTCTTGATGTTTAGTTTCTCTTTTACTTTGTAATTTTCTAACGTCATGAGTTGGAAAGTCCTTAACTTGTTCGTAGAGTGAGTAAAGACCCCTGAACTGCTGAGAAAAATCAGGTTTATCTTTTACGGGTATAGCTTCAAGGAGATGGAACAGCCTTATACAACCCTCTGACAAGTTACATTGCTGCTGGTCCAACGCTTTAGCAATGGTTTGAATACTTTCAGAAATATTATCAATTCTATACTGAATTTTTTGACTGCGTAATTTCTGCTGTATTCTTAGTTTAAATATTAGGTAACCAGCATAAGAAGTAAGGCCGACAACAATAGAGAGTGCAACAAGATAAAAGGTTATATTCATTAATTTAATCTATTCGTTAATTTTTAAAATCATCTATATTTATAGACTCTAACTGCGAATAAAGATCTGTTTGTTGTTCAGATGATTTAATTGGTTTTTCGGGTTCTTCTGTGAGTCCAAGCATATCACATAGTATTTTGTGTCTTGCTAATGTCTGATTCACAAAGTGCTGGTCATCTCTGGCAATTTTTTTGCCGAGATCAATTTTTTCTAAAAGAGTAGCTAAACGTGGATCTTGCTCGATAGCCGCAAGCTCCTGTGTTGGAGAAAAATATTTAACCTTTTTTGCTGCTACTTTTTGCTCTTTAGTTTCTGCAACCAAACTAACGGGTTTTTTACTTCCATGTCTTGGATCTTTATTGCCCTTTTTGGACTCTTGATTAACTATTAGGGCTTCGTTGTTACGACTTCCTGAAGGTTTCCCAAGATGTTTTTTGACTCGTTTTTCAGACGGCTTACGTGTGTCTGAAGGCGTTTTAGATATGCCAATTTTACCAACTTTACGAGTTTTTTTTTGCCTAGCCATAAATCACCTGTGTAGGGCTTAATAATGGACATGATTCTACCTTAGTTTACTAGGGCGTGTTGATCTTTAATATGCTTTAAAGTCTGAAGTTATTTTTGTGAATGCAAAATCGAGTTGTCTTTATGGGTAACTATTTTGAGGAAAATATGGATGGGCGATAAAAGTTCAATAAATCTTGATGGCGCGGTAACAGTATATTTTTGACAGAAAAAAAGCGATAGTTCAACTATCGCTTTTTCGTAGAACAGAGTGTCAGCAGACACTTCTCCCAATATATGTTCATCCTGAACCACTAATATCCAATCTATCTTCGCTTATTATTAATTTTTTCGAAGATTATTTTATTGTTATCGATCATCCTGATACTTTATGTTTCGTCCGTGCTTTCCTCAGCGAGGCTTTAAAATGCAAGACAACTAATGTGTGATGCTTCTTCCATGACAAGCAATATGCTTGTAATTCCTTGTTGATCTTATTTACAGAGAAGGATACAGGAATAACAAAATTTTACAACTTATTTACAATTGAGCCATAAAATAAGTGAACTTATTCTGAAATATAAAAACGCAAATAATAACTTGATTATTAATTGCGTAAATACTTAACTAATGAAGGCCAGCAACGTAGCTTGATATCACTTGAATGTCTTCGTCAGTCAATCTTTTAGCAATATCAGCCATCATGCCATTTAAAGAATTAGCTCTTTCACCAGAACGAAAGGATTTTAGCTGAGTGGCTATATAAGCTGAATGTTGGCCGCTTATGTCAGGAAAACCAGAAAGGCTAGTTCCATTTCCTTTTGGCCCATGACAAGCAATGCATGCTGTAATACCTCGTTTTAAATCTCCGCCAACATATAGTTTATTACCCTGTTCAATAGCATCCTGAGAGGATTCGCCAGGTGTTGCCTTTTGACTTGAATAATATGCTGCCAAATCATGAATGTCTTGTTCTGATAGCGCCGCTGACATACCATTCATTATCGCATTATTTCGGCCTTCTTTTCCGCCTGTTTTGCTGGCTAATTTAAATTCTGTTAATTGTTTAACTAAATATTGAGCATGTTGCCCAGCAAGTTTTGGATTCATCGGTATTGCACTGTTTCCATCTGCACCATGGCATGCGCCACAAGTAACAGATTTCATTTTACCATTTTCAGCATTACCTTGTTCAGCAGCACTGACACTAATGCCCGTAAACAAACAGACTAGCAAAACTATATTTTTCATTTTTATCTCATTAAGCATTTGATCAGCTGCCTATTCTTAAATCATTGAATTAGTATTTTACACATTTACGGCGACAGTAAAATAAAATCATTTAATAAGTTGTGTTTTTATCTGTTTTTAAAGAGCACATTGATTATCCTTTTCCCTGATATAATGATTGGAAATATTATAAAAATAGTTTTGTAGAGTTTTCAGGAGTAAGTGTGAGTCATTATAGTCAAGCAAAATTTAGTATCAGCGCCCCTGATATTACGCACCTAGGTCCAGATGAAGGTATAGAAATTGCCTTTGCCGGTCGTTCAAATGCCGGAAAGTCCAGCGCGTTAAACAAATTAACTCGGCAAAAAGGGCTGGCACGAACCAGCAAAACGCCGGGTCGGACACAATTGATCAATGTGTTTCAACTAGATGAAAACCGGCGGTTAATAGACTTGCCCGGCTATGGATATGCAAAAGTACCCATAGCCATAAAAAAGAAATGGCAAGAGTCTTTGGGTGAATATTTACAAAAAAGGGAGAGCATCAAAGGACTAGTGGTATTGATGGATATTCGTCACCCCTTTAAAGACTTAGACCAAGACTTAATACATTGGGCAGTCGCTGCAGATTTACCCGTACTTGCGCTCCTTACTAAAGCTGACAAATTTAAAGCTGGTAAGCGAAAAAATCAGCTAATGATGGCTCAAGAAGCGGCGTTGGCTTTTTGTGGGGATGTGACTGTTGATATTTTTTCGTCTCTGAGTGGAATTGGACTAGAAAATTTACAGCTAAAGCTAGATGACTGGTTCGGCTATGAAAAGAATATTATTTAATTCATAAAAACGCTCTAAACAAGTTGTTAGGTCAAACAATTAAAAATGAATGATAAACAGTGCAATAATGAAAGATTGTTCTTTTTATCTCTCATTATTTTAGTCAAAAAAAACCCCATTAAATAATGGGGTAAAACACATAGGGACACACATAAACTGTACGTAAGAGCCTAGTAAAGCCATAAAGTTCAACATGATTTTATGTTTTTAAGATAAAAAACAGCATTGGCGGAGGTTTAAGCAAAGGTTAGCAATATTAGACATTTGTACCCTACGCAAAAAGTTTATTAAAATCTACCTATATGCAAATTTGTTTTGTTATTTAAACGCTCAATTGAGCGATAGATAAGCTTAGTGGGCTTCATCCCAGTTTTCTCCAACACCCGCTTCAACAATGAGCGGGACATCAAGCAGCACGGCTTGCTCCATTAACGAAATAATTTTGTTTTTATATTCGGTTAACTTATGTTCTTTAATTTCAAAAACCAGTTCGTCATGTACTTGCATGATCATACGCACATCATCAATAGGTAACGTTTCAATCCAGTCATCCACGGCTAACATCGCTTTTTTGATAATGTCAGCTGCCGTTCCTTGCATTGGTGCATTTATCGCCGCGCGCTCTGCACCTTTCCTGCGCATACCATTACTGGCATTAATTTCGGGTAAGTATAAACGCCTACCAAAAACAGTCGAAACATAACCTGTCTCTTTGGCAACCTGTCGCGTGTCTTCCATATACGTTAATACTGATGGATAACGTTCAAAATACAGTTCCATATATTTTTGCGCATCGTGACGCGGGATATTTAGTTGTTTGGATAAACCAAATGCAGACATACCGTAGATTAAACCAAAGTTGATGGCTTTAGCATTTCTACGTTGTTCAATACTAACCTCTTTAAGCGGGGTATCAAACACCTCTGAAGCCGTTGCAGTATGAATATCTTGTCCAGTCGCAAAAGCATTCAACAAGCCCTTGTCGTTTGATAAATGCGCCATGATCCGCAATTCAATTTGTGAATAATCAGCGGCAACAATTTTATAACCTTCTCTGGCTATGAATGCTTGTCTAACTCGGCGCCCTTCTTCAGTTCGAATAGGGATGTTTTGTAGATTGGGTTCTGTAGATGATAATCTACCTGTTGCTGTAATCGCTTGATGATAGGACGTGTGTACCCTTCCTGTTCGAGCATTTATCATCTTTGGCAGTTTATCTGTATAGGTGTTTTTTAACTTACTCAAACCTCGATATTCCATCAACAATTTGGGCAGTGGGTAATTGATGGCTAATTCCTGCAAAACTTCTTCGGCAGTTGAGGGGGCACCTTTTGGTGTTTTCTTTAGAACGGGCAAATCCATTTTTTTATAGAGGATTTGCTGTAATTGTTTCGGTGAGCCTAAATTAAACTCTTCGCCAGCTAGTTCATGTACTTCTTTTTCTAGCTCTAAAATGCGCACAGCTAGGTCTTGGCTTTGTTGTGCAAGTTTTTGGCTATCTATGAGTACGCCGAATTGTTCCATTTTTGCTAAAACGGGTGATAAAGGCAGTTCTATTTCCTTAAATACATTCACTAAGTCTTTTTCTTCACTAAGTTTTTGCCAAATAACCTTGTGCAAACGTAAGGTTATATCTGCATCTTCGGCTGCATAAGGTGCTGCTTTGTCTAATGGAATTTTATTAAACGTTACTTGTTTGGCACCTTTTCCAGCAATATCTTCAAAGTGAATCGTTGTTTGGCCGAGGTATGTTTCCGATAAACTATCCATATCGTGGCGGGTGGCAACACTATTCAACACATAAGATTCAAGCATCGTATCGAACGCTATGCCTTGTAAATTTATGTCGTAGTTAGCGAGTACATTTTTATCGTACTTAAGATGTTGTCCCACTTTTTTGATTGCAGGGTTTTCTAGAAGTGGTTTAAGTGACGCTAATACTTGAGCTCGGTCTAATTGGTCTGGTGCATCCAAGTAATCATGTGCAACAGGTAAGTAAGCCGCTTCGCCTTCGGAGACAGAAAATGATACACCTACCAATTCGGCATCCATATAATTTAAACTGGTTGTTTCTGTATCGAACGCAAATAAATCAGCAGTTCTAAGTTTGTCTAACCAAATATCAAAATCAGTTTGAGTGAGGATCGTATGGTAATTTCTAGGCTGGGATGTGTGTTCACCCAATTCTTTTTGCTCGAGACTTTGGATGGTTGAGGTTTGTTTCACTTTTTGTTGGGTTTCTGTCAACAAACGTTTTAATTCAAACTGGCTACTCAAAGCAATTAATTTATCAAAATCCACTTCCGTTGGCTTAATGTCTTTTACATTTTCTGGTAAGTCTACGTCCAATTTTATTGTGGCTAATTCATATGACAATGGCAGATGACTCAGTGCGTTACGTAAATGTTCGCCAACTTTTCCTTTTACATTATCTGCATTAGCCATGACTTGCTCAAGTGTGCCATGTTCAGCTAGCCACTTTGCCGCTGTCTTAGGTCCACATTTGTCAACACCTGGTATATTATCTACTTTGTCACCCATCAGTGCTAAGTAATCGATTATTTGATCGGGCCTGACGGCAAACTTTTCTTGTACACCCGCTTCATCCATTTCAACGTTTGTCATAGTATTAATTAATCGAACATGGGCCGTAACAAGCTGCGCCATATCTTTATCACCGGTAGAAATGACTGTTTCCATTCCGTGTCTAGACGCTTGATTAGCCAGAGTGCCAATCACATCATCCGCTTCGACACCCTCAATGACTAATAAAGGTAGGCCCATTGCTTTGATAATTTCATGTAAAGGCGCAATTTGTGTTCTCAGATCGTCTGGCATCGGTGGGCGATTGGCTTTATATTCAGCATACATCTCGTTGCGAAAGGTTTTCCCTTTGGCATCAAATACCACCACTATATTTCCACTCGGATAGTTCTTTTGCAGACTCTTTATCATATTTAACACACCCGTAATAGCACCGGTAGGTTGGCCATAAGAGGTGGACAAGGCTTGCAGATAAGGTACGTGGTAAGCTCTGAATAAATAAGATGAACCATCTACTAATACTAGAGGGTTAGAGAGTGATTTTGCTTCAGATGCCATAATAGGAGCCCGTATTTTATTTTAGAAGATTGAAATTTTGCGAGAATGTCATTAGCGGAGGCATTTATCATTAATCCAGAAGGAAATCTGTGGATAACTATGTAGATAATGTATTAAATAATTCATTTATCGCAAAATATAAATGCTTAGCAATAATAAATAAGTCTTAATAAACATGTATTTATAAAGAATAAAAAACTCAGCGAAGAAACGTTTCATGATAAGTGATTTGTGGATAAGATTTAAAGTTAATTTATACACTCTAAATTCAGGGTAGAATATACACTCATGTTGAACACTAGAAAAGAACATTTTTAAATTATTTTAAGTTACATTTATGGTTGAATATTGATAAAAAATTATAAGCCTTGATTTACCTATTCTGTAGGTCTGTTTAATCAATAATCGGACAATAATTTGATTTGAATTTAAGTTTGTAAGGGCTTGCAAATACAATTGTAGGTATTTGTTTTTATCAAAGAAAAATTGTTGTTCGCTTTTGTCGAAATATTTTCGATGGCAACGATCTTTCTGTTATCTTATTGATTGAAATACGTGAACATAATTAAAAAGTCAACTTTTTTAAATTAGGCTTTTGTTTTGGTTTTAGCAAACAATAATGACAAAAAAAATAGTTAATTAAATGATTTACTCAAAATTAAACTTTTTATCTTTCATCTTGGCAGTCGTGTTAAGTGGCTGTTCTCTTTTGGGTCAAAGCTGAGCCATGCAATATCGTACTATTATTCGGATATTAGGACTGCTTGTTGCTTTATTCAGTGTCACTATGATCCCTCCAGCAATTGTGTCCGTCATATATGCAGATGGCAGCGGCCTTCCATTTCTAATGGCATTTCTTTTATGTTTATTTACAGGATTAGCCATTTGGTATCCCAATAGAGATTATAGAAGTGATTTAAGAGCCAAAGAAGGGTTTCTCATTGTGGTGTTATTCTGGACGGTTTTAGCAAGTTTTGGTGCATTGCCATTTTTGCTATTAGAACAGCCGCAGATGTCTACAACAGACGCATTTTTTGAATCTTTTTCTGGCCTTACAACAACGGGTGCGACTGTTATTGAAGGCATCGACTATTTGCCTAAAGCAATTCAGTTTTACCGCCAGCAACTGCAGTGGTTGGGAGGTATGGGAATAATTGTGCTCGCTGTGGCAATCTTACCAATATTAGGTGTGGGTGGTATGCAGTTATATAGGGCAGAAACTCCTGGTCCTGTGAAAGATTCTAAGATGACACCTAGGATAGCTGATACTGCCAAGCATCTCTGGTACATCTATTTATCTCTTACAACTGTTTGTGCTGCGGCGTTTTGGGCTGTTGGTATGAATCTGTTTGATGCTATTTGTCATGCATTTTCGACCATCGCTATCGGTGGGTTTAGTAACTATGATGCTAGCTTAGGTCATTTTAATAGTGTTGGAGTAAATATAGTTTGTGTCGTATTTCTATGGATTGCAGCATTGAACTTTGCCTTACATTACGCTGCGGCTAGTGGACGTTCTTTAAAGGGCTACTTTTATGATCCTGAGCTAAAAGTATTTTTTATTATTCAAATTAGTTTGGTGCTGATTTGTTTTATTGTGTTAATGCAATTCAGTTGGTTTGCCGATGCGGGAATAGCTTTTGACCAGGCATTGATTCAGTCTGTTTCTATTAGTACAACAGCTGGTTTCACCACCACAGATTTTTCTAATTGGCCTGTGTTTTTGCCTATCATGCTTATTTTTTCAAGTTTTATTGGTGGATGTGCAGGCTCGACTGGGGGCGGCTTAAAAGTTATCCGCGTTTTTTTGTTATATTTACAAGGCAAAAGGGAAGTTGACCGGTTAATCCACCCTAAAGCGGTTTACTCTGTAAAATTAGGTGAAAGGGCTTTACCGGACAGAGTTGTCGAAGCTGTCTGGGGATTTTTTTCCGCCTATGCCATGATTTTTGTTATTATTATGGTTGGTCTGATTGCTACTGGGATGGACGATGTGACAGCTTTTAGCGCAACAGCTGCAACACTCAATAATTTAGGTCCAGGTTTAGGCGAAGTGGCTGCTACTTACGCTGATGTATCTGATAGCGGTAAATGGTTGTTAATAATAGCAATGCTCTTTGGTAGATTAGAAGTGTTTTCATTATTAGTGTTATTTTCACCTACTTTTTGGCGGAGTTAATGATTTATTCTATAGTCCTTTTATGTGGTTAGAAAAACGACGCCATTTCGTGGGCCGTTTTCTAAACATAAGAGGTTGGGCTTCTACTAGTTTTAAGTTTGTTTCATTAGCCGTTGTGACGACTCGAGTACGATACTCCTTCCGGTTACTTACCTCTGACATGGTCTGCGTGGAAGCTTCATCATCTGAAATATTAGCGTTAATTTTTGAGTCATTACGCACTATTACACTTTTAATTGCTTTTTCTTTTATCTGAATATCTGCGACTAGTAAAAAGGTGACGTCTTTAACCCATGCATTGGCTGTTGTTGATACTAAGCCACCAATAATTCCCCCGGCTGCTGCATTTCGATAACCCCCTCCCGTTGCGTAACTAAGAGCTGCACCAGTAGAGACACCTTCAAAGCCACTCTTTAAATAGTTACTCGCAGCTGATGGTGATGCTTTTTCTAAATTACGAACAAACACACTCATACTATATTGTGCATCTGTAGGGCTATCGACTAGAGAATAACCATTGCCACTACTAGTGATTTGCTCGCTAAGCGCTGTTCTAAAAGCATTGCGATCAAACTCTTGCACAGCTGAACGAATTTCTAGATAAATTTTTCTTTTTGCAGGGGGCTGAGTCTACAAAAATAGAGGTGCTGAGTTTAGTTTGAACATCTAAGTCCTTTTTTGCGATTGATGTATGAAGCGCAGTACAACTAGATAAAATAAGCGCGGTGCAGCAATCACAGTAATCTTTAGTTGGTGTATATTCAGTATCAATAATAATACCGACCGTGATATCGATGGTAATAACGACAGTTACGATATTGTGTCCAGTTATAGCGAAGTAAGTCTCTACAAGTATACCCAAGTCGCCAATGGGTTCCTGAGTACTAGGGTGGAGTACCGTTTTTAGCTAGCATACCAGCCAGTGCCTCTTCTTCTGAATCCTCTTGTTGAGCAAAAGAAAATGAAGATATTACAAGCGTACAAAATATGTCAAATGTATACAAAAGGTGCGTGTTGAGGGTGGCCGATATATTTTATTGGAAAATCATTGAAAATATATCGGCTCATAGCTTTTATTATTAAAAATTTAATTTAACGTTTGTACTGTATTTCATTGTAAAATAATTAAGTTAATATAGTAGAAGTTCATAGCCTTGGAAGGCTATAACCCTGCACTCATTACTTTAAAATTGTACGGTTTGGTGTGGTTTTATAAAGCTATAAGAGAAAAGTTAATATTCAACGTTAGCCGAAAAAGAATGCACTGGGTTGAAATAGTTTCTCTACGTGACTAACAAACTTCTTATCAACTAGAAAAAGAATAACGTGGTCGTTGGCTTCAATTTTTGTGTCTCCGTGGGCAATGATAACCTCATCGCTACGGACTATGGCACCTATGGTGGTGCCTGGAGGAAGTTTAATTTCACGGATTTCGCGTCCCACTACCTTAGATGTATTTCGATCTCCATGTGCGATAGCTTCAATGGCTTCTGCCGCTCCTCTTCTAAGTGAGTAAACGTTTACTATGTCTCCTCGTCTTATATGAGTTAGGAGCGCTGAGATAGTGGCCTGTTGTGGAGAGAAAGCTATATCAATTTCTCCACCCTGGACTAAATCAACATAGGCCCCTCGCTGGATCAGGACCATGGCTTTTTGTGCGCCGAGCCGTTTAGCTAACATTGCTGACATAATGTTGGCTTCGTCATCGTTGGTGACGGCGATAAAAGCGTCAACTTGTTCGACATGTTCTTCGGTTAATAACTCATGATCTGAGGCATCACCCGCAAACACAATAGTTTTATCTAAATGCGCAGAGAGATACTTAGCTCTCACAGGATTAAACTCTATTAATTTCACATTATGATCGTGTTCAAGTAATTTTGCTAGTCCAGCACCAATTAGGCCTCCCCCTGCGATCATAATACGTTTGTAACTTGACTCTAGTTTTTGTAACTCACTCATGACCGCACGAATATGTTTTGTGGCTGCGATAAAAAACACTTCATCATCAGCTTCAATGATAGTTGTTCCCAGCGGACGGATTGGTTTACCTCTGCGGTATATAGCAGCTACACGGGTTTCAACATTAGGGATATGTTCTTTTAGGGTAGACAGTGCATGACCTACCAATAAACCGCCATAATAAGCTTTGACCGCTACTAGGCTAGCTTTGCCATCGGCAAATTCAACCACTTGTAATGCACCTGGATAATCTATCAGGCGTTTTATAGCCTTTGTAACAAGTTGTTCTGGGGCAATAAGATGATCAACCGGTACGTCTTGATGCTTAAACAATTGCTCTTGATAGATGATGTATTGTTCAGAACGAACCCGGGCAATTTTTGTTGGCGTTTTGAATAAACTATAAGCTACCTGACAAGCCATCATGTTACTTTCATCGCTATTGGTGACTGCAATTAGCATATCGGCATCTTCTGCCCCTGCTTTTTTTAGCACATCTGGATGCGAGCCCATTCCAGCTACAACTTGTAAGTCTAATCTATCTTGCAGATGCCTTAGAGTATCTGGATCTGAATCGATGACAGTTATTTCATTTTTTTCACCGACCAAATTTTCAGCTAAAGTGGCGCCAACTTGGCCAGCACCAAGGATAATTATTTTCATTCGTGATATTTTAACCTTATTATTCGTGGGACTTTAGAAGTCGAGCATAATAGAAACCATCCATTTGTTGATCTCCAGGTAAAATCTGTTTGCCTGGTTTGTCCACAGAATCGTTATAAAAAGTATTATCTAAAAGTGCGTTAGTCGTTCGTGATAAAAAGTTACGTATTTGTAGATGGTTTTCTTCGGGTAAAATAGAACAAGTAACATATAGCATAGTCCCGCCTGGTTTAATGAGTGGCCATATAGCATCTAATATTTGTTTTTGCAGGTTCACAAGTACGTCAATATCTTTGGCTTTACGCAGCCATTTAATGTCAGGGTGTCGGCGAACAATACCAGTGGCAGAGCAGGGCGCATCAAGTAACACTCGGTCGAATAGTTGCCCATCCCACCATTTTTCTGGGGTACTTGCGTCACCCACTACAATATCTGCGTTATGCCCTAACCTGACCAAATTCTCTTTTATTCTTGTCGCCCGTTTTTCATCTATTTCTAAGGCAACTGTTTTAGAAATGTTGGGTTCGAATTCAATTATATGACACGTTTTACCACCGGGCGCTGCACAACAATCTAATATAGAATCACCTTGTTCAGGTTTAAGATAATGTGCGGCAAGTTGCGCAGCTCCATCTTGCACAGTAAACCACCCTGCATCAAAACCGGGTAAGCCAGTTACGTCATAACCCTTTGATAATATATATGCTTCTGGATGTCCGGGGGGACCGGTAAATTCGATACCAGCTTTTTTAAGCTCATCCGCAAAATGAGCATGTGACATTTTACGAGTATTAACTCGAAGCCAAATTGGCGGCTTTAATTGCATATTGGTGAGTAAATCAATAAACACAGCTTTATATTCAGCTTCAAGCTTTTTGTATAACCATTTAGGCAACCCTGACGCTATTTGTTTATTGGGTGCTTCCTGTTGAGACATTTCATCTCTTATAAATGTACGCAGGATAGCATTGACCAAACCTTTCATAGCTAGGGTATTCAGTTGCTGACAGGCCGCTACTGTTTCAGACACCGCGGCATGCTGACTAACACGACTAAAAGCTAATTGATAAAATCCCAACATGATCAATTGCTCAACAATTTTGAAGCGGTTTTTTAATGGTTTATCGAGTAGTTGCCTCAGCCAAAACTGTAAAATAGGTAAATTACGCAACACGCCGTAGACCATCTCTTGCAACCATGCTTTGTCTTGTTCTTTATGGGGTAATTGGGCAATAGGCAAACATTCCCTTGCAGATTGGCCTTCTTCTAATATTTGATGCAGCACCTTAGCGGCATCAGCTCGTAAATTGAAATGACTGACGTGAGAACTTTTTGACTTAACCTTCATAAAAAACATTTCATATTAGCGATACACCTACTGTAAACCAATCAGTTCTACCATTTAGCACATCGGCTGCCGCCATAGGTTTTTTACCGGGAAGTTGCAATGTGGTCAGTAATAAACATTCATTACCCGCTGTCACTAAGACACCTGTTTTATCTGATTTAACAATTTGACCTGCAGGCGTACTAGGATTTTCGTTTTTAACAACATATGCTGAATACACCTTTATATGAAAGTCGTTAATGATGAAAAAAGCGACTGGCCATGGATTAAACGCACGAATATTTCTTTCAAGTTGTTCTGCAGATAACGTCCAATCAATTTTCGCTTCTTCTTTTGACAGTTTTTTAGCGTAACTAGCGAGTTTATTATCTTGGATTTGAGGTTGTATTTCAGCTAGCGTGGACAAGGTTTCAAGTAAAGCGTTAGGACCTATTTTAGCCAGCTTTTGATACAAGGTGGCGCTGGTATCTTCTTTTGTAATGGTGAGCGATTGCTTAAACAGCACAGATCCGGTATCTAAGCCTTCATCCATTTGCATAATAGTTACACCTGTCTCGCTATCACCTGCCCATATTGAGCGTTGAATAGGTGCTGCACCTCGCCATTTTGGCAATAAAGATCCGTGAACATTGAGGCAACCCAGTTTTGGGGTGTTCAATATTGATGCTGGAAGAATCAATCCATAAGCTACCACTATCATAATATCTGCTTGTAATTCAGTTAAGGCAAGTTGTGACTCTGCTGATTTCAAAGATTGAGGTTGAAAAACGGGAATTGCATGATCAACAGCCAATTGTTTTACTGCACTTGCTTGTAGTTTTTTCCCCCTACCAGCTGGACGGTCTGGTTGACTATAAACCGCAATAACTTCATGTTTAGAGTCTATCAATGCTTGTAAATGCAATGCTGCAAATTCGGGCGTTCCAGCAAATACTATTTTTAACGGGTTCTTCAATTGTGTTTTAGCCTCTGGTCGCAAGTCGGGCTTCTTTTTCTAACTTGGTTTTAATTCTCTGGCGTTTAAGGGGGGATAAATAATCCACAAATAATTTCCCCTTTAAATGATCTAACTCATGTTGAATACAAATGGCTAACAAGCCATCAGCATCTAATGTGAAAGGTTCACCCGTTTTATCCAGTGCAGAAACCGTGATTTTTTCAGCTCTTTCGACCTGCGCATAATTATTTGGTACAGATAAACAGCCTTCTTCGCTGATCGTTTTACCCTCTTTGTGGGTGATTTCAGGGTTGATGAAAACCATGGGGTTATCTTGATTTTCAGACACATCCATCACTACCAGACGCTTATGCTCATCGACCTGTGTTGCTGCTAAACCAATACCGTTTTCGTCTC
>Ga0307489_10001976_pt1 | contig 13673 bp, 27 predicted proteins | sample SB12metaG_FD_202247 | JGI IMG/M metagenome (GOLD analysis project Ga0307489, IMG submission 202247) | Sea-ice brine microbial communities from Beaufort Sea near Barrow, Alaska, United States - SB 1.2 | ecosystem: Environmental > Aquatic > Marine > Coastal | place: USA: Alaska | collected... | reverse complement strand
GGGGAACGCCCCCGCTACCCCCGCTACCCCCGCTACCCCCCGTACCTGCTGTTTCGCTCATCGTGCGTGTGGCGCCGACCGACAAGTCATTTCTGTTTTATGTCCCGCGCGAGCTAGGGTTTCTCGTAATCGTCCTGCTAAACCCTATACCCTAACGCGCCTAAAATGTAGGCGGCCTAAATTTCTAATTGCCGGGTTTCGGCCCGCTGAACCTCTAGCCTGGTCCGCTGAAAATCTCTCGTCGAGCGCTTTCGCACTGAGTTGACTAAATTTTAATTCGGCAAAAACTCGAAAAGTTACATGACTTGCCCCGCAAAGTGCGGGGCGTGCCTGTGATTAGGCGGACCCAGATCGCAAGCGATGCGACGCAGCAGGTGCGCCACACACGGTTGCGGCGCAGCGCAGATGGCGCCGCTGGGCTCACCCTCGACGGGGCTGCGGGCGCCCCCCCGCGCGACCGCGCGCCGCGCGCCCTCCCGCCACGCGCAGGCACCCGCGGGCGCCGCGGCCGTCGAGGGCACTGAGTGCGGCGACAAAACACATCACGGCCATGGCCCGCCCGCCACCGCCCTCGTCGTCAAGGCCAGTCCCTGGCACGGGCTTGAGAACACGCACTCGACCGATATCGGAGCATGCTTCCCCTTCAGGGTGAATGCTCATACATACGCGCGGACTCGTTACATCGGTTTAACGTCATTCAAGTGCTACTTATCAAGCACACCCCTGCCTGGTCGTTGAGCGGCATGTTGAGAATGGCCCCACGCCGTCGGCACCCCAGCAGCGCGGGCAGTGACTCACCTCAACCTGCGCCGTGTTGGTGACTGAAATCACGCTGCATGTCCCACAACAAGTGCTTATCGTGAGGCGAGAAGTGGACGAGTACGAACTGGGTGGAAGCCCCTGGTTCCTGGTCCCGCGTCAAGACGTCGAGGGCGACGCTGTTTTTCGTTGGTTTCTGCGCCCTGATGTGGACGGTACACCACGAGACGTCCAGCTTGGGAGGGCAGGCGGGGGAAGCGGCGGGGGTGCAGGCGGCGGCGGCGGCAGCGGAAGCGGCGGCGGCGGAGGCGGTGGCGGCGGCGGTGCGGAGGATGCAGCGGGCGGGCGATGGCGATGCGGCGTCGCACCCGCCGGACCCGCGAAACCGAGAGGGTACCTTCTTCGTCTCCAAGGCGGCACCCCTGACCGCGGCGCCCGGTTGCTGGGCAGGGGCTTACACTCGTCCACTTTTCAGCTCAACTTGAGCGCTTCCTATGGGATAGGGGTTGCGCGTATGGGTGTGTAGCCCGTATTAGGGGGGTTTTGGGGGTGGTAGGGTGTTTTTGTGTGTCAAAACGGCTCAAGTTGAGCTGAAAAGTGGACGAGTGTAAGCCCCGGGTGCTGGGCCACGCGCGCGGGCGGCGGCGCCGCCCCGGCGGGCACCCCGGCAGGGGCTTACACCCGTTCACGTTACAGCTCAACTTGAGCAACTCCCGGACACATTCATGATTTAAGTTGGGTTACACGGTGGACAGAAGAGCTCAAGTTGAGCTGAAATCGGAACGAGTGCAAGTCCCTGCACCCCGGGCGGCGGGTGCCTCGCGGCGGCGGGGGACTGGGCGGCCGCGCGCGTGCGCCTGGAGACCATGGGCGAAGTCGAGACCTGCGTGAAACCCAGTGGGGTGGGGTGATGGAAGTTGCAACCTGTTGAGAGATGAAGGCGAAAGGCGCCTGATTTCTACGCTCGAAACTAGAAACTACGATAACAGACTGCTTCCAAATGTTGCTTGCAATTTCAGCTACGCCCCTCCACCACGGGGTCTGTAGCCGAGGTGTCGTGCAGCACCGCCCCCACCGGGCGGCGGCCCATCTTCACCTTTGGCGGTCGGGAGGACAAGGGCAGGGGCTTACACTCGTCCACTTTTCAGCTCAACGTTGGCGCTTTGAGTAGGATAGGGGATGCATGTAGGGGTTGTTTGGGGGGTGTTTAGAAGGTGTTCAGGAGGTGTTAGGGGGTATTAGGGGGTGTCTAGGGTGTATTTCGTGTCACAAACGGCTCAGGTTGAGCTGAAACTTGGACGAGTGTAAGCCCCTGGACAAGGGCAAGGCGGTGCGGTACGCGCACATGGCCACCGCCGCGGTGCTGCCCAACGGTACCATGGTCACCGCGTGGCAGGCCAGCAAGCTGTACGAGGGAGCGGGCGACCAGCGTATCTACTGGGCTGCCTCGGTAGGGCGGTGCAGGTTGACAACAGCAAAACCCGTGTTGAAAGCGCCTATGGTTTCAGCGCTTGAAACTGAGGGGTGTTGCACCGCTTTCAAACGTTGCTTTCAATTTCAACGTGCGCCGCTACACCACGCACGACTGCGGCGGCACGTGGAGCGCGCCGGAGGAGCTGGGGTTGCCCGGCGCGGCGGCGGCAGGGGCATACACTCATCCACTTCAGCTCAACCTGAGCCAATTCAGTCACTGATAGACTGAGGCTACTGGACATACCCCACAAACAGTGCTAAAGTTGAGCTGAAAAAGCGGACGAGTGTAAGCCCCTGGGCCGCGGTGCCCGGCGGGTCGCCGCAGTGGAGCCCCGTGCTGTGGCTCGAGCCCGCCGCGCTTGGCAAGGGCAAGGGAACAACACGGCGGTTGTTACTGTTCTACACGCAGAGCTCCAGGGCGGAGTGTCGGCGCCCCGCAGCGGGGAAGATGCCAGCGCTGTGGGTGCCCGGCGGCAGGGGCTTGCACTCGTCCACTTCTCAGCTCAACCTGAGCCGTTTCGGTCACTCAGCAATTCACCCTAAACAGCCCATAAACACACCCTACAGCCCAAACACCACCTAAACACGCCCAAACTCTCCCTGACCCCCCACTGAATACCCCCTAAACACCCCCTATTTCACAAAAGGTGCTTACGTTGAGCTGGAAAGTGGACGAGTGTAAGCCCCTGCCGGGTGGGGACATCAAGATGACGGCGCTGATGGAGACGCTGCCGCCGCCGGCCGGCGCAGGTCCCGGTCACCCGCGGGCGGGCGAGGATACCGCGGCAGCGCAGCTGCAGGAGTGGGGTGGGTCGGACGTTATCACCGACACCGGCGACGGCGGCGGCGGCCGCTGGGCCTCGCGCTGGGCGCCGCCACGCACCATCTTCGCAGAGGAGGCCGAGGTGGGGCCTGCCACATACTTCCGACCAACGCATTTGAACCGTCGTGACTTGAGTCAAATGATGTCCAATGACGTGGATGGCAAGATACATGGGTTCCAAATAAACCTGAAAATTGCGCACCTGTTCGCCTAAAAATCCAAATCTATCGGCAATCTCACATATTCAGAGGTGTCTCATAAATGGCTCTAGGCTATGGGGTACGTGCCCAAGGTGATCGCGAACCCGCCGGTGGAGGCGGGCCCCGGCGGCGCGTGGGTGCTGCCCTTCTGGCGCGAGTCCGCGCTGCTGCCACGCACCGCCGCGTGCGCGCCCGGCAGGGGCTTACACTCGTCCACTTTGCAGCTCAACGTAAGCGCGTTCTGTGGGCTGGGGGGGTAATTTAGGGGTTATTTAGGGGTCATTTAGGATGTGTTAGGGGATAGGTGCAGTTGTGGATGCATTTTGTGTCAGAAACGGCTCAGGTTGAGCTGGGCTCAGGTTGAGCTGAAAAGTGGAAGCGTGTAAGCCCCTGGTGCTCGGGCGGTCGGAGGGACCGGGGGTGCTGGTGTCCGCCGACCGCGGCCGCACGTGGGACGAGCGCGGGGGGGCCGAGCTGCGGGCGCCGCGCCACACCCACCTCATCGAGGGCAGCGTGGCGCGGGCGGCAGGGGCTCACGCTCGTCCACTTCTGAGCTCAACCTGAGCCGTTTTTGACACAACATACCTCTAAAACAATCCCTCATACCCCCTTACACGCCCCAACCACCCACAAACACGCCCTAGACACTACCTAACCCCCCCCACATACCCCTTGCCCCAGAAATGGTGCTTATTAGGTTCAGCTGGAAAGTGGACGAGTGTACGCCCCTGGCGGGCGGGGCGCGACGGCGACGCCAACGGCCAGGAGCTGCTCATGTACTTCCGCGCCGCCACCGGCGTGGTAGTGCGATGCTGGTTGTCAGTATCAAAGCCCGAGTTGAAACCGCCTATGGTTTCAGTGCTTGAAACTATCATATGTTAATCTGCTTTCAAATGTTGGTTTCAATTTCAACATGCGCCGCTGCAGCGTGGCGTGGCAGTCGCGCACGCCGCGCGCCGACGGGCCCGCCACCGCCAGCGACTGGAGCAAGCCCGCGCCGACGCGGGTGCTCAACCCGGACGCCAAGGCAGGGCGCTGCAAGTTGGAACCAGTTGATACCCATGTTCAGAGCGCATAGTTTCACCGCTTCAAAAACAAATGTGACAAACTGCGTTCAAGCTTTCGATTTCAACTTGGGCCGGTACATCAAGGGGCAGCTGTTCCGGCTGGAGCCCGACGGGCCGCTGGGGTATGCGGGGAACCGGCAGCGCGCCGTGACGGGGCACGGCTCACCGTGCCGCAAGTGCCGCACCGACCTCGGCGGGGCGGTGCAGGTTGACCCTGTCAACTGCATGTTAATACCGCCTGAAACTAAGCACTTGAAGCTAAAATGCGATACAACTGCTTTCAATTTTGCTTCAAGTTCGGTATCAAATTTAACTTGCGCCACGACACCTTGGCGTGAGTCTGAGCTGGAACCGCGGGGGGCAGTGGAGCGCGGACGGGTGGGGGCTGGCCGAGCGGCACCGGGGCGACTTCGAGAAAAGCCACTACCCCACGGCAGAGGCTTACACTCGTCCACTTTTCGGCTCAACGTAAGCGCTGTCCGTGGAATAGGGGGTGCACTTAGGGGCTGCTTAGGGGATGTTCAGGAGGTGTTACCGGGTATTTGGGGGTGCTTCGGGTGTATTTTCTGTCAGGAACGGCTCAGGTTGAGCTGAAAAGTGGACGAGTGTAAGCCCCTGCCCCAGGGTGGTGCAGGTGGGGTGCAAGCTGGTCATGGTGTACAGCCGGGGTAGGGTGGTGCAGGTTGACCCTATCAAACCCATGTTGAAAGCGCCTGGAACTGAGCGCTTGAAACTAAAATGTAATGAACCGCTTTCAGAATGTGCTTTCAATTTCAGCTTGCGCCGCTACACCGTGGGTACAGCTGCTGCGCGCCGGCGGATGCCCGGCTCGGCATTTTCATGGCCACCTATACCATCGAGCCGGGGGCCGGGGTTGTGGCGGGGGCGGGGGCGGGGCCGGGGGCCAAGGAAGGAGCGGAGGGCGGGGCCGGGGGCGCGGGCGGGGAGGATGACGGTGGTGGTGGAGGGGGCAGTGGGGGTGAGGGAGGTAGCGTCGGCGGCGGAGACAGAGACGGCGGCGGCAGCAGCTTGATGAGCGCGCGATAACGCTCCTCATTAACGGCGACCTAATTTGATGAATTATTACGAGGACTAACTCTAGCTACCAGGTACCAGTAGCTCTATGGGGGGTGTTTATATGAACGTATTTACATGAATGGAACGAAGCGTCACCGGTACCGCCCGACCACCTGTGAATCGCAGGAGTCCGAAGAGTCCGAACAGCTCTTCAGAAGAATTCGTCGGAGGAGTTGCCGAGAGGTGATGGTACGGTACTGAGAGGTGGTTCGGTAGTGACAGGTGGCTCGGTAGTGACGGGTGTTTCGGGAGTGACAGGTTGTTGGGTAGTGGGAGGCGGTTCGGTAGTGACAGGTGGTTCGGAGGTCACAGGTGGTTCGGTAGTGAGGGGTGGTTTGGTAGCGATAGCGGCATCGCGGTACTGTGCGACCACCTCTTTGACCGGCTTGTGCGTCCGACCGGCCGCCCGGTCCGCCACCACCTCCACCGCGCAGGGCCGCCCCGCTGACATTTTCTCAATCTCAACTTGAGCAACTGCATCGTTGAGGCGTTCCGGGGGTAGATCACGTGGTCAAAGGAACAATAACAAATGACTTCAAAACAATACCAGCTGGGAAACACGCCCGCTGGAAATAAATGCCAGCTGGAAAGAATGCAGCTGAGGAACGCTAGCAAGCGAAACATCATAACCAGTGCGGCCCTGCCGCCGCCAGCTTCCCGCTGAGCACCGCACCCTCCATGGAACCAAGGAACTTCTGATACGTGAAGTCACCGGCCAGCGTGAAGTTGCTGAACGGTGTGGCTTGCGAGGGGCGGAACTTGTTGCGCCCAGCAGTAAGGCCGTAGCAGATATCGCCCGCAACGTCATTGACACGCACTTTGCACATAGACTTCTCGAGTAAAATGGCATCGTGCCACGTGGCAAGCACTATCTGCCAGGCCCGTTGCACGCCACGTCATCGCCGCCCATTTCGAATTCTCGTTCATTGAGCTACATGGCATCACACGACGTGGTGAGCAATATTGATACTGGCAAGGCCCGTTTTGTCTGCCACATCATCGACACGCATTCTGAACCCTCAATTCAATGGCATCGTATGACGCGACGAGCAATATGCACCAGGCATGCAAAGGGTGTAGTTACTGAAATGGTGTGCTTGCACAGAAACCTACACCACGCGTAGATGTTCATTAATCCGCATCTAGCCATGGAATTGGAAAGAAGAAGAAGTCATGCAGGCCGCACCCGGGAACCGCGGCGTAGACGGAGCGCGGCGTCTTCACCACGGCGTGCTTGAGCAGCCGCGCGCCCGACCGACCGTCCGATGTCTGTCCGTCCGCCTCCGCTGCGATCTCCGTGGGGAATAGCCGCGCCAGCTCCTTCACCGTCGCCGCCACAATCTCTTTGTCTCGGGCCAGGCAAATGTTGGAATTTAGGGTTTAGAGTTTGGGGTTTAGGGTTTACGGTCTAGCGTTCAGGGTTTATGGTCATGTGATGCGTTGTTACTAGAGGAACGAGGGTTCATAAAGCGTTTCATATTGTGACGAGCAATGTCTGGCAGGCCGTACCTTCATCTGACCGACCGATCCAGTCGATCTCCCCCCCCGCCTCCTTGCTGCACGGCGCGAACACCAGCTCGATCATGCTGCGTTCGTCCGACGCGTATTCCGTGCCGTAGGGTCGATGATTGGCTCGCTGTCGCTGACGTGGCGGCAGGGGCCGACGGGATTGGCTCACTGGCTTTGATGTGCCGGGAGGGACCGACGTCATTGGCTCACTGGCATTGACGTGGCGGGAGTGACCGATGTGATTGGCTCACTGGCACTGACGTGGCGGGATGGACTGACGTGATTCGCTGACTGGCACTGACGTGGCAGGATAGACGGGCGTGATTGGTTCACTGGCACTGACGTGGCGGAAGGGAACGACGTGAATGGCGGACTGGCGCTGACGTGGCGCCCCGCCTTGCAGCACTCGCTCATGTCGGCGTAGACGGACAGGAGGGGGGATCGCGAGAACACCAATCCGTCGTACGGCAGCAGCTTGCGGTCGAACCATAGGTGCACGTTGATCACGGGAATGCCCACCAGCTCCTCCAGCTGCGAGAAGAATGGCATGGGCCGCCACTGGTTCGGCAGCATGAGCTTGAGGGCGTCCACCGGCAAGTAAGGACTCATGGATAGTGCTTACCACGTCATCAAACGCACTTCAAAAACTTGGGTCCTTGAATTAAATGAGCACAACATCGCCAGCGGGACAGGGCTCACACTCGTCCACTTTGCAGGTCGACCTGAGTCGATCGTGACGTTGGCACCCTGTTTTGTGAGTGTGTCGGTGACAAAACTTCGAACCCTTGGGTACTTGATTTCAATGGCATCAATGACGTGGCAAGCAGTAGTTATGAAACCCTACCGGCATGGCGGACACGTAGTGGTCAGCCGTCACAACCTCCCCGTCCGCCATCAGTAGCCCCGTCACCTCTCCTGTCGCCGCGTCTTACGGCCTGGTAGATGTTGCTCGCCACGTCATACGATGCCATTTGACTCAAGGAACTAAGATTCGACGTGCGTTAGGCGTTCGATGATTTGGCGGGCAATATCAGGCAGGCTTTACCTCGTCCACCAGGATTTGGCGCAGCGCGGCGCCGGTGCGCACCTCCCCCCCGCGTGCCGCCACGTGCTCAACCATGGGCGCACACAGCCGCGCCGGCTGGTTGCCGTCCAGAAACGCCGTCCTGCTGCCGTGTGTCTCGTTGATGAACCGGTTCATGGCCGTCAAGATTACCGCCATGTAGCGCCGCAACCTGAGTTTGTATTCATGAGCAAAACTTGATATACTCGTCAGCAAAACGTGAATACACATTGTGTTATGAGGGTTTCAAGCGCTTCGTTCCAGGCGCTTCCAACATGAGCTCAATGGGTTCAAGCTGCGCCGCCCGACCGTCATGGAGAGCTTGTCGGAGTCGATGAAGTCCAGCGCCTTGCCCATCGCGATGAACAGCTCCTGCCGCACGCGCTCGGGCATCCAGTTCTTGGTCATCCACTGCTGCACCGACACCCAGGGTCAGCCAGAACACGGGTTCGGAGCATCACAAGGTGGCCTGCAACTCAAGAAACGGGCGTAGCGGTAGGCGAATGTGTTGGAGAACGAACGTTTTGAACGACTTCTGACAGGCCCCGCCGATAGCTCGTCCTGCGCGTTGATGTAGTCCTGCCCGCCCACCAGCATGGGGACCAGCGGCACACCCGTGCGCAGCTTCTCGATCCACGTCAGCATCTTGTCGTTCGTCAGAATGGCGTACGCCGTGTCATAGTGCCGCGACCTCAAATTGAAAGCAAGACTTGGAAGCAGTGAATCATATTTAAGTCTCAGCCGTGTAAACTTAGTTGCGGCGTGACAGGTCACGCTTAGCTACTCGTATTCGAGGGTTTATTTACTCAAGGATCACGACCCGGTCGGACTTTTGGCGAGTCGGTCGGTGGGATTATCGAGTTTGACAGTTCTGATGGGTCGAACGGGATTCGGTACTATATCATCAATATCAGACCCGACACTGAGTTTGATTCCAGGCGCTTTCAACAACACGGATTTCAGTGTTTCAACTTGCAGCGCCATGCCATGTTGAACGGCGCGGGCAGGCCCTTGGGAAAGTAGAACTTGGTGAACTCGCCGGGGTAGTCCTGCATGGCGAAAGTCATCGAGTGCTCCTTCCACTGCAGGCGGTCCTCGATGTCCAGCTCCTTGAACAGGTTCATCATGTTGGGGTACGCGCCGAAGAATATATGCAAGCCAGTTTCTAGGGCCTGGCACATAATGCTCGCCGCGTTGAGTGACCTATGTGACTCAAGAGACGAGGGCCTATGATGTGGAGGATGACGTGGTAGGCACGGTGTGCTGAGCCCTGCCGGTTTCAATCCAGTCGCCGTCCGAGTCCTGCCACGCCGCCACCTTGCCCCCGAGCACCTCGCCGCTCCAGAGGGACACCACATGCCCCCGCCACCTCATCGACACGCATTTTCCATCCCAGTGTCGAGAGTTACCTGGCGGTCTGTGATGTGGCGGGGCAACATCTGCTAGGCCGGGGCGACATCTGCCAGGCCCGGCAACCAGGCGTCTACTGGGAGTTTCCTGTGACGTGGCGAGCGATAGGATGTCTGCGACGGCCTCACCGCGCTCCAGCACGATCGGGATGTGCCCGGCGTCCGCCAGGTATGGCCAGGAACATATCGCCCGCCACGTCATAGGATGTCGTGTATAAACTCAAGTCTCTAGAAACGACCTTCGAAATGCGTTGGGTAGCGGTGACGTGGCGAGCAGCAATCTGCCAGGTCCTACCGCGAGGTACTTGGCGCACGCGAGGCCCGCCAGTCCGCCGCCCACCACCACCACGCGCTGGGGCACATGCGACGCACCCGCGGAGCCGGCGTTGCCAGCTAGCTTCGCGCTTAGCGTCTTCGCTTCCTGGTAGTTTTTGTTGTCAGACGTGTCAAAGTCTGGTGTGGGAAAGTCACGTGTGGGAGCCTCGGCGCCGGCAATGGCGGCGACGGTGGGTGCGGCGTGACCTCGTGAGGTGCGACGACGATAGCTCACAGAGGCGGCATGGGTACCAGTACCACCACGCCGCGATAAAGATACCGGAACCGCCGACGCCGGCGAGCGGATGCATGCTTGCGTGAGCATTGCGAAATGACGACGACGCGGCCGCACTCCGCATTCGGCACCCGTCCGTGGTGTAGGGTTTCGGGTTCGGATTTAGGGTAATATCAGGGGGGTATAAAGTCGCGAATAAATAGGGGGTGACAGGGGGATGATAGGGGGGTAAGACGTGAATAAATGCCCCTGAGGAGGACTGCCCCAAAACAGTTACCTGACTCGAACGCGCGCGCGCTCGCCCAACGGCTGAACGCCCCGACGCCCTCGCGGTCCGATCAGATGCCGCGCTCCGCCCGTATAGCCGCGGCGCTCGCCGTGGTCGTGCTGGTGCGCCTGCAGTCGGCGCAGGCGGGGCCCGGCACTCACCCAATCCCTCCCTTCCCTTTCCTTGGCCGTAGCCTTCCACCATGTCCCGGGCACCACCAGTTGGCCCACCTGTGCGAGCGGCTCACGTGCCAGAGGCGTTGCAAAGGTGGCGCAAGTGCCCGGGTCGCAAGGTGCAATGGTAAGTCGCGCTCCGACGGGAGCCGTGCCCTTCGAACCGCGCGCCCCACGCCCCCGATGACGGAACTTCATCCCTTCGACATTCTTGGATTTTTCCGAGTTGTTGCGCGGCCCTGCCGCGGCCAGCGCGGGCGCGATCGTTCGGTTTGGAAAGCGATCGTGATCGCAGCATCGATGGTCGTCACGACTCCCCTGCTCCGTATTCGGGAGCACCAGCACACACGCGCTCGCGCCGCTCCTCGTGCCCCCGCCCGACGCCAGTCGCACCCGCCCCGCACGTGTTCGCGTGCCGCTCTTGTTGTCCGTCAGTGATTCAGTCTTCAATACGCTCTCTGCTCTGCTACGCTGAGTGTCCGCCGAGGGTCGGAGCAATGTAAACCGCAAGTGGCATCATCTTCTCGTGCTCGAACCACAGTAACGAGACTGTGTCCCGACACGTCCCTCAAGTACTAGGTGGGCGTCCACAGCTCCACCAAACAGAGTACCCGGTTTCTCCACCTGGCAGTTGAGAACCACGGGCTTACACTCGTTCACTTTTCAGCTCAACATAAGCGCTTTTGTATGGGATAGGGGGTGCGTTTAGGGGTTATTTAGGCGGTGCCAGTGGGTAATAGAGGGTGTTGAGGGTGTGCTTTTATGTCAGAAACGGCTCAGGTTGAGCTGAGAAGTGGACGAGTGTAAGCCCCTGTTGAGAACCCACCACACATGCTTGTCACCAACACCGTGCTCGCGATCTTTGGGACCCTGGCGCTGGGGCAGCCAGTCGTCGAATAAAGCGGAGCTGTTGTCCAAGTGGCACGTGGTAAGGCGTTGCAAGCTGACCCCAGGTTGACCCTAGGTTGACCCCGGCATGGTCGTGCTTGGTGTCAGTGCGTGAATCCAAAATCTGGTGTAACCGCTTTCAAGTTCTGCGTTCAATTTCAAGTTGCGGCGCTAACACGTGGACTGCGGCAAGCACTGCAACAACAAGGTCGGCCGGTGCAAGTTGACCCTATCATACCCACGTTGAAAGCGCCTGGAGCGTAGCGCTTGAAACTGAAATACAATGCACCGCCTTCAACTTTTGCTTTCAAAATCAAGTTGCGCCGCTACAACAAGGCGTTCCACGCCAAGATGGACGAGTTGGAGGCAGGGGCTAACACTCGTCCACGTTAGCGCTCAACTTGAGCAACTCCAGGACACATTCATGAGCTAAGTTGGGTCACACAGTGGACAGAAGAGCTCAAGTTGAGCTGAGATGGGAACGAGTGTAAGCCCCTGGTTGGAGGGCGCGGCCAAGAGCAAGGCCAGTGCGATTAACCACGCTAAGATTCTGGAGGCAGGGCGGTGACTGTTCAGCTGGTGTCGACGGTGCGTTGCTCTGAGTCTTATCAGCCCAACGTGACAAGCCGGGTTGTCCCTGAGTAGCCACTGGACCCCGCTGGCGCCGGCTCTGGGCGTGTACAGGTACACTGGTGCACTACGATCCAACAGCCACATGACGAGTGTGGCCCCTCGCTTGAGGGCTCGCACGACGAGGCGGCGGTGAAGCAGTTCCTGTTCGAGCAGGGCCTCATCACGGCAGGGCCTGCCAGACATTACTACTGACCCCACAATAATGGGAACCTGACCCCCATATACTGGGCACCTAATCCCCCTATATTAGGCAACTTCCCCCTCTATAGTGGGCACCTGCCCCCCCTATACTGGACACTTGCCCCCCCCTAAAATGGGCACCTGACCCCCCTACAATGGGCACCTACCCCTCGCCACGTCAGCGTCGTCCAACTTACTTTGGAACTCTCGTCACTCGAGTTGAACGGCACTCTGTGACGTGGTGGCGAGCGATATCTTGCGTGCCAGGTATTACTCGCCACGTCAGCGTCTTCCAACTCACTTTGAAACCCTCGTCTCTCGAGTTGAAGTCGAACTCTGTGACGTGGCGAGCGATATCTGGCGGGCCCTTGGCTCCGGCGGCGATGCTGACGGGTGGTCCGAAGAAGGGGAAGGGGCCCACGTGCGCTGAGGAACGCTACTCCTCCGTGGAGCCCGGCAAGTGCGTGCCCACCGAGTTCATCATGGTAGGGTGGTGCAGGTTGAAACCGGTGTATGCAAGCACGAAACAAGTTGTCCTTCGCCTTGGGTCTCTGACTCAACATTTGCGTGTGTTACTCTGGGATCCTATCACGTGCTACTCCATTGGACGCGCCTGGTTTCAGCGCTTGAAATTAAAATGAGACAAACCGCTTTCACACCCTACTTTCAAATCAACTTGCGCCGCTTCATAATGGAGTACCTACAGGGCAAGCTGGTGCCGCCGCCCTCGCTTGACCTCAACCACGGTAAGACAGTGCAGGTTGACCGTATCGAACCCGCGTTGAAAGCGCCTGGAATTCATCTCTTGACACTAAAATATGATGAACCGCTTTCAACTTTTGCTTTCAATTTCAACTTGCGCCGCTACACCACGACCCCAGCCCCTTCATGATGCCCGACGAAACCAAAAACCTCGAGACGTTCCGCGTCGACGCCGTGAGCAGAGTGGCAGGGGCTTACACTCGTCCACTTTCCAGCTCAACCTGAGCCGTTCATGGTCACTGAAGCCACAGCAAGAGTCCAAGTCTCAGCTGAACCTGAGACATTTTTGTCATCAAAGTCTCCCAACATAACCCGCGAAAAGTGCTCACGTCCAGCCGAATAGTGGACGCACGTAGCCCACAATAAGCGCTAACGTTGAGCTCAGCAGTGGACGAGTGTAAGCCCCTGCAGCACGGCCATGTGGATGCGCGTGCAACAGCTGGACAAGTTCAGCAACCGCGTGCAGTTCCTGCTCTTTCCCACGGAGATTTGGTAGGGCGGTGCAGATTGACAGTATCAAAACCCGAGTTGAAAACGCGCCTCGTTGCAACGCTTGAAACTAAAATTTCCATGAAGCCCTTTCAAGCGTTGCTGTCAATTTCAACTTGCGCCGCTACAACATGGAACGACAAGCGGTTGAGCCTTCTGCAGATGTACAAGGCGCACATCGGGAAGCTGGGCGAGTCGGCGGCCTCGGAGCTGACGGTGGAGGGCGTCCCGGGCGGCGGCGCCATGACACGCGCGCACCGCCTCAAACTCATGCAGCACGTCAAGCTGGCGCAGATGATCGGCTTTGACACCGGGGCCTCACCAGAGATCAAGGAGTCCGCGGAAGATTT
>Ga0307489_10001974_pt1 | contig 13676 bp, 20 predicted proteins | sample SB12metaG_FD_202247 | JGI IMG/M metagenome (GOLD analysis project Ga0307489, IMG submission 202247) | Sea-ice brine microbial communities from Beaufort Sea near Barrow, Alaska, United States - SB 1.2 | ecosystem: Environmental > Aquatic > Marine > Coastal | place: USA: Alaska | collected... | reverse complement strand
TGCCGGCGGCAGGCGGCCTCGCGGCGCGCCCCGCGGCGCTCCCCGCGGCGCGCCACGCGTCACGGAAGTGCAGGGCTCGGCCCACGGGTACAACGGAGCGACCCACGGCAGTCGTAGTGGGAGTTGGCAATCGTTTTAACGATGAGGGCCTCGAGTACCTCCCCCACCCCGCGCCGCCGCCGCCGCCGCTGCGCCGCGACCTTGAAGCCCCTCCGCCGCCGCCACCGCCGCCGCCGCCTCTCGCTCGGCCAGACAACCCCCCCCGCGCTCCCCCCCCAACCCTGCCAACCCTGCTCCCCGAGGTCCTCCGAGCAACCCCCTGCCCGCGGGCGCGGGCCGCCTGGCTGGCGCACGGCGCGGGGAGGTGGCACAGGACACACAGCAGCAGCGCCTGGACCAGCGCGGCCCGGTGGAGGAAAGCGAGAGGCGCGCTCGCCATCGGTGGGTGCGGGTGCGGGTGCGCGTGCGCGGAAATGTCGAAGTCTTCCCGTGAAATATCGTATTCTTTGTTGTTCGGATACTTGACAGCTTGAGATTGAGGGGGTGCCCAGCGGCGGTGGAGTCCTAGAAACCGCAGGCACCCCGACCGCTCGGCACCCCTTCCCAGAGTACTGTATCGACAAAACACATCCGATAGCTCTACATCGGAAGGGACGAAAAATCAATCACTCGCGCCCGCCCCTCCCCGCGCGCATGCCGCTCGCCGCTCTGCCTCTCGTCGTGCTGGCGGCGCTGTGCGCGGCGCCGCTGTGCGCCGGTTGCGGCCATCATCTGCTCCGTGTGCAGAGCCGACCGGAGGAAAGAAGCACTCCCACGGCTCCCACCACTCCTCAGCCGCAATCGCAGCCGCAGGCGCTGCTGCCGCAGCAGTCCCGGCCTGAGCCCACCAGCAAGAGCCCCACGCGGACCGCGCCGATCCCCGAGGCAGGCCTGACACTCATCCCCTTTTTAGCATTTCTTTTAGCTCAAGTGGTACAGAAGGGAACCGCTAATAAGTAGTTTCAGGGACATTACGGCTCAATTTAAGCTGAATAAAAGACGGTTGGCTTCAGTATTGTAAGGGTTCCGCGGGGTACTTGCTAGCTAGACGTGGTCACGAGGATAATACTAACAACCCCAACGCGTGCTACACTCGCACCCACACAACACTCAGACGCGCCCTACGTAACCTACGCGATACGCGCCCCATTGCGAGGCGGCTCTCTCGGAGTATCTCGCACATTCAAAGTCGTTGCTCGTGCGGTGGGCAACCCCACTCGCTGACATTTGTTTTCTCGGACTCGGGGCTGCTAAAATATCGTCTCCCTCCTCTGTTCGCACACTCCCCCCGCCGATGGCTCGCCCCGGCACCGGCGCGCGCTCGCGCCAGCCCGCGCGTCCGACCATCCCCGCGCGCCGGCGATCGCCGCGCTGCCCCAGTCGTGGTTGTGCTGTCGGCGCTGTGCGGCCGGAAGACTTGACACTTGTTCCCTTTTCAGCCTAAGCTCAACATGTGCGTGGATTAAAATGATCAAGTGCAATATGTGCGTGGTTTCAAAGTACAGGGACACAGCGGCACACGTTGAGCCGAACAATAGACTCAGAGGCGCACGTTGAGCTGCACTCAAGACTAACACTTGAGTGGTTTCTCCGACTTAACGGCTCAAGCAAGTTGAGCTCAACAAAGGCTAGTGTAAGTAAGGCCTTGGCTCAAGGCCTCCGACGCCGCGAAGCAGGCGCCTGTGGAGTCCGTGCCAGCGGAGTCCGTGCCTGCGGCGAATACGAACGGTGGGCACGGGTACGCCCGCAACGGCAACATCCCGGGCCGCACGCCCCGCCCCGCCGACGAGGTGACTATGGACCTGCGCCCCGCCCGGGCGACGGAGTGCTCGATGATACGGTTCGTCGGCCCCCGGCGTCGCAACGAGACGCAGGACGATCCGCCGCTGGAGTACGTCGGCGGTTTCCGTTCCCTCCATTGCGCGAACGACGCGGAGTGCTGCACCGGTGGGACTAGTAACTTTGCAGTTTGCTCATACAGTGTACCAGACATACACTCCCAATCATCAAAATGAAAACCATCCACAGGACAAAAAGTACACAAAAGTATATTCACCTGCCGCGACAATCTCCTCAGTGTAGCCTCTCCTTTCTTGAGCATGTTTAGAGTCACAGCGGCCCATCTCGTGACGCGAGGGTGAGCATCGTTTTCTTTGACTCTTACGGATAAACAGTCAATGCCGTTCCAGAAAATGGGAGCCCGACACGCACGTGCGCGTACTGGTGAAAATATAAATAAATTAAATTAAACGGCCTTCTGCACGGGCATTTGCAACCTGGCCATCGCGGGCACAGAGTTGGAGGCACCCGCCGGGGCAAACAAGCGCCCGGGCCAGTGCTGCCTCGAGGCTGGGCCTGCCACAGCGTCCCTGTACTGATTGCTCGGCCTCCCCACACTAATTCCTCGTAGTGCGCCCGCACACCACTCCCGCTGTCGCCCTGCTTGCCGCCGCCCTTCAGGCCTAGTGCCTGGTATATTTGTAGTTCCTTCGTTGTTTACCTTATTTGACCAAAATCATATCTGACATTTGGCCAAATCCCCAAACGCTAAGGTACGAAAGGTACTCCCAAATACTTCCCGTAGTACCAGTTTCAGACCAGGCACTAGTAGGGCTGGCCACTCGTTCCCTGACTGGTTGCTCATAGTGCACCTGTGCACCACTCTATGCCGCCGTCTCCCTGCCCATGCTTGCCGCCTTCCAGGGCCGTCCACTACGTCACTGACTATGTGATCAAAGTGCACCTGTGCACCGCTGCCGCCGCCGCCCTGCGTGTTGCCGCGATCCAGGGTGGAGGATGCGGCGAGTGTGTACGGATACACTGGTACGCTACGAGAAAACAGTTAGATTGAGCTGAAGATGAAACGAGTGAAAGGCCGTGTCTGAAGGACGGTCGGTCGGTCGGCGGCCTGCGCGACGATGGGCTCGGTGGGGACCAGGGGCTTACACTCGTCCACTTTTCAGCTCAACGTAAGCACTTTTTGTGGGACACATGGATACATTGGGTGGTCTCAGTGACCAAAACGGCTTAGGTTGAGTTGAGAAGTGGACGAGTGGAAGCCCCGGGTGGAGACACTTGCTTTTCCGTTTTCAAAGGCTAGGGAAACGAAGGATGATCGCCTTGTCATATTTGCCACACCATAGCAAACAGGACAGTTAATAATGAGCACCACGTCATCATGCACATGCAAACCCTCGTTCGTTCAGCTGGCTTGAATCATGTGACGTCGCGAGCATCATGTGTATGTCCCTGACGCTCGGCCATACGGATACGACTGACTCCTACGGCAACACAGTCACTGCGCTCCAAAAGGTAGGATCGGATATATGATGCTCGCCAAATCATCAGCTAGTTATAAACCCTCGCATCTGGAGTCATATGGCACCTATGACATTGCGAGCATGTTCCGTGTTTCTGACCCGTCTCGGGACACATTGCAAACTACCGCTTCTGGAATGAGATGCCACCTATGACGCGGCGAGCACCAGTTGTAAGCCCTCGCATCTGGAGTGAGATGCCACATGACGCGGCGAGCATTGCGTGTGCGGCCCTGTCAGACAGTGTTATGAACCCTCCCGTGTGGAGTGAGACGCCACCTATGACGCGGCGAGCACTGCGTGTCCGGCCCTGTCACTCGGCCGCCAAGCTCGTGGCGTGCATGTGCTGCAGCGGCTCTGTCACGGCAGGGCCCTAGGTTTTCCTGGCTGACTAGCAAATTCTCTCGCCTACATACCGGAAACTAAAAGTTTATTTTGTCACACTCATCCCTCGGTTGTTCACGTTCATAGACTACCAAGTTTCATAAATGCAAACGAAACTATCACACTCCTCCGACTTGCAATTCTAAGGCTAAATGGAGGTACACGTCTACGCGTTTAATAGGTCCCCAATCTGTGTAACCACACCCTGCGCCGCTACACGAGTTCCCCAAAATATGTAATTATGTAAATTACGCTCTGCGTGGCGTTTGGCGTGACGCTCTATCGAATGAGACCTTGGTTGGTCTTCCGAATAGGTCTCGTGTAACTACACTTCGTGTACCAAAAAGTCCACCTCGTGTACAAAAAGAAACACGTGCAACAATCCAGAATTCTGGGAAATAGCCATCGAAGTGAGCGAAAACGCGTAGACGTATACGTCCATCTATAGCCTTATTATTTGAGGGCACGAAATGCCAGGCCCTGCGGCGCGGTGGCACCCGCCAACGCCGCCAACGCCACCAACACTTCCGCGGGTGAGATCATCATGGTAGGGCGGCTCAGGTTGACCCCGGGTTCACCCCAGTAGACCCCAGGTTGACCCCGGGTTGACCCCAGATTGACCCCAGGTTGACCCAGGTTGACCCCAGGTTGACCCCAGGTTGACCCCAGGTTGACCCCAGGTTGACCCCAAGTTGACCCCAGCCTGACCCCAGGTTGACCCCAGGCTGACCCTAGATTGACCCCAGGAGAACCCCAGGTTGATCCCAGGTTGACCTCGGGTAGACCACGCTTGGTGTCAGCGCTTGATGCTAAAATATGATGAACCGGTTTTAAACGTTGCTATCAATTTCAACTTGCGGCGCTACATGATGGACGGGTCCATATGCACCGCGCCCACCGGGTTCGCCTCCCTCCTCGAGCTGTTCGAGGAGGTAGGGCGGTGCAAGTTGACAGTATCAGAACCCGTGTTCAAGGTGCCTATGATTTCAGCTCTTGGAACTATATTATGATGAACTGCTTTCGACTTCAGCTTTCAATTTCAACTTGCGCCGCTACACTGTGGCGCCGTTCAGCGTGGCCTACTGCCCGGGTACACACGAAGACGACTAGACGCAATACAAGCCACAAAGCAGGCGTTATTCAGTGTGGCGCCGCTCGGCGTGGCCACCATCCTGCCAGTCAGAAAACACACACTTACAAATGAATATCACAAAGCTGGCACCGCTGTAAACCATGTAAACCACAAAGCTGTGCCTCCTGCCCGTCAAGACATTAATACAATCCCAAAACCCTATGCCGCGATTTTGCAAAAGGACGCGCCGTGACAGCGCCGTTCTAACGGTACCGGTATGAAAGCAATCGGAGCAAATGGCTGCTGGGGGCTAGTATGCGATCGCAGCTCGAGACTGCTTCGCGGAGTCACGGGGACCATCCATGTGACGGCGGCACGGGTAAACCCGGAGATGCGTTTCAGCACTCCACCCCTCGCCGCCCGATGTCTGAGACGGCGGTTGGCAAGCACGGCGAAACGTCTTGGCGATGTGTCGTGCTGCCCCCGCCCCGCTCCCCGACACTTCGCTTTGGCAGCCGACGCCGACGCGCCGACTCAGCACTCTGTTGTAAAACATAACGAAAAATCACATTCAAATGATTCCACTGCTGTAGAGTCTATACCGCCGCATTAAAACGCTGACGACAGAACGTGCACGCCAGCGCCCTGCAGCTTCTCCGCGATGTACTGTTCCTTATCCGCGCCCCCTCTCCGCTCAGCCCACTCGAACCACGGCACGGAGACGACCGCGTGGTGGCGCCTCTTTAGAAACACGTCGCGCAGCTCCGTGCGCACCATCCTCCTCCAGTGCGATTGGCGTCGCCCAGTGCACCCCCCTCTCCGGTGTCGGCGATGATGAAATGAGTAGGCCCGTCAACCTCAATCGCGACGCCGTTTTGGGGCAGGTACACGTCGACCGAGAAGTAGCCGTCTTCTGTCAGGCACTCCACCTCGTGAGGAACGCCGAGCTCGCAGATTATTGAAGCAACGACTGAACTCCGTAAAACATTATGGTTCGGCTGGTTAATTATGTGCTCGTTGCGGAGAGGGACTGTGAAATGCGCCATCTTGGAGGCTTGTAACTCGATGGGATGCACTGCCGATAGCCGGATATACGTTGTGCTTGTGATGGAAAATAGGTGTGAACTCGCGCTAGCTCTATCGCTGCGGCGGACGCGTGATGCAATTTGTGAAAATAGGATCGGAAAAGCGCGTTGCCAATACAATCACATAATCACGCGGTATGGCCACTTCACGCATTGCGCGCTAGTAGTGTGGTTCACGAGGGGCAGCCGTTTAGCAGCCCCCCTCGCGACGTGCGAATACAAACCTGAAGCAGGATGCGTACATTCTTGTGTGCAGTACACTGGACTCATTTAATCGTGTGTTCATTAGTTTTATTTACATTGGGCTGGGTGTGCGTTATTCCATCAGGGCATCGTCATTGCGTCACATCATGTCGCGTGAAGTCCTCGCCGGCTCGTTCTTGTTCGGACATCGTCCAGCCGGTCTTGTGCTTGCTCGTGTATATATCGTGTGTGTTCGGACATCGTCCGGTTGGTCTTGCGCGTGTTCTTGGCACGGACATCGTCCAACCGGTTTTGCCATTGTGCTTGTACAGCTCGTTTGTGTTCGGACATCGTCCGGTCGGTATTGTGCTTGTGCTTGTTCTTGTACTCGTACAGCGTGTTCTTATTCGGACATCGTACAGCCAGTCGTGTTCTTGTTCGTGTTCGTGTGCTTGTTCTTGTTCCTCCTCCAGGCGCACGATCCAGCCGTAGCGGCGCATGCCAAGTTGAAATTGAAAGCAGAGCTGGAAGGCGCTTCTTCACATTTCAGCTTCAAGCGCTGAAACCAAGCGCGGTCAACCCTCGGTCAAGCAGGGGTCAAGCTGCACCGCCTTACCTAGCGCGCCCGGTTCACATCCGCGCGGCACTCAGGGCCAAGTAAATAATGCTCCCCATGTCAGATGACAGTGTGGTTGTAGCCGGGGGTCGGAGGCTAATGCGCAAACCAAACGTAGGGTCAGATGACGGCGAACAGCCCCCGTATATTAAGAAATGCCGCCCGCCCGCGCACCGTATCGCATTTGCCGTTTTATAAACCCACAGGTACTGATGCGAGGGTGAATAGCCGATTCACTCCCGACCTGGGATGGTGGAATCGGATTCCAGGGTCCAGAATCCACCCGAATCTACCCGAATCCGACCATTGACCGAATCGAACCGAATCCGCGAATCCATACTGTGTAGGGTCAAAATGCCCATACAGGCTGTAGAATACCGCAAAAGAAACCCTGCGGGGCTGCAAAGGATTCGGACTCGGCTCGGAATCCGCCCGAATCCGACCGATACCGACCCTCGACCGCATCGCACCGAATCGGGAAAAGCCGTCCCAGCTCCCGACCGCCCCCCCCATGTCTTGAATATACGGGGGCTGTTTTCCCGTAGTATGTAACACGGGAGGCTAACGCGCATACCAAATCCCGGGTCAGATGACTGACAACGTGTAATGTAGTAGGGGGCGCTTCCAACACTCGTTTCAAGCTTTCAGCACGTTCGAACCTGCACCGCCCTACCTAGCCAGTCGTCGAGGAGCCAGGTGGGTTGCCCAGCCGAGAACCAGCACCAGAACCAGAACCAGAACCAGAACCAGAACCAGCACGTCCGGCGATGGTGCGCTGGAGCAGCAGGCTGGGCACCCTGGCGATCCACTAGTCCATGACACCCTTGCTGCACCCGTGCTGCGTGAGCCCCACGCAGAGCCCCAGGGCCCCGCGTGCCCCGGCACAAAGCAACGATGTAAAACATATTGATTCTGATGTGGACCCGTCGTTGTATTTTAACTGCGGGTGGAAGGGTGCTACAAAAGGGTGTCTTAAAGGGGGATAAAGGGTGTGAACGGGTGCTAAATTGGTGGTTATAAAGGGGTTTGAAAGGGTATAAACGGGTGCTAAACACAGGGTTCTTAAGGGTGCAAAGGGTGTGAAAGGGTGTTAAAGGGTTATAAAGGGTGTTTTGATGGGTGATACAGGGTGCTTAAAGGGTGTGTGAAGGGTGTTCAAGGGTGTTATTTATATAGTGTTATCTCAATGTTTTTGAAAAGGGTCTTATGTTATGACCCTGCCGAGACCGAGCTTCGCAATGATCTGCTCGCACGAGCACCTTGCCGGAGGGCCCCCACCCCGAACGTGCAATAACTCGTCAATCAGTCAATTTATATGTTTTATACTTTTTTCATACAAAGCGCGGGGGCGGCATCAGGCAGGGGATAGACTTTAACGTTGCTTCACGAGATATGCGATGTCTGCTGATAAGTATGCCGTGTACCGGTGCATATGACACGTGTGTGCGCATATAGATGCAGCACCAAAAGGTGGAATGACGCTGCGATAGAGGTATTTGTGCCTTCAGAGGGGCGCGTCGCTTCAACGAGGCTTGGATCTGTGACTCGTCAAAAAGACCGGGTCCTCTGATTGCCCAACATAGGGTAATTTTGACGAGTTGTAGACCCAAGCCCCGTTGAAGGCACGCGCCCCCCTGAAGGCGCGAACACATATAGTCGGCCCCGGAAGGCGCGGGCGAAAGGTGTGCTTACCATGTTCAGAGTGACAAGATATGATCTGGTCATCCTGCCCACAAGATGACAAGATGACAGTATCGATACGGAAGATGACCTTAAAATGACAGTAACGATATCTAAGATGACAGTACCGATATGGAAGATGACTTTAAGATGACAGTATCGACATGGAAGATGACAGTATCGATATGGGATATCTCGTCACCCTGGCGAAAAGTGTGCTTAACATGTTCATGGTAGAATTCCCTAGGGCCTACTCAGAAACGCGTAGACGTCGACCTGCCTAGCCTAGCTTGCCTAGTGCCTAGCCTGTATTGGATACTACAGGTAGTATTGGATACTACCTGTATTATGTCGATATTTTGGTGATTTGGCCAAACATCAAATGTGAATTGGCCAATTTACCAAACAAACCAGATACTACAAATACTACAAAATACTACAATACAATCCAGAATGATACTAGCTGTATTGGATACTACATGCTACAGGTAATATTTGATAGTACCTGTAGTATCTTGGAGTTTGGTGATTTGGCCAAAAGTCAAATATGCATTTGGTAAGTTAACGAATAAATTACACACTACAGATACTACAATACAGACTAGGCACTAGTAAATGAAAGGAAACAACCGTGGAATGCCGTTGCGGTAGCCTACCCGGCGGTGTCAGCGGTCGTGTAGCCAGGCAGCTTAGTCTCCTCCGCGGTCTTAAAGTAGGGACTGGCAGATATTTATCGCCACGATAGGTGGATGCCAAGTAACTCAATAAGCGTCGTAGCGATGACGTGGCGGGCAGTATCAGCGTTTCCCTATCTGGAATTCGCAGACGTCGGGGGCGGGGCCACACGCGTCAGTCAGCGCCCAGTGGTCAGGGTCTGCATCAGTTTTCTTTATTTTTTTATCACAACCTCGGGGAAAAAAGAATTGTGTGCTAAATGGTACATATTTGAGCTATGGTGCATTCCCCACACACTACTACCCAGACAGACCATCTCAGGGTATGCATATAAAGTACTTTATTCAGCTATGATAGAACTTTAACCTCAGTATGAAACGCACTAGAGCTAGTGCCTTTAATGATTTAATCTCCTCGAGATCGAGGGTTTATTTACTCTTGAATCGCAACCCGGTCGGATTATCGGCGAGCAGGTCGGCGGGATTTTCGAAAAGCCGTAAATTTACTTACTACGGGAAAAGAGCCCCCGTCTTGTAAGATAATTGGAAGTGGACGGACATGATATCAAGTTTGACGAGTTACAAAGCCTCGAGCACTGAAAAGAGGGTGAATAGGCGATTCACCTTCGCATCAGTACCTGAGGGTTTATAACTCATCAAATGCGAACATTGTGCGCGGTCGGGCGGCATTTTCTTATTAATGGACAGGGGATGTTTTCCCGTAGTATCTAAGGCCTCGCCAGTGGTTCGGATTCAGCTGTCCCGCGCCGGGAATTGTGACCTCGGGGATCACCGTCCCCGGAAACCAGGGCCTTCCCTGAGTATGTGTTCCAGCTCAACTGTAAGTTTGTTTTCTTTCTCTCTCCATGCCTCTCTCGATTCTCCGGCAGAGTGACAAGATATGATCGGGATATCGATATGGGATATCGATATGGGATATCGATATGGGATATCGGACATCAATGGGATCTCGATATGGGTATCGATATGGAATATGGGATATCGATATGGGATATGGTATATCGATATGGTCATCCACCATATCGATATGGTCATCCTGGATATCGATATGGGATAATGGCTAATGATATGGGAGATGACAGTATCGATACGGTCATCCTGGATATCGATATGGGATATCTTGTCACTCCGTTCCCAGGCTAAATGGAGGTAAACGTCTACGCGTCTTAGTAGGTCCCCACTCTGAGTAACCACACCCTTTGCCTAGCTCAACTGTAAGCATCTTTATTGTATTAAGTGGGGGGGCGGGGGAGCTCATGTGGTATCAGAGACTTACGGCTCAAAGTGTCAATAATACGATTCTTTTAATGTAAGGACCTGCCGGGCACAAGTCGCACACACAGCTGCGGCTGAGGTCGGACAGTCCACCGCTCGCAGAAAGCGCTTCCGCCGTGTTTGGTACGGTGACAAAGCCCGTGACTAGGCTGACGGTTCCCATCTTCCTCGTAGTAGCTGTGCCGCCGTAAAGCGTGTCATCGCAACCGAAGTGAATGCCGTTGTGCAGCGGCACAAGTTGGAATTGATACTAATGTTTGAAAGCAGTTCATCATATTATGGTTTCAAGCGCTTAGAGTCTAGTTCCAGGCGCTTTCAACATGGATTCGATCGGTTCAACCTGCACCGCCTTACCGTTGAGTGGCTCGGAGAGCTCTGTCACGAAGGTCGACCCGCCAGTGTACACGCCAGGAGAGGACACATCAAAAGTACGAAGCTCGCCTCACACGAGGGCGCCTCCTACGTAGATGCCTGTGCAGCCCCACAGTTAGGGGCTTACACTCGTCCACTTCTCAGCTCAACCTGAGCCGTTCTTATCACTGAAATGGGGTGAAACCACCCAACTTATCCCCCCGAAAGTGCTGACGTTGAGCTGAAAAGTGGACGAGTGTACGCCCCTGCCCGAAGTGTGCCGAAAGAGTCGAACGCAATGCTTCTGAAACCGCCAGTGAGTGCAGTGAGTGAAACCGGATCGCCCACTATTGCGGAATCTGTGCCCGCGGTGTAGCGGCGCACGTTGAAATTGAAGGCAAAATTCGAAAGCGGTTCATTCATCATAGTTTAGCTGCAAGTGCTGAAACCAAGCGCGGTAGACCCAGGGTTAACCTGCACCGCCCTACTGCGGCATTCTTGTCCAGCTGAGCGAGGTATATCTGTCCAGTCTGGGCGTTCCCAACACGCAGGAGGGCGTAGAGGTTCCCCAATGTAGCGCCGGCGCAAGTTGAAATTGAAAGCAAAGTTTGAAAGCAGTTCATCATATGTCACCTTCAAGCGCTCAGTTCCAGCCGCTGTCAACATGGGTTTCATCGGTTCATCAACCTGCACCGCCCTACCCCGACCCGTCGAAGTCCAAGCTGTAGCGGCGCAAGTTGAAATAGAAAGCAAAACTTGAAAGCAGCTTATTATATATCATATTTTAGTTTCGAGCTCATAGTTCCAGGCGCTTTCAACACGGGGTTCATCAGTTTAACCTGCACCGCCCTACCAAGCCGATGAAGACACGAGTGGTCGACGGGAGACCTTGATCGGGCACATTAAGGGGAAGCCCGACTTGCACAGGGTCGGGAAATGGATCGCCAACGATCAGAGACGGGACAGCCAGCTTGAACAGACGAAGCGGGTTGGAGCCCGGGTCGTTCCGTTCACCGGGGTGTAGTGGCGCATATTGGAATTGAAAGCAATGTTTGAAAGCATCAAATCACATTTCAGCTTCAAGCGCTGAAACCAAGCGCGGTCAACCCGGGTTCAACCTGGGGTCAACCTGGGGTGAACCTGCACCGCCCCACCGAGGTACATGACCGGTGGATCCACGGTAAAGTCGATGGCCACAGAGGTGAACCTATCGGCCGGAGGATCCACTTCAAGCGATACCGGACCGGAGGTGATTTTAGATTCAGCGGTATCGACAGTTGCCATCATGTAGCGGCGCAAGTTGCATTTGAAAGCAAAGTTTGAAAGCAGCTTATCATATTTTAGCTTCAAGAGCATAGATCCAGGCGCTTTCAACACCGGTTTCATCGGTTCAACTTGCACCGCCCTACCATCACACGTCCACTGTTTGCCAAAGCGTACATGTCACAATTGCCACTCCCGGCGTCCCGCCCTGGTTCCATGTCGAAGGGTCGGGTAGATAATGCTCTCACCACGTCATAGGATGTCATTTGACTCAATAAACAAGGATTCAAAATGCATTTCCATGACGTGCAATATCTGCCAGGGCCTGATAGACAATGCTCTCACCATGTCATAGGATGCCATTTAACTCAATAAACAAGGGTTCAAAACGCATGTCAATGACGTGGTGGGTAATATCTGCCGGGACCTGCCGTGCGGGAAACGGGCTGCGGCGTCTGTGTGGGCGTCTGTTCGGGCTCCTCGGGGCGCATCGCCTCCTTCGGCAGTTTGGTCACCAAGGGGCGAGTTGCCTTCTTCTGGTCGGTCGCCCCGGCGCCTGGTGCCTCCTTCAGCGGGTCGGTCGCTCTGTGTCGGACCGCCGCCGGCGCCTCCTTCAACCAATGCCTAACGTACATATTATGTTCAGCTCAACTGAAGTATCTTCGAGGTATTAAGTGGGATCATTCAAGTGACAAGTGGTTTCAGGGACAAACGGCTGAGCGCTGAGCTGGGAAACATATTGCCTGGGAAAGTGGTGGCAGGGACACGGTTGCGAGTGGCGCTGGAAAAACCACAGCCTAGACAAGTGGTTTCAGGTTCAAACGGCTTAGAGTTGAGTGGAACAAGTACTGCCTGGACAAGTGGTTGCAGGGTCAAACGGCATACAGTTGAGCTGGACACTTCACGAGTACAGCCTGCACAAGGGGTGTCAGGGACAAACGGCTTAGAGTTGAGCTGAGGACACTACTGCCTGAATACGTGGTTTCCGGGACGAACGGCTTAAAGTTGAGTGGAATAATGACTTGCCCGGACACGTGGTTTCAGGGGGAAACGGCTCAGGGTTGAGAGGAACGTACCGCCTGGACAAGTGGTTTCAGGGACAAACAGCTGCTTGAGCTGGAAAACAAGTACTCCCTGTAGTATGGCCATGCCTTCAGGCGGCCGGTGGCCTGGGTTCCTCCGCCCCGCGCGGCTGGCCGGCGGCGGGCGCCGACAACGCGGCGAGGACGACGAGCGCGATGCCGATACCCGCCGCCTGGCGCGGGGGTGGGAGAGGCGGGGGGGGGTTAAATCCGAAGTCCTTAGTGGGGTGTTTACGCCGTTTTACCCGTCCGAGAAAACTGAGATCAGAACGAGGGCCGCAAGTTTTCTTTCCGGGTAGCGGCACGGCGGGGCGCACCTGTGCGCGGCTGCGGTACGCCATGGCGAGGTCGTCTCCGTGTACTCGGGCCGCGCGCGGAGCTGGCCTGGGGAGCGGGGGGCACGACGGCCAGCGTCGGCGAAGGGAGGAGCGTCGTTCAGTTTAGAGTACGAGGTCCTTCTCTTTAAAATATGGGGTGAAGCCGAGTAGAGCTAGAGCTGAAAGAAACGAAGCGGAACTGGACGGGAACGCGGCGCCGAGAGCGCGGCGCCGCGGCGAGAGAAGTATCGTGCACGCCCCGACGCACGGCGCATCCGACCGCGCGCGCTCCGATACGCGCGCGTCGCGGCGCGGTG
>Ga0307489_10001973_pt1 | contig 13677 bp, 11 predicted proteins | sample SB12metaG_FD_202247 | JGI IMG/M metagenome (GOLD analysis project Ga0307489, IMG submission 202247) | Sea-ice brine microbial communities from Beaufort Sea near Barrow, Alaska, United States - SB 1.2 | ecosystem: Environmental > Aquatic > Marine > Coastal | place: USA: Alaska | collected... | reverse complement strand
GGATCCGGAGGGCGCGGTGCCGGATCCGGAGGGCGCGGTGCCGGATCCGGGGCCCAGCGCAGCGCCGGTTGGAGCTGGCGGATCCGGGACGTTGGGTGGGGACATGCCGTCGAGGAACACACCGCTGTCCAAGTTGTCGACGCCCGCGAGGACCATCAGCAGACACACAATGTGTTCGACAGCGTGCTTATCGTGCTGGATCTGCGGCTGGCGTACCGCTGTCCATACGTACCTCCGTACTGAATTTTCCGGTAACAGGGCAGCGGGAAGGAAGCCCTTGCTTTGCTGCATCGCAAGTACACATTCAGCCATATTGTAGTGGCGGTGACTGGCGGCGCGCGCCATGCCGTTGGTCCCTGGGCCGCGTCCCGTGGTGTCTCCAGAGAGCACGGAAAGCCATGTCAAGCAGCGAAGCGGGAAGACCAGGTACCTGCACTGATGAACACTGAACGCCTCGAGAGCCCGTTCGTAGGTCAGCGGTGGGAGGTACTCGGACATGGTGGTTTCGTAGTCTTTGGCGGGCCGGGCCTGCGTTAGGCACGCGGACTTCTCAGTGAGGTTGTCAGTGCCGCCGGCGTCGACGCTGTCCGCTTGCAGAGTTTTCAGCAGCATGTACACGAGGAACTCCAGCCTCGCCGGCCACCTTTTGAGGAAGCCTGCGGGGCCTCCCGAACCTGAGGTTAGGGACGTGGAGTACGACGCGCACAGGATCGTCGCGAGTGCTCCTGTCGCCCTCTTGTACGTGAGCGGGTCCATCATGTTCGTCAAGACGGCGTTTACAGACGTCGTCACAAAGCAGCCCGGCCCGGTGTCCATGTCCACGCCGATGCACTCCTGGATGTTAGCGCGGAGCTCTTCCTCTATCTCGCGCACGCGGAGTTCGTCACACTTGTTGTCACGGCCCACCTTGTGCCGCGACTGGTACGCCCGAAAGCTCTCGCGGAACGCGTCAGTTTTCTTCTCCATGCGGTGGAGCCACGTGCCCACCTCCGGATGCACCGCCGGCAGCGGTGGATTCGGCGGCGCAGCGAGCGCGCTCAAAGACAGATACGTCAATGCGGTGACAGGGCTGCCTGTGCCGGGCAAGCCGGTTGCGGCGCGCGGACGTACGGCGGCCCGACGTACGGCGTCGGCCCGACGTACGGCGTCGGCAGCGGACGCCAGCTTGTTGCGGCGTCTGTGCCTGAAAACCGAGAAGGGGTAATGCCTGTCCTCAGGGTACACCAGTTGGTCATCGTCAGTGAAAGCCCCATCTGCCCGCCGGGGGAGTGCAATACTTAGCAAGTCCGACAGGCTGGACAGCACAAGCCTGGCGTTCTTCATGTTGAGTTGTCTGTCAGACAGGGTACCCTTCGTGAAGATGTGTTTGCCCGAGGTCATGTACGTGCGCTCACGTGCTGCAATGCTCTCCCCTTCTTGATCAACATGGGCCGTACCGAAAACCCGGCACAGCAAGGTCTCGAACTCGCCAGGTATGGAGTTCCACTTCCATAGCGCATGCATCATGGCGTCGACGGCAACGGTGACACGAAACGGTACCAAAGTCCCATCCCCCCTGAAATCCCGGAAAATTACCCGGTCTCTGTCGATGCGGGCGAAGACATTTTCTAACCCAGCATACGCAACGGGCGGCGCCTGTACGCTGTCTACCGCCACGGAGATGTACCGCGAATAGTAGCGCTGGTACACAAAGGCCCTGTACCATGCTTCTACCTCACGCAGCATGCCTTCCCTGTAGGTCTCGGATGATATCACAGTGATGGGGCCGATGTTTTCTACCCGCTGTACGACTGGGATTTGTTTCGCAGCGGTGAGCTTTTTAAACTCAGCGCGACACTCCGCTGTGAATTCGGCGTCGGCATCATCTGGCGCGACCGCCGCCGGAGTGGAAGCTGAAAGGCGAGCGAGAACCGCGTCGTAGGCGGCTTCAGTGGCAGCACGTACTGTATGCGGCACCACAGGCTCCTGAAGCTCCCCGTACAGCAATATGACCCTCATTGCAACCTCCACCACAAATTCCCATTGCTGATACTGGTTAAACTGCGAGCCCAGAACACCCATGTACTCGTCGCCGGCGTTTTTATTAGATTCTGCAACGCTGGCCAGGTTCGCGGACGGAGTTGTTCTTGGGCTGAGGCTGAGGCGTTCCAGGCGATCAGACAACCCTGCACCGAGCGGAGCGTTGTATACAACGGAGGGCTTGTCCGATCCGTCATCCCTTACCACCAGGCTGAAGCAGTACACATTCTGGCCGTTATCGACGTTGGCGACTTCGCTGAACCTTGCGTGAAATGCGAGATACGCGAAGTCCACCGCGTGTGGTACAAGAAGAGTCTGCTTAAGCGTCATGTTCAGGGACTCTTTGACGCTTTTGACAAAGGGGTTCGCGGCCCAGGCCTGGGGTACGCTGTTGAAGAGCCAGGACGGTTCCAGTGCTCTGACTTTCCCCGAGAGGTCAGTATCGTCTCCACCCGCTCTGGCCAGCGTCAGGTAGTCTGCCATGTACACGTCTTCCTGCTGCAAGGACAAAGCCCGCTGTACGGCCTGGCTTGTTGCGACCGCCCGTGCGGGGAGTATTGGAAGCTCCCCGGCGTCCGCCATGCCACGCGAATCAACGAGTTCAAGACAGAACGCGAGGTGATACCTTAAATAAGTCCCACAGCGTGTGTGTGTGTGTGTGTGTGTGCGTGTGTGTGTGAGAGAGAGAGTGTGTGTGTGTGTGTGTGGGTGTGGGTGTGGGTGTGTGTGTGTGTGTGTGGTTGTGAGTGTCTTGGTGGTGCCGGCTAGGGATGTACCTTCGAGGGGTACGAAGAGCATGTCCGCACATCCGACACACCCTCCGGCCCCTGAATGTGCAACTCCTCCTGGTTTTTACGGACCACCGGAAACCCCGGAACCTTCATCTCCAGGTAGATCAGCTCCAGGAACTTGCAGACGTTGCGCAGCAGTTTTTGGCTAATACGCTTGCACGTACTGTAGATGGCGATGTCGACGGCGGGACACGCGAATATGAGACCCGCGACAAACCTGCGCGCGGGAGAGACAGAGGGATGAGGCGAGAGGAGGGCAGGGGAGGGGGGTGGGGGCGGTGAACAGCACGGGTGGTCGAGCGGTTGAGAATTACATGGAGACGCTGACGGTCTTGCCGAAGCGGCGGGGCGTAGATATCAGGATCTCCTGTGCGAGGCAGTCCCACCCGTTGATCTCTAGGATGCGTTTGTGGGCACGTTCGAAGCTCCCCGGAGGCTCCAGCTTGTAGAATACCCGGGCACAGGCGCGGGAGTACTGCAGGTGAAACTCCAGCTGGTGGAAGCTCCGCTTCCACCCGCAGCGGTCCAGGGCTTTGAGGGCCTCCGTGAGCCGCGCCATGTGGAAGAACCCGTCGCGCACACCCAGCTGGGCGGACGGCGCGCCCTGCGACAGAGAGGCCTCTGGGTCCGACAGGACCTGCTGTAACCTGATCTGACACGCAGGCGTTAACTGCGTGGCATGGCGGTCCACGGCCCTGTTGTGGTCAAACTGTCGGGCGTACTGGTCCGCAGCGCCTGTGAAAGAGCGCATCCCGGGTGCGCGGGCAGTGCAGCGACGTGGAGACGTGGGGACGTGGGTTGGGGGGGGAGGGGTGGCACGCGCGCATGTAGGGCGCCCTCTTTTCAAGTAGCACGCCCCCAAAACCCAATTCCTAATTCGGGTTGTCTTTACTGAAACACACACACACACACACACGCACACACGCGTCGCCGTGTGCTATGGTCTTCGTGAGGCGGCGCCCCCGAAGAGGGCGGCGGTGTACACGACGACGTCCTGCTTCGCCGGGAATACGCCCGCGTCTGGCCGGGCTGTGCCTTCCGCCTGCTCGATGGCGTAAGTGTTGAGCATGCCGACATCCATCGAGAACGTGTGCTTGGCCACGTACGAGCTGAAGCCGTTCGGTGCGTCGTGCGAAAAGGCATGCTCGACAGCGGTACACCGCGGGAGAGGCATCGCTTGGTCCTCCGCGAGATCCTCCCGGGTCTCCAGTGGCAGCGCCAGGTACTCCTCGCAGCAGGATTTGACAAAAGGCGCCATGTGGCGTGCGAGTTCCACAATGCGGGTGGCGTGGTTGGGCCCAAAGACCGGGTGGTTCTGCGAGCCCGTGGACGCGGTGAGATTGTGCTGCATCCCGAACTGCGGGCAGTGCATCGACACCACCAGCGGCGCGCGGTTGTGCAGCGCGGGCACCAGCGTGACGTGTTCGCCGAGCGCCACGTTGCTGTACGGTTGGTACCGCAGCACTGCGGCTGCGTAGGCGCGGGCAACATGCTCGTCGAACTCGAAGTGCGCGGAGCACGTCACGCGCGCGTTGTTGAAGAGGGCGTCCTCACAGGCCTTCTCGGTGCCCATGACGCGCGGCACGGTGTCGGCGGGAAGGTACACCGTCGCGGCGACGGCCGCAGGGCTGGAGAAGCAGGCGGCGGTGTCTACAGGGGGGTCCCCGACGACGACGCTGAAGCTGTCGGACGCCAGAGCGGAAGCTATGTTGAGGAGCACGTTCTTGTTGTAGCTGGGGCTGTCGCGGCAGCTCGCGATCTGCTGGGCGTTAGGCGGAGCGACGGGGATCCGGAGCTGCATCGGCAGAGGACAGGACTCCCTGGTGAGGTACACCATAGAGGCGCTCGCGACGCTGGCAGCACCAGGGCGGGCGCACGACGCGCCCGCCGCCCCTAGTGCGGACGCCTCGCCCGAGTAGGGCACCGCCGCGCGCAGGTAGTGGTTGCTCGCCGCCACGATGATGCGCGCCTCGACCGCAGCCAGCTCCGACGCGACCGTGCCCGCGCACTGGTCGATGGCGGCCGTGGCAGCGAGCGCGCCGGCGGAGCGCTCGTAGCGGGGCCTGCTGGGCTGCAGCGCGTGCAGCGTGAGGCTGACGGACGTGGAGGGGCGCGGCGAGGCGTGCACCTGCGTGCCGCCCCGTGCTGTCGCCGCCGCGGCGGGCGCGACCACGGCGGCGGCGATGGCACGGGCCGGCTTGCTGGCGTTGTACACCCGGGTCTTGTTCAGCGCGACCCAGCGGGTCGAGAGGTTGAAGAGCTCCGCGGTGCTCTGGAGCACGGCGTGTGGCTTGTCCGCGGCGTGGGGCTGGGACATCTCTTCTACGCAACACCGTATTGTCTTATATACACAGCTACTCGTCAACGGCCAGCAAGCGCGGCAGACGCGCGTGCGGGGGCGCGGGCGCGGAACACAACGGCGCAGCATGGCGAATTCCTTGCAAGTGTACCAGGCTCCGGGCTGCATGGCGGAGCACTTTATGTCGCTGTGGATCTGGATGCGCGAGCGCGTGGACGTGCAGCTCGTGCACACGCGGACCGCTATGGTTGCGGAAAGCAACCTCGTGAGTGTGCGCGAGAACATCGACAAGAACAAGCAGAAGACGGTCGCGGAGCAGGACGCGCTGATGGGCGAGATCCGCCAGCAGGCCAGGGCGTGCAGGGGCGGGAGCAAGGAGCAGCGCGTGCTGAAGCTCAAGCGCTTGCTGCCGCAGATGCAGCGCTTCAAGCGCTTCCGGCAGCAGACGGCGCTCGCGAGCCAGCAGCTGAGCCTGCTGGACGTGCAGATCAACGCGTTCGAGAGCGGGCGGTTCCAGAAGGAGATGACGGACACCCTGCGGGCCAGCGTGGTGGCCATGAAGAAGGTCGGCATCAAGGACGACGACATGGACACGGTGGTGATGGACATCGAGGAGACGATACAGCAGCAGAACGAGCTCTCGGACTCGCTGAACATGTCCGTGGTGAACACAATGGACGAGGGTGGCACGAGCGACGAAATGCTCATGCGCGAGCTGATGGCCCTGGCGGGCGACGACGACGAGGGCGACGACCACGCGCCGGCCCACGTGGCCGCGCAGGCCACGGGCCACGGGACTGCAGCGGTGCCAGCGGTGCCAGCGGTGCCAGCAGCGCCAGCGGCGCCAGAAGCCCCCGCCTCCGGCGGCCAGCCGGCGCTACCGTCCGTGCGCGAGGACCTCGTGTCGCTCGAGGAGCCCACGAGCGCGCCCCGCACGCTCGCGGAGGAGCAGTAGTGTGGGCCGCGAAGGGCGGCGGCGGCGGGGGCGCATCAGTAGGCGTCTGCCACCTTGGACCGCTTCGTGGTCCCAGACTCGTGCAGCTCCCTGCTCTCACGCATGGCGCCCATCATGTCCACCCTGTGCGGTGCGGAGGAGAACGACGACGACGACGGCGGCGGCGGCGGCGGCATCGAGGCCGCAGCACCAGCAGCACCAGCAGCACCAGCAGCACCAGCAACAGAACCAGCAACAGAACCAGCAACAGCACCAGCACCCGCACCAGCAACAGCACCAGTAGGCGCAACAGCACCGGCAGTGGTGCTGACAACCGCCGCCCGTTGGCGGAGGGCGTCGGCGTCGTCTGGTGACAGGGGGTCAAAGTCGTACTCGTGGGACTTGGCATGGTAGTTGGAGAGCTTGGTGTGCAGCGTCTTCGCCACCTCCTTGTAGTACAGCTTGTGCCACGGTGCGGTGTAGACCCTGTCAGCGCCGGTGAAGTCGGCGAAGATGCTGGGGCAGTCCTGCAGCACACCCCAGAGGCGGTTCGCAGCCTCGTCGTGCAGGCGCTCGGCGTCGTTGCTTTTGCGGTTCGTGCCGGCGCCACCGCCGCGCACGAGCTGCTGCCGCAGCAGCTTGAAGCCCACGTACGTGTTGAACGCGGTAGAGTAGGCGGGGTGCCGCCGCATGTAGTGGATGAGCGCCTCGTGCTGCTCCGCGCGCACGCGGCCCCTGAGGCCAGGGTGGTACAGCACGTCCTGCAGGGCCATCTCGTACGCGGTCTTGGCGACGGCCGAGAAGGACTTTTTCTGGTTCAGCTCGAAGACCAGCTGGAGTGCCTGCGCGACGCGGATGCTGAGGTGCACCACGTACATCTGCGCCGTGAAGCTCGGCACGTCGTTCCGGTCCATGCCGACGGTGCTCGCCATCTTCTTCTTCATGTCCGGGATGTACACGTCCCACATGAGCGCCCGCAGCCGCTGCATGTCGTCGTCGTTCATGCTCTCGTACGCGTTGTTGCACTCCGTGCGCAGCACGACGCTGTTCAGGTCCAGGAAGGAGGTGCCCGCGACGATGTGCGCCGCGTGCTTGTCGAGCTCCATCGAGCGGTAGAAGGTGCTGTGCTCGTCCATGGCAGGGTCGAAGAACTGGTCGAAGCCCTCGTCGAGCGCCGTGCGCCGCTCGACGTCCGCCCGGGCGACGTCCGCAGGGTCGTACGTGCGCGGCGCGCTCCCGGTCGTGAACTCATCCGGCATGCCGGACTGCATGGTTTAGCTTGCCCTGTCCTATAATCGTTGTTATATAGGAGGTTTGGGTAGCCGGACACTTAGCGCTGCGCTAGTGTGTGCGCGGGCATGCTGTACACGAAGCGCGTGACGCTCGTGTTCTTGTTCCAGTTTGTGTGCACGCTCTCGTTCGTGGTGTACTGCCTGCTGATCGTGACGAACTTTGCGGAGATGTTCCACAAGAACCTCACGCTGCTGCACCACAAGCGCCAGAACGACGCGTGGCTACAGGCGCGCTGCAAGGAGCAGGAGTTTGTGCACCACATCCGGCACCACATCGACCTCTGCGAGACCGTCGAGCGCGAGGCGCTCAGCAACGCGTACCTCATTGCCATGCAGATGGCCCTCGACGGCCTGCACCTGTGCGGCAGCTACAGCTGCGAGAAGATCGTGGTGGCGCTCTCCGAGTCGCTGCGGGTGAGCGTGTACACGTGGATCGCGTCGCTGGCGGTCGTGCTGGTGCTGCTCCCGCTCTGCGTGCTCCCCCTCTACCGCAAGTGGCAGCGCAACCTTCTGCTCCACGAGAACCACCTAGGCGAGAACGCCCCGGTGACCAGCGTCTACATCCGCGACCAGCCACAGCACCAGCTGCAGCACCAGCCGTGGAACATGCTGCAAGTGCCCTTCCAGCACAGCATGCACGGCATGCATGGCATGCAGGGCACCGCGGTGCCGCCGCAGGCGGCGTCCCACTTCATCTCCGAGCCCCGGCAGCGACGACTCCTCGGCGGCTCCAACGACGAGCGCGGGCGGAACCTCGCGCCCAACTACGACTCGCCAAGCTCGCACGACCACGCCGCGTAGCCGCCGCGGCCGCGCGCAGGCAATGCAGCGCCGGCCTATTTAAGGGACCGCGTGCACGCGTGGGCTCCCGTCTGTGCACAGCTAACGTGCGCAACAACAACAAGGCATTCTAGCATGAGTGATGCGCGCCACCCGGAAAAGCATGGGCTGTGCGCGTTTCTGATGGCGCTCCTGAAGGGCCTCGCCGTGCTCTGGCTCGCGACCGACCTGCTCCTCGACGACATGTGCTACGTCCAGGTTGTCGCCCAGGCGATCGGACTATGGCTGCACCATATGCTTTACCCCGAAGAGCCCGACAATGGGGTCGCGCCGCCGCCGCGCGACACGTACGGGGAAGGGATGTGGGGGTGGTGCAAGCACGCGTTCCAGACAGAAAAGCGACCGTTGTGGCTCATCTTGCGCAGGTTGGCGACGCTGGTCGTTATCTACTTCGCGCACTCCGTCTTCCTCACAAAAGCCATGATCGCTCAGATGGACGACTTCTGCGGTGCGCTACGTCGCAGCGAGGTGCCCGACATATCCGCCCAAATGGTGGAAGGACACATGATCTTCCTGGTTGCTCTCGGTGCGTGCTTCCAGTTCCTTCTTCCAAGCACCGTGCACACACGCTCAAGGGAAAACCTCAACGCCGTCGCGTTCGCAGCTAAGCGAGCAGCAGAAAAGCGCAACGCCAGCACGCACGAAACTAAGCGAGCAGCATGAGGGACTTTTGCCAGGGTGGCGGTGTGCCGGTATGTGTAGGTGGGTGGGCGGGTGGGTGCTTGCACCAATACATGCTTATCGTTTCATTCCTGTAAGCAATCACTGCGCTCGCACGCCGGTGCGCCTCTTCTGCACACCATTGCCCTGCCCACGCAGCGCCGCTCGCTGCTGCCTACATCGATTGCCTAGCAATCATGATATCGAGGGGCTCCCACGGCCGTGCGCTCGACACCGCCCGCGCGAACACACGCATCTTGTCCCCATAGTAGTCAATCCAGCCGTCGTTTTGGCTCTCGAGGTAAGGCTTCACGGAGAACATGCAGGTCTTCAGGCGCTTGCTGCTGCCAGGCGCACCGGGTGTACCCTGGCCGCGAGTGTAGAAGTTCTGGCGAAGTTTTTCGGTCTGAGTGCGGGCTGCAGGAGTGTCAAACGTGGGAGCCTTAGCAGCGAATGACGCTGAATCAACCTGCAGCCGCCCCCCGCCGCCGTTGAAAAAGGCCGCCTCCACTTCCGGAATGTACATCTGGATGAGGTCGCCGGTGCTCACATAGAAGCCACCGTTGAGCACGGTGCGGAGGCCGCCGATCTGCACGGACGCCACCGTGTCACCGTTGCGGGAGTGCGCACAAGCATGCCCGACGGAGTACCCGACTGGCATGAAATGACGGAACTGCTTAGTCCGCTCGGTATCAAATTTCTTTATCTCATCTGGGTCGAACGACCCGGAAACAATCTCCTTTTTCAGGTCCTCGGGTGTGAGCCACCCCATGGTGTGGTAGTACTGCGCCATCATCCACCGCTCCTGATCTGTGAGCGACCCCAGGGTCGTCACCACGTTCGGGTACGCGTACTTGGTAGCGGTCTTCGCCACGTTGCCAAACAGCTGTGCGCCGCACGTGACCGCTAGCTCGTCCTTGCCCATGCAGTAGGCGTCGTCGTTGTCGGCGAGGGAGGCGGCAGAGCCACACATGGCGGCGAGGACATCCTGGTTGGTGCGGCACTGCTGCATGTGGCGCGCACCAGTCTCGATGAGTGTGTTCGTCATGTTGCCGATGCTGCTGTGCGACATGTTGGCTGGACGCTCGCAAGGCCAGGAGCGCGCGAGTACGCACACGCAGCACGCCTTCTTTATATACTCTGGAGAATCGCGGGGTACGAGCATAGGCACAGCGTGCAATATACCTCGCCGCGCGCCCGCCGTGTTTCCCTCGCTAGAACTCGCTGTGCGCCATGTAGCCCCGTAGGTCGTCGGAGAAAGGCGAGGGCGGCGCGGGCGCGCCAAAGCCGCCCGACGCGCCAGCGGGCCCGGCCCGGCACAGCTCGGCGATGCGCAACATCTCGTGAGGCGACAGCAGGGCGAACGACACGAAGCACGCGCGGGCCAGGAGGCACAGCACGCCCGTCGCGACGACGAGGTGCACCACGGCGCACGCCATGGCCGAGATGTCGACCGCGGCGTCCCACCGCAGCGTGACGACGAAGCCCGAGAGGCTGGCGTCCGAAGAGTCGACGGAGATGAGCATGCTGGGGAAGTCGTGCACCAGCAAGGAGTTGAAGCTCTCGGGCCAGTGTTCGACGTCGTAGACCTGGAGCGAGTTGGCGTCGATGGACAGGTGCTTGGCGGGCACGCCCTGGCCCGACTGGGCCAGTAGAGCGTGCACGGTCTGCATCACGAGCGTCTTCATCGCGGCGGGTGCGGCCGCGCCAGGGTTGCACGCGCCGTGCTTGCCGGGCGTGTATATACGTGCAAAGCCTGCGCAGCGCCAAGTCCTCCGACGGGCATGCGCGCACTCCTGGCGCGCGCCGCGGCGCCGCAGGGGGCTGTACAGGCCGCGGTGGCGGTCGCGGGCACGCTGATCCTGCTCGCGCAGGCGCTGGCGGCACCCGTCTCCGCAGGCTCCATCCCGATCGTCGACTCCACCGAGGCGTTCCCCTTCCTGCGCAGCGTCGACAACCCCGGCGAGCCGATCCGGTGGGACTCGGGCACGCTCATCCAGATGCTGAGCAGCTGCAAGCTGGTCCGGGTGACCAGGAGGGGGGTCCGGTGCATCGCGGCGCGGCACACGCTCATGCGGAACTGGGAGGCCCAGTTTGAACTCGCCGGGCCCACAGCGGGCGGCGGCGGCGGCAGCGCAGACTCATGTCTCCCGCACAGCCACGCGCTGTGCGCGACACGCACCGGGGACCGCTTCTTCCCGTCTGACCAGGTCTTTGTGGGCGAGGTGGCGGTGGCCCAGTGCGACAACGGCCAGGGCCGCGTGCTGCTCGCGGACCGCCACGACCACGACGACGCGCGGTGGCCGGCCGCGCTGCACGCCGGCGCAGGGACCGCGCCCGCACACAGCGACGTCAGCCTGTGCGACATCCTCGACCGCAACCTCGACGTCGTGTACGACCCCGTGAACAACCGCCTCTTCACGGCGGACCTCAAGGACACCGCGTGGCTGTACTTTGTCATCAGCATCCTCATCCTCGTGGTCGTGGTGATGACCGCAGAGACGGTGAGCCAGCGGGACCGCAGCAGCATTACACACAACATCGTCGCGTGGGTGTTGCTCGCGGTCTGCTCGCTGCTAATGCTCGTGCGCGTGGACGGGCGCATGCACCCCTTTGTGTCAGAGGAGGACCAGACCTTTACGATGATCTCCTCCGTCTACGTGCTGGCGTCGACGCTGTTCTGGATCGCGACGTCGCAATACAAGCGCTTCTGCGTCGAGGGGGGCGCGAGCACCGGCACAGCGAGCACCGACACCGGCACCGCCCCGGGCACCCCCCAGAGCACCAGCACCACCAGCAACACCACCGCCGCCGCCGCCGCCGCCACCACCACGACCACCGCCACCACCGCCACCACCGCCAGCCCCAACACGCAGCGCGACGGCATCAACGCGATGATCGGCAGCATCCACCTGGCAACCACGGTGCTCTACGGCACACCTGACAACACCTACGTGGCCGCCTTCTTCTTCGTGTTCCTGTTCCGCTGCATGCAGAAGCTACACGACGCGCATGCGCACCCGCGCGACTGGTCCGTGTGCGCTAACTCCATGCTCCTGATCGACTTTACTTACACCGCGTTGGTCTTCACATTCGGCGTGCTCCCGCACTACGACCACGACGACGAAACCGTACTCTACGCCGCCGCCCAGTACATAGTCTGCGACGCGGTCGCCGCGAACTGTGTGATGAGCACGTCCGCCGCGCTGACGCGCGCAGCGACCGCCCACGACGCCGGCGACAAGAAAGCGCGCGCCAACAACAACACCTCCGTCCCACCGACAGCGCAAACCAACGCGCCGGACATGAACGCCCCGAACCCTCTCTTCATGGCGGCGACGGAGTGAGGGAGCGGTCGGGGCACCGCCGTGCGCCCCGCGCGGCTCACTCGTTCGTGTACCGGTTGTCGTCGACGACGAGCCCGTGCGCCAGGAGGCCCTGGAAGCAGGAGACCTGGAAGCGCAGGTAGCACGCTTGCATGTTCGCGCCCAGACCGACGGGCACCGACATCGTAATGCGCCTGCACTGGAAACAGAAGGCGTTGAAGCTGTCGCGCAGGTCGGTCTCGACGGTGCCACATTCGCGCTCCAGAGAAGCGACGTCCGCGACCACGGTGCTGTAGTCTGGGCCGGCGCAGCTCAGTTCGAGCGTGCGTGCGCACACACGGCAGCAGTGGCCCATCGTGGGCAGGTGGCGCTACCGTCCCGCGCGCGCGCGGGGAAATAGGCAGTGCCACGTGGCAGCTTGCACACGTGTAACGGACACGTGTAACGGACACGTGTCAGAACCACTCCACACGTCCACACGTCCGCACCAGAGCCCACAGAAAAGGGCGCCAAACACAGCCCCGGCAGCCCCACCCCTCCCTGCCCCCCACTGGCACGGGTGGGCGCGGCGCCTTAAAAAAAACAAAGGATCCTCCCCACACAGCACACACGCCCCGGCGGTACCGAGACCACCCGGCGCGCGAAACCGCCTCTGCGCAGGATGAAACTCGAGACAGAGAGCGCCAGCGACGCGAGCGACACAGAGACAGAGATCCCAGCGCACCTCAGGCTCGCGGTGTGCGTACGCACGGTGCTCTGCGGCCCGGCGTGCACCCCGCTACGGGACCTCGACGTCGTCGCGACGCGCTACAAGTGCGGCGTGAGCCAGGCGCACGACAAAGGCATGTCGACGTGGGTCCCGCACAACTTCGCGCCTGTCTTACTGCTCGGCACGGCTTCCGGCGGGAACCTTGTCATCGTCTGCGACACCGGAGTGGCATACACCATGTCGCCTGTGCTCGACGTCCCGCCTCTCCCGACCGACACCATCCTGGTGGCCAACTGCACCCTCGACCACGACGAGACGTTCCGCGTGCTCGTCTACGACGGCGAGAACCTCGCGCCGACCACGGCCGGCGCCGACAGCGCTCCCGATGAAGCTCCGGAGGGTGGCGAGCGCTACCGCAGACTGCTGCGCTTCTTCCCACGATTCTTTCAAAGGACCGAGGCCGCGAAGAGCACGTTCGTGTTACAGTGGGTGGGGTACTATGAGCATGCATGTAACTTCCTCAACGGGACGATCCCGGTGGGGCACCGCGTCGGGGGCTTGCTGACCACAACCGGCGACGCCTTGAAACCCACAAGACCAGTGCGCGTGAAGATACCGGCTGCGGATATTGAGCGGTTCAGCGGAACCTCGTAAGCGCTACAAACACATTGGGGCGATTCATATGTATTACATACAGACCGCATACACACCACACCTTGCCGACTCTGCCGCGCCTCGTCATGCCTCGCGTGGGTCCGAGGGCCCACTACGCACCCGGAATTGGGAAACCTTGCGCTTGTAGATTCT
>Ga0307489_10001972_pt1 | contig 13684 bp, 29 predicted proteins | sample SB12metaG_FD_202247 | JGI IMG/M metagenome (GOLD analysis project Ga0307489, IMG submission 202247) | Sea-ice brine microbial communities from Beaufort Sea near Barrow, Alaska, United States - SB 1.2 | ecosystem: Environmental > Aquatic > Marine > Coastal | place: USA: Alaska | collected... | reverse complement strand
CGGGGCCGTGGGGGCGGGGGCGGGGGCGGTGGCGGGGCCGTGGGGCGCGTGGGCGGTGGGCGGTGGGGGCGGGGCCGGGCGCGGGGGTGCAGGAGGCGGCGGATCAGGCCGAGGAGGCGGAGGAGGCGGCGGCGGAGGCGGCAGAGGCGGCGGCGGAGGCGGCGGAGGCGGGGAGGAGGATGTTGTGGGTAGCGCGTTGTGGCGTGCGCGTTGTGGACAACGCTGAAAATCGTGCCTTGGGCCTTGTGTCGTCGAACTTTCGTCCACGTGTCGTCGAACTTTCTGCTGCATCGATGTTAAGGCCTGTTGTTGATTCAATACTCTGACTGTCCTTCCATGTCTACGCGGAGCTCAACCACCCGGCGCGGTGCCGTCTCGCCTACTACGGGTCTGGCCAGGATCTTCTCCGCGGGCTTGGGCGCGGGCGCGATCGTCCGCGACGGCACCGCCGCGTCGCCGCTGCTCGGGCGGATGCTCCTGGGGGAGCTGCCACACGACTTTGCAAAGGAGGTGGCGGGACCCCACGGACCTCGCGCTGCTCGCGCGCGTGGTGCTGGAAGTGCGGCGAGGCGGCGCTGCCGGCGGGCGTCGAGATCGCGGGGGAAACCGCGGAGGGGTCCCCGCTCCAACACGCACACGCAATGTTTGACTCATTGACCCACACACCGCTACACTGCTTGTACGCTAGGCCCTATCGCCTCATCAGGCTGGTGTAACATGAGCTATACGATGACCAGCCCCCCGCACTGCATCCCCCGCGGCACGCGCCCAGTATCCGCCGGAGCTCCCACGCCCACCCATCCCACCAACAGCGGATAATGGAACCTGAAATCGAAAACAAGGTCCGGATAACGCGATGGGCAGATTTGAACGCAGGGTTTCACCACGGCACCCCCATCTTCCCGCCACTTTCCCCACCTCTCCACCACTCTGACGCGCGCGCCGACGTGCCCCACCTCCACGCCCACCCCCCCAGGTACCCGACACCATGGATCCATCCACTAGCGCCGCCGCGGGGCAGGCGGCGCGCGACGAGGAGCTGCGCGGGGAGTGCGCCAAGGCTTTCGCGCTCTACAAGAAAGGGAACCTAACGCGGGGCACTGCACACCTCGAGAAGCTCCTCGCGCTGCACCCCGCGCACCCGCTGCTGCATTTTGCTTACCTACGGCTGGCGCACCTGCTGTTATTGGAAAAGCGGCAGCTGGCGGGCATCATGAAACAGATGAGCGAGTGTGGCTACCGCGCGACTGCGGCGGCCGAAGCCTGCCCGCACTCCCTGCTCCCCTGCCTCTTCGTCGCCCAGATGTGCTACGACACCCCCGCACCCAACGAGCACATCGACAGCAACCTCGGCTTCGTACGCAAGATCGCCGCCGCCGCCGCCGCGGCCTCCCTCAACGCCGCCGATCTCGAGTATGCTAAGCCATCGCGACGTTCGACGAGGAGGTGTTGACGCTCGCGTCCCTCCCGGACGTCCGCGAGTGCGCCGACCCCGCCGCCTACCGGCGCGAGGCGCTGGCCTGCCTCGCCAAACTCCCGGCCAAGATCATGGACCTGCACCGGCAAGCTGAGAGCCTGAGCAAGAACACGCCTGGACAGTCCGAACTGCATCAGTTCATCGCCCTGCGCGACGCTGGACACGCGGCGGAGGCGGCGCGGCGAGTCCTCTCCGTGGAAGCCGCCCAGGCGCTCGCGGCGGTTCACCGGGTGATGGTGGGCAAGGGTACTGCGCACGACCTACAGGCGGCGGCGGCGGGCTGGCGCGAATCCGCCGACCAAGGCGACGCGGGTGCTCAGCTTCTCATCGGCGCGCTGCTGGCCCGTGGGGGAGGCGGCGTGAAGAGGAGCCAGCCAATTGGAAAGCGCTACCTGGAGCTCAGTGCCGCTGCGGGAAACGAGGCCGCTTTCACGCTCTTGAAGGAGCTCCGCAAGTGCGTGGGTTGCGGCGAGCTCGACGTGCACCACATGATCTGCTCACAGTGCCGCGACGCGCGGTACTGCGACGACGACTGCCAGCTGCGGCACTGGCAGTGCCCGACGCACCCGCACAAGCCCCACTGCGTTCGGCGGCGCGAGGCGGCGGAAGCGGGCCCCGCGGCGGGAGCGTTAGCCCCGGGAGGGTCCTCGGAGCTGACCGCTGCAGCGCCCCTGGACCCGGTCACCGCGGCGCCCCCGGACCCGGTCAGTGCGGCGGAGGCGTTGCGGGAGGCGGGCAACGACCTGTTCAGGATGCAGAACTACCCCGAGGTCAGGCCCGGTGTCAAGCAACTGCGATATTTGGTACAACATTAACTCCCCCACGTTCGGTTTAACGCATAAGGGGAAGTGCCCGTACTCACGTGGGTGACACCGGATATTCTCTTACGTTTATTAACTCGTGTTCCGTATTATGGAGGGGTATCGTGTTATGAGCAGTGAGCATATTTCCCTGGGCCCTACTCCGAGGCGGTCGAGCAATACACCGAGTGCATCAGACTCAACCCCAACGACGCCAAGGTGGGAGGGCGTGCCAAGATTCTGCTGCATCGACACATGTGTTGAATCCTCTATTATCGAGTTGAATCGCATCACGTCACATGTCATTTGTAATGAGCTATGCAACAGTGTGCTGCCCGACCCTGCCACACGGCGTACAGCAACCGCGCAGCGTGCCACACCCAGCTTGGCGCCTTCGCCGCGGCGATCGAGGACGCCGAGAGGTGCATCGCGCTGGAGCCGGCATGGAGCAAGGGGTACTCGCGCAAGGGCCGCGTGAAGCTCCTCACCCAGGAGTACGCCGAGGCAAGACCCGCTTAGCATTGTGTAGAATGCAGGTCTTAGGTAACATTGATGACCGTGTGAGTGCAATGGCGACAGTCGACTCAACCATTCTTACCTAGAGTGCCCACACGTCTCAGGGGGCTTTACAATACTGGCGTGCGGTGGAGGATACTGGGCTTTAGTACAAGGCGGGCATGACGTACGCGTTGGGACTCACGCACGACCCCAATAACGAGGAGCTAAAGGACGGGGAGCGCCACGCGGCGGATGAACTCAACAAGTAGCCCATGGCCCCCGAGAGAAAGGAGATGGTTGACCAGTTGTCGGCGGACCCAGAGCTCATGGCCATCCTGGCCGATCCCCTCTTCCAACAGCTGCTCGTCGAGTGCTCCTCGAACCCCGGGGCGTTGGCGGCGCACATGAAGAACGCCGGGGTGGCGGCCGCCAAGGTGCAGAAGCTGGTTGACGCCGGACTGATCGCATCGTAGACATGATGAACGGATTGATGAAACCAAGATGCTGAGGAACACGCACAAACGATACGCACACGCAATGTTTGACGCAGTAACTCATGCACAGCTACTCTACTTGTACTGTAGCCCCGATCGTCTCATGGTGTAGTAATATGAGCTACATGATCACCATGCCCACCCCACACCGCACGCCCGCGGCTCGCGCCCGGTACACGCTGGAGCTCCGATACCCACCCAACCCACAGGATAATGGAACCTGAAATCGAAAACAAGGTCCGGAAAAAGAACGCGATGAGTCAGATTTGAACGCGAGGAGCCACAACGGCACCCCCCTCTTCCCGCCAGCCACCTCACCTCTTCACCACTCTGACGCGCGCGCCGGCGTGCCCCGACCTCCACGCACCCCGCCCCCCCCCGAGTGTCCGGAGCCATGGATCCATCCTCGAGCGCCGCCGCGGGGCTGGCGGCGTGCGACGAGGAGCTGCGCGGGGAGCGCGCCAAGGCTTTCGAGCATTACAAGAAAGGAAATCTGCCGCGGGCCACTGAACTCCTCCAGAAGCTCCTCGCGCGGCACCCCGCGCACCCTCTGCTACACTACGCGTACATGCGGCTGGCGCACATGCAGCTATTGATGGCGCAGGGGTCGATGGCGGGCATCCAGAAGCAGTTCGAGGAATGCACCGACCGCGCGAGAGCAGCGCTCAACGCCTGCCCGCACTACCTTCTCCCCTGCCTCCTCTACTTCCAGCTGTGCCACGACGTCCGCATACCCAACGCCCAGGTCGACGACATGCTCCACGCCTTACGCGGCTACCCCACCACCGCTGCCAAGAAGCCCGTCAACGTCGCCGATCTCGAGTACGCCAAGGCCATAGCGACGTTCGACAAGGAGGTGTTCACGCTTGCGCTACTCCCGGACGTCCGCGAGTGCGCCGACCCCGCCGCTTACCGAAACAAGGCGCTGGCCTGCCTCTCCAAAGCTCCGGCCATGATCGTGGACCTGCACCGCCAAGCTGAGTACCTGGCCAAGAACACGCCTGGACGGTCTGGGAAGGAGCACTTCATCGTCCTGCCGACGCCGGACACGCTGCGGAGGCGGCGCGGCGGCTCCTGCGCGTGGAAGCCGACCAGGCGCTTGCGGCGGTTCGCCGGGTGATGGCGGGCAAGGGCGCAGCGTACGACCTTCAGGCGGCGGCGGCGGGTTGGCGCGAGTCTGCCGACCAAGGCGACGCGAGCGCTCAGCTTCACATCGGCGCGCTGCTGGCGCGTGGGGGTGGCGGCGTTAAGAAGAGCCAGCCCCTTGGAAAGCGCTACCTCGAGCTCAGCGCCGCTGCGGGAAACGAGGCTGCCGTCACGCTTCTGAAGGAGCTCCGCAAGTGCGTAGGATGCGGCGAGCTCGACGTGCACCACATGATCTGCTCACAGTGCCGCGACGCGCGGTACTGCGACGATGACTGCCAACTGCGGCACTGGCAGTGCCCGACGCACCCGCACAAGCCGCACTGCGTTCGGCGGCGCGAGGCGGCGGGAGCGGGAGCCTCGGGAAGGTCTTCTGACCTTACTGCCCCGGCGCCCGCCCTGGGCCCGGTCACCGCAGCGCCCCCGGACCCGGTCACCGCGGCGGAGGCGGTGAGAGTGGTGGGCAATGAATTGTTCCGGGAGCAGAAGTACCCCAAGGTGAGACCCAATGTCAAGCACTCCGCTCTTTGGTACACCGAGTAAGACATCCCCACACGCTGAGTGTTACCGTGTTTGGAGAAAGGCCCGAACTGACGTCGGGTTGATACTGGGTCTTCTGATTGGTGAATGTCTCTACACCATTCAGCATGTGTTTTGTGCCGTTGCCATACTGGCGTTGACGAATCTTGGCCCTACCTCGAGGCGGTCGAGCAATACACCGAGTGCATCAGGCTCAACCCAAACGACGCCAAGGTGGGATACGGTGAGCTTAGATTATGCTGCCCCGCCAGGCATTGCCACCTGTGATTAATCCTGTTGAATCGACTCAACCGAATCACGTCGCATATCACATACATGGATATGTACAACGAAGTGCTGCCCGGCCCTGCCATGCGGCGTACAGCAACCGCGCAGCGTGCCACACCCACCTCGGCGCCTTCGCCACGGCGATCGAGGACGCGGACAGGTGCATCGCGCTGGAGCCGGCATGGGGCAAGGGGTACTCGCGCAAGGGTCATGTGGAGCTCCTCACCAAGCAGTACGGCAAGGCAAGGCCCGGTTGGCCTGGTATCGAATGCATGTAGATGAGACCATCGATGACCGTGTGAGTGGCATCGCGACAGATGACTCGACCATTGTGTCGCGGATTGGATGATACTGACCGTATTGAGAGCGATGATCGCATTTCAGGGGACTTGACCAACCTGCCGTGGAGTGGATGATACCGGGCCTTAGTACAAGGCGGGCATGACGTACACGATGGGTCTTGCGCACGACCCCGATAACGAGGATCTGAAGGACGGGGAGCGCCGCGCGTCGAAAGAATACGCCAAGCAGTCGGGCCCCATTGCTGACGAGAGGAAGGAGAAGCTTGCCCGGGCGAGGGCAGACCCGGAGCTCGCAGCCGTCGAGAACGACCCCGTCCTTCAGAGGCTGCTCTACGAGTCCTGCTCGAACCCCGCGGGGGCTGCGGCCCACTTGAAGAACGCCGGGGTGGCAGCGGCCACGGTGCAGAAGCTTGTCGACTACGGGATAATTCGATAATACAATACACATAATTTGTAGACACGATTGAAGAAACAATGATATGACGACGCCAAGGCCGTCAAACAGCACGCACACGCAAACACCGCTATTCTACGTGGCATCTAGCCCCGCTCGCCTCATGCTGGTGTAATATGAGCTATGTGACCATGCAGCGCCCGCCGCCCCGCACAGTATCCGCTGGAGCGTCATCCCGTACTAAGGGCAAGGACAAGGACCAATACACACTGAGTAGAGAGCGTCGTATGTGTTTGACGTACGTCGAGTCCATCCTGGGTGCTCACACGGCGAGCTCGATTCAACCCCTTTCACAATTAATTTCGCGCGTCGTTTGCAGCATTGAATGATACACCTTCTTCAATAAAAAATCTTTGCACCTAATAAAAACTACGAGTATGGTATATTTATGCTTGGACCACGGCTAATAAAAACAATTGCATAAATATGACACCGGGCTCCATAAGCTCCTCGCTAACCACTACACAGAAAACTCCGTCAAAACACCTGCTAACCGTTGCACTCTCTACGACAGCCTGGGACCCCCCCTTAGTAGGAGAGGCTGAGCAGGCCGGCGACGCCGCGCTTGATCCAATGGTTCTGCGGCTTGTCGGAGGGTACAGTGAGGTTGATGACAAAGTTGCTGCTGTGCCCCGTGGTGGCGAGCACCCCGCGGCGCTCCGCCGTGCGGTAGATGGGGCACAGGTAGTGCGGGAACACCTCCTCCGCACCCTGCGTCGTGGGCTTGAACCTACACAAAGGGTCAAGGAAACACGCTCGCCACATTACACTCGACTTTCTTGAGTTGAATGACATCTGATGACGTGGGTGGTCAGCATTATCACTGCAGAGCAGACGTCATCCACTCCACGTTAGCCACTCGTATCGTAGCATTATCATTGCATAGCAGACGTCATCCACTCTACGTTTGCCACTCGTTTCGTGGATGAAATTGCTACCTATGAAATGACGGGGCGAGCGATATTTATTGTCCCAGTCTTGTCCCTGCCAGAAGACGGGCATGTCGGTGTACAGCACCTTGGGGTCGGACTCGATGAGCAGCATCTTCTCCGCATCCCATTGGCACCCCTCCAGGAACATGCCGTTGCAGTAGGCGCCGTCCGCGGGCTTGGTGGTGAAGTCGCCGGTGGCCGTCATGGCCGTGAAGTCGAACACCACGGTATCGGCAAGCAGAGCCAAAGACATAACGCTCCGGCACGTCATAGGAGGTCAAGTTACCCTAAACCATAGACTCTAAACCATAATAACGAGCGTTTGACGTGTGGTGGATGACTGGCATCGCATGTGACTTAAGATGACGAGGGCTAAAAGTGTGGCGGACGCCTATGATGTTGTGTGACTCAAAAGACGAGGGATCCAAGTGGGGTGGTGAAGCGGCGAGCACTGGGACACACTGTGGTGGATGGCGTCGCGAGTGCTGGGCCACTATGTAATGGATGGCGCGGCGAACATGTGCGAGTACGTTATGGATGGCGTGGTGAGCATGATTCATCTCGCCTTACCGATAGCGAGCTTGTACTTGCGCGCGTAGTTCTGCAACACGCCAGTGAGGAAGGCGTGCGTAAAGAAGAATCCCGTGATCCAGAACATGGGTGGCGCGCCGGTGTCAATCCACCCCTGAAGCATGTTGATGCGCTTGATGAGCTCTGTGACGTAGGCCGCCAGTGGCTTGAGGCTGGGGTACGAGTTGGCCGCCCACATGGCTGGGATCTTGCCGCATTGCAGGGTCAGGCATGCTGCGGAGAAATAGTGTGAGGTACTCTATGGGCAAGCAGCGTGAGTTAAAGAGTGCCAGGTACACGGTGGGCACAGCGCGGTTGTGGTTAGGTTGAGGTCAAGTTGAGGCTAAGTTAAGATTAAGTTAAGGTTAAATTAAGGTTAAGTTGAGGTTAAGTTGAGATTAAGTAGAAGTTAGTTGAGGTTTAAGGTGAGGATAACAGTGCAGCACAGTGTGTGAGGAAACCAATTAGATGTGAACCACAGTCGCCCTGCCGTCATACATGGCGCTGCCCAAGGCGTCCAGGTCACCCGTCATGACGATCTGCCCCTGTAGCGCCAGTACGTAGTTTCTGATGGACTTGTGGATGACGGACAGCAGCCCGTTGAACCGCACCAGCTCCTGGCGGCAGGGTCATTGAGAACCAGCGCTTGAGCTACGATCGGAGCATGACTCACCGGGTACCTTTAGGGTGCATGCTCAGAGAAGGAGGAGGAGGAGAAGGAGGAGGAGGAGGAGGAGGAGGAGGAGGAGGAAGGAGGAAGGAGGAGGACCAGGAGGAGGAGGAGGAGGAGGGGGAGGAGGAGGAGTAGGAGGAGGAGGAGAAGTAGGAGGAAGAGTAGGAGAGGGATGAGGAAGATGAGGTGGAGGAGGAGGAACGAGGAAGAGGAGGAGGAGGAGGAGGAAGAGGAAGAGATTCATAGTCGGTGGAGTGGGGGTTGTGAGAAACCCCCCTGCCTGGCACAGCACGGAGTTCATGGACTCGTAGTACTCCACCGGGTACTTGAAGTTGGCCACCTCCAGGTCGAAGATGGGCGGCACCCCATCCTTGAGATCGGGTCACCATTACATAATGGGGATACTTTATTACAAGTTGGTCGAGTGACTGAACAGGACAGCGCGGTCGTAAATAGAGGGGAACTCTGAATCCAATCTCTCGCATATAATTGACAGAGCAAGGCGGCAGTGGCGTGACAAGGAAGTGAGGAGGAGGAGGAAGAGGATGGGGAGGAGGAGGAGGAGGCTGATGAAGAGGAAGAGGAGGAGGAGGAGGAGGAGGAGGAGGAGGAGGAGGAGGAGCAGGAGGAGGGGATGGCGTTGGCGATGACAATTCAGGCGCTCCTGCCTTGATCTGCACGGCCACGTCGTACAGCACCTCTTCCTTGGACTTGCCGCCGCCGACCGCCGCCTTGCCCTGCGTCAGCAGAATGGACTCCAGAAGAATGTCCGTCTCCTTCTGATCCGTGGAGCAGGGAACACATGTTAATAGTAGTACGGGGTAAGATCAACTCATATCACAACAATGTCAGACACTCCAACGATGTCATATGACCCACAACAGGAGTCGCTCGGGTTAGATCAGCTGACATGACACACTATGTGATGTGCGCCCTACCTTGGTGATGTCGGCGTTGGCGTGCAGGCCGAACACCTCGGGCTCCGCCGCCAGAGGCAACGACCTGAAGTACTCCAGATACGAGTTGTAGTCCCCCTCCGGCGGCGCGTAAAACTTCCAAGAGCTAGGGCCTGGCAACATCATAGGCTTGCCGTTTAACTCAATTATCGATGCTACACGATGCGTGGTATGACGTGGAGTGAATTCTATGCCAGGGCCTGGTTGATATTGCTCGCCACGTCACAGGATGCCATTTAGCTCGAGACACAAGTGTTCACAAGCGTTGGATGAGGTTGCGAGCAATGTCTGGCAGGCCCTGCCCGGAGGGGGAGTAGCGGTAGGCATCGTCCTCCACGCCGACGTTGAAGGGCCCGCCGTCGTCGTCCGTGAGGATGGTCATCAGCGTGCGCCGGTCGTGCCCGTCCGTGACGCGGCCGCCGTAGTTGCACTCGCCGATCAGGTACACCAGCGCCTTCATGGAGGGGCGCAAGTTTAGGATTTAGGGGCTAGGGTTTAGGGTTTAGGGTCTGGCATGGCAAAGTTTGAAGGCATCTATTCAATTTGGGGGCAGACGTTAGGTCGAAGCGCTGAAACCAAGCGGCGGTCACGCCTGGGTCAACCGACACCGCCCTACCTTGAGCGGCACGGCGAAGGCCTGACCCGGCGGTGCCTCGTCCAGAAACATGCGGACCTGGCGGGAGGGTCATTGAGAACAAGCACTCCAACCGAGATCGGAGCGCGAATTGCCTTTAGTGTGAATGCTCATACGTACGCAAGGAGGAGGGGTTGTCACTCGAGTGCTTGCTCTCAATAACCCCCCTGCCTGTCTCAGGGAGATCTTGAGGTCCGGGTCGTTGAACCCGTACGGGATGTTCCACCCCAGCGGCCCGAACTTGATGCGCTCCTGCACGAATGCGTGGAAGAAGGCCAGGCCCACCAGGAGCTTCTTCCACTCGTTGGGGCGCGCGCAGCCGCCGCGCAAGGCCCGGTACACTAGTGGTGTATGGTTGAGGGTTTAGGGTTTAGGGTTTAGGGTTTAGGGTAAGGCCCGGTACACTATAGGGTGACTGACAGTCAGCAATCAGACAATATTGGGACTTGCGAACAGGGGAGGGTACACCGATCCCTACGGGCAAACAGTCAGGCAGTCGTGGGCCTCACCCTCGGAGAGTCAGAAGTCAGATGATATCGCGACTTGGTTTGGACTTGGAAACGGGGTGGGGCGAATAGTGAGGCAGTGGTGCCGGTGACTCCCCCAACCCTCGAAGAACTCGGGGTCGGTGGGACACAGGGTGGAGACGGGGGGTTAACACCAGTACACTATGGTCGAACAGTCAGGCCCCGCCCTCGAAGAAGTCGGGGTCGGACACGGGGTCGTTGAGGAACGACTGGATCATGTTGGCGCGCATGCCCTTGCTGTAGGGGCCTGCCAGACAATTGCTCGCCACGTCATAGGATGCCATCCAATTAGACGAGGATTCACAATGCATGTTGATGACGTAGCCGTCAATAAGATGAAGCTGGGGTGGAGCTGTCTTGAAGCTGGGGTGAAGCTGGGGTGAAGCTGGGATGAATTTGGGGTGAAGCTGGGGTGAAGCTGGTGTCAAGCTGGTGTCAAGCTGGGGTGAAGCTGGGGTCAAACTGCACCCCTCTGCCTTGGGCGGCTCGTTGGTCATCTTGATGCCGTTCTGCAGCACCGCCACCTAGGGACTCATAGACAGTGCTTGCCACGTCATCAAAACGCTGTTTCAACCCTCCGTTCATGAGTTGAAATTACATGCATCCTATCACAACACGCATTGAACCCTCATGTCATGAGTCAAATGGCATTCTATGACGTGGCGAGGGGCATCCATGAGTCCCTGCCGCCACGGGGAAGTGCTCGGACGGGTAGGAGGTGAGCCACAGGCGGAACGCCGGGTGCGGTGGGGTCTCCGAGATGCCGAGGTCCTCGCTGTAGGGGAGCAAGTTGATATTGAAAGTGAAATTGAAAGCAAATTTTGAAAGAATCTTATATATTATAGTTTCAAGCTCTGAAACTAGGTGCTTTCCACACGGGTTTCAACACAGGTGCTTTCAACATGGGTTGCACCACCCCACCTCGCAGATGCGGTCCAGCGTGGTCATCCACGACACCGCCAGGTGGCAGTTCTGCAAGATGACCCAGGTGCCGGTCACCAGCGCGCCGGCGATGAGGCGCTCTGCCTTGACGCCCTGCCCTTGACCCCGCGAGTAGAGCCAAGCAAATGCTGGCTGCCACGTCATCGACATGTATCAGAAACCTCGTGTCTTGAGTTGAATGGCATAACAAGACGTGGCGGGTCATATGTACCAGGCACTTTCCCACCACGTTGTCCAACACATTTTGAACCTTTGTGTCTTGAGCATCCCATGAAGAGGCGGGCGATATCTGCCGGGCCCTACCAGCGACAGCGATTCCAGCGCGATGCCCTTCTGCTCGCTGAACTTTATCAGACCGCTCATGGGGTCGGCGCCCGGCGACAATACGAACACCAGCGGGGTGTAGCACGTGGAGTCCGCGTAGCACTCACCCAGGTCGAACGGCGGCGGCTCCACGAACTTGCGCCCCATCGCCGACTCCACGCGTGCCAGGGCCAGCCTCCACGTTACTTGCCACATCATGATATGATATTGCCTCCACGCACTAGGACATCAGCATCGAGTACGAATGTCGTAAGGAGCACACACTTATCCCGTGCAGGACCGTAACATGATGAAATCAAATCGACACACGACGATTTAAACATCGTGCTGAATGACGCAGTGAGCAGATGTCCCTTGTATGACCTCACCAAAGATCTGCACGGCGCTGGTCAGCTTGTCCGGGCGCACAGTGCGCAGCACCAGCAGCTTCTGGAACCCGTCCAGCTTGCTGGCCCACGGCTCGGTGTAGCGGCACGAGTTGAATTTGAAAGAACAGTTTGAAGGCGGTGAATCATATTTCAGTTTCAACACGCTTAGTTCCAGGCGCTTTCAACAAAGGTTTCATCGGTTCAACCTGCACCGCCTTACCTCGGGCAAGAACTCGTTCTCGGGGTTGCCGCTGTCATAGATGTGCTGCCACTTGCCGGGGTCGCTCTTGAACGACTCGGCGAACCCCGCAAACAGGGACTTACACCCGTTTACTTCTCAGCTCAACATAAGCACTGTTTGTGGGAACGTTGAGTGCTTCAGGCCTGTGACAATATCGATGGTTCATAACTCATCACGAGCTGGACGCAAAGCGGCTCACTGACCAAAACGCCTTAGGTTGAGCTGAGAAGTGGACGAGTGTAAAGCCCCTGCCCGTGAAGGACTTCATGTCCGACAGCCGCAGCATCTCGAGCCACAGCTTCTCGGAGATCCACTTGACCGGCACGTTCTCCGACCCCTCCTTGTTGTAGCGGCGCAAGTTGAAATTGTAAGCAAATGTTGATAGCGGCTCATCATGTTTTGGCTTCAAGCGCTGAAAGCACACTTGGTTTTCCCAGGGTCAACCTGCACCGCTCTACCTTGTTGCCCAGGCCGCCGGTCTGCAGGAACCGGTACTCGTCGGGCGCCATGGTTGACTTGTACCAGGGGCGCAACACTCGCCCACTTTTCAAGTCGACGAAAGCACTTTTTGTGGGACACGTTGGTCCGTTCTGAGGTCTCAATGCCCGACAACGGTTCAGGTTGAGCTGAGAAGTGGCCTTGTTTAGGGCTCTCACTCGCCCATTTTTCAACTCAATGTAAGCCATTATTGTGGGATGCGTTCGTCCATTATGCGGTTCCAGTGACCAAAAACGGCTCAAGTTGAGCTAAGGAGTGGATGGGTGGAGGAGTGTAAGAGTCTTCGCCCCTGCCTTGTACAGCCAGATGGTGGCCGTGAGCGTGAAGGAGAAGAGCAGCTTGTCCTTCTCGAACAGCGAGCGGCAGATGTTCTTGTACAGGCTGTACGTGAAGTAGTCGATGAGGAAATCCAGCCGCGCCTCACAGGAGGGTCATTCAGAACAACCACTGCAACCGATATAAGTAGTGCATGACTAATGACCACCTTCAGGGCATTGCTCATACAGACGGGGAGGAGGAGGAGGAGGAGGAGGAAGAGGCGGAATAGGAGGAAGAGGAGGAGATGGAGGAGGAGGAGGAGGAGGGGGAGGAGGAGGAGGAGGAGGAGGAGGAGGAGGAGGAGGAGGAGGAGGAAGAGGAGGAGGGAGAGAAGAGCTTTATACCAGTACTTTCTAGGTGAATGCTCGTCGATTCAACGTCAGCGGAGTGCTTGTTATCAATGACCCCCCTGCCTCGATGACGTCGCTCTTCTCCGCGTGGTCGATCGCGTGGTTGAACAGGTTCACGTACCACGCCAGCGAGTACTGGTACATGGGTTCGATGTTGCACAGCTCCCCGACGTTGAAGAAGAGGTGCGCCACGTGAACCGCCACGGGGCAGGGTCGTACACGAGCTCCCATGTTAGCTCAACTTGTATGTGACCAGATCCGCGAGTCAATAACGATCTTGGACGGGCCAAATCACAATGGCCGAACACACTGTCAGACTGTTTGCCCATACAAACCACGAACACGCGTTAACTTCCACGCAAATTTGCGCTAAACT
>Ga0307489_10001971_pt1 | contig 13685 bp, 14 predicted proteins | sample SB12metaG_FD_202247 | JGI IMG/M metagenome (GOLD analysis project Ga0307489, IMG submission 202247) | Sea-ice brine microbial communities from Beaufort Sea near Barrow, Alaska, United States - SB 1.2 | ecosystem: Environmental > Aquatic > Marine > Coastal | place: USA: Alaska | collected... | reverse complement strand
GGGAACGAGTGTAAGCCCCTGCCCGTTTGCCCAAAGAACATTTCTCCGTCGGCGGGCGGCTGCGGCGGCGGTGGCGGCGGCGGCGCGCTGGCGTTCCGCGCGCTGGCGCCGGCGATGATCCGCGCGGGAGCAGTGACGTGTTCCGTGGCTTCAAACACGGGCTGAATTGCACGCGCGCGTTCGATGAGCACTCCAATGTGTAGCAGCGCAAGTTGAACTTGAAAGCAGAAGTTGAAAGCAGTTTATCATATTGCAGTGTCAAGCGCTTAGTTCCAGGCGCTTTCAACTTGGGTTTGATAGGGTCAACCTGCACGGCCCTACTGATGTCCTCCACGGGCGGGAACCGCTGCAGGCGCCGCAAACACATGCCGAAGTCGATGGTCAAGTACAACAGGGTTTAGGGTTTAAGGTTTAGGGTCTAAGGTTCAGGGTTTACATGCTCTCCACGTCATTTGCCGCGTGTGCAACCCTTGTTTCTTGAGTCAAATGCCATCCTGTGATGTGGTGAGCATTGTGTACTGAAGCCCTGCCGAAATCTGACTGCGCGAGGACGTCCGAGCGCACAAAGAGCAACATGGCGACCGCAAACGCCTCGATGAAGTCGCGCACGGCGCCGCCCGCTGTGGCGTTTTCGGCGATGACGGCGTCCCAGAGCAGCATGGCGTCGTCGAGGTGGAACTCGCGGCTGAACAGCACGCGCAGCCACCGCAGAAGGAACAGCTGGGGCTCGATGCCGAGGCGCGTCAGGTGCGCGTGTATGGGTGCGTCCACTGCGCCCAGGGCGTAGCGGCGCAAGTTGGAAATGAAAGCAAAGTCTGCAAGCGGTCCATCATAGATCAGTTCTAAGCGCTGAGATACAGGCGCTTTCAACGTGGGTTTGATAGGGTCAACCTGCACCACCCTACCAAGGCCAGGAACACGCGCTCGCACGCCGCCTGCACCTCCGAGGCCTGCCCCTTTATGTAGCGGCGCAAGTTAAAAATTAAAGCAACATTTAAAAGCAGTCCATCATGTTCCAGTTTCAAGCGCTTGTTTACTGGCGCTTTCAACGTGTGTTTGATAGGGTCAACCTGCACCGCCCTACCTTTACTGCGGGCTCCTCGAAGTACGCCACGATGCGCATGGGGGCGTTGTTGATTGAGGCACCAGCGGGGTTCGCCGCCGCCGCCGCCCAGGGGCTTACACTCGTCCACTTTTCGGCTCAACGTAGGCTCATTTTGTTGGATACGTTGGGTGCATGATTTTCCCTCAGTCTATTAGACAGGGGGACACGGGGAGATGTGACCAAAACGGCTTAGGTTGAGCTGAGAAGTGGACGAGTGTCAGCCCCTGCCGCTGCCGCCCTTTCCGCCGCCGCTGCCACAGGCGCCGCCGCCGCGGTCGGGCCCATCAGCGCGGTGAACATCGCGTGCGTGTCGTGCTCGACGTAGCGCGCGTCCAGGGGCGGGGCGGAGTCCACGGTGTAGCGGCGCAAGTTGAAACTGACAGCAACATTTGAGAGCAGTTAATGATATTTTAGTATCAAGCGCTTAGATCCAGGCGCTTTCAACGTGGGTTTGTTAGGGTCAACCTGCACCACCCTACCACAGGCGCGTCGGGGGGTGCGGCGGCGTCGCCCGCGCCCCACACGTGGCGCTTCTGACGCTGCTGTTCTCCTCCCGCCGTCTCGCCGAGCCGCGCCGCGTTGCAGGGGCTTACACTCGTCCACTTTTCAGCTCAACGTAAGCGTTATGGGGGTGCGCGTAGGGGATGTGTAGCCCGTGTTCAGGGGGTATAAGGGGGTGTATAGGGTGTTTAGGGTGTGCTTTTGTGTCAAACACGGCTCACGTTGATCTGAGAAGTGGACTAGTGTAAGCCCCTGCCGCGTTGTTGGCGTCGGCCGCGCGCTGCCCGAGCAGCAGGGGCTTACACTCGTCCACTTTTCAGCTCAACCTGAGCCGTTTCTGACACAAAACACACCTTGGACAACCCCTAAGACCCCCTGACACCCCCTGAACACCCCCTGTAAAGCAACCCCTAAATGCACTGCCTATCCCATAGAAAGCGCTTACGTTGAGCCGAAAAGTGGACGAGTGTAAGCCCCTGCCGAGCAGCAGGGACGCGAGCTCGTGCATGCCCTGGCGGTACCCCACGCTCGGGTGCTCCAGCGCCCATATCTCGGGCCTGCCAGATATTGCTCGCCACGTCATCCAACGCATCTTGAACCCTCGTTTCTTGAGACAAATGGCATCCTTCGACGAGGCAAGCAATACAGATATGGCTCTCCGCGTCATCCAACGCATCTTGAACCCTCGTTTCTTGAGTCAAATGGCATCCTATGACGTGGCGAGCAATACAGCTATTGCTCGCCACGTCATCCAACGCATCTTGAATCCTCATTTCTTGAGTTAAGTGGCATCTCATGACGTGGCCAGAAACAAGCACTCCACGTCATCCAACGCCTCTTGAACTCTCGTTTCTTGAGTAAAATGGCATCCTATGACGTGGCGAGCAAAATCTGCTCGCCACGTCATCCAACGCATCTTGAACCCTCGCTTGTTGAGCTAAATGACATCCTATGTCGTGGCGAGCTATATGCTCTCCACGTCAGCCGACGCATATTGAAGCTTCGTTTCTTGAGTTGAATGGCATCCTATATGTGGCAAGCAATATGCTAGCCACGTTATTCAACGCGTTATTCAACGCATCTTGATTCCTCGTTTCTGGAGTTAAACGGCATCCTATGACGTGGCGAGCAATATCTGCCAGGCCCGACCCAGACCATCAGCACGTTGAGCAGCGCGCCCTGCACGTCGCGCGAACTGAAGAAGGCGTCGCCAGGGTGCAGGCGCTCCAGGTCCATCGCACAGGGCCGGACGCGGCATCCATAACGGCTTGACTGGAGTCGCCTCACAGCTCAACTGGAGCCGCTCAAGTTCAAGTTGATGTCGAGAAGTGGACTACCTGTACTTGTAGTGGCAGGCCCTGCCATCGCGATCGTGTGACGCACCTCCTCCGTTCGGAAGTACACCTCCAGTGAGGGCCACACGGCGTCTCTTTTCAGCTCAACTTGAGCGTCATGTCAGCGCATCTTCGAGGAGAGGTATGCCATTTCAGTTGGGAATACTCGGGTGGGTTCGTGGGCACGGATGACTGCTACAGCACAGCTGTGACGGCTCAAGTTGAGCTGTGAAAGGGACTGCACAGCTGTGAGGGCCTTGCCGCCCAAGGGGAGTCCGCCGTGTGCAGCAGCGGGTTGTTCGCGGCCAGGTCCGCGGCGGAGGACGCGTGCCCATCTCCAGGGGCTTACACTCGTCCAAATTTCATCTCCACTTGAGCGCTTTTTATGGGACAGGGGGTGCGCGTGGGGGTTGTGTAGCCCGTGTTAAGGCGGTGTTAGGGGGTGTTTAGGGGTGTGTAGGGTGTGTTCTTGTGTCAGACACGGTTCAAGTTGAGCTGAGAAGTGGACGAGTGCATAAAGCCCCTGCCCATCTTTGTCGTTCGAGGCCTTCCTGGGGTCGTTCAGGTGCCGCGCGCGCAGGGCGACGTACGCGCGGCGGCTGGCGAGCTCGCAGCCCGGAGACCACGCTCGGAGGTTTCGCGCCCAGTTTCCCGTGCGCGGGGCAGGCATCGGAGGTTTACGCCGCTGGGGCGCCGCCGCGATGTGTGAGGGCGCCGGCGGGGTCGCAGCACGAGCTCACCGGTTTGACATTCGAGGAAATGGAAATAACATCATTCCCTCCTCGAAATCGGTGGTCTATTTACTCAAGAATCGCGACGAGTTGTTGTGAGTTTTAAAGTTGGGCACCTTCCGAGATTTGGGCTCAGTCACTTTTTGAATCCCTGTTGACTGTCTGACGCACGCACGTGCAACGCAACTCGCCGGTTGCACGTTGAGCAGCACCCTTGTCACACTCCGAGCGGACCCGGGCTGCCGCCGCCGTCGCGCTTCGGCACGCCGCCGCCCATGGGCGCTGCGATTGAACAAATTGAAGTTTGAAAACTTTTTGAAGGGTGCCCAGTTACAGCTGTGCAAAAGGTCGGCGTCGATGCCGCCCATCCGCGTGCTGAACGTGGCGGAGAAGCCGTCGGTGGCAGGGGCTTACACTCGTTCCCATTTCCGCTCAACCTGAGCTTACTTAGCCCCTTTCCGCTCAACTTAAGCAGACTTTGTCCCCTACACAACCCAAACTGACCCGTGGAAATGTCCCAAAGGTGCTCAAGTTGAGCTCTAACGTGAGCGATGTGTTACCGAAGGTCTCTCAAGTTGAGCTCTGAAGTGAGCGAGTAAGCCCCTGGTCGGTGGCGAAGGAGGTGTCGCGGGTGCTGAGCGGCGGCCGCGCCAGTTGTCGCGAGGGCATGACCAACTACAACAAGGTCTGGGAGTTCCCCTATCAGGCAGGGCCGTCGCGACTTTGTACACCTTCGTACCTATTTCACCTTTGCAGCTCACTTGAGCATCTTTGAAGTATGAAGGCGCGAACAACCGACCCTCTACGGGCGCTACCAGGCAGCATAACGACCCTCCAAAGCTGCCGCCAGTGCCGGCGCCACCGCCGGCCGGCAGTGATTGCGGGGGCCCAGCGGGTGGCAGTTGAGGTGACGAGGTGACTGGTGTATATAAAGTAAGGCCCTGGTACTCGGTCCAAGGGAAGCAGTGCGAGATGGTGTTCACGTCGGTGGTGGGGGCTTACACTCGTTCCCATTTCCGCTCAACTTGAGCTTACCTTGCCCCTTGCCCCTCAAATGAAGCTTAGTTGGTCCCCCACGTTACCCAAATTAATCCGTGGATTTGTCCCGAAGGTGCTCAGGGTGACCGCTAACGAGGGCGATATGTCCCGAAGGTCCACAACTTGAGCTCTGAAGTGAGCGAGTGTAAGCCCCTGGTCGGTGGTGGGGCACGTGAAGGGGCTGGAGTTCACCTCGCGCTGGAAAAGCTGGAAAAGCTGCAACCCGCGCGAACTCATCGACGGCAGGGGCTTACACTCGTTCCGATTTCAGCTCAAATTGAGCTCTTCAGTCCACAGTGTGACCCAGCTTAACTCATGAATGTGTCTTGGAGTTGCTCAAGTTGAGCTCTAACGTGAACGAGTGTAAGCCCCTGATTGACGGCGCGGAGGTGATCAAGACCGTCAGCGAGGACAAGACAGCGGTGGTACGGACTCACGGAGATTACCCGCCACGTCAGAGAATGTCATGTACTTAAGAAACGAGGGTTCACACGCGTCTGATGACGTGGCATTGTCAGTGCAATGCCGTGGCGATGTCGAGGTGATGGCATGGTGATGACGTGTCAATGCAGTCCCGATGACGTGGCGGTGCCGTGTCGATGACGTGGCGAGCAATAGGCATCAGTCCCTCGGCGGCGGCGAACAACCTGCAGCGGGAGGCGCCGCGGTGCGCGTGGCAGGGGCTTGCACTCGTCCACTTTTCAGCTCAACCTGAGCCGTTTCTGACATCAAAACACGCCTCAAATACCCCATAACAACCATTGACACCTCCTAAAGACCCCCTAAACACCCCTTGGAAACCCCCTAGATGCACCCCCTATGCCACAGAAAGCGCTTACGTTGAGCAAAAGAATGGACGATTGTAAGCCCTTGGCGCGTGGCTGATCCTGTGGCTGGACTGCGACCGGGAGGGTGAGAACATCGCGTTTGAGGTCATGGAGATCTGCCTCGCCGCCAAGCCGGGCAGGGCGGACGTTGACAAAAACAAACACTCGACGGTCGTTGATCTGATGAGCCGAGATGGCGCGACTGTATGAGCACACACCTTAAACTCAGTGTCGGGTCTGGTATCGAAGGTATGGTTTTGAATTCTGTTCGACCAATCAGAACTGTGCATTTTGAAAATCCCATCGACCGACTCGCCGACTGTCCGACTGGGTCTCAACCCGTGAGTAAATAGATCCTCGATTTCGAGGAGATTAGAGGGACTAGTCCCTGCGACACCGAGGTTAATGGTACCCAATTAGTCATGCGGGCACGTCCGGACTTGGTTGGAGTGCTTGCTCGGAGTTATACCCTGGCGCCGGGGCTGCGCGTGCTGCGTGCGCGGTTCAGCGCGTTGTCCATCAACGACGTGACACGCGCGCTCAACAACCTGGTGGCGCCCAACGAGAACGAGTCCAAGGCCGTGGACATGCGGCGGGGGGCAACACATCTCTGACTGTCTGACTGCTTGCTCATTGTGCGCCTGCACACGATCGCCGCATCCTCCTCCCTGGCCCCACACGTTGTCCCTGACTGCATACTCATCGTGCACCTGTGAACGCTCGCCGCATCTTCCTTCCCGCCCGACACGGCGTTCCCGCACTGTTTGCTCATAGTGTGCCTGTGCACGCTAGCCGCTTCCTCCTTGGGCCACGGCCAGGTGGGCCATGAGCAAATATTCAAATGGACGCCGTGTCAGATGTCCGGCCCTGTGGAACGGCAGGAGCTGGACCTGCGCCTGGGCGCCAGTTTCACGCGCTTCAACACCCTGCTGCTGCAGAACGCGTTCCGCCTGCCGGCAGGGCCGTACACTAGTTCACTCTTCAGCTCACTGGAGCTCAATTTCTTTCCTGAAATCGCTTTGCTCCCTAAGCTAGAGCTATTCCTTGTACACCTCGAAGACGCTCCTTAAGCTATTTAAACTCACGACTCGAAAATACTTAAGTTGAGCTACCGCGGGATGTGGTGTGTGCGGCCCTGGGTGGCGGGGTCAGATGCAACGGGGCGCGGCGCGGGGCCCGTGAGCTACGGCCCGTGCCAGTTCCCCACGCTGGGTACGGCGGTGCAGGTTGCCCTATCAAACCCACGTTGAAAGCGCCTGGAACTAATCTCTTGACACTACAATGTGATGAACCGCTTTTAACTTTTGCTTTCAAATTCAACTTGCGCCGCTACAGCTAGGGTTCATCGTGCAGCGCAAGTGGGACATCGACCTGCACGTGCCGGAGCAGTTCTGGTAGGGCCTGGCGGATTATGCCCGCCACGTCATCATGCATATTTTAGACCCTCGTTTCTTTGAGTTAAACTGCAGCCCATGACGTGGCGAGCATGATTCGCCAGTCCCTAAGTTCTGGAAGATCCGCCTCACGCACGCGCCGCAGCAGGGGGGGCACCAGTATGTGCCGGAGGGAGGGGGCAGCGGGGGGGGTCGCGGCGGCGGCGGGGGGGGGCGGGGCGCCGGCGGCGGCTCGTCAGCCGAATTCGCCTGGCAGGGGTGTTATTGCGAACAAGCACTCGGCTGACCTTAAATCGGGTCCTTGAGATCAAGCACTCGACTGACGTTAAATGGGGTCGTTGAGAACATGCACTCGACTGACGTTAAATTAGGCTTTTGAGGACAAGCACTCGATGACCTTGAAACGACGAATCAAGCCCGCGCCGCGCCTCTATATGAGCTTTTAGCCTGAAGGTAGTCATGCCCCGATGTCGGTTCGAGTGCCTGTCATCGATGACCCTGCGACGAACTGAGCCCGTGCGGCTTACGAGCATCCTCTCTGAAGGTAGTCATGCTCCGATGTCGGTTCAAGTGCTTGTCATCAGTGACCCTTAAAGCGGGTCACGCGAGCGGCTCTTCGACGAGACCTTCGCCACCGAGATATACGGCAGGGGCTTACACTCGTTCTCATTTCCGCTCAACTTGAGCTTACCTTGTCCCTTTCCGCTCAGCTTTAGCTTACTTGATCCCCTACACAACCCATAATTAACCCGTTGATGTGGCCAGAAGGTGCTTAAGATGGGCTCTAACGTGAGCGATGTGTCCCGAAGGTCCTCAAGTTGAGCTGTAAAGTGGACGAGTGTAAGCCTCTGATAAACGGCCTGGTGCGGCGCGCCGGCGTGGCCACTGTGGTGAGCGAGCGCGGCGACGAGACGCGCAAGTGGCCGCCCTACCCGCTCAACACCATCGAGATGCAGAAGCGCGTAGGGCCTGCCAAAATTTTACTCGCCACATCATATGATGCCACTAAAGCCAATCAGATATGGATATTGCTCGCCACTTCATATGATGCCACTTAAGTCACTCAGATATAGATATTGCTCGGCACGTCAGATGATGCCACTTATGCCAATCAGATACAGATATTGATCGCCACGTCATATGATGCCACTTAAGTCAATCAGCGAGGGTTCAAAACACGTTGAATGACGTGGCGAGAAGAAATATCTGCCAGGTCGTAAGGGCGGGTGAACCGCGCGATCCGCATCAGCCCGGACGTGATCATGAAACTGGCCGAGGTAGGCCGGTGCAGGTTGACCCTATGAACCCCGCGTTGAAAGCGCCCGGAACTACGCGCTTGAACCTACAATATGATGTTCTGCTTTCAATTTTTGCTTTCAATTTCAACTTGCGCCGCTACACGGAGGAGCTGTACCAGCAGGGGTTCATCAGCTACCCGCGCACGGAGACGGACAGCTTCCCGGCAGGGGCTTACACTCGTCCACTTTTCAGCTCAACTTGAGCCGTTTCTGAAACAAAACACAGCCTATATACCCCCTAATACCCCCCAATACCCCCTAGTACCCCATAACATCTCCTAAACACCCCGTCAACAACCTCTAAAGGCACCCCCTATCCCACATACAGCCGCAAAGTGGAGAAGTGTAAGCCCCTGCTCCCCGGATGACTTCGACTACCAGAACCCGCTGGCCGAGCTGGGGAATCACCCCACCTTTGGGTTCCATGCGCAGGCGCTCTCGGGGGTGGGGCGAGGTAACCCTAAACCCTAAACCCTACACCCTAAATCCTAAACCCTAAACCCTAAACCCTAAACCCTAAGCTCGCTGGGCCGCTGACCTGGGGGTGGGGCGAGGTACACTCACTCAACATCATCCACCACATCCAAACCCTTGAGTGATGTGAAACAGGGGGAGGTTTATCGGCAGTACGAATAGTACAGCCTGTATCTAGACTAGGAGCTAACGCTCCAGTCTGCTCCTCACTCTTCAGCACACGCTTCTATAGCGTCCTAGCGTTGTAGTACATATATCGACACGTGTCAGACTGGAGCAGAGCGTCGCATCGATATCTTGAGTTGCACGACATGACATGACGAGGCGCGTGTCGGTCTGTCGGCCCTGCTGGCGGGGTCGATTCACGGTGCCCCGCGGCGGCAACGGCAATGACAACGCGCACCCCCCCATCTATCCCACCAAGCTGGCGTCGGCAGCAGGGGCTTACACTCGTTCACTTTTCGGCTCAACGTAAGCGATTTGTGTGGGATAGGGGGGGCATCCAGGGGTTGTTTGGGGGGTCTTAGGGGGTATTAGGGATGTCTAGGGTGTATTTTGTGTCATGAACAGCTCAGGTTGAGCTGAAAAGTGGACGGGTGTAAGCCCCTGGTCGGCGGCCAACTACAACACGTGGCGGGGTAACAAGCCGGACCTCATCAAGGTAGGGCAGCGCAGGTTGGACCAATCAAACCCGTGTTGAAACCGCCTGCATCTATACTCTTGAAAGAAAGGTATGATGAACCGCTTTCAGACTTTGCTTTCAACTTGCGCCGCTACATCAAGGTGTACGAGTTCGTGTGCCGGCATTTCCTAGCCTGCTGCTCGCTGCCCGCCATTGCCTTCAAGACGCAGGCAGGGCTAAAACCCTAAATCCCAAACTCTAAACCCAAAACCCTGAATCCTAAACCCGCGCCCTCAGGCATGCCTGCCACGTCATCATCCACTTGGCAGACCCTCGTTACTTTAGTTCAATGACATCTAATGACGAGGAGAGCGGTATTGGCGTGGCTCTGGCATTGGGTGGAGATAGAGATGGGCGGCGAGGGCTTCAAGGCCACGGGCATCATGATCAAGGTAGGGCGGTGCAGGCTGACCCTATCAAACCCACGTCGAAAGCGCCTGAAACTAACCGCTTGAAACTGAATTCTGATCAACTGCTTTACAAATTTGCTTTCAAATTCAACTTGCGCTGCTCCAGCAAGGAGTTCAACTACCTGGACGTGTACGGCAAGGGCCCCGCGGCGGGCAGGGGCTTACACTCGTCCACTATTCGGCTCAACGTAACCTCGTTTCGTGGGATACGTTGGGTGCTTCATTTTCCCCCAGTCTATCAGGGATACGTGAAGGTTTGACCAAAATGGCTTATGTTGAGCTGAGAAGTGGACGAGCGTAAGCCCCTGGCGGCGGGTCCGCGCCTGGACCCGAGCTACGACAGCTGGGCCAACAACACGCTGCCGACGTATACCGTGGGGCAGACGTTCGAGCCCACCGACCTGGCGCTGGTGCCGGGGCACACGTCGGCGCCGCCGCTGCTGTCGGAGACGGACCTGCTGCAGAAAATGGAGAACCACCAGATTGGCACTGACGCGACGCAGGCGCAGCACATCGAGAAGGTGGTGGGCGAGCGCGGGTACGCCATGAAGGTGGTCGGGCCTGCCACATATTTCCTGCCACGTTATCGACAGGCATTGTGAACCCTCGTTTCTTGACGTGGCGAGACGAGGCGAGCAACATCTGATAGACTCTAGAAAGTAGTAGGGCCCGGACCCTCAATTCATCATTTCAATGGCACCCCATGACGTGGCGAGCGGTATCAGTCGGGCCCATTGCCCCGCCACTTTATCAAACGCATTTCGAATCATGGCATCCTATGACGTGTCGAGCGATATCTGTCAGGCCCTAGCAGGTGGGGGACAACCGGCTGAAGCCCACGGAGCTTGGGGAGGCGCTGGTGGCCGGGTAGGGACTAGTAATATGCCGATTTGAGTACATCGCCCGGGTGGAATGCCCATACATAGTTGCGGACCAAGCGCTCCGCGCAGGAAAGCGGGCACCAGGTTGAATGCCCATACAGAGTTGCGGACAAAGCGTCAACGCTCCGCGCGGGAAGCGATGTACCGAAATCGGCCTATTAACGCTCGCCATCTCATCGGATGCCATGTAATTCGACAACTTGGGGTCTACGATGTGGCGCATGACGAGGCGAGCGTTGCTTACTAGACCCTGCGGCGGGGTACTGGAAGATGGGGCTGCAGCACATGTGGCTGCCACAGGGGCGCGCGCAGACGGAGAGCGACGTGGCACGCGTGGCGCAGGGCGCCATGGTGAGGCGGTGCAGGTTGAATCCCGTGTTTGCAAGCACGGAACAAGACGCCCTTCGCCTTGGGTCTCTGACTCAATGCCTGTGTGTGATACTCTGTGGTCTTACCACGTGTCAAAGTCGTCTGCCTTCAGCGCTTGAGACTGAAATGTGATGAACTGCTTTCAAATTTTGCATTCAATTTCAAGTTGCGCCGCTTCACCATGGCGGTGGACCTGGGGCGGCGCAACGTGGTGGAGCCCATGCTGGAGGCAGGGGCTTACACTCCTCCACTTTTCGGCTCAACGTAAGCGCTTACTGTGGAAAAGGGGGTGCATGTAGGGGTCATACAGGGGATGTCTGAGCGGTATTGGGGGGTTTTAGGGGGTATGACGTACGAGGGGGTGTGTAGGGTGTTTTTCGTGTCAGAAACGGCTCAGGTTGAGCTTGAAAGTGGAGGACTGTAAGCCCCTGGTTGGAGGCCTACCGCACCTGCGAGCGCGAGAAGCAAAAGATGCTCGAGACCGTCGCGCAGTTCCTGGGCCCGGACGCCGGCGCCGCCGGCGGCGGCGGGGGCAGGGCCTGCCCACTCGTCCCCTATTAACCTCAAGAGAGCCGTTTTGTCCATCCTTGAAACCGCTGGCCGTTCTTCGCAGTTTTCCAGGGCACCTCAAATGGCGGTCGCCAATTCTTGAGAAATAGACGGTCGAATCGCCATATTGTACCATTGTATCGCAAATCTGGCTGTCTGTTTACTCAAGGTCGCAAATTTGCGCACCGTTGACCGCCATTTGAGGTACCCTGGAATACTGCGAAGTTAGCTCATTCAACTTCATAATCTTATTCTCGAAGATACGAAGTTGAGCTGAAAAGGAGACGAGCGGCCAGTCCCTGCGCTACGGCGGGGGCGGCGGCGGTGGCGGCGGGCTGGACGAGAACCTGGTACGGCGGTGCAGGTTGACCCCATCAAATATCTGTGTTGAAAGCGCCTATGGTTTCAGCGCTTGAATCTACAATATGATGCACCGCTTTCAAACTTTGGTTTCAACTTCATCTTGCGCCGCTACATCGTGGGCACGGTGCGGCGGTGCGTGACGTGCGGTGGGCAGGTGGAGCTGCGCAAGGTAGGGCGGTGCAGGTTAACCCTATCAAACCCAAGTTGAAACCGCTGAGAACTGAGCGCTTGAAACTAACGTACGAGAATCTGCTTTCAAGTTTTGCTTTCAAATGCAACTTGCGCCGCTACAGCAAGGCCGAGCAGGGCGCCGGCCGCGGCGCCTCCTTCGAGGTGGTCTGCAGCGGCCCTGGTGCGGCGGTGTGAGTTATATACTCCCTGTATACCCCGTATATACCCCCTTTATTCTCCCCATATACCCCCCACATACCCCCTATAGACCCCCTATATACCCCATATACACCCCCCATACTCCCGCGTTAAAGCGCCTGAATTCAGCACTAGATACTAAAATATGATAAACTGCTCTTTCAGGTGTTGCTTTCAATTTGAAATTGCGGCCCTGCGCGTGGGGTGCCCACGTCGCATGAAGCTGCCGGATGTGATCACCAGCGCGGCGGTGGACATGATGAACGAGTGTGAGAACCCGGCGTGCGCGGACCCGCAGGCAGGGGCTTACACTCGTCCACTTCTCACCTCAACTTGAGCGCTTTGTATGGGGTAGGGGGTGCGCGTAGGGGTTCTGTAGCCCGTGAGAAGGAGGTGTTCGGGGATAATTAAGGTGTGTAGGGTGTTTTTGTGTGTCAGACACGGCTCAAGTTGAGCTGTAATGAGAACGAGTGTAAGCCCCTGCCCGCAGGGCGGCGCCGCCTCAGTGGTGGACCTCCGCATGGGGTACGGCCGCTGCAGATATTTACTCGCCGTGTCTTTGATACGCATTTTCCACCCTCGTTTCTGGAGTCAAATGGCATCCTGTGACGGGCCTGGTAGACATTGCTCGCCATGTCCTCGACCCGCATTTTCAACCCTTGCTTCTTCAGTGAGATGGCATCCTCTGACGAGGTGAGCAATATCTGCTAGATTCCAGGCTCACTACGTCATCGAAAGGCATTTGGAACCCTCGATTTTTGAATATTGTGTCATCTGACGTGGCGAGCATACATATCTGCCCGGCTCTGGCATGGGGCGGCGGCGGCTGCCACCGAGGTTCGTCTACATGGCGGAGTTCACCGGGTAGGTTCTCATGGATAGTGCTCGCCACGTCATCAAACGCACCTTGAAGCCTTGTTTCTTGATTTAAATGACATCCTATGACGTAGCGAGTTATGTTCGGCAGTCCTTGTGAGCGGGTGCGTGTTTTGTGACCGCGACTTGCAGGACCTGATGGCGATGATGCGAGAGGCAGGGGCTTACACTCGTCCACTTTTCGGCTCAACTTGAGCGCTTCCTGTGGGATGGGGGTGCGTTGAGGGATTTTAGGTGGAGTTTAGGGGGCACCGGGGGGTATTAGGGGGTGCTCAGGGTGTATTTTGTGTCAGGAACGGCTCAGGTTGAGCTAAAAGTGGACGAGTATAAGCCCCTGGCGAGAGGGCGGCGGCGGCGGCGGAGGGGGCGGCGGCGGAGGCGGGGGGGGCGGCGGCGGGGGGGGCGGGAGGGGGGCCGGCGCTGGGGCGGGAGGTGGCGGGGGTGGTGGTGTGCCACGTGATGGTGGTGGTGGTGACGTTGGTGG
>Ga0307489_10001969_pt1 | contig 13696 bp, 18 predicted proteins | sample SB12metaG_FD_202247 | JGI IMG/M metagenome (GOLD analysis project Ga0307489, IMG submission 202247) | Sea-ice brine microbial communities from Beaufort Sea near Barrow, Alaska, United States - SB 1.2 | ecosystem: Environmental > Aquatic > Marine > Coastal | place: USA: Alaska | collected... | reverse complement strand
GCGCTCCAACTTTTCCAACCCCCGGTATACCTTTATAGTTATCCGTTGAATCCCCCATAATTGATTGCTCAAGCATTGTAATATCTGCTTGTGCTTTATTAATTCTTATCCAACGTTTCATTTTATCAGGATTAAAGAACTTAACGGGTAGAGTATACATATCTTTATCGATAGAAATAACTACCGGATCAGGGATGTCGGGATGTGTACCATAGATACCTAACAGATCATCAGCCTCTAAGCCTGAAAGAACTGACCATGAATGTTTCTTCTGAAGATAGTCACGTACTGATGCTAAAAACATCGGACGTTTACTTTCTTTTCTATTCATTTTGTATTCAGGGTAGATGTCGTGACGAAAGTATTTACGCTTAACGTCGGAGAAACATAGAATAGTTTTAGTTGGTTTCACCGGGCGTATCCATTCTCTTAGCATAACTTCCGCGTATGCAAACGCGTCTTCTTCTTTAGCTGGAACTAGATCATCGCCTGAACCTTCTACCGCAATAGCGGATTTAAAGGCAATGATGTCAGCATCAACGAGAGCCGTCGTCATATAATGTCTCCTATTTTTTTACATCCATACGTAATGTTGATGGGGATTGGGAATACCTTATGAGCATACTCATGCATCTCCATCGCTCTACTAATGCATCGTGAATATGAATCATGTGGGCCGTAGTCATCTGTGACTCCGACACATCCGGTTTGTGTATTCAAGGCGCAAACTAACATAATTACTTCAAACATTTATTTCTCCTAATGTGTCTCGCGCCAACTATCACCAATGTCGTATGAGCCTGACGTCGGACAGTTAAGTCCTAGTTGCTCACCGGCAAGTTGAATAGCCTTTGCAAATAGTTTTCCAATTGCTTCTGCATGTTGTGGTCTACAAGATAGTTGGACTTCATCATGTACGTTAGCGCAATAATTAAATGTGACCGGTAGTTCTTCAACCACATGTCCATCACGTTCACACAAATCATAATGAAAAATAACAAGAGCCTTCTTCATTAAGATACTTCCCGCACTCTGTAATAGAAAATTCAAGGCAGAGTGTGGACTCAGTATTTTAATATGTCGCCCATCGATACCAAGAATGTAACCACGTTCGGCACGTTTCTTTATGAGATCAGATAACTTACCAAGTCCGACAATACCTTCATTCATCCTTCGACGAATTTCCTTACCGTTCTTACAAGGCGCATCTGCTTCTCGCATTATCTGTGATAGCTTACGATCACTCGCACCATACAGATAGGCATACGTCGCACGTTTAACCACGTCCCGGTCTTCAAGTTCAATCAACTTGCCGGTACGTGAGTGGACGTCTGTCCCTTCTTCTTTCTTACCTTCAAGCAGCGCGGTTGTATATGCGCCATCATCAAAGTGTCCAAGGTAGTGTGCCAACATTCTCAACTCAAGAGCATCAGCATCGATCCCAACAAGCTTGTCACCAAGGTCGGGTTTCCAAACCTCTCGCATTCGTAAGTCTCGCTTACTGATCTGCGCCATGTTTGGGCCAAAGTGACTACATCGATTTGTTGTAGTACCAATTGGATTAACTGAACCATGAACATAACCAACGTCCGTCACACACTTCAACCAACCTGATGCCCCCTCACTAATCTGTGAGAGTTGCTTTTGATACAGAAAGTATTCTGCAAGTAGTTGTGCTTCAGGGTACTTCAATTGTTTTAAAACTGTCTCGTCAATCTGTGGTGATCCAGCCGGTGTGAACTTAGTAGGTGTCCATTCGTACATAGTCACTAGACGTTCAGCAATTTGTTTACGACTACCGGGGTTAAATATTTCAATCTTATCTTTAAGTCTCTTGCCGGTTTTTTCTGACACCCGCTCAACAGTAAGTGGGGGAAAGACTTCTTGTAATTGAACTTCAATGTCCGCCATCTTCTGTCGCATCTCAGAAGATAACTCTTCACAAGCGGGGACGTCTAATTTAAAACCATGTCGTTCTTGTATACCCATGACATAAGCAAAGTCACGTTCAAGGTTATACGCTTTAAGAATGTCAGCACCTTTACGTTCTTGTTCTAAAAATTCAAAAACTTTTATAGTAACTGACACGTCGGTAGCACAGTACTCACCCATTTCTTTTGTGAACACAGACCAATCAGAGTAATCTCCTTTCGGAAATCCAAGACGCTCACCCCACTTTGCAAGTCCATGACCACCACGTTGTGGATGTTGGAGACGCGAGTAGATAAGAGTATCAATGATCTGTTCTTTACGTAAGGTGGAGTTAGGGTAGAGGTGTTCTATTGCTGGGAAGTCAAACATCATACCATTATGCATGATGATCTGATCTGCATCAGCTAGTCTATCAAGTCCTTCTTGAATAGAAGGGTAGGTTGGGGCGTCAGCGTATACTGTTATGTCCGTCGGACACATCAAGTTCGCTATCGCTAAACAATGACATTTGGTCATTGGAGTTGAGAACAGTCCGTCTGTCTCTATGTCGGCGATTAGTGTCTTCATCAAAATATTCCTCATCTTGGCTTACATGAATGGAACGATGACAGTTAGAGCATAGGAGATCACACTTGTCGGCTTCCGCCATTACGGCGTCCCAAGGATAATCTGTCATCGTGGATTGTCGCATTGCGAACATCTTAGTCATAGGGTTTCTGTGATGGAAGTCAAAACACTCTTGCGAAAATGTTTGCTCACACTTTTTACACTTGTTTCCTTTGGCGTCGATTAGTTCTTGCATTAGTCGCTTTCGTTTTGTCTGCCGTGTACTGTTCTGCACCGGAGTCCAAGTCATTAGATACTGATATCCTCTCTATCAAAGCCATCTCCTTCTGATTCTGTCATCAAGCCGGTGGTCGGATCAAATGCTAGATAACACATTGTCCCGGTCAGCCCACTATATCTATTCTTTAAACACTTTACTTTCACAAGGTTCTCTCCTTCACTAGCGTTACGTGACATGGAGATGACTGCATCTGAAAGTTGTGCAATAGATTGTGATGATCGTAGAGAAGAAAGGGTGGGGTCTAGTCCATCCTCATATCCTTTATCACCCGACGCTCTACGTAGGTGGGACACAAGAACTATTCCCGCACCGGTTTCTTCACAGAAAGATCGGAGACGACTCATCGTATAGTCCACTTGCTTTCGCTCATCTCCACCGTTGACCATGAAGTCTCCGCCGGAAAGTAAGATTGACAAATGGTCAATGAATATAAAGTCACACTTATTATAGGTGACCATATACTTTAATTTATTCAATAGGTTATCTGAATCCATTGAACCGAAGTGGTCATATAGTATAAACCTTCCCGTGCCTAGAGTGGCGTCGAAGGCTTGTTGCTTGTCTTCTTGACTGATGTCTTGCGGCAAGTGCATTTGTTTCCGCAGAGCCATCGACATAAAGCGCAAACCGGTACGGCCAACGCTTTCCTCAAGTGCAACGTAACCCACAGTTTTAGAGTGAGTAATTGCAAGATCATAAGCGATGGACGCCACGAGCGTAGACTTTCCGCAACCGCTCCCAGCCGTGATCGTAAGTAACTCACGAGGTCTAAGACCGAATAGTACGCGGTCGAAAGATGGGTAGGGATACGGGATACCCAAGACCGTAGGTCTGTTAACTTCATTCCACAATTCCTTTCCATTAATAATTGAATCAGGTCTACAATCTTTCGCATTATAGACTGAGTACAATAGGGGTTTAAGTTCATTATTTTTTAGATACTCATTTGCATCTTTATATAATTCAAGAGATGCAATCTTAGCTTTACCCGGAGTGATTAATTCCGCACAAGCTTTCGCTGCTTTCTTTCCTTGCTCGTCTGCATCAAACATAAAACAAACTTCGTCGAATGTTTCTAAGAAATCAATTGATCTAGCAATTGCTTTTGTTGCAGATTGTGCGCCATTAGGTACAGACACAACGGGCCACTTGGAAGCTTGATAGTAACTCATCGCATCGATCTCACCTTCGACAACAACGATACGTTTACCATTTGCTTTGAATTTATTCTCACCAAACAAGCCGATGTTATTAAAGTCTCCTCTTGTTTGGAATTCTTTGTTAGGGAATCTTAGTTTTTGTGCAACCAATTTTCCTTCTTTGTCATGATACGGCGCAACTTGACAAGGTTTGCCATTGACACTCGCAAGTTTGTAGCCGAAAAATTTACATGTTTCTTCAGACAGTTTACGTTTAGGTAACGCGTTTGTCTCACCATCTAATACTAAGTCTGCCACTTGCTTACTCCGTGTAGTTACGTTGGGTTGCTCGATAGTCCAGCGATGCTTTTCGCATGAGAAACAATAAGAGTGATCGTCAAACATACTTAATGCATCGCTGGAGTTACAGTCAGGACAAGGAAGATGCGCCTCAATTAACAATGGCGTATCTCACATAACGCTGACCGGTCGGGTCGGTCTTCATGATCCTATCAAACTTCATACCTTTAACTTCGAGGTCACAGATTCGGCGGGGGAGAGCGCGAATTCTGTATAAGTTTTGTGCCTCAATGTTTGAGATTGTTTTACGAACACCGAAGTGTTTTTTCAGCATGTCAAGCTGGGATATTTTAGCCATACGATTATACCTCAATTGGTTTATAAGTGATTTGAATACCTTCCTTTTCTTCAGGAAGGGCGTAACGTTTAGTTACATATAGTGCGATAATTTGATCATCATCTTTCCAAAAGTTACCATCAGTAGTCATAGAATCTAATGGGCCTTTAGCATAATTATCAACATCGCCCCGGGGAAACTGTCGAGATACTGTCTTAGGTGGTTGCTTAACAACCTCAATGATAGCGAAGATAGGGGTATCTGTTTGAGTATTCTTTTCAACAATGTTGTTTAGAATATCTTTAACTTCCCGCCTAAATCGTTCATATGTTTTACCGTAGTAAGTACCCCAACGGGTAACCCTTGGTCTTGAAGCCGGTACGGGATCAACCGATAGAAATAAAGTGATTGCTCCCGTTCCCAACAAAGATTTAATTTTCTTTGTTAAGTTAGATTGCGATATCAAAGTCATCGTCATCCGTGTTGGTGTCCTTTGCCACCGCTTCGATCTCGTCGAAGTCAGCAGTTGGACTACCCCCCACATTTCGCTTTTCAAGCAACATGACATTTCGCAATTGACATGCGACGCCCTTGTTACCACCGGCGTTATACGGAATTAACGCGAATGATGCTCGAATGATATCACCACTAGCTGGATAATTGTCTTCAACTAGAGGCTTCTTAGATGTATCAACAAAGCCGGGTTGATATTTAGTCTTCGCAACAAGTGTGAACTTGCCGTGGAACTCTTCGTTCTTTGCTTCGTTTCCATCTTTGATTGGCGACTTAAACGAGTCAGGGAATTCTTCCCCTTTAGCAATTTCTTTAATCATCTTAGATAGTCCACCAAGATACTTCTTAGTATCAGGATCGGTTGGGTCAAACACAAGTGTTACCTTGTACTTACCATCACTATACTCTTGTCCTTCATCCGGACGCGCAAGCCATGCATACGCAGCGACTGCTGGAACGGATACTGTTACGGGGTGATTTTTTTTAGCCATACTTTCCTCATCTTAATGTAGTGTTATGTGATGATCTTGTGTTGCGAGACAATGCTTAATAAAGTCTCCTATGTGAATACCAAGATCAGTTAAGTGGGTCGCCGTATCCACCGGCAACATTCCAAGTGATTGAAACTCTCTAGATGCGGATAAAATTACCTTATCTATATAGTCTTGACGATAACTATCTGGCTGACGACTTTGGCGTTCCATCTCTTCGATGAATTCCTCGTCCTCAAGTGACAGAATGTTATCATAGTGTTTCTGCTTGGGCATAAGCATCCTCTAAAAGTTTTATCACAAGTTACTCTTACTGTTCTATGCGAAAAAGTATTTGGCGTCAAGAACTTCAGAGACGTCAAATGTTCCTTGTGTTGGTGGGGTTGGTAAGTCTACGCTAGGTGCATAAGACTCGATGAACGGATGAAACTCGTCGTTGATCCAATCACCACTAAACATATCATACGCTTCTTTACGTATAGTGTCTCTCATAATATCAACACAGTCAGGATGGACTGCGAAGCTATCATGAATAGCAGCGATGGAGTTTACTCCGTGGTCGTAGTGTAGTCTTGTAACTACACGTTGCATCAAAGCACTATCAAGTGAGTGAATGATGTTAGGACTCGAACTCAACTGTTGTTTCCGTGATGACAAACCACCGGTAGGATTCTCATCCCACATAAAGTAACTTCCCATTACAGTTTTAACATCTGACTTCGCAACGTTCCAATAGGATTGTTGTATTTTTGAACCCGCCGGGGTCATCCATGTTAACGGGATATCAAACTCAGCGAGTGCAGAAGCGACCGCTTGGAAATAGGTCATGATAGGACGAGAAGCTACGACAGTTTGTTCCAATGCTAAGATTAATTTGTCCCGCATGTAACCCGCATTCTCAAGACGATGCCCATCTAGTTTATCTACAAACCCATCATGGATCAATTGATCTTGGATGCCACGTGGTGTGACTCCGTAACTAGTTGTCATACATGCACGTTTGCAGACGGATCGATTGATGTTTCCAATCCATCGTTGTGCTTGCTCAAGGTTCACACCATTAGCAATATCATCAGCTACAAATCGTTTAACTAAATCAGCGGTAGCTGAGTAGATATCAAAACGTGTTGGATCAGAGGAACAGTTAGTAAGCTTTGCGCCCATAGGATCACGTCCAATCAAGGACAATAGTTGTAGCCCATTGTTAGAGCCATCTTGGTGAACGGGTAAATCACTTTCAAATAAAGAGGGATTGTCGAGGCTTGTAGCTTTAGTCCAATCAACACATGTCTGATAGAACTCTAACTCTTTGTCTCCATGTGTCCAAAACCTTTCACCATCAAGTGGATTAATTGCACTATCTACAATCATATCGTGATTATCTTTAGCCCACACTTGCATCTCTTCAAATGTCAGTTTGTCTTCACCATATGTATTACAGAGGCGCACCGCTAACCAATACAAACCACGTTCTCCGATAGGTCTTTTCTCGTAGAACCTCATTGTCCCACGTCCTAAACTATCAGCTTGTGGATTCCAATCAGGCGTCACGTAATAGAAACGTGTACGACTATCACATTTAATGACATTAAAAACGGGACGATGTTTGATAGCTTCCATTGTGGAAAATTTTCTCAGAACTGATTCACGTCTTGATACTTCACTAGCATTACGTCCATGAATTTTAGATAGAGTATATTTCCATTCAGCTTTACCAACTTTGTCCATGTTTTCCCAAGCTTCATCAGTAATACGATCAGGTATTTTCTCAGGGTTTGGTGATGGAATACAATCAATCAATTCTAGATTATCTACAAAGGCGCTTCTTGCAATTGAAAGTGCGGGTTGGTCAACAACATAACCCACTTGTCCTAGGATGTTTGCTGCATTAATAGTCGTCTGACTTAAAGGATTCTCTAGGCCAGCGGTGTGTTTGTGTAGTCCACCCCTGATAAAATCAATAGGGATTCCAAGGTAACCACCATCGTATCTTTTGTTCAGATCATCCCATTCCCATTTACGAGGTGGGATTAGCATAGGTTTTAATACGGGTGTCGCAATCTCTAAGTTAGAGTTGATGTCTTCCATCATGGCACGACATGCATCTGATAAGAACACCTGACGTTCTGTCTTATGCCTGATCTGCACATATCGAAGTTCAAAGAAACCCCCGGTCTCTTCAATTAATAATTGTAATAGCTTTGCACCAATATGAATCTTAGTGTCACGTCTCCAATCTAAAGTCTCAATAGATTTAATACGTCTTGACCAATTGCCCCATTGCCTCTGATTAAAGTTCTTAGCTTTACGAACTAACTTCGCTGCCAGATTAGGGCCACCCGTTTCATTCGCTTCCAACTTGGAATCTCTAAGCCACTTTTCAAACTCAACTTGTTGCTTAACGGCGAGTCCAATGCTTAAACAAATTGTTCTACCGGGGCGACCAATACCATTGTCAACCATACGTGCATTCAGAACTGATCTAAGAGCAATGTAAGCAAGACGATCAGCTTTAACAAAAGGTAGATACCACCACCACACGGGGCGGACACCTCTTCCTGAATTCGCAATGCCTTCTACTGCAACTGCTTGTTCACGCTCGATGGCGGGTATTAACTCCCGCATCGTCTCTTGGAATATCTTACGTCCAACCTTAGTGTCACCCACTTTAGTTGCGGGGTCTGTTAGTAGCTTGTTGAATCGTTGAACCCCTTCGTTCACACCCGCAAGTTCAAACATTCGTTGCTCTTGTTCTTCTTTAAAAGCGTCTGTAAGAATTGTCTCAGGTGAAAAATAGTCAGCCATCGTATCTGTTGGTAAGTTCATATCGTCTCCACTATTTGTAGTTTCTATTGTTCAATGCTTGTTGCTCTGCTTTTAGTTCTGCAAAAAACTTTTTTCTAAACCTATGTGCTTTTAGTAATAGTAAAGCCAACACAATAATAATAGTTGGCTCAATGATTATGAATAACCACACATTGATTTCTTCGTAAGACCATCCACTATAAGCGGACAAGTCTCTCAACAATTTGATACACCAATTGCATATCTCAATCATAACAGTTTCGTATGACATATATCTCTCCATTTGTTTCTATTGCTCTCTAGTCTTTCGTAAGTCTTACGTTAGTACTTCTATTAGTTCTAGTAGTAGTAACTTTAGTCAAACTATACGTGTACTTATAGTACATATAGTTAACCTTTGGCATAAGCATCCTCTAAAAGATTGCTAACAACATAAGTACGACTAAAATTACTACAAATATGTTATCAATCAGTAGTAAATTATGGTGCTTCAAGTGTTTCTCCTAAATGTGTGATCTTTTTATAAGCTTTTTCGCTGCTTATAGCAAGTTTAACAGAAAATCGTCAAGAAAAAGCCTGAATTTGCTTAATCTTGACGCTCCGGGGCAATCAGCTTACCTCAAGTGTTTCATATAAATACATCAAGCCGTCACAACCCAACTCACTACAACTCCCAGCGGGTATAATATCACCTATAACTAAGTTTTGTGGATCATTGAGTGGAAGAACATCGACAATATGTTGAGTTGCCCCACAATCATCGCATTCACATTCAGGCTCAAATTCATCCTCAAGATTAATATCGAGAGGGGTCTTAAATTTAATCAGTATCATAATGTTTATCCTCTAGGGTTATGGTTGGCATAAGCCCACGCCAAAAACCTAGGCAACCGCTGCCCTAGGCTCTTGGTGGGAACTGTTAGTACGTGCTACGTATTTTTATCAGGTTTTGTGATCCACCAATCGTATTCATCAGGTAGAGGGGACATTTGAAAACTATTGGCAAATTCCATAAATTTTGAGAAATTTTTAAATGTCTTAGTGTTCCCATCTTTACAGACTGTGATTTGATCTATCTCAGCAATACGTTGCATCAATATTTCAGTTGGGTTGTCACAATTCTCAACGTTAAATTTACCATAGATAATATCTAATATTTCACCATCTGATAAATCAGCATATACATCGATTGTCATAATTTTAGTTTCCTTCCTTTTGTAAATATACAGTTTGTTCCTTGTCTGAATTGCCACAGTATGGACATTCAGAAATTGGTTGAGTTTGGTGTTCAGGATAGACACAATCGCATTCAAGACAATGTACATCATCAACATATAAGGAGAGCCAAGGGCATTTGAAATACCCTAGGTCGATGGATATTTCAGAGAGCGGATCTTTGCCATCTTGCATAACATAAGCAGTTGCACAAACGTGATCAATTTTATCAATGAACCCCTCACCTATGATATTAATTCTCCAATATTTATGAGACTGAAACCAAAAATCACTTAGATTTTCAAGATCATTTTGGACACCATGATTTTCTTTAATAATATCTTCAACACTTTTAACCATTTCATCCAAACATCTATGAAGTTGCATATCTTCCATTACACACCCCTTTTCTTATCAATATAAACACGTAGGTGTGTGGACTTATCGATAGGTTGCCCCGTCTCATAGTATCTCCAATTGGCTCTAGCTTCATCATTCATATATTGACCTTTAAGCCTCAAATCATAGCTAGGCTTATGTAAGTATTTACGACATAATTTTATGAATGCTCGACCTTCATCATCGTTTGGTATTTCAGAGAATACGTAGTTGAACTTTTGCTTTTCCATTTTGCTTTCCTTTAGTTTAATTCTGTTTCACCCTTTTGGGATCGTCAGCCAAGATACACATCTTGATACAGAGGTGGGGCATTACACCCCACCATCGATTAGTATTGCTCCCAACAGTTTGAGCCATCTAAACGCTCTTGTTCATCGAGGGATGGCATAGAAGGTATTAGACCCCCTATGAAAGATGCAACGTCCCGTTTAAATATAAACCTTGGGGCATCATCGATGTCGATTAGGTTTTCCATTGGTAGTCCAAAATTTGGTGATGATTGTGTACTCATAGCTATACTCCTTGTTGTGTTTCTGCTTGCGATTGAAATTGATCGATTGTGTCAAAATGTTCTTTAACCCAATCCCGTAGTAAATGCTCAATAACTGAAATAGTCCAACCATTACCAATCATACGATAACGTTGGGTATTACTGACGTGCTTTGTGTAATTTTCAGGAATTGTCTGTAGTCTCTCACACTCTAGAGGTGTAAGTTTTCTCCATGCATATTCATCTACATCTACATGGTCGTGGCGTTGAACAACAACGTTATCTTTTTGAACTGAGGTTAAAGAATTAGTCTTATCATCAAACCTTAACTCTAATTGTTGAAAAACTTTATTGTCTTTAGATGTTGGCGAAGATTTTACAGAGCCGTCAGACTGCTTATAACGTCCTCTGAATGCCCCTATGACTTCAGGGTAACAAAGTACTTTAGGCTCTCTATGACCACCTTGCATGGTCGTTAAAGTGGGTGCTTTACCATCTTCATGATAAACACGCTTGATAACATCAAAACCTTTTAGATCAGCCTCGCCAACATGGGCAAGACCTTCAGCAGAAAATATTAATTGTCTTCTATGCTTTTCAAAATAGCTTTTGAGATTACCACCCTTAAAATAATTAGCATCAATACAATGTGCTTTATCTCTATCTGTTAATCCATGTTCTAGGATATCAGATAAAACTATTTTTAGGTCTTCAGGTTGCTCATTTTCTAGAGGCAAGTTAGTCCAATATAATCTATGCCTATTTTGAGCAGAGGTTAAATTTGAATTTATTGTGATAGGTTGAACCCCAAGATATTCAGATATCACGTCTTGAGATTGTTTAGACATTCTGACATTTTCAAAAAGAAAATATTCAGGCTTTAATTCTTTTAAAAGATCAACCCAAGTAAAAAACAGTTTTGATCTAGGATCGTCAAAATTGAGCCTTTTTCCTGCAAATGAAAATCCCTGACAAGGTGAACCACCTAACATTAGGTTTATTTTACATGGGAACATATCAGCAGTTATTTTAGTAATATCTCCAAGGTTTATTGAATTAGGATAATTTTTCATAGCGACTATATCAGCATATTTATCCACTTCACTTCTAAAATATACATAATCATTTTGAGTGAACCCCAAATTATTTAATGCGATTTGTCCACCTGACAATCCATCAAATGCTGAGAATATAACTTTTTTCTTAATCATACTATTGCTCCTCATTCATGTGTTTACGAAAGTTTTTTTCACTTGTTTTGTTGTCGTATTCCATACGCTCCTCACAATCACTACAGACGTAATATGGTAATTGTGCAGATGCCATTATTTCATTAGGTTTGAATGTACCATTACACCCATCGCATAATTCATAATCTTGCATTTTAGTCTCCTTTTGTTTACTTCAGTTATGAGTTTACTAAAACTCGCATTGCACCCCAAATGAATGAGGTGCAAAACGTGGTTTAGTATTCAGCTTCAAAAACACAAAATTCATTCTCAATTAAACATTGTTGAATTTGTAAGCCTAAACCTAGACGGGCAAACCATTCTAAATATTTTTGTATATCAGCAAGTGATATTTTAGAAAAACCTAGTTCATGGAAGTGGTCTAATAAACCTTCATTATTATACGACCTCATATCCATATTGAAATAATTGTTTAAATGTTCCAATTTATCTCCAAGGGTTTTTTCACAGATTTTAACTTTATCGATGACAATTTTTAGATGCTCCTCACGATTAAAATCATAAGTACAATAACAAGCTTCTTCTAGTTCACCCGTTTCTTCATCGATTTCTTGGGGTTCTTCATATGGTTCTACACCAAAAAATGAGGCATCATCACTAGATTGTACTGCAAACCAAAATTTGCCCTCTATGTCTCCATTATAATAACGTCCCATAATTATACCCCCTCTTTAGAATTGATAAAACCTAGTCTAGTAATATCTTCTAATGATAGTATATATCTAGCATCCGTCTTAGATTGACCACGCTTGGAGGCTAAGAAGGGTTTAGACCTAGCTTTTGACCTATACCCCTCAAGAACCCATGTAGGATGCTTAAACTCTAGATTTATATTATGGATTTGTGCTACATCTTTTAAATGTAATTGCTCACGTGTTTCACCACCTGAAATAGTCACTTTTAATTTAAAATCAGCTTGCGAACTGTCAAAACTACAGTTGCCCAATTCTAAATTAATTCCCTCTATTGGGTTATCTACTAGAACCTTTTCAAGATAGGTTCTTAATGATTTTAAAGTTGTTTTATTGATTTGCATTTTAGTTTTTCCTTTTGTTTACGTTTAGTTTACTTTTGTTAAAAATTGGACTGATAGTATTAATATCTTTTATTTGTCCAATTCATTATTATGAACCCTACTAAAGAACTGATAATAAGTAAAGTGCCAAAAGCACAAATTAAAATATCAGTAGAATTCATGGATTTAATTAGCGTGGTTTCAGCTTGTTCAATAACCCAAAACCCCAAAAATAAATAGCCTAGGCAAATAGCCGTTTGATAAAATGTTTTCATAGTACTATCTCCCATAATTAATATATTTATTTTGTAATTCTTTTGGTAATTCAATCATTCTAATGAAAGTATCTCCACATTCTTTAGCATTTTCTAATTCTTCTTTATCTATTGGATAGGCATATATAATACCTAAACTTTCAACTAATTTACCATTATTTATTCTAACATAATCATTTTTATATAATTTGATTGTCATGATGTTTTTTCCTTTTGTTTACGTATGGTTTAATGGCATTTAAAATACCCCATTAAACACGCTTTAAAACGTGTCTAATAGGGTTCTTTAAATTAATGGGTAATGAATATGATTTGTTTATCAGTACTTGCCCAACACAACCCACAAGCCCCACAATTTGGGGTTTTATCCACTTGAACGGGACATAAAATGGATTTACCTTTTTGAGGTTTTACGACATCGTAAGAGTTCGCACTAAATGGGTTTTCTAAATCATTACTAAATCTAATAGCAAATCTAGTTTTATAAATGCTATGTAATAAAGATATTGAAGACGCTATATTTCTAGAGGTTTCAAGCTTAGAATTAATATTATTTGCCGTATATCCATAAATCGCAATATTAGGGAATTCTTTTAAGATAGCGTCCCAAAACATTACATAGGACACGCTAAAGAAATCACCTAGTATATGTAAGCGTATCATTGCTTTTTTACCTTTTAAATCAATA
>Ga0307489_10001968_pt1 | contig 13699 bp, 29 predicted proteins | sample SB12metaG_FD_202247 | JGI IMG/M metagenome (GOLD analysis project Ga0307489, IMG submission 202247) | Sea-ice brine microbial communities from Beaufort Sea near Barrow, Alaska, United States - SB 1.2 | ecosystem: Environmental > Aquatic > Marine > Coastal | place: USA: Alaska | collected... | reverse complement strand
GGAGGAGGAGGAGGAGGAGGAGGAGGAGGAGGAGGGAGAGGAGCAGGAGGAGGAGGAGAAGGAAGAGGAAGAGGAAGAGGAGGACGAGGAGGAGGAGGAGGAGGAGGAGGAGGAGGAGGAGGAGGAGGATGGAGAAGAGGTGGAGGATGGAGAGGAGGTGGAGAATGAGGAGGAGGACGGGGTGTTCAGGGAGTCTGTATAGCCCCCCTACCAGGCAGGCCCACAGTGCGGTGTCCTTCACGAAGCGGCACAGACGGATAGCCTTGTCCCATTGGTTTGACAGCACATGCTGGTACAGAAGCGGCACGTGCGCCGACGCCGACGCGGCAATCAGCGCGCCGTCAATGCGGCGCACCGTGCACCTAGCGCCGTTGAAGTACGTCAGCTGTGGCACCTTGCCGAACTCCCCGCTATCCTTGGACGAGGGCCTGGCATATATTGCACAAGCTCATCTAACGAACAAAAAGAGGGTTACAAATACGTCACGATGACGTAGCGGGCATTGTACATGGCAGATGTTACTTGCCACGTCATAGGATGACCTTAAACTAAAGGAACATGGGTACAGAATACGTCTTGATGACGTGGCGGACAATTGGTCGCGCAGATGTTTCTCGTCACGTCATGTATAGCATAGGAACAAAGTTTCAAAAGAAGTCTCGACGTGGTGGCGGGCAACATCTGCTGGATCCTACCTTGACCATCTTGGTGAGCGTTGTCAGGTCTTTGTCCACGTACACCACGTTGGGGTAGTACCACACCACCAGCCTCCCGTCAATCATGGCGGCCAGCATGTCGGTGGTGTCGTTCCACTTGACACTATCCACCATGGTGCCCAGCTTGAATGTGCCTCCCTTGATGTAGCGGCGCGAGCTGAACTTGAAAGGAACGTTTGCAATCGCTTCATGATATTATGGTTTCAGGCGCTGAAACCATAGGCTCCTCCAACACAAGTTTTGATACTGTCAACCTGCACCGCCCTTCAGCATAGGCACTTTCAACAGGAGTTTTGTTACTGTCAACATGCACCGCCATACCTTGAGCACGGGGGTGATGTACAGGTCCCGGTTGCGGTCGATGAACACCAGTTTGCGGTCGGGCGTGGACCCCGTTTGGTTCAAACACACGTCCGCGATCTCCAACGCATGCGTCACTTCCTCGCCCACCGCCTTCCCCGCCGAGGTGTCCAGGAACTTCACCGTCTGGGATGTGGTGCGGTCAATGATGGCCAGGGTGTATGATCGCAAGTGAAACATGAAATCAAAGCCTGAATGCAATTCAACATATTATATCTTGAAGCGCTGAGGAACGTCTACCACATTTCAACGAGCACCAACCCACCAGAGTGTCGGGAGAGAGGCTGACAGACTGCGCGTTGAGAAGCTCCGGCCGCAACCCCGGCAACTTGGGCGAGCAGATCAGCCGCCCCTCGTAGTAGAGTCGTACGGACAGTGCTAACTGAACATCCTGTCGTGCCATCCAACTTAGGAAACGAGGGGTAACAACGCGGTGTATGACTAGGTGGTCACAGAACAGCCGATGAGGAGAAGGTTATAACGTGGTTGATGCCGAGGGCGGTGCTACAGAGCGCAAATCACCTGCGCCTTACCTCGTAGTTGTAGAGGTGGATCCCGCTGCTGTCCGCCATTAGGAAGCTGGTGCGACACTGGACTACCAAGGTGACAACATCCTTGATGTAGGGCCTGGCGGAACAAACTGGCCGCCTCATACAATACGCTGGCCATGGCATACAATGTGCTCGACACATCATATGAGAGTCTCGACAAATTGTACCACACCATCGCCACGTCATACAATACGCTCGACGCGTCATACAATGCTCCCGTCACATCGAACACAGGCACCGAGGTGACACTCAGTGTCGGAGGGACTAGTTCCTCTGATTTCCTCGAATTAGAGTTTTTATTGACTCAAGGATTACGACCCTGTCGGTTTGTCAATGGGTCGGTCGGTGGAACTTTCAAAATGGACAGTGCTGATTGGTCGAACGGGATTCGATACCGTGCACCCGATACCAGATCCGACACTGAGGTTAAGCAACAACGGGACCGTAGACGTGGCGCACCCTGCCTTGATGTCGAACTGGTGCGGCGTGGCCCAGTTAGTATTCTTGTACACGCACACCTGCGTGGCCGTCACCACCACTGGGCAGGGCCGGGCAGATATTACTCGCCACGTCATACGATGCCATTTAGCTCGTGAACCGCAGGTAAACACCTGGAAGAGTGCTACTATCCCGCACAAGCTGCAACCGGTGCAACATACACCATGTAAAGATCGACGCCAAGCAGCCTTGTGCGGCGTTGTTATGATATATGAGTTGGATGAAGTGGCGGGCAATAACTGCCAGGGCCCACCACCAAGTAGCCGAACCCTAGGCTCATCTTGATGACCCGATCGCGGAAATCCAGCTCCTCCACTGACTCCGATATCACATCCCGCACCCTGATCCGCACGCTAAGGCCTGACAGACATTTCTCGCCACGTCATAGGATGCCAGGTTACTCAAGGGACGAGGGTTCAACACGTGTTGTATGACGCGGTGGGAAACGGGCCTGGCATATTTGCTCGCCACGTCATAGGACACCATTTCACTCCAGACACGAGAGCTCGAAATGCGTTGGATGACGCGGCGGGCAATTTCTTGCTTGTTCCTACCGCGTGCCCTCCTCTAGTGTAGCGGAGATCTTATCCCACTCCAGCGTGTGGTCTAGCAGCGAGCCAAAGCACACCGCGCCGTTGCCCCCCGCGCTAGGGTCGATAATATATTACCCGCCACGTCATCCATCGCATCCGAACCCTCGTTACTTGGGTTAAATGGCATCCTATGACGTGGCGGGCAATTTCTGCCAGGCCCGTTGCCCGCCACATCATCGACACGCATGTTGAACCCTCGTTTCTGGAGTCAGTTTGCATCCTATGAAGTGGCGAGCAATGTCTGCCTGGCCCTACCCCGCGCCCGCCAGCTGTGTCCCGTCAGGGGTCCATGCGATGTTGAGAATGGACCCCGTCTCGATCTTGGCTTTACCGCACGCAGAGTCTATCAGATGAATCAAGACTTGCCTCGTCACAGGTCGGCATTTAGCTTATGTGCCAGGGTTTCTGCAGTATGTGGCGGATGACGGGGCGAGCACCAGCAAACTGTCTGGTGGACGACGATGCGAGCGTTACTTCTCTGGTTTTACCTGCATGCCCACCCAGTAATAGGGGTGTGATAGGTGGCAGATAGAGGGGAGATAGAGAATGGATAGGGGGACGATATGGGAACGATAGAGGGGCGATAGTGTGGTGATTGGGGGGTAATGAATGGGGGATAGGGGATGATACAGAGGTGATGTAGGGGTGATAGAGGGGCGTTTCACCTGGACCTACCTGCACGCCCATCCAGTTTTGTCACACAGCATCAGCGAGTTGAAGCTGCCCACGGCAAAAATGTCCCCGCTAGGGTTCCAGGCCACCGACGTGATGGCATAGTTGTAGGGCGCCGATTGGTAAAGAAGACGGCCATAGCAGTCCCACACTTTGTAGCGGCAGTCCTCTCCGCCGCTGATGATTGTGGAGTTGAGCGCGGACCAATCACAGCGCAGTACCACCCCGTCGTGCGCCTTCCACTTCAGCGTCTTACTACCCGGGTTCAGCGGCTTGATGAATAGCTCCTTCCCGCTTCCGAACAACACCTAGCCGGAGGGTCACTGACAAGGCGCGCGAGCTTCATAGCGACCTGACAGAGCGAGCTTACAGAGCGAGCTGATAGAGCGAGCTTACAGAGCAAGATGTCCGATAACGGACATGACATGACTTGCCTTCAGGGTGAATGCTCATACAAATGCTGACATAGACGCGCAGACTCGGTTCGTGGAGTCAACGATGGTCAACTGCTTGTTCTCAATGACCCCCCTGCCTGGTCGCCCCCCGGCCCCCACGCAACACAGTACACCGCGCTGTCGCGCTGCTCCAATGTACTACGCAGCATTCCGTTGCGGCTCCAAACCTTGAGCGCGCCATCTTCACCCACCGTCACCAGAGCTGTGCCATCGCTGTTCCATCGCAGTGAGATCACGGCGCCAAGGTGCAGGGCCATCACATATACCACTCGCTACGTCAAAGCAATGCCATTCAGTTTAATGTACAAGGGTTTATAAGGAGGAGGAGGACGTGGCGGGCGGAGGAGGACGTGGCGGGCTTTATCTTTCAGGTCCCACCGCGGTGTGCGTCCACCGACTTCTCCACTCGCCCATTGCGCTGGCAAATCTTGAAGGAGCCATCTGTGCAAGACACGACGTACACGTCATTGCCTGCAGCGTTCTTGTTGGCGCCGGGAAACCACTGCATGTCCGTCACGTACGTCTCCAAATCGCACACCTGCGTGCAGGGGTACGCCGGTAGACTCAGGTTCAGAAGGGGGGAGGAGCAGATGCAGGCCTGGGGCATGCGTGTTTTGGGTCGTGCCCGCGGGGCGCGGCGCGGCGACGCAAGCCCGTCAGGCGCGTCGCCATCCGAATTTAAAGCGCCAGTGCATGCAACGGTATCTCAGAGGGCACGTGCGGCCAGTTCACCTCCCCAGACCTCTCCCGGTTCGCGAGCCGGCACTTTCTTCGTTTTTTTGCACGTTGGAACCGGAGCCGAAAAGAACACTTTACGAGCAGCATGGGACGCAGGGCACGCGCGTCTGACCGTCATCGGAATGCCGCGAGGCTCGCCACTCCCCCCCGTGGGCGCCGTTCATGTCCAACACGCACACCATGGGCAAATATTCAGGGGACGAGTGTCCAGGCCAGTTCGCGAAGGCGCGGAAGGGGCCGTTTGGGACTGTTGGGGATGCTGTTTTGCAGATGCAGAGGGGGTGGAGGGCGAGGGAGGTGGAGGTGGAGGTGGATGGGGGGTCACGAGGCTCGCACCTTCCCGCCCGCGTCGCCGCTGATGTCCCACTTGCACACGGTCTTGTCATCGCTACAGCTGTACAGCTCGTTGAACGCGTTCCACCCCACCGCGCTCACGACCTCCTTGTGTACGCGGCTCCCAGCTGGGTTCGCAATCTGCAGCCGCATGGCTCTAGAGCTTCCCCTGAGGTGCTGAGCAGCCCCTCGCTTGCACCAACCCGGCTACGCCGCGCTCGTGGCAAGCCGGCCCGTGTGGGGAATGCCGAGTCACCCCGTCGCCAAGCCCGCGGCGCCGCGCCTTTTGCCTGTTCCCCCGGCGCGGCGGGTGCCTTCCAATCTTTGACTTTTGAACGTGCGAGGTGTTTATAGACCGGCTGACCGGTAATAATAGCCCCCCCCACCCCCCCCCCTTCAAGAATGAAGTGTATCCCAATACCCCCCCCCGCTTAGTGACTGCCACGCTGTCGCGGCACCCAATAATATCCCAACATCCGCAGCCGGCAGCGCTCCGTCGCTGAGACACGACAGAGTGCTTCACAACGGAGCTCAATGACCCACAGCAGCGCGTAATATTGGCGGCATCGAGCTCCTGCAGTCGGCCAGATCCGTCCCTCGTACACAGCGCCGTACCCTCCGCTCTGAACCCTTTTCTCAATCACAGCAGAGCTTCAAGAAAAAAAAATGTCGATGCCATCGGTAACGAAAGATGACGGCCACGTATCCTTCACGAAGGCGGTGGCGGCTTCACCACTCCCCAAGGAGGTGACCTGGGACGGCAGGGCATGACTCTGTATACCGCCGTCTATCGCTCGACAGCTGTGTCGGGTGCAGTAGCTATGAGGGCATCCCTCAATCTAGCCACGTCGTTTGTTAACCCCACTGACGCGAAGGTGCTGTGTTACGAAGATATCTAACTAGCTTGGACACTGATGAGGCGTTTGACGCCGTGTCCCAAGGCCCAGTGGGCGTGACACCGGTCCCCAGTCCAGTGCCCCGTCTCGCTCACCCAACATCTGCCACCGCTGTGCCAGTCAGGGTAGTAAGCAGTGCTGGTGTCCCTCATCCCGCTCATGGCCCGCTTGTTTTATCCGCAAAGGTGCTGTGTTCAGAAGTTTAGGAGTTAGGGAGGGGACCGACGCCGTGTCCCGAGGCCCTGTCTGCCTGTGGGCGTGACACCAGTCCCCCGGCCCCAACCCCCCGTCCCACTCACTTGCCCCACCCACTTGCCAGTCGCCACATCTGTTCTGGTCGCGGTGCTGGCCCGTCCCTCAATTCGCGCAAGATCCCCTCCCTGCTTGGTCTATCCCATAAGATACTGCGTGAAGTTGAGGGATGCGTGACAGGTGGCAGGGCGGCCAGTGGGGGCGTGAAAGGGTGACGGGGCCGGAAGTGGTCGCGTAACAGGGTGGCGGGGCAGCCAGCAGGGCCGTCACATTTGGAGGGCGGCCAGTGGTGGGGTGACATGTGGCGGGGCGGCCAGTTGGGGCGTGACAGGGTGGCGGGGCAGCAAGTGGGGGCGTAACGTGTTGAGGGCGGCCAGTGGGGATGCGTGTCGGGAAAAACCGTGCGGGATGCATGCGACGAGGCCCTGTGGAATGGTATGGACAAGGCCAAGTTTTTCATGGGCGGTGGTGCGATGTTCAGCGGCGTCACGGTAGGGCGGTCCAAGTTGACAGCATCAGAGCTCGTGTTGAAAGCTTCAATGATTTCAGTGCTTGACACTATTATATGATGAACTGCTTTCAACATTTGCTTTTCAAGATCAACTTGCGCCGCTACATCACGTGTATGCTGTTCCCGCTATCCGTCATCAAGACGCGGCAAATGGTCGGAGGCGGCGGCGCTAATAGCCCGGGGGGTATCACTATCGTCCGAGACATCATCAAGGAGGGAGGGGTGCTCGGCCTGTATCGCGGGTTCGGGACGATCGTTGTAGGCACCCTTCCGATTCGCATGGTAGGGCTGGGAGGATATTGCTCGCCATGTCATCCGACGCTCTCTGATGCGTCGTCTATTGAAGTAGGTGCCCCCCTGTGACGTGGCGAGCAATACACACCAGGCCCATTGCCCGCCACGTCATCCAACGCACTTTGGACCCTGATCCTATGAGTCCAGTGGCACCCGACCTCGAATGACGTGGCGAGCAACATCTGCCAGGCCCTACCGCGTGTTGTACCTGAGCACGCTGGAGGTGGTGAAGGCGCGCGTGCGCGGCGTGTGCGAGCGATCCAACCTGCCGCCTGCGTATCACGGCATCGCGGACGCCGCAGGCAAGGCCTGGTTCCACCCGGCGGTTCGCTCATAGTACACACATGCACGCTCACTCCTTTTCCAGGGCCCAGTTCCATCTGACTGATCGCTCTTCGTGTACCTGTAAACGGTCACCACCACCTCTTCCACTTAAGGTCCGGTATCCTCTCACAATTTACACTCAGAGTATCCTCCTACTTCTCGGGGCAGCATCCACTCACATCATTCCGTCGACGACTGCATCAATTTACTCAAGGAAAGATGGGTCAACAGCATTTCGCTGACGTTGCGAGACTATTCACTCGCCCCTAGCTATAGGGGGAGCCACAGCGTCCATGTGCAGCCAGGTGCTGGGGGTGCCAATTGACATCATTTCGCAGCGACAGATGGTACAGGGCGTCTCGGTCAAGGGAGCTGATGGGGCCAACACACAGCTGAAGGTAGAGCAGTGTAAATTGAAACCTCAGTTGAGCGCCTAATTTGAGCGAATGAAACTACAACATGTTAAACTCATTGTCGGGTCTGGTATCGAGGGCATGGTGTCGAATCGAGTTCGAACAATCAGAACGATCCATTACGAGAATCCCACCCACCGCCCCGCCGAAAGTCCGACCAGGTTGCCATACTTGAGTAAATAGACCCTCGATTCCGAGGAAATAAGGGTGACATGTCACCCCGACGCTGAGTTTAACTGCTTTCATGTTTTGATTTCAGTTTCGACTTGCGCCCCTACATTAAGGGGTACAAAAACGGGTATCAAGCGGTGCGGCACATCGTGTCCACGGAGGGCATCCGGGGCAGGGGCTTACAACTCGTTCACTTCTCGGCTCAACCTAAGCCGTTTTGGTCACACCTCCCGGTGTCCCCCTGTCTAATAGACTAGGGGGGAAATCATACACCCAACCTACCCAACACAATGTGCTTACGTTGAGCCGAAAAGTGGACGAGTGTAAGCCCCTGATCCTGGGGTTATACCGCGGGTTCGGCGCGTCTATCATCACTTTAGTGCCTGGCAGGGCCTTACAGTTAGGTCCGAACAAGGGCCGGTAAAGTGACCCAAGAATTTACCATTCAACAGACTGTGAAGCACTGTAGGGATCAGGGTCGAGGTCTTAGGGTTTTATTCCATGAAGCGACCCCCCTAATACCCCCCTAATACCCCCCTAATACCCCCCTAATACCCCCCTAATACCAAAATATACCCCTCTTAAGTGGTAAATTCTGAGTTCACTTTACTGGCCCTTGCTCCGACCTAAAAATCGTTCCCTTTCCTGCTGCACTTCGATGCATACTTTCAACCCCAAAGCCGGGAAAGACAAACCAGTCACCGCGAGCGTGTAGGTCGCGATTTAGCGGCAGAAATCGCTCATCCAATTCTGACAGTTGCCACGTCGCCTCCTGGAATTCCATCAAGATGTTTCGATCTATCAGCGCGCGGTGTTTCGACGAGGTGACCAGGGACTGGGATTTGGGGTTGAAGTGGGTTTAGCGACAGAACGGTTCGAGCTAAGCTGAATTGGGAACGAGTGTATTGGCCCTGGTTCTGGGCAGTGCTTTGTGGTGGGGGTTCTATGGGACGTACCAACGGGCTGTGTGGAGTCAACTGCCGGCGTGTATGGGAGGCAGGGGCTTACACCCGTCAACTTTTAAGCTCAACCTGAGCCGTATCTGACACGAAATACACCCTTTAAACCCCCAACACCCCCAAACAGCCCCCCGACATCTCCTAAGCACCCGCCAAAAAACCCCTGGACAAACTCTCAATTCACCCCCTATCCCACAGAAAGCGCTTACGTTGAGCTGAAAAGTGGACGAGTGTAAGCCCCTGATGGGAGGGGAGAAGGGGCTCGATGGAGGGCTGCCCGGGGGTGGGGGCAGGGGCTTACACTCGTCCACATTTCAGCTCAACTTGAGCCGTTGGTTACACACAATACACCCTAAACACCCCTTAATGCCCCCTCACACCTCTAAAACACCCCCTAAACAACCCCTGAACGCACCCCCTATCCCACGGGAAGCGCTATAGTTGAGCTGAAATGTGATCGAGTGTAAGCCCGTGGGTGGGGGGGTATCGGCCGGGACCGGCGGCACGGGGGGTGCTGCGGCGGCCGCAGATGGGGTGGCAGCGGGTTCAGATGCTTCAAAGGGGGATCGGGAGAAACAGGAGAGGCGGATGGTTCGAAGGGAACCGACAGAGGGGATCGTGGTGGGGGTGCAGATCGTGAGCGGGGTCTGCGCGGGCATGACGTCAGGTTTCATGACCACACCTCTGGTAGGAACGCCTAATATCTGCCCTCTATCCGCAACGTTATCCACCTCTCACAGATTTTGAACCCTCATTTCACGTCATCCAACGCAAACTGAATGCTCGTTTCACATCATCCAATGCATGTTTCCACCCTCGCTTCTTGAGCCAGATGACATCCTCTGACATGGTGAGCAACGTCTGCCATGCAATTGACCATTAGGTCAACGCTATGTGCTGTGGACCCTCGTCTATGAATTCAATGACAGTCTATGACGTGGCAAGCGATTTCATCTGGGCCTTATCCTCCGGACATCATCAAGACGCGACTACAGGTGTTGTCGGGCGCGGAGGGGGGCGCACGGCATACCTTCGCCTCCACCGCAAAGGACCTGTACAAGGAACACGGCGCGTGGGGGTTTTTGCGGGGCGCTAGACCGCGAATGATGTCCGTCTCAATCTGGGGCAGGGGCTTACACTCGTTCCCATTTCCGCTCAAGTTGAGCTTACTATTCCCCTTTCCGCTCAACTCAAGCTTACTTTGTCCTCCATATGACCCAGCTGAAGCAATGGGTGTGTCCTGAAGGTGCTCACGTTGAGCTCTGACGTGAGCGATGTGTCCCCGAAGGCTCTCAAGTTGAGCTCTGAAGTGAGCGAGTGTAAGTCCCTTATCTTGGGCACCACTATGGTCACCACCTACGAATTCTTGAAACGATTCTCCCGGATCCCTGACGAGAATTAAGCATCATAATGTGGGGTTTGAGGATCAGGCTCTTTCAATATTTACAGCTAGTAGAGCCTATCGCACAGCTAGCGAGATATCTTTGTCAGCATCATCACCTGGTAGATGGTTGTGGTAGGTCATTCGTTCATAACGTATCGTATCGTTCATACATATCGTATTTTGCAGCATTCTCGCGCTCACCCGCTGAGCCATTCCCCGCCGTCCGCCTCCGGGGCCCGAACTCAGGGCCAAAACCCTCGTCTCCATTTTAAGTCGTCATACGCATCCGCGGCATATCATATACGAGTGAAAAGTAGACTGGAGCTGCAGATTGCTCCGAGTCTAGATACCGGCTGTACCATTCGCACTGCCGATATGTGATATGACTCGAGGGTACCTTCTCTGAGACTGTCAGGGGGAGGATATACGAGTTTACGAGTGCACGGCCCCACCTCAGACTGCAGCTGGAGCTGACCAATCACATTGCGCGCGCGATCCAGGCGCTGTTCCAGGTTGTTGTTGGAGTGGTACACGTTAATCAGCTTCGCCGACTCCTCGTCCATGTTGCTCTGAATCTGCGCCCGCGCCGTATGGCCCGGTAACATGACATGAAGCTCGCTGTAAGACAGCTGTACGCATGCACTTGAGCGCGCGGCTGGCAGGTTAGAAGCAGACGAAATCAACGCACCCCATCTTGCGCGATATAATGTCGGGTATACCCGTCCCCCCGGATAATGACGCTCCACGGCAAATAATGTGGGCCATGACGCTAAATGACACGCCACAAAGAGTGTCGAAGGCCGCATCTTAAATTTAAAAAAATGTGGTTTTGGTTTACGGGCCTTGCCGGAGGCTGTCCACGTGCTGGAGGAAGGTGTCCCGCTGCGCGTCCAGCTGCTGGTTGCCCTGCTCCAGTAGCTGGTCCAAGCTGTTGATCTGCGTCTGCCCTGCGATGTCCAGCGGGCGGCGGTGGCGGCCGGGTGGCGTTAGTGGTGTGTTGTCAGCAACACCATAGACCGGACACCGCTTCCCATCCGGACGCTGCAGGGCAGGCACAAACCCACCGCATGGACGCGTGTCTGACGCAGGGCAACGTGATTCTGTATCAGAAGCCGGTTGCCCTGCGCCAGCAGCTGGTCCAGGCTGTTGATATGTGCCTGCCCTGTTACGTCTGGACGGGCGGCGGCGGCAGCGGCGTGAGTCGGCACGGCGTCGCGCAAGCATCAAAGTGTGTGAATGGGAACTCAAGAGCATACTTGAGAATTCGGACTGAAACTTGTGCTGACCAGGACCTAGCCACTCGCGGCTATGAAACCTGAAGCTCACTGTGTGAACGCAGTGTACTTGTGTACCTGTGCACCCTCGCCGCATTCTCCTCCCCCGCTCCCTGGCCTGGGCACTAGTTCCCTTGGTAGCTTTAAGATACCAAACGAGTAGTCCTGGTATGTATGCACAGCTACCCCAGCTTTGACGGAAGGCAATGGAGCCGAACACGGGCATCCGTGTCCTGAGTTGTGTCGGCACACTGTGCTTGACAGGTTTGCCGGCAGGGATGAGTGTGACACAGGCCAGGGTGCCTACCCATGTCGCTTATGTTTTGAATCTGAGCCTCCATGGCCTGGGCGTGCTCGGACTTGAAGGCCTCCTCCTGCTCTTGCTCCTGCGGCGCCGCCTCCTAGTAGGGCCAGGCACATACTAACTACCCTTTGCGACATCGACATAAGTTCATAACCGTCGCATATTGACTTACACGGCAACCTGTGACGTGGCGCGAACAATATCTACGTAAGCTACTACGGGCAGACGCTACTACGATGAAGTGGGCACCAAGGTTGTCAGAGCACCCGGTCGAGGATAAGGAGGAGTAGGACCCGGCCTGCACGTCGTCGCGGCCGTCGCGCGGCGCGCGGGGGTCACGCGTGTCCCGCGGCGGGGCCCGCGCGGCGCCGGCAGCAGCGTCCTCCGCCGCCCGTCAGGGCCTTACTCTCTTACACTGGTCCCCTTTTCAGCTTTCAGATTACAGCTGTGTCATCAGTTGGCAGTAACCCTCTCACGTTCACTCCACGGCGCGCTATTGAGTACAGGGGCGCCCCACATCCGCGCGCCGCCGCCCTCGCCGCTGCTACCCCTGACGTCATTGGAGGCAGGGTCCTGCGGAAGGCACTTGACGTCCCAACTACCGACAGCGCTCACGACTTACTCGTGCCCTTCTAGATTTCAGATTTTGAGCTTTGAAAGAGCGACTCAGAGGAGACCCTTACTCTCCATGGCGTGGTGAGCGACGGAGCGACCCTCCGCCGCCGCGCACCGCCACCCGTGCTGCCGCTGGAGCCCTCGAAGCGGGAATGAGGGCACGAGCGTGCGAGGGGGCGACGATGGGATGAGGGAACGAGGGGGTGAGTGTGAGGGTGAGTGTGAGGGAGAGAGTGAGGGAGTGTGAGGATCAGGGGTCAGGTGTGGTGAGGGGGTTGGGGGTCAGACCGTAAGGACCTCGGATCGAGAACGAGAGCACGAGATGGCGAGGGTCGAGGGGGTGAGTGTGCGTGTGCAGTCCTTGCCTCCCAGCCGCCGCCGTTGCTACTGCGCCCCGCCCCACCCCCAATAGGGCGAGGGAGTGAGGGCGAGGGGGAAGAGGTGAGGGGTGAGGCTGAGGCTGGTGACGAGGGTAAGGGTGACGGTGAGGGTGTGAGGACCTAGAAGCGGGAACGAGGGTACGAGAGGGCGAGTGGGCGAGGAGGTGAGTGTGCGTGTGCGGTCCGTGCCTCCCAGCCGCCGCCGCCGTCGCTACTGCGCCCTGAGCCACCCCCCAGCTGCGGAGACCCGAACACCCCACCGCCCTCGCCGCCGTTGGTGGTGCCGTTTGCCTGCGCCGGCGGCTGGAACCGCCGCGCCTTGGACGGACCCGGGCCGTCGCCGCCGCCGTCACCGTCGCCGCCGCCGCCGCCGCCGCCGTTGGCGATTTGGGACTCGGCGTCGCGCTCACTCCCGACCCGCGCCATGGCGAAGCCGCGGCCCCGAGCGCGGGAAAGAGCAGTGCCGAGAAAGTGAGAGAGTCGACGAGACATGTTGGCTCTTGTAGGGTCAACTTTCAAAAAATGATATTTTCATAGGCAAACTTCTCAAAATTTGGGGTAAACTCTCAAAAAACCTTTCAGCGACCATGACCCTTCCTATCAAATCTATTAGCTAATTAGTTTAAGGAGTGGCTGATGTTCTCAAAATTCAGGGTCAACTTTCAAAAAATGATATTTTCAAAGGAAAACTTCTCAAAATTTGGGGTAAACTCTCAAAAAACCTTTCAGCGACTATGACCCTTCCTATCAAATCTATTAGCTAATTAGTTACCCTGCTCCACCTCGCATATGTCGGTCACATAGGTGAATTTGCCGGCGACGTAGGTGAATATACCGGCGACGTAGGCATATATGCCGGCGGTACAGGTCTTGGCGAACCTCCGGATGCGGCATCGTAGGTGGGTGGGGAAGGTTATATTTATAGGTGAATGTTTTATACAATTTCGCCACAGCTCGAATCTGTCGGCGGGTATTAATCTACCTTACGTTAAAGTCGTTCTCGAGT
>Ga0307489_10001967_pt1 | contig 13703 bp, 20 predicted proteins | sample SB12metaG_FD_202247 | JGI IMG/M metagenome (GOLD analysis project Ga0307489, IMG submission 202247) | Sea-ice brine microbial communities from Beaufort Sea near Barrow, Alaska, United States - SB 1.2 | ecosystem: Environmental > Aquatic > Marine > Coastal | place: USA: Alaska | collected... | reverse complement strand
CGCAGGTCCGGTGCGATTTATGGCTTTGTGCCGTCCTCGAGCGAGTCACGAGGAGGCGGAGGAGGGGGCGGAGGTGGAGGCGGAGGAGGCGGAAGCATCAACGGCGGCGGCGGTTATGGCGGTTACCACGCGGATCCCCCGGGCGGGCATCACGGCGGCTACAGCGCGCCCGTGGAGGGCTCGCCCTACTCAGGCTTCGAGTGCGCGCCCGACAAATCTCCCGCCCCCCCGGCCAGCTCGCTCGTTGTGTCTTGTTGCCCACTTTCATTTTCCCGCTGGAGCGATCGGCACCCTCCGAGAGCCGCACGGCGTCTCCCCGCCGCCCCCGCGCTCCGCCCTCCACCCGCACGGACATCACCCCCCACCCATATCCCAGCCCACCGCGCCTCGCCCGCGCGTGTGCCCCCCCAACGTTCAAATGTCAACTCACCTGCTTTTTGTGCCTCCCAACCAGAATCAGAATAATGCTCGTACGGGTAATACAAAACAACTGCCGCTTACCCCCTTCCGAACGCTGTTCCTGCAGGAACGTGGGCAACAACGGGTGGGTGAGCCGCACGCGCCGCAGTACCGTGGAGACCGTGCGGGTGGGGCCAGACTCGCCGCCTCCGGGGGCCGGCTCATCCTTACCTGGTCTGTCCCTGAAACCGTTAGCAGTTGACCGTCAAGACCGGGACGGGACAAGCAGCCAGGAGGAGGTTGTGGGGAGTGGGTAAGGGTTTGAGGCCAGGGAGAAGGATGCGGCGAATGGGCACGGGTACACCGGTACACCACGAGCAAACAGTGAGGAACATAACCTGCGGCCTTGCGGGTTGGAGCGCGTGCACACCGACGTGATCGAGTTGGTGCCGATGCACGGCGGCGGTGGCAGCGGCAGGGCCTACACTGCTCAATTTGAGTACCTTGAGGGGTAATTTCAGTGGGGTCAGGGACGAAACGGTTCAAGTTGAGCTCACTGGGCACAGGTTAACAGCCTGATGTCTCCTTACACATGCGGAAGCGTCTCTCTCTCTCTGACGGGGGCTAGGGCGAATGCCTTATGCCTCCTGACACATGCGGAAGCGTCTCTCACGGGGTCCAGGGCGAAAGCCTGGTGCCTCCTTATACACGCGGAAGCGTCTGTCTCCCTCTCTGTCTCTCTCTGTCTCCCGACTCAAGTTGAGCTGAGGAAGCAAATGATTGGAAGGCCCTTGCCGGCGGCGGAGGCGGCGGCCACGCGGGAACACCGCAATCGCAATACCACTCCGCGCATAGTGGGGGCAGGCCTGGGGGTGGGAGCGGGGAGATGGGCACGGGGAGCGGGGGTCAATGGTTGAAAGACAACCTGGCCCGGCAGGTGCACGCGAAGTTCGAGGACATGGTGCGGAGCTCGCCGACTCCAAGTCGCGCGGAGCGGTCGGCGTACGACGACCTCGTGCGGCACTTCCCAATGCCGGTTGGGCCCAGCAGCAAAAAGTGCTCGAAACATCACAGGTTCGATTTTTTTCCAAGAAACGAGCGATACACGTGATGAAGGACATTTTTTCCACATTTGGAGCAAATTCTGCTTGGCCCTGCCCGCTGGAGTCGCGCCGCGCGCAGCTCGTGGACCCGGCCGGCGGCAACGGCAGCGGCAGCCATGGCGGCAACAGCGGCGGGCCGATCACGTACTCGTCAGCTCCGTGGCTGCACCACGGCGGGAGCGGCGGCGCCGACGGGGCGTTGGCGCTGCCGGCGCCGCCCGCAGGCACCGGCGGCGGCGCTACGGCGGTGGGGCCACGGTGGTACTGACTGTTTGCTCATATTGCAGCGCTCCATTTCACCTCGCCTTGCATTGCCACACCTAAGTACTGACTGTTTGCTCGTAGTGCACCAGTACACCACTGCCGCTGCCGCCGCCCTGCTTGTTGCCTCCCAGGATCATTCAGCATTACTGATTGTCAGGTCATCCCCCGCTCTGATCCCTCGTGTATTGAGTCGAATTCCATCGTGTGACGTTACGAACGTCATGCATCCGACCCTGTTTCGCGGCGGACCTTTTTTCAAACATGTCGTCGCCACCGCCGTCTTTCCGCTCCGCCGGCGGCAGCCGCGGCATGAGCCTCGACGACATGATTCTGCGCCGCCGCGGCTCCGAGGCCGACGCCGCCGCCGGCCCAATGGTAGGGCGGTGCAGGTTGACCGCTGGTGACTCCGGATTCATCCGGGTTGAATACGTTTGGTCTCGGCGCTTAAAGATAAAAGGTGATGATCTGCTTTCAAACTTTGCTTTCAATGTCAATTTGCGCCGCTATACGATGGGAGCAAGCAGCGGCGGCGGCGAAGTCCGCAAAGAGATATTCTCGCCGCCAATGTTTCCGCCCAAAGATGGAAAGGGGAAGGGTGGCGCGAAGAAAGGTGGGGGCAGGGGGAACGGCAAGGCCAGCGGCGGCGGGCGTGGCAGCGGTGGCAGCGGTGGCGGCAGCGGCGTTGGCAGCGGTGGCGGCGGCGGTGGTGGTGGCGGTGGCGGCGGGACGGGGGCAGGGACGGGCCGGGCGCCGGGGCGACACACGAGCGCGGCGGCGGCGGCGGCGGCGGCAGCAACGGTGACACCCCAGACGGCAGCAGCAGCGGTAGCAGACGCCACGGCGCGGGCGGCGGTAGGGCATGGCAGACATTGCCCGCCCCGTCATTGTCCATGCTTTAGACCCTCGTTTCTTGAGCTCAAGGGCATCACATGACGTGGCGAGCATGATATACCGGCCCTCTTGAGTCAAATGGCATCACCTGACGTGGCGAACGGTTTTTGCCTGCCTCTTGAATTAAACAGCATCACTTGACGCTGCGAGCGTCACACGCTTGGCAGATACCGCCCGCCGCGTCATCCTCCACGATGAAGACCCTCGTGTCTTGAGTCAAATGGCGTCGCATGACTGGGCTAGCGTTGTCTACCTGGCTCTGAACGGCGGCAGTGGACCAGGATGACGATGACGACGATGTCTTCTTCGGATCCCAGGGGGAATCGTCGGACGATGAGGAGGCGGAGGCGGCAGAGGAGGAGGTGGAAAATGTAGAGGAGGCGGAGGAGGGGGCGGAGGATGAGGAGGGGGAGGTGCAGGAGGAGGAGGCCGGTGTGGCGGAGGAGGCTGAAGACGCCGCGGATGGAGAGGAGGCAGACGACGACGGTGGCGACGACGACGCGTCGCCGCTGAAGAAGCTGGCCGTGGCGGCGGCTGCGCGTGTGGCCAAGACGCCCCCCCCGCGCGGCGGCAGCGGAACTGTGGCAACCACGGCCAACAAGGAAATAGAGAAACCCACGGCCAAGACTTGGGCGCCGGCGTCCGCAAGCCGACGCGGGCGGCAGATCTTGGACAGCGACTCGAACAGCGACGACGCGGGCAACAAGGGCGGGGCGCGGGGAAGCGGGACCAAGGCTGGGGGGGGGAGCGGAGGGGGCACGGCTGGAGGTGTTCTAGCTCCGATCCCCGGTTCTGGGCTCAAGGGCAACCGAGAGGCACGGGAGCTGGTCATACAGGCGCAGCGTATCAAGCAGCGCACCATCGTCGTGGTGGCCCCGGGCCTGGACGCCGCTGGCGTTTCTACGGGTTCGCGCGGGGAGGTCACTTTGGGGCGCCAGCTTGACAGCTTCATCGTCGACGACCTCATATCGCCCGGCTCGGGCCTCGGCTCGGCGCCCGGCAGCCGCAGCCTCCGGGAGCGCCGGACGCCGCGTGCGTTCTGGATGAACCAGGCATGGGGGTCATTGAGTACTCGAGCTTCACCGACATTGATTCGACGAACAAAGACCGCACCTCTGTATGATCATTTACCCTGAAGGTGAGTCATGCGGTCACGTCCGATATCGGTTCGAGTGCCCGCTCTGAATGACCCTGCTGCAAGGGGGTACCGGACCGCGTGGCGGGCAGCTGGCGGCCGGCGCTGGACCCCTTCAACTCCAACCCCATGTCGCCCGTCATTCAGAAACGCACTCTGGCGCCGGCGTCGGCCAGCAATCCGACACTGGCGGGATCACTGAAGGCAGACGGGAAGGCGGCCGGGAAGCGTCCGGCAGAGCGTCCGGCGGGGCGTCACTCCGATTCCGATTCCGAGGAGGCGGAGTCCGAGGTAGGGCAGTGCAGGTTGACCCCAGGTTTGACCCCAGGTCAACTGCGCTCTGCATCAGCACTTGAAACCAAAATGTGATGGACCGCTTTCAAGCTTTGCTTTCGAGTTGCGCCGCTACGCTGAGGAGGCGGACTCCGAGGAGACGGAGACGGACGAGGACGGCCCGGCGGCGGCGCGAAAGAGACACTGCAACACCAAGGCGGGGTCTGGCCGCTCGTTCCCTGACTGCTTGCTCAGAGTGTACCCGCCAGGCCCGGGCAGGGAGGAGTGTGCATGAGTACACTGATACATTATGAGCAAACAGCCAAGGGACGAGTGACCTGACCCTGCACCAAGGCGTCGGTCATGGCCGAGCGCAAGAAAGCAGCGGCGGTGAAGACGTTGGAGGTGGCGAACGGGAAGGCATCGGTGGGGACACCGGGGGGTTTCAAGCGTAAGTCGAATGCGTGCCGGGTATGCGGGTGCACGGACGAGCGCGACGCGGTGCTGTGCGACGGCTGCGACGGCGCCTTCCACCTCGACTGCCACAAGGCAGGGGGGTTGTTCAGAAAAAACACTCGACAGACGTTGAATCTTCTTCTCCTCCGTGCGTGTGTATATGAGCATGCACCCTGAAGGTGAGTCATGCAGGCACGTCCGTCATCGGTTGGAGTGCTTGTTCTGAACGACTCTCCTGCGAGCCCAAGCTGCGCAAGATCCCCGACGGCGACTGGTTCTGCAAGCCGTGCGCCGCCGAGCACAAACCCGCGGCGGCGCGGTCAAAGGCGGCGGGCAAAGTAGGGCGGTGCAGGTTGACCCCAGCTTCATTCCAGGTTGACCCGGGGTTGATCGCGCTTGGTTCCAGCACTTAAACTCAACCGTGATGGACGGTTTCAAGGGTTGCTCACGATTTCAAGTTGCGCCGTTACGGCAAGGGCAAAGGAAAGGGAAACGTGCCGATGATTGTCGAGGATGACGAGGACGACGTAAGGCCTGGCAGATATTGGTCGCCATGTCGTAGGATGCCATCTAACTAAAGAAACGAGGATTCACAATGCACGTCGATGACGTGGCGGGACATTCCCCTGTCCTTACAAGGAGGAGGAGGACGATGACGAGCGGAATAACGCCAACGTGCGAGACTCCTCATCGGACGACGATGACAAGACCCCCAAAGCTTCCAAGACCTCCACCGGCGGCAAAACCAAGGCGGCGGCGAAGGCGGCGCAGACCAAGGGTTGCCAGCTGTGTGGGTGCGCGGACAAGCGCGACGCCGTGCTGTGCGATGGCTGCGACGGCGCCTTCCACCTCGGTGGGGATGTGCGAGTTGAAGCCCGAGTTGAAAGCGCCTGGTTTCCACACTTTAAAATTAAAATATTACAAACAGCGTTCGAAATTTGCTTCAATCACAACTTGCGCCGCTACACATCGGCTGCCTGAAGCCCAAGCTGCGCAAGCTCCCCAACAGCGATTGGTTATGCACGCCGTGCCGCAAGCCCGCGGATGCCGGGACGATAGCTGCGGGCAATGGAAAGGGAAAGGGAAGCGCGTCGATGGTCCTCGACGACCACGAGGACGAAGATGAGGACGATGTAGGGCCTGGCAGATATTTCCCGCAACGTCGTAGGATGCGATCAAACTCAAGAAACGAGGGTTCACAATGCGTGTCGATGACCTGACGGACAATGGGTCTGGTACATATCGCTCACCACGTCATAGGTTGCCATCTAACTCCATAGACGAGGCTTCAAAATGCGTGTCGATGACGCGGCCGGCCATTTACCTGTCCCTACGAGGAGTGGGAGGAAGATTCGCCGCTTTGCCAGGTGTGCGGGTGCACGGACGAGCGGGACGCGGTGCTATGCGACGGCTGCGACGGCGCTTTTCACCTCGGCTGCCTCACGCCCACGGTGAGGTAGTGCAGGTTGACCTCGGGTTGAGCCTGGGTTGACTGTGCTTGACATCCGCGACTACCCAAAGTGTGAAGAACCGCTTTCAAACTGTCCTTTCCATTTCAACTTGCGCCCTTGCGCCAAGTTGCGCATGATCCCCGACGGTCACTGGTTTTGCGAGCCGTGCGCTGCCGAGCGCAAGCCCGCGCCTGCCAACGACGACGACGACGGCGACGGCGTAGGGCCTGGCAGATGTGTTACGGGGCCCAGGGCGAAAGCCTGGTGCCTCCATATACACGTGCAAGGGTCTGTCTTTGGCAGATGTTGCTCGCTACGTCACAGAATGCTATCTAACTCAAGAAACGGGTGTTGAAAATGCGTGTCGATGACGTGGCGGGCCATTTGCTTGTCCCGACGAAGAGGAGGAGGACGACGACGACGATGACGAGGAGGAGCACCCGAAATCTTCCAAGACCCCCACCGCCTCCAAAACCCACGCGGCCAAGACACTCGCGGCGGCAGGCCCAAGCACTTCGAACTCTCCTGCCGGGGACGCGGACGGGGCGCGGGGCAGCAGGCCCAAGACCGGGCGCACAGAGGGTAACGTCGGAGGTGCCCTGACTGCTAAGAAAATGAAGAAGCCCAGGCCGAAGCCCAAGGTGGGGCGGTGCACGTTGGAACCCGCGTTGCAAGCAACTGTTTTCTGCTCTTGAAACTACAATGCGGGTACTGATTTCGACTTTTGCTTTCAATTTTAGGGTGACGTCCGATCTCGCTCTGATATCTTGGTCTCAATGACCATCATGCTGGGCGATCAGGTACACTGACCCCCGTGGTTACCTCGGTGGCAATGCCCATGTGGGCCGCGCGGCGCCCAACCCTGACAACAAATACAAACGCAAGCGCCACGACGAGGACGACACCGACAGCTCCCAGTGGATCTGGATGGGGAAGGCGGGGAAGAAAAAGGTGAACAGGTCGACGGCGACTGCTGATAAATCCGCCGCTGCTGAGGCCAAGGGAGCCAAGGGGCAGAGCGGGGCGCAGAGGGGCCCGGGGCGGCCGAGGAAAGTTGTCGCCTCTCCCGCCGCCGCTGCCGCCGCCGCCATCACCGCCGCCACCGCGGTCAAAGCTGGAGGCAACGCTGCCAGGGCCCCTGCCGCTATACCTACCAGGGCTCGCGCTGCCGCCGGCCCCGATGTCACAATGGAGGAGGAGGAAGACGAGGAGGAGGATGAAGATCGTAGTGGGGCGATGGCCTCAGAGGGAGCGCAGGGGGAGAGGGCGGGGGAGGAGGGGGAGTGGGAGGTAGGGCCTGGCAGATTTTGCTCGCCACGTCATCCAACGCGTTTTCAACCCTCTTTTGTTGAGCTTCATGGCATCCTATGATGTGGCGAGCAGCATATGCAGGCCCTTGGAGGAGGAGGTGAAGGAGGAGAAGGAGGGGCCGACAGGCCAACCGACCAAGGGCGAGGCCGCCGCCCCTGCCACCCTTGGCGCCGCAGCCACTGCCGCCGCCGACGTTGACGACGCCACCGCCAACGTTGACAACGCCCGCGCCGCCACCACCATCACAGAACCGGCGTTGGCGCTGACGGGCTTCGTGCCGCATGACGCCACCGATAGTGCTGAGGGCGGCAATGACGATACACCCGCCGCCATCCCCCCCGCCAAAGCCCCCAGGGAAGCCAACAGCAAGGGCAAGGCTGCCGCCAATGAGGAGGAGGTTGACCCCACGGAGGCGTGGAACACCGCGCAAGTCCAGCAACTCCACAGCGCCCAGGCCAAAACCAATCCTGGTAGGCCGGTGCAGGTTGACAGTATGAAAACCCGTGCTGAAAGTGCGTATGGTTTCAGCGCTTGAAGCTACACTATGACGAAACGCCTTCAAACTTTGCTTTCAATTTCAACTTGCGCCGCTACACCACGGCGCTAAAAACTTCTGGGTTGCCGTGGCGAAACAGGTTCTGAGGAAAGATGCGGGTAGGGCCTTGAACATAGCGCTCGCTACGTCATCCAACTCATTTGAAGCCCTACTTTCTTGAGTTAAACAGCATCCGATGATTTGGTGAGCGATACCTGCCAGGCCCTAGACGCGGCGCAGTGTTATGCGCGGGTGTTCGAGGGCCACCCTACGCCGGGAGGGGCGGGAGGCGGCGGCGGGGACAGGTTGGGAGTGGGAGCGAAGGTTGCGGGGAGGGGCGCGACAAAGGGGCAGGCAGGGGCGCGGCAGCGGATGCGCGACCGGCGTTGGGAGCAACGCGCGGATGAGATCGAGAACTACGAGGACGACGCGTTCGCCGTATTCGGTAAGAACCCCTTCAAACCCATCGGCTTGAACACAAAGTCCTATTAGAGTGACGGGCACGTCCTACGCACGCGAGACTAGCATGCTTTCAATGTAGCCGTCTTTGGGAAGAAACTCTTCCGCTTGAACCTAACACATCGCGACAAAGATGTTTTCAACTTAAACTGTCTTCAGTAAAAAGCACTTCAGCCTAAACCTAACACCCTATCAACGTGAAGCGGCACGTCCAATCAACGCGAGACTCACATGCTCTCAACTTGAAGCGCCGGCTCGCAGAGTACGACGCGGACAGCACGCCCATAAGATCCCCCGTCAAGTACGTGGTTAACGCGGCGGCGGCGGGGGTGGCGGCGGCGGGATTGCTATCGCCGGGCTATCGCCGGGGGGCGGGAGAGGAAGCGGCGGGGCGCGGGGAGGCAGGGCTGGGGGCAGGGGATGGGGGGTCGGGGGCGGATGCTGCGGGTGCGGCGCCGGGCGCGGAGGCGGGTGCGGCGCCGGAGGCGGCAGCTGCTGCTGCGGCGGCGGCGGCGCGAATGAGAGCGGCTTCGGCGAACGAGAGCGCGTGCGTGACGTGCGGCGTGGACGACGACCACGGGGTGCTGTGCGACGGGTGCGATGCGGTGTTCCACCCCTCCTGCGTGGGTCTCGCGGACGTGCCTGAGGTAGGGACTGATGCATAGTGCTCGTCACATCATAGGATGCCATGTAACTCAAGCATCAAGGGTTCAACCTGTGTGTCATGACGTGGCGAGCATATTACTTGACTCCCTACCGCGAGGACGACTGGTTCGACCCGCTGTGCGCCGGCGCCGGCGTCGCGCAGCCGGGCGCGGTTGTCACCGCGAGGGCCGCCGCGCACGCTACCATCCACCGCACCGCCGCCGCCGCCGCCGCCGCCGCCACCCCGGTCGCCCCCAAACCTCCAATCACTCGCTCTACCAAGCCCGTGTCCGCGGCTACGGTGGCAGCAGTGGTAGGAGCAGTGGGTGCGGCGAGGGGTGCGGCGGCCAGGGCAGGCCGACCGACCCGGCCCAGATCGGCAGCGGTGGGGGCGGCGGCGGAGCTCAAGGTGGGGCGGTGCAGTTCTGGGGACTGTCAAGATAGTAGATTCCAATCGAATTCAAAGCGCGACATTTTCGAGCATGAATTGTGCTTGAGTTGTTCTTGAGTCAAACCGACCGCTTACATCTGTAATTGGTTTAAGATGCACTATTTGGACAGTCTCCAGAACTGCGTAGGTTGAAACCTGCTTTTTTACGCACCTGGTTGCAGCGCTTGAAGCTAAAACGTGATGAACCGCTTCGAAACTCTGCTTTCAATTTCAATCTGTGCCGCTGCGTCGAGGTTGAGCGACGGACGCAGCAGAACACGGATGGATACATCGAGCGGTGGCTCAAGAAGCGGGGAGGGCAGGCAGGGGGGGTATTGTGAACAAGCACTCGACCGGCGTTAACCTTCTCCTCCTCCTTGGCGCGATAGTGTGAGCAGTCACTCTGAAGGTGCTATGCAGTTCTGGGGACTGTCCGCATAGTACATCTCGAGCAGCAGGTGGTATGGCCTGAGCGCGCAAGGATGAGGCGTCACAGACTGACAATTATAGAGAGCGATGTTCGGCTGCTCTACATGGGAATTCAACCCACTCAAAATCCCATTCTAAAATGAGATGCACTATTTGGCCTGTCCCCATAACTGCATAGTAAGTCATGCTCCGACCTCGGTTCGAGTGCTCATTCTCAATGACCCTCATAACAGGCAGCGGCGCGCCCCGACACCTCCAAGGGAGACACGATTCCGGCGGCGGCGGGGGCCGCGGGCAGCAAGCAGGTGCGGGAGGATGTTTTGAAGATGGCCCGGACGGCGGTAGGGCCTGGGCCTGGCAGATATAGCTCGCCACGTCATAGTGCCAATGGGATGGGATTATACTCAATGAATGAAGCTTCAAAATGCGTGTCGATGACGTGGCGGGCGTCATCTGCTGGTCCCTAAGCGGCGGATCCGGCCGGTCGGACCAACCCCTACGAGATGGACGACGACGACAACTCTGACTACTACTTTTCCGATCAGGACTGATGCTACTGTACATGCCAGACATCTCTTTGCGCCGTAGCTTAGTAGCTGTATGCCGTTCTAACGCCCGCCTTGGGCCTTTGGAGTTTAGCTCACACGGAACGCTGTTGTTCGTTCGTTTCAGTAGAACTGATGTACATATATAACAGCACTCACACTCACAAAATTTAAAGCGCATCACCGACTGGCACTAAACTCATCGTTGTTCGCACGTGTTTAACACACGTGCTATGCGTCCTAGCATTATATCCATGTATCGGCATGTGGTAGACTGGAGCTGAGCGTCGCCTCGATACCATTGAAACGTTCAGCCTTGGTTTAAATCCATCCGAGCGTTCAGCCACCCTGTAGGTTCCGCGCACTCGAGCAACCGTCAATGCCTAGGTGCACAGTCTTCCTGCTGTTCCCAGAGCTGCTCAACCGATGATGTGAGTGTTTTCTGTTTGCTTTTGTTGCGAATATAGTGAAAGGCTGCTGCGCAGCAGTGGCTGAATTTGATGCTCGTCTGCATTATTCGTTTCTCAGTCATCAGGATGAGCCACTTTGGAGTACTGCTGGCAGGGGTCCAGCACTGTCAACACCGTCGATTTTGGTGGTGGAGGGAAGATGAAACCGTCAGCTGCAGGCCGCCCATCTGATTGATCCAGCTGGTCAGCGTACGGTGTGTCGACCGTCCCGTTGACCGTGTCTTTACACTGTCGTTTCCTGGGCGGACAGCACAAAGCATACCACATCCCCCCACGAGTATATGAGTAGAGACAGTTTATAATCTGTCGCCCACCACAGTCGCGCGCGTGCCGTCGCAAACACTGCGAAGTTGGGAGCGCCCCGTAGCGTAGGGCGACGGCTGTCAGTCATTGGGTGGATCGCGCCGCTGCCTCCCCCGCCTCCTGCACCATCGCCATGCGGCGACGCGTGGCGTTCCAGCGGCGTCTTTGCCTGCCACGGAGCTCTGGCGCTCCGGCGGTCGTTACACCTGTCGAGCACAAGCCGACATAACTGATGGGCTACGTGCGGCCGCGATGCCGCCCTGCATGGTACTAACGCCGCACGCAGAGACGCGTGAGCATCCGCCCCCTGGCTCTGGCGCATCGGCGCGCGGCGCACGCCCGACGCTCCGTCTACCTTCTCCCACCTCCACGGCCGCGGCGGATGCCTTCGCGCTGTCGCCGTTTTAACTGTTTGGTCACATTTCCCCCAGTGTCAGGTCCCCGATTTGACGATTTCCCGAAACACTTCGAAACGGGGGTTTGAAGTCACGATCGATGAGTTGAGCCTGTATGATTTGGTATATATTGGGCCGAATCGAGGTGCGTTGTCGTCTGGTCGGTTTTGAGCTGCTTATCCGGTTGCTTATTTATTTATTATTTGGGGCTACCTGGTAGGCCGAAACGTGAATGGGCATTTTGGAGAAAACTGGCATATCTGGTCATCGAAAATGATGGTTGCTTTTCTTGCTTTCCAACCGAAAATCAGCGCGAAACGTGAATGGGGATTCCTTATGTCGGCGCGGAGATTCTTGACACGGAAAGCGGGCTTAACTGATTGGTTGACAGCGTAGAAAGGTTGCCCTGTATTCGTTCGAAATGCCGCATCGCGCCCTGCACCATGGCGATAGTTTGAGGGTCGCGCCGGGGGCGCTTGGTCGATGGATCTCGGTCAGGATCGGCCCGGCAAGTCCGCACAGCTGCTCCTGTGATGATCGCCCGCAGCCCTTTGTCCGTCAGAGCCGCCCGTCTGGTCGCGTTTCCGGACCATCTCGCGTTAGTTTTCCGGACCAGAAGGAGTCTGACGACGGTCTGCGAGATGGTCCTAAAACGCGACCCGAAGGGCGGTTCCGACGAACAGAGGGCGGCGGACGATCATTACACAGGTGCTTTGCGGACCCGCCGCGCTGATCCTGGCGGAGATCCATCAACAAAGCGTCCCCGGCGCGACCCTCAAACTCTCGCGATGGTGCAAGGCGCGACGCGGCATTCCGAACTTACCACCAGAAGGTGGGCAACCCTTTTACGCTGTCAACCAATCAGAGAAGCCCGCTTTTCGTGTCGTCCGCCTCGGTGCCACTGCATCAGCGAGCATACCAGCAAACGACAGTCCGCCCGACCGCCAACTCACTTTCGTCGTTCGCTTGTCAAGGGGGGGCGGCGCCGCGCGGCCTCCAGGCGCCTCGAGGGGGGGCGGCGGGCGGCAGGGGGCGAGGGTGCGGCGTGCGCGGATATCTCGTATGTCATATATCTAACCAGCGACCCCGCCTATTCCAACATCTACGCTACCGGCGTCGATGCCGCGCGTCCTCACCCACCTCGGGATTGCCCATTTACGTACTCGCAAAGCACCCGCCCACGGTGAACAACGCCACGTTGACCTCCGCGAACGCCGACCCCCTGATCTCCGCCGACCCGCGGTTGGCCTCCCTCTTCTGGTACAAGCGCCGGACCTTCACCAACGCCCGCCACGAAACGACCCCCCCGCCGCCGCTGCGGGCACCTGCACCACCATCGCTGCAGCATTTTGTTTGGTTGCTGCTTTGTCTTACCTGGCTTTGCGCATCGCGGCATTGCGGTGGTTGTTGTTCGCTCCGCTCCCACCGCACGAGTCGTCGGGGCCCTCAGAATCAGGCTGCGGGGGTGCAGGGGATGCGTTGTTTCGGTGGTCAGTGGACCGAAACACCCGCGCGGCAGCCCAACCACAAGCTTGAGTATTGAGAGCAGAGCCAAAGTCCAGAAAACACCCCCCGCCCCGCCCGCGCAGAGGACGATACCATACTGTACGGCAAAGTGCCTGGACTACGGAGTTTTTTTATGTAACCCAAATGGCGGTCAAGGGTCAACGTGGGCCAAACTGAAATTCAGCGTATGGGCAATCATCGTCATAGAAACGGCCAGTCCGACCAGCCGCACGTGTCAAATCGATTTTCGAATTCTGGGGCAGCGCAGTGCGTCCGCTCGAGCATGGGCAGCAGCACGGACAGCGTCGAAGATGGCCCAGGCCGCCGTGTTCAGCCTCTTCGGCGGCACGTGCATCCCCATCGCTGGCCCGGCGCCATCCAGTGCCGCCATCGCCGCGCGCGGACATGGCGCGGGACGTCACGTTAGGGTGCCGTGCCCTGTTGAACGCCGTCACGCCTGCGCCCGGCCCCGTGGCCCCGCGCCTTCGCCTCCTTTTTTGTGTCGTTGGAGGACCCTCGTCACGAGGCATCCGCGCAGCAGCAGCGCGCGGAGGGTGGCGCTGCGGGCGCTGGCCGTCGACGCAGACCACGGCACAGCGGCAGCGCGGCGACCGACCCACGGCCGCAAGGTTGTGGCATTCCATTGCGAGACGGCATGTGGCAGGTGGCAAGGCACCAAACACGTGGGCGTCTTGGCGCCACA
>Ga0307489_10001966_pt1 | contig 13704 bp, 10 predicted proteins | sample SB12metaG_FD_202247 | JGI IMG/M metagenome (GOLD analysis project Ga0307489, IMG submission 202247) | Sea-ice brine microbial communities from Beaufort Sea near Barrow, Alaska, United States - SB 1.2 | ecosystem: Environmental > Aquatic > Marine > Coastal | place: USA: Alaska | collected... | reverse complement strand
TAAGAAGGCGATGCGCGCTGCTCCGACGACACTGGCGGCACCCGCGCCCGGCAAGAAGATGCTGCGGTAGGAAATACCTCGTCAGGCGCGGCGCACCCGAGCAATAATACGGCGGCGCAGTTGGCCAAATTGGATGCTTGGGTCAAGGCGTTGAGAAACAAATTCACCGCACTAAAGTTTCCACATTACAACGTATCGCATGGACCTTTCGATCACATCAACATGAAACATGTAATGACAACCTGAACTCGAATGACACACTGCGCGGGGCGCCGCGTTACTCTGCGCTCGATGACATCACACAAGGCGTTTAGGGGCGGTCTAATGTGATAAAGCCTCCAAGTGAGTGAACTCATTCACAGTCTAAGTTGTGTTCATTAGTCGTTTTGCCGCTCGTTTGCAGGAAATTATTGTTACTTCTACTCCGAGCGTTCATGCCTCGTCCATCCCCATCACAGCTGGACACACCCCATGGATGGAGCGTGCTTTAAAAAAGAGTATCCCATACCCACAACAGCCTCTCGTTGTGGAGAACTCGAGCCGAGCTCAACTGTGGCAGCGGACATTAGCGCACCACCCAGTGACCCGCCACCCGCCTTGTACGCGTGTGACAGGAGCACGAGCACGCTGTGTAATCCATTGTGCCAGGTTCTCCTTGAGTGGGGTGCTACAGGAAACTGTACCGTGGATAGTACATTACCTCAATCTGGACCAGACTGCCAGAGGCAGACACGCTAATGTTTTGGAAACTGAACATCTCTTCCTGTTTTCTCTCGGAAGGGGTGCCGTGGCAACGACGCAAAGCTCCCTCGATGAGCACCGCTCCAGCGCGCCACAACACGCCGCGCGCCGCGCTACACGAACGTCATATCGATCTTCACTCGCCCGGCAACCCCCGATCCGCATCCGCCAGGGTGATCGCCGTCAACGCGCACACGCTGCCTCCGTCGCCGCCGCCGCGCGGGGGATGACCTTCGGAGCAAACAACGAGCGGTGAAGGAGGAGGAGGACACTCTGGGGCAGCTGCGGGACCGACGGGCGCTGGCGTCCGCGCGGGCGTCGGTGCACGGGCGGCGGGCCGTCTTCGTGCACATCAAGGTCGAGGACACTGACGGGGAGGGGGCGGGCGGGGGGGACGGGCAGGAGGCAACGGGCGGAGAAGGACACAGGGAGGGGGAAGGGGAGGAGGAAGAGGAAGAGGAGGAGGAGGTGGTGAAGGAGGAGAAGGCTGATGATGAGGAGAAGGAGGATGAGGGACAGCAGCGTGGGCAGCACGTGGGTTCTGGTGCGGAAGAGGTGACGCCCCCCCTGCGCGCGCGGTCGCCACCCGGGAGCTACGCGGATACTGTTGTCGACTACGACGAAGAGGAGGAGGAGGAGGAGGAGGAGGAGGAGGAGGAGGAGGAGGAGGAGGAGGAGTGGGTGGGAGACGAGGAGGAGGAGGAGGAGGGGAAGGAGGAGGAGGAGGGGGAGGAGGAGGAGGAGGAGGAGGGGGAGGAGGAGGAGGGGGAGGAGGAGGAGGAGGAGGAGGAGGGGGAGGAGTGGGGGAGAGAGGAGGAGGCGGACTCGCGCGACCAGCGCGCGCATATGCCCGGCGCCAGCCTCAATGGCGGTGGCGAGGCGGTCCGCACCCAGCGCCTGTCGCCAGGAAGGCGCACGCAGCCCGGGTCCCCGCGAGCGCGGCTGCGGGCGGACGCGAGGGTCGCGCAAAGAAATGCTGTCCAGGATGATGATGCCCAGCAGCAGCAGGAGGAGGCTACTTTCGTTCCTATTCTCGCGAAGCGCGGAGGTCCTGACTGCGCTGGCTCCTCTCGGTTCAAGGGTGTCACGTGGGCTAAGATCAGCAACAAGTGGAAGGCGCAATGCGAGGGGAAATCTCTGGGCTACCACATCACGGAGGAAGCTGCGGCACGCGCGTACAGTAAATACCTCAAGGACGGCATCGATCCTGTAAAGCACCGACCAGCCACCAACACCTCGCAGTTCGCGGGTGTCTGCTGGGACAAAGCCAAGCTTAAGTGGCGGGCAGAATGCAAAGGGACAAAGCTTGGATGTCATGCGACGGAGGAGGACGCGGTCCGCGCGTACAGGGAATACCTCGAGGACGGCATCGATCCCGTAGAGCACCGAGGAGCCGGCAACTCACAGTTCACGGGTGTCAGCTGGAGCACCAGCAAGAACAAATGGAAGGCGCAATGCATGAGGGAATACCTGGGCATTCACGCAACGGAAACAGCTGCGGCGCAGGCATACAACTTGGAAGCTGCGCGCGTCGGTCTCACCCTGAACATCATTCCGCCTGCCGGAGCCGCGGACGCTGATGGCGCCGGCGCGGGCGGGCGTGCGGGGGCGGGCACAAGGACCAAACGCGCGGGGGCGGGCACGGCCTGCAAGCGCGCGGGCGGCAGCGCGGGCCCCAAGCGCGCTGCACCTAAGACCTCGGCGGCACCCGCGCCGAGCAAGAAGATGAAGTCGTAGGATACCTCGGCGGGCGCGGCGGGCGCGAGCGGCGTCATGGCGGCGCTTGCAGTCAGTGGAATTGGATGCTCGAGTCACAGCGTTCAAAAGTCGTATGACAACGTATCGGATGTGGAAGAAACACGAATTGAATCGCATAATAACAACATAAAATGGCAATCTATAGTAGTCGAATGCTCGCAGCCGCGCCGCGTCATGTGATGCCGTCATGTGACGCAAACAATGACGGTCTTGAGTGTTCAACGTTACTAACATGATGCTCGCCACGTCACGTGATGCCATGTAACTCAAGACATGAGGGTCTACCAGCCAGGTGGAGGATGACGTAGCGGGCCATATCTGTCTGCAAGGGTCTAAAACACTGTGATCAAGTATTGACGCTGGCTGTACTGACGTCTGATCTCATCTCATCTCATCTCATCTCACTGTCTGATTTGTCTGTCTGACTGTCTGTCTATACCAGTATATCGAACTTCTTCGTTTGTGGTGGCGGCGGCGCGCTTCTCCAGCATATCCTGCCGCGCGAGCACACGGCTGCGCAGCCGGTCGTCAGGTAGTGCGGAAGATCGGAGATGCCGCGCACGATTAACTCCCTACGGCGGAGCAAGGGGGGCGCCGCCCTCGCCGCCGCGCTTGAGCCCGTGCTCGCGCCCGAGCCCGCGCCCGCGCCTGTCGGGCCTCCTGAGGGGCAGGCTCTGGGAAAGTCGTATTAATAAAGGAGGAGGAGAAGGAGACTCTTGGGAAGCTGCGAGACCGGCAGGTGCTGGCAGCCGCGCGGGCGTCGGCGCCCGGGCCGCGCGCCGTGTTCGTGGACATCAAGGTTGAGGACACGGACGGGGAGCAGGGGGATGGAGGGGAAGGGGAGGAGGCAACGGGCGGGGAACGCGACAAGGCGGGGGAGGAGGTGGAGAAGCAGGAGGAGGAGGAGGAGGCGGAGGAGCAGGAGGATGAGGAGGACGAGGAGGAGGACGAAAAGCAGCAGCACGAGCAGCACACGCAGGTGCCGTGTGTCAGCCTCGAGGGACGCATGGCGGCGGGCGCGGACGCGGTTGCGCCCTCCCGGCGCGCGCGGCCGCCGCGCGGGAGCTACGCGGATACTGTTGTCGACTACGACGAAGGGGAGGAGGAGGACGAGGACGAAGAGGAGGAGTGGGGGGGAGACGAGGAGGATGAGGAGGGGGGGAAGGAGGACCCGCGCGATCCGCACGCGCTAGAGTCCGGAGCAAGCATCAAGGGTGGCAGCGAGTCGGTCCGCCCCCAGCGCTTGACGCCTGGAGCGCGCTTGGATCCTGGGTCCACGCGAGCGCGGATTCGGGCGCCCGGGAGGGTCGCGTATAACGCTATACAGGATACTGGTGTTCAGCAGCAGCAAGAGGAGGAGGAGGCAGGCGTTGATCCTGCACACATGATGCACGAGGGCGGCGGCCCCGCTGGTTCCTCTCGGTATGCGGGTGTCACATGGCACAAGAAGAGCGGCAAGTGGATCGCGAGATGCCGGGGGACATACCTTGGCCTTCACACCACGGAAAAAGCTGCGGCGCGCGAGTACAGCAAATACCTCAAGGACAACATCGATAATGTAAAGCTCCGAGAAGCCAGCACCTCGCAATTCACAGGTGTCAGCTGGAAGCAGCGCAGCAACAAATGGGCGGCGAAGTGCAAGGGGAAATACCTGGGCCTTCACACCACGGAGGAAGCTGCGGCGCGCGCGTACAACATGTACCTCAAGGACGGCAGTGTTCCCGAGCCCGCAGAGCGCGGAGGATGGGGTTGCTCTGTCTTGAAGGGTGTGTACTGGGACAATAACAGCAGCAAGTGGATGGCGAAATGCAAGGGCATATACCTGGGCCTCCACACATCGGAGGAAGCTGCGGCGCGGGCATACAACGTCGAAGCTGAGCGCATCGGGCGACCCCTCAATGGCATCCCGCCCGCCGCAACCGCAGCCGATGGTGGTGCGGGCCCCACCAAGCGAGCAGGGGCGGGCGCGGGCACCAAGCGCGCTCCACCGAAGACAACGGCGGCACCCACGACGGGCAAAACGACGAAACGCGCTGCTCCGACGGCACCGGTCGCACCCTCGTCGACCAAGAGGATGAAGCTGTAGGATATACCTCGTCGGGCGCAGCGCACCCGAGCAACGTCACGGCGGCGCAATGGGCGCGATTGGATGCAACTTTGGTCAAGGCGTTCAAAATCAAATGTACAGCGCTGCCTTTCCACCTCACATCGTCTTGCATTGACCGTCGAACCACATCATCATGACCCATGTAATGACTACCTGAACTCGAATGACACACTGTGCGCGAGTGGAGCCGCCGCGTTACTCCGCACACGGTGAAATCACGCGAGGCGTTTTTGGGGCGGGCTACTTCGATAAAGCATCTGAGCAAGTGAACTCATTCATACGAGCAACTTAATTTAGCATTGTGTCGCACCTGTCGCACCCTACCCCTATCGTGCGCGCAACGACATCGAGAGAGGTGCTTCTGACTTCGCATAGTTTTGGGGGGGGGATTCCGACAAGTAAGGATTTGTCCCTTTTCTTGAGTTAACTCGTCAGAAAATCTACCTGTAAAGCGCAACACGCGCCGTCCGAATAAAGTTTTGACCGTTTTGTCGTTCGCAGTGTGATTTCATGAATTACGAACCAACGGGTCACTCCGTTTTGAGCTCGATTTCCCAGAAGCGCGGTCGGAGAAGATGGAGATATTCCTGGTCAACGCTACCCAAATCCCCCCCCAAAAACTATGCGAAGGAGTGGTTCAAATAACAACTGCTCACTCTTGCCCATGAGGAACGTTCGAGAATCACAAACGGGAAGCAGTTACTCAGCAGTTACTCGACTGACTAAAAATGGTGCTCAATCCACATCCGGATTGCTATTGGGAAGTAGAGCTATGGAACTGGACTCGGAAATTGAAGCTCAGATTGCGTTATCGGAAGGGGTGCCGTGGGGCGGGGAGTCCGAGTCCAGTTCCAAGAAGTGAACGCCGTCTTGTGACTGAGGTACCACTCCGCGCGCACACGACCCCGCGCACAGCGTCACGCGCGTGATCGCGATCTTCATTCTGGCAACCGCCCGATCCGCATCCGCCGAGCGATCACCGTCAGCGCCGCGGCGGCAGTGCGCGCACACGTGCTCCACCGCTCGTGAAGGTAACCATGAATAGCAACAACAACAGCAGCGGCGTTTCTTCTGACGGGGTGGAGGTGAAGGTGGAGGAGGAGGAGACTCTGGCAGCTGCGAGACCGGCAGGCGCTGGCGTCCGCGCGGGCGGCGGTGCCCAGGCCGCGCGCGCCCTTCGTGCACATCAAGGTCGAGGACACTGACGGGGAGGGCGCGGGCGGGGGGGACGGGGAGGAGGCAACGGGCGGTGAAGGTCATGGGGAGGGGAAAGGGGAGGAGAAAGAGGAGGTGGAGGAGGAGGAGGAGGAGGAGGAGGAGAAGGAGGGGGAGGGGCAGCAACACCTCCAGCACGGGCAGGCGCCGGGCGCCAGCTTCGAGGGGCGAACGGAGGCGGGCGCCGACAAGGTGGCGTCCCCCCGGCGAGCGCGGCCGCCACCCGGGAGCTACGCGGATACAATTGTCGACTACGACGAAGAGGAGGAGGACGAGGACGAGGACGAGGACGTGGAGTGGGGGGAGGAGGACGAGGAGGAAGAGGAGTGGGGGGGAGACGAGGAGGAGGAGGAGGAGGCGGAGCCTCGCGATCCGCACGCTCACGCGCCCGGCGCCAGCCTCAAGGGAGGCAGCGAGGCGGTCCGTCTCCAGCGCCTGACGCCTGGTGCGTGCACAGAGCCCGGGTCCCCGCGAGCACGGCTGCGAGCGCCCGGAAGGCTCGCGGATAACGCAATCCAGGATGATAATGACGGGGAGGAGGAACGCAATGCTCCTGAGCTCGTGATGCGCGGTGGTGCTGGCTGAGCTGGCACGTCTCAGTTCAAGGGCGTCTCCTTTAACAAGACGCAGAGCAAATGGGAGGCGAAATGCAAGGGGAAGTTCCTGGGCTATCACGCCAAGGAGGTTGACGCGGCGCACGTGTACAGCAAGTACCTCAAGGACGGCATCGATCCTGTAGAGCACCGTGAAGCCCGCACCTCGCAATTCACGGGTGTTCACTGGGACAAAACCAAGCTCAAGTGGCGGGCAGTTTGCAGAGGGACTACGCTCGGACATCACGCGACGGAGGAGGACGCGGCGCGCGCATACAACAAATACCTCACGGACGGCATCGATCCAATCGAGCGCCGAGATGCCACCAACACCTCGCAGTTCGCGGGTGTCTGCTGGAACGCGAATGCACGCAAATGGCAGGCGGACTACAAGAAGACTTACCTGGGCCTCCACACCACGGAGAAGGGTGCGGCGCGCGCGTACAGCAAGTACCTTAAGGACGGCTATGTTGTCAAACCCGCCAAGCGCGCAGGATGGGGCTCGTCTCAGATCAAGGGCGTCTTCTGGGATAATAACAGCAGCAAGTGGATGGCGAAATGCCAGGGGACATACCTGGGCCTTCACACCACGGAAGAAGCTGCGGCGCACGCGCACAGCAAGTACCTCGAGGACGGCAGTGTTCCCGTGCCCGAACCCGCAGAGCGCGGAGGATGGGGTGCCCCTCAGTTCACGGGCGTCAGCTGGAACAAGGACACCAACAAATGGAAGGTGCGATGCAAGGGGACATACCTGGGACTTCACGCCACGGAGCACGCTGCGGCACAGGCGTACAACGTCGAGGCACAGCGCCTCGGGCGACCCCTCAACATCATCCCGCCCACCGGAGCTGCGGGCGCTGGCGCCAGCACGGGTGCGGGGCCGGGCGCGGGCGTTGGCGCTGAACCCAAGCGCGCTGCGCCGATGACACCGGTGACTCCCCCGACGAACAACAAGACGAAGCGCGCCGCTCCGATGGCACCTGCGGCACCCGCGCCGAGCAAGAAGATGACGCTGTAGGATATGCCTCTTTAGGGGCAGCGTACCCGAACAATGTCACAGCCGCAACGCAATGGGCGCAATTAGATGCTTCGGTCAAGGCGTTCAACACGAATTATCTGCGCTGCCTTTCCACATGTCAACGTAGTTCATTGCCCTTTATATCACATCATCATGCATCATGAAATCACAACCTGAACTCGAATAACACACGGCGCGCGAGCGGAGGCGCCGCGTTACTCCGTGCACGGTGCAATCACGCGGGGCGTTTTGGGGGCGGGCTAAAGCGATCAAGCAGCTGAGGAAATGAACTCGTTCATACGTGCAATCTTTTTTGGCATTGTGTCGAACCCGTCGCACACTATCGCTATCATGCGCGCAGTGACATGGAGATAGGTGCTTATGTCAGGTACAAGTATCAACTTCTCACTCTTGCCCATCACTTCAATCCATTCATCCAAATCCACACTCCCATTGGGAAGTATCGGAGACTGGAATCGGGATTCGAAACTGAGCAACGTTGCTTTCTCGGATGGGGTGCCGTGAGGCGGGGGGAAGCGAACGTCGTCTTGTGACAGGGTTCGCTTCGCGCTCTCACCACCCAGCGCACAGTGTCACGCGCGTGTTCGCGATACTCACGTCGGCAACCGCCCGATCCACATCCGCCGGGCAAACACCGACAGCGCAGCAGCAGCAGTGCGCGCAACACGCGCTCCACCGCTCGTGAAGACAACCATGAGTAGCAACAACAGCAGCGGCGTTTCTTCTGACGGGGTGGAGGTGAAGGTGGAGGAGGAGGAGACGCTGGGGCAGCTGCGAGACCGGCAGGTGCTGGCGTTCGCGCGGGCGGCGGTACCCGGGCCGCGCGCCGCCTTCGTGCACATCAAGGTCGAGGACAGCTCGAGCGGGGAGGACACGGATGGTGAGGAGGTAACCGGCGGGGAAGGCGACGGGGGGGGTGAGGAGGAGGAAGAGGAAGAGGACGAGGACGAGGAGGAGGAGGAAGAGGGCGAGGTGGAGCCGCGCGATCTGCGCGTGCACGGGCCCGGCGCCAGCTCCAAGGGCGTCAACGAGGCGGTCACCCCCCAGATCCTACCGCCGGGAGCGCGCTCGGAGCCCGGGTACCCGCGGGCGCGGCTGCGGGCGCCCGGGAGGGTCGCGGATAAAGCTGTCAAGGATAATGATGTCCAGCTGCAGCTAGAGGAGGAGGAGGCCGGCATGGTTCCTGAGCTTGCGATGCGCGGTGATGGTGACCGCGCTAGCTCCTCTCAGTTCAAAGGCGTCTCCTGGGATAAAGAACGCAACAAATGGCGGGCTCAATGCAAGGGGAAATTTCTGGGCCTTCACACCACGGAGGAAGATGCGGCGCGCGCGTACAGCAAGTACCTGAAGGACGGCAGTGTCCCCCGAGAAGCCAGCATTTCGCAGTTCACGGGCGTCAGCTGGAACAAGATCAAAAACAGTTGGAGGGCGCGATGCAAGGGGATACACCTGGGCCATCACACCACGGAGGAAGCTGCGGCGCGGGCGTACAGCAAATACCTGGAGGACGGCATTGTTCCGGGACACGCCGCCTCCACCTCGCAGTTCACGGGTGTCAGCTGGGACAAGACCAAAAACGGATGGATGGCGCAGTGCATGGTAAAGAAGCTGGGCCGTCACGCGACGGAGGAAGCTGCGGCGCGGGCGTACAATGTCGAAGCTGCGCGTGTCGGGCGCCCCCTCAACGTCATCCCGCCTGCCGGAGCCGCGGGTGTTGGTGCCGGGGCGGGCGCGGGCGGCATTGCCGGCCTGAAGCGCACGGCGCCGAAGACTCTCAAGTGCGACGAACGTCGACTGTACGAGTGTTGCAAGAGGGTTCCGCTAAAACGTGTAGCATTGCTGGCAGAAACAGATGGGGGCGAGCCGGGAGCCATGGAGTCGTACTGTGTGGATGTCTTCGGAACCGCGTACGTAGTGACGATGTGCTGTGGCAGGATCGCGACGTTCGACAGCTTGCGCTGCACAAAAACATCCGCGCTGATGTGTGAGCGTTGCGTGAAGGCGAGTGAAATAGCATCTCTGGCCGGCCCCATGACGCGCGTGTGTCACTTTTGCGAACAGCCGGTCGTGCGCAAAAAGGGGTGCTTCACGGGTCGGTTCGTAAACGCGGATGATAACTCACAGCTGCTCACATTTTGCAAACGACACACGAGATATTTTATGAAGCGCGAAAACGAACCGATGAACCTCCGTGAGGTCATGGAGGCTATTCCTAGACGTTGAAAACATTATTTATTTATTCTTATTTAATTTTATTTTAAAATCTCATAAATCATTTTCACGGTGTATATGCCGGCAATAAGGTGAATATGCCGGCGACGTAGGTGAATATGCCGGCGATGCAGGTGAATATGCCGGCGATGCACGTGAGCGAGATTTCTGTCCTGAGGAGACTGCGAACGCGATTTGCGACCAGGAAGTATTCGAACTTTGACTAACAAGTGGTTTAGTAGTTCATCTGCCATTATCGGATTACCTTGTGTTTATCGGATTTGTTACATATATAGTTCAATTGTCCTATGTGACTCTGTATGGCTCAGCGGCACCCGCACCGAACAAGAATATGAAGCTTTAGGATACCTCGGCGGGCGCGGCGTGAGCAAGCGGTGTCACGGCAGCGCAGTAGGCGAAGTTACATGCTCGGATCCGACGAAGGCGTTTAAACTCAAGTGCGAAAGCTAGTTGCGCTGCCTTGCCGCATGACCATGCATCACATGCATCTGTCATGCATGTTCACATGTTATGATGACCTGAACGCGTATGACACGCTGCATACGAGCGGCGGCGCTGCGCTATGCCGCGCGCATTAACATCGCGTGAGTTGTATTTGGGCTATTTGCAGTGATAATGAAGCCTCCAAGCAAGCAGAGCTAAACTCATGCACAATCGCAACTCGTATACATGAAGGTATCTCTCCGTCTACTCCGAGCATCCGGCCACCATTCAATCCCCAACCCAGCTGGACATACTCCAACTTCCAAGGAAATACTACACGCATGCGCTGCAACCAAGCGCGGTCAACCTGGGGTCGATATGCACCGCCCTACACCATGCCGGGCTATCCAACTATGAAAGCGCTCAACTCGATACTGAGTGTACTCGCTTCTCAACATCGAGAAGTGACGCTTTATTTTCCAGTGTTATTACTTTCTGGTAACGCGTGCACGGTGTCTCCCGCAGGTATGGCCTGGCAAATACTATTCACCACGTCATGCGATGCCATGTGCCTCACGAGGGGAAAGTATAAATTGGAGATTGGTCCGTCAGATAATGCACGCAGCCACGCCGCCTCACATGGCGCCATGATGTGACGCAAGAAGCAGGGTTCTAAAATGTTCATCAACGGCCAGTCACATAATGCTCGCCGCGTCACGTGATCCTGTGTCACTCAAGACATGAGGGTCTACCAGGTGGAGGATGACGTAGCAGGCAATATCTGTACAGATCATGATGATGTTTTCTTTGACTGGTACTGACATCTGACTTTGTGAGGGTCTGTACCAGCATATCGAACTTTTTATTTTGTCGTGGCGGCGGCGCTATTCCAGCATATCCTGCCGCGCGAACACACGACTGCGCCGCCGGTCCCCGATTGTCAGGGAGATCGGAGGTGCCACGTACGATGAACGACCCGCGGCGGAGCGATAGGGGCACCGCCCTCGCCGCCGCGCCCGCGCCCGCGCCCGCACCCGTGCCGTACCCGAACCACGTGCCATCCGGGGGGACAGGGACCTCTGGGTTCGGGCAAACCCTCATAAAGAAGGAGCAGGAGGAGACTCTCGGGCAGCTGCGAGACCGGCAGGCGCTGGCGTCCACGCGGGCGCCGGTGCCAGGGATGCGTGCCGTCTTCGTGCACATCAAGGTCGAGGACACGGACGGGGAGCAGGGTGGGGGAGGGGAAGTGGTGGAGGCAACGGGCGGGGAACTCGATGAGGCGGGGGAGGTGGAGACGGAGGAGGAGGAGGAGCAGGAGGAGGAGAACGAGGTGGACGAGGAGGAGGCGGACGATGGGCAGCACCGCGATCAGCAAACACAGATGCCGAGCATCAGCCTTGAGGGACGCATGGCGGCGGGCACGGACGCGATTGCGCCCCCCCGGCGCGCACGGCCGCCTCCTGAAAGCTACGCGGATACTGCTGTCGACTACTACGAAGAGGAGGAGGATGACGACGAGGACGAGGAGCAGGAGTGGGGAGGAGACGACGAGGAGGAGGAGGAGGAGGAGGAGGTGATGGAGGTGGAGGTGGAGGAGCTGCGCGACCCGCGCGCGCAGGAGTCCGGTGCCAGCATCAAGGGCGGCAACGAGGCTGACAGTCCCCAGCGTCTGCTGCCGCCTGGAGCGCGCTTGGATCCCGGGTCCCCGGCGCGGGCGCGGCTGGGGGCGCCCGGGAGGGTCGCGGATAATGCTGTCCAGGATAATGATGACCAGCTGCCGGAGGAGGACGAGGAGGAGGCAGGCTTTGCTCTTGTGCTCAGGAAGCGCGGTGCTCCCGGTCATGCTGGCTCCTCGCAGTTCAAGGGCATCACCTGGGACAAGCACACCAATAAATGGAAGACGCAATGCAAGGGGAAACATCTGGGCCTACACACCACAGAGGAAGCTGCGGCGCGCGCGTACAACAAGTACCTCGAGGACGGCATCGATACTGCTGAGCATCGAGGATCCAAGACCTCGCAGTTCGCGGGTGTCTGCTGGGCTAAGGCGCAGAACAGATGGGAGGCGCAATGCAAGGGGGTATACTTGGGCCGTCACGCCACGGAGGAGGACGCGGCGCGCGCGTACAACAAATACCTCGAGGACGGCATCGACCCAGTTGAGCACCGAGAAGCCCGCACCTGGCAGTTATTGGGGTATGCCGGGTCAAGGACAACGTCAAGTGGAGGGCGCAATGCAAGGGCACACGCCTGGGATGTCATACCACGGAGGTCGCTGCGGCGCGGGCGTACAACGTCGAAGCTGAGCGCCTCGGGCGACCCCTCACCGTCATCCCGCCCACCGGAGCCGCGGGCGGCGGCGTGGGCCCGGGCGCGGGCGGCGGCACGGGCCCTGAAGCGGGCGCAGGCGGTGGCGCCGGCCCCAAGCGCGATGCGCCAAAGACACCGGCGACACCCACGACGATCATCAAGACGAAGCGCGCTGCTCCAACGATCACGACCACCCCAGCGACGAGCAAGATGATGAAGCTTTAGAACATCTCTTAGTAGGGAGCGGCGGATGCGAGCGGCGTACTGGAAGTGGGGGAAATTGGATGCTCGGGTCTAGGATCACGAATTATTCACTCGCTATTTTACATCGTATCGCAGTGGCATCACAATCGTAACAACGTGCAATGCCAACCGGAACTCGAATGGCACGCTGTGCGCGAGCGGAGGCTACGCGCTATTCCGCGAGCAATGACATCGCGCGAGACGATTTCGAACTGGGCTAGAGTGATACGGCCTCGAAGCAAGTATGTATATGGGTTGGGGCTGAGGATGTGGCTGGGATGCTAGTCGAGGGTTGGGGTCGTGTGCTCATGTCGAATGCACCTCAGCATAGTTTGAAGCCGAGAGTCGCGGTTGCCCACGCCGCGGCATCAATGTCGCCTCCTCTCTCCTCGTGCGTCGCCACACGAACGTCCACCAATCAGAGTCTTACACCAGTCTGCTTCTCAGTTGTGTACCGATACACATACCCACACTCAGCATGTACCGGTGCACACGACTGCACACACTCTCCAATGGTCCGCTTCTCAGCTCAACCTCAGCCGTTTTGTCACAATTTTGTCACTGAATAGTGAACACGAACACACAGAGAATTGAGGTTGTGCTGAACTGTTGACGACTAGTATGGCAGGCCCTGCCGTCAGCATCCACACACATTCCTTGTTCCAATCACAACTTAGCTCCACCCGGTATACCTCGCGATAAGGCTTGACGGACAATGTCATCATCCACGTTTAATACCATCTTTCTTCAGGTATTTGGCATCCTATGACGTGTCTAGCAGCATCCGTCAGGATACACGTTATCATCCACATTTTAGATCCTCGTTTCTTCAGTCAGTTGGTATCCTATGACGTGCTGAGCATCATCCGTTAAGCTCTACCTCGCGCGCGTCGTAGGGCTTCAGCTTCGCGCCGAGGTGCAGAGGCCTGCACTCGTCCACTGTTCAGCTCAACCTGAGCCGTTTCTGACACAGAATACAATTAAACCCCCCCTGATGACCCTTGCTGACCCCTAACACCCCCTACACACCCCCTAAACAGCCC
>Ga0307489_10001965_pt1 | contig 13707 bp, 18 predicted proteins | sample SB12metaG_FD_202247 | JGI IMG/M metagenome (GOLD analysis project Ga0307489, IMG submission 202247) | Sea-ice brine microbial communities from Beaufort Sea near Barrow, Alaska, United States - SB 1.2 | ecosystem: Environmental > Aquatic > Marine > Coastal | place: USA: Alaska | collected... | reverse complement strand
TGGGCAATTACCAGCTAATCCTTGCCCAGGATACAAATATTGTGATTGCACACAAACTTACATATTAGAAGAAAACATTTGTCCTGAAATAAACGAAGGATGTGGTTGCGGTCAAGGGCCTGAAACTGAGTGTGGAACTTGTGAAGGACCAGATGGAAACGGATGTTGTTCTGGTAATCATTTTGATCAATGTTTAGATCAGTGTGTACCTTCAAGTACTACACTAACTATTGAAGATGAGTGTGGTAATTGTTTTACTGACGTAAATGACCCTGATTTTAATTCTTGTGTAGGATGTATAGATGAAGGAGCTTTAAATTACAGTCCTACTTATACAATTCCTTGTACTGGATGTTGTGAGTACGAAACTTATGTACCTCCAATTTATGATGTACAACCAGATGTGGATGGAGAAATTATTTCTAATTTTAATACTACTACAGCGTTTGTATCTCTACCTGCAGTATATCCTGAAAACGGCATACCTTTATTTGTTATAGGCGTGTCTGCATTTTATTATGATAATTTAGATCTTACGTTGCCAGACGGCTGGCCTGCATGTTTAGAAGATGGAAGTTGTACTGGTGTTGATACTACTGTTTTAGATCAAATTAATAATGTTTCTTATAGCCCTAAAGTGCAAGTAGTTGATAAAAACTCTCCTAAAATATTTACTACTAACGCACATAAAAATGGAGAAATACATTACAACTTTAGTGTAGAGCCTAGTGGAGGAGCTATCTATAATATAAGAAACGCAGACCTAACACAACCAGGATACAATCATTACAGAATTGGAGAAGGAGATAATTCTATACAAATTTCTAATATAAATTTAACTCCAACTTTTAGTGGGACAACAAACGCAAATTTTTTACAGGTACCTACTAACAGTACATTGTACTACAGTCCAAAATTTTATTTTACATTAGCAGAAGATTTAGATTTAACAACTTACGATGCTTCTAATTTATTTGGAAGGTACCCCGAAATACAAAGAATAGTTAAATACACACTTGCTATTCCTGAAGATGGTACTCTAAAAAGTTATGTTGAAAATTCTTTAAATCCAATAGCAGAAATAATATACGATAAAGATTTAAGAATTACTCAATCTTTAATTTCAGGTTCTCCGTACGAGTCAGGAGTAATTTCAGATTTTGTAGGAGGCTATACTCAAAATGCTCCTCAAGTATATGAACTTATTCCTGTTAAAAATAGCGATGGAACTACTCAAGAAGTAGTTATTAATTTCTCTGAGTTTATAACTCCAGAACCTGACTTAACTGAAGTATGCTGTGCTGCATGTGCTCCAAATTATATGCAATATACGCAACCTAGTGGAAATTGGGCTTCAGTTGCTCCCTCATTACATGAAGGAATACTAAATGGAACTAACCCTAACTTTACTTGTAATAGTGATATTTGTGAAGACTGTCCTGTTCCTCCTTGTCCAGGTGGATACGAAACTAAATGTTGCGATCCTGCAGCTAATAATTATTCTAATCCAGATAGTTTAGAAGAGTGTGAAACTTGTAGTCAAAATAATGCTAACTGTAATTATTTATGTACTGGAGTTATAGGAGGTACAGTAGAAACTGATTGTTCAAATCCAATAAAAGTTTGTACTGATCAAGCTGCACTTAATTACTTTGGAATTCCTGACGACAATACAGCTTGTTGTTACATAGAAGATAATAATAATCAATGTGATTATTATGTTCCTATATATGGTTGTACTTCTCCTAGTGCTTGTAATTACAACCCATTAGCTACAGATGACGATGGTACCTGTGATTTTGATAGTTGTTACGGATGTATGGATTCTACTGCATGTAACTATGACTCAGATGCTACATACGATAATGGAACTTGTACATTTGCAGAAGAAGGGTTTGAATGTGACGGAGAGCCTATAGAACCAGGTCCTGTAGACCCAGTAGAACCAGTAGACCCTATAGTAACAGGTTGGAAAATTAAAACTGTTATATATACTAATGGAGTTTCTATCGAAGATTTACAAAAACTTAATTGGATTATTTACGATTCAGATCAAAATGTTTTACAAGTTTCTCCTACTGCTAGCCAATATTCTTCAACAACAGGAGCTTTAACTAATGTTGTTAGTATTAATAATATTGTAGGGAGCAAGTGTTTATGGTTTTTACCTTTAGGAGTAGAAAAATCTAATATATGGGCTCATGCAGATTTAGAAATTATAAGACCAAACAACACTGTTTATCATTCTATCCACCACGGGTTTGGCTACAATGATACAGGATCTATTTTGCTAAGTACAAATTCAAATTGCAGTATTGGGTGTATTGAAAACAACTCATTACTTACCACTGAAAATTGTACTGTGTATGTAAAAGAAGATACAAAAGATCATACAACTATAACTGTTCAAGCAGCCACTTCTTTTGACTTAAACTTAGAGTATTCTAAAGTTGTAGTTCGTGTTATAGATATAGATAAAAATAAAGTTTTAGCTACTCTTGATACTATGTATTCTCAAGGTATTTTTTCAGATTCTTTTACAATAACAAAAGATGTAAAAATTGCAATGGAATATATAAACCCAGAAAATTTAAATGCTCCATTAGAAATAAAACTTATAGGAGAATTTGGAGATTTAATAACTAAAAAATATTTTTAAGATGCCAAATTTAAAAAAAGTACACGCATTTACTATTTCATTAAATACTCCAGGGTGTACAGATGTTAATTCAGGAAACTACAACTCTGCTGCCGAAATAGATGACGGCAGCTGTATAGAGTTAGATTTACATAATTGTGCAGAAAATGCTATATTGGCTATAGATCTAGGGGATTGTAATAGTAAAGAAACTACAAAAGCTATAAAACTATATACAATATATAAGTCTTATGTAGAGTCTTTAAAGGGTATAAATAAAACTAAAACAGATATGTATAAACAAAAGCTTATAGATCTGTGTAATTGTAAAACATGTTAAAATAAAATAAAATGGATAGAACGAGAGATTTAGCCCAAGGGCTATCAAGAGTAGAAAATAAACTTAGTAATCAAGAGTTTGTTGTTCTTACTTTGCAGCCAACTGTAACAGCAGAAACATTTGCTGCAAATGATGTTTGGTTTGCTTCAACTGAACTTCCTAATGCTGTTGTAGCAGGAAGAGGAGCTTTAATAAAATCTATAACAGTTATAGATGATGATGCTCAAAGTATTGTAGGTTCATTATTTTTTACAGATCAATCTATAGCTACAGCTGCTTCAGGTGCAGCAGAAGATAATACTCATGCAGAGAATCAAACTATATTAGGAGAAGTAGAAATTCCTGCAGCTTCTTATGTTGCTTTAGATACTTCAACAATTGCTACTGTTACTGGAATTGATTTAGTAGTTCAACCTGCAGATAACGGAACTTCTTTATATATATTTGGTCATACTGACGGTACTCCTTCATATACAGCTGCAGCTTTAACAATTAGAATCGGACTACAAAGATTATAAAAATGAGTAAAAATTATAAATGGGCTGTCTTATCGCCTGATGAAATTTGGGAACAAACGTCTTCCAAAGTTAGAAAAAATAAGAAAATAATTAATAAATCTAAATTAGAAAAAAATGGCATTAAAGAAAGTATCTCCAAAGAAAAAAAAGAGCTTAGGTAAACTACCTAAAGCAGTTCGTAACAAAATGGGCTACGCTAAAAAAGGAGCTAAGGTTGTTAAAAAGAAAATGGTAAAGAAAAAGTATTAATGGAAATCTTTAAAAACGACAACAACTGGAACGAAAAAGCTATAGTAGGCTTTATAGCATTTGCTATAATGTGCCTTATAATGGTAGCTGATCTAGTTACAGGATGGGTTGGTACAGACCTTGTGATAAACGAGTTTGTATATGATTCATTTGTGTGGGTAGTACTTGGTTCTTTTGGTATATCAGGTCTAGAAAAATTTGCTAAGAAATGAAAAAATTATTATTCATACTATTAACTTTAACATCGTTAACTGCTACAGCGCAGTTAAACCTTTTAAGGTTTGCTACGTTTTACGCCAGCTACTCTACAACTACTCCCGCAGCGGAGCCTGTTGGGTATAGAGTCCAAGGCCTTTACGATCCAGGGCATCAAGATGATTACGTTAATGGTACTATAGTAGAGATGACTCAGTATAGTGATCCTAACATACAAATAACTATTGGCTTAAGAAAAATAGCTAGGTTTGACTATCAAGTAAAACAAGGCTTGTTTTACGATGGATCAGAACACGAGATTAGCGACTATTCTACAATATCAAATTCCCCTGGATTAGAGTATTTATTTCAATACTCGTTTGTAAGAAATAGAGGAACTGAAGTTTCCCAACAAGAATATAAGTTAAGGTATATATCTAACTACTTTACAGCTAAAGCTGCATATGTAGATGATGGATTAATAAATTTAAAGTATACTTTGGGCGAGGTTAGGGTACGCAAAAGTTTTGGAAATTTTGACATTACTGCAGGCGTAGCCCATCGTTCCCATCCAGTTTATGGTTACTCTCCTATAGAAGAGTGGGCTAAAGTAAACGGTAACGATTCTTGGAAGTCTTTAGCAAATTCATATTATTATTTAAGTACATCTCAATCTGGAGAATGGATATATATTGATATAGATGCTGGTGAGTCAGAATGGATTTGCGCTGGTGATGATGAGTTTTACAAGTATTATTTTCCTACGGTACTTAATAGATATAATAAAGAACAGCTTGATTTAATAGGATTACAACAAGAAATTTCTGCAGTTGTAGGACTAGATTATTATTTGTATCGAGAAAATTATTGGATACATGCTTGGGGATCTTTATATCCTTGGCATAACGGTTTGACTGATTTTTCGTACCAACGTGATAACGGGCAAGAAGAGTGGGATACAGGTTTAATTTTTGGGGTTAACTTAAATAGACATCTTAGTTTGTTTGTTGAAGGTAAACACTTAAAGTTTTGGGGGATGCCTGCATACGAATTAAAAACAGGTATAAATTATTTAATATTCTAAACTATGGCAAAAGAACTTAGTGAAGACACAGCAGTACAAATTAGTTTAAAAACTTTAGGAGGTATTGGATTTGCAATAGTAACACTAGTTGGTATGTGGTTTACACTGCAGGCAGATATAGCAGAAGCTAAGTTACTTCCTGAGCCGCTTGATCCTGAGATAACTCGTATGGAGTTTGATATGAAGGATCAGTTGATACGTCAAACTATTATGTCTACACAAGAAGACGTAAAAGAAATTAAAGACGATCTAAAAGCAATTAAAGAAAAGTTATATGAATAGATTATTAATTTTATCTTTGCTAACTTTAAGTCTTTCAGCTCAAGAGTTTGTTAGTTCTAGCTCATTTGACTCTAAGACTGCAAAAGGAACAGTGGTAATTGAGTTCTGGGCTGAATGGAACGCAGGTAATCAAGTTAATTTTTTACCTTCGTTAAAAGATTGCGAGTCATACAGACTGTGTATTGTAAAAGGAGCTGACGTTCAAAAAGAATACAAAGTGACAGCTATACCTACAGTTATTATATTTGATAACGGTGTAGAACAAGAAAGGTTTAATCCTAATATTATGATGCAGCTTACTGCAACTAAAAAGAAAGTACAAAAAGCAATTGATAACATAACACTAAGTAAATTCCAGTAATGAGGAAACTAAAAACAACTCTTAACAAACTACATACATCAACTATAGCTATTTCTTTTTTTTGGACTACTATAGTTTTATGTTACATAATAGGATTTATAATTCTTACACATTCTTAAAATGAAATTAAGTAAAAACTTTGCGTTGTCTGAGATAACACACAGCAACACAGCTAAAAGATTAGGTATAAATAATGAGCCGACTGAAGTACACTTACAAAATATGCAGCATCTTGTGGACAATCTTATACAACCTCTTCGTGACTCTATTGGTCCTATCAGGATCAGTAGTGGTTATCGCAACCCGTCACTCAATCGTGCTATTGGGGGCAGCGTTTCTTCGCAGCATTGCAAAGGTGAGGCATTGGACATCCAGTTTTGGCAGATGGGGAAGATGATGAACATACTTATCTATGAGTGGATTTTAGATTCAGGTTTAGAGTTTGACCAGATGATTAATGAGTTTGACTTTGCTTGGATACATATATCTTTAAAAGCTGAAGACAATAGAAAACAAGTACTCGAAGCTTACAAAAATGAGGATGGAGATACTAAATACAGATACGCAGACATATGAGTAAGTTATTAAATTTTTTAGGCGGAGGAGTAGTTAAGCAAGTTGGTGATGTGCTTGATAATCTAACTACGTCTAAAGAAGAAAAGCTAGAAGCTCAACGTAAGATACAAGAGGTTCTTATGCAGGCTGAGTCACAAGCTCAGGAGCAAGTTACAAGACGTTGGGAGGCTGATATGAAGTCTGACAATTGGCTTAGTAAGAACATTAGGCCTTTGATTTGTCTGTTCTTAACATTTATTTTTGTAATTTTGTCGATATTTCATGGTAATGTCGGAAACTTTTCTATAGACGAAAGTTACATACCAATTTATCAAACACTTTTGATAACAGTCTATGGAGCATATTTCGCAGGCCGCAGTATTGAGAAAATAAAAAAGAAATGATACAACAGTATGATCGAGAAGGAAATTTAATAGATGAATTCTCAAGCGGGTTTGAGGCAGCTCAAGCCCTAGGCATAGATAAAAGTAATATTTATAAATGCCTTAAAGGATTAAGAAATTATGCAGGAGGATACAAATGGGTGGAGAATAACTCTAACATTAATACTACAGAAGAAGTAGGAGAAGTTACTGCAGCAATGATGCCCGAACTTGATTTACATCTAAAAGAAAGAGGGATTGATAAAAAAGATGTACAGTCAGTTAAGCACTGGCAATCTGGTTCAGGAGAATACAGATTTTCTATTGTAACTAAAGAAGACAAAGGAAATCTCACTGAATTTAAAAAGAAGTTCTTTGAAGAAATGAAAGAGTATATCCCACAAGCTATAGACCCTGTCTATAACTTTAAAGTGGGATCTCTTGTAGCGTACGAAATATCTTTACCTGATTTTCATTATGGTAAGATAGGAACTATATCGCAAGCCCAAGCTAATAGAGATTTTTTAAACACTATTAAAGAATTACATAGAAAAGCTGAAGGTTTAAATATAGAAAAATTCATTCTACCAATTGGTAATGATGGATTAAACTCGGAAGGGTTTAGTAGAGCTACTACTAAAGGAACGCCACAGCACGACGCTGAAGAATGGCAGCAAACCTTTAGAGGGTATTGGAAATTGTTAGTTGTTGCTATAGATTACTTATCAGCATTTGCACCAGTAGATGTTATAGTAGTGCAGGGTAACCACGATTTTGAGCGCATGTTTTATATAGGAGAAGTAATAGAGTCTTGGTATAAAGACTATAGTGGAGTGACAGTAGATAATAGTTATGAGTCAAGAAAATACTACCGATACGGAAAGAATATGCTTATGTTTACGCATGGAGATAAAGAGAAAACGGCAGACATGCCCCTTCTTATGGCAACAGAACAACCACTCATGTTTGCAGCATGCCCAAATAGAGAAGTCCACTGTGGGCATCTCCATAGAGAAATCGTCAACACGTACCAAGGAGTAAAGGTTAGATTCCTTCCTAGCATATGCACAAACGATGCATGGCATAAGAGTAAAGGTTATAGCGCACCAAGAGAAGCGCAAGCTTATATATGGAATAAAGAAAAAGGATGTGAAGGATACTTACAAGTTAATTTAAAGTAAATGGCAACAATAAAAGAAATAGTATACGATATTAAAAATCTTATTAGAGGAGGACAACAATCTGATGACGAGATTATTTCTGACAGACAAATTGAGTTTCAGATAGACAGTCTTAGAGCTCAATTTATACGTCAAGATATAAATAAAAGAAGAAGTGTTTCTGATAATATTAAACAAGTTATACCTGCGCTATCTTTAATTTCTGTTCCTGCAGCTACTGTTGGGGTATCTATGGATGGTAATATTTTAAGATCTGTAAATAAAATACCTAATGCTATAGAAACTGCGCATTCAGATTTAATAACAGCTGTGGGGCCTTCAGGAATATTATCTGTAAATTTTCATGTAATACCTTACAGCAGAGTACCTTGGGCAGGATCTAATCGCTATACTAAAAAAATGCAATTTGCATTTATTCTTGATAGCTACATTTATGTGATTGGGCCTGATATAGAGTTTATAAACTTTATAAAAGTAGAAGGCGTTTGGCAAAATCCTAGAGATATATCTAATTACATGAGTGGAGACAACGCTCTTGCGTATGATCCTGATATACATGATTACCCTTTATCTACATCTATGTTAGATATGATAAAGCAAGCTATGTTATCTCAAAACATGAAACCTTTTATAGAAACTTTAACTGATAGTTCTAATAATTCTAAATCAGACCTGCAACCTAATCAGCAAAAATAATGTTTGAGACAGTAAAAAGAGGTAAAGGGAATTATACAAAAGATTATGGATCAAATGAAATTTATAAATATTACACTAAAGAAGTTATAAAAGAATTACAAGTAGATAGAAAATTATTTAGAAAGATATGCGACGAATTTAATAAATTATTAATAGATGAAATATTAATAAACTCAGAAGAAATTAGACTTCCTTACAGACTAGGAACACTAAAAGTAAAAAAGTCTAAAATGAAATATGATGATAAAAATAAATTAAAGATAGATTGGGCAGCAAGCAAGAAGTTAGGTAAGCGTATTTATCATCTTAATGATCACACTGGTGGGTATAAGTATAGATTTTATTGGACTAAAGGAATAGTTAAAAATATAACTGCTTATTCTTTTATTCCTACAAGAACTAATACTAGAACACTGGCTAGTATATTAAAAGATAAAGATAGACAATTAGATTATTTTATGTAATTATGGCACAAAAAAAAGTATACGCACCTGAAGGTCACCACTTTATGGTTAACAAACAAAATGGTTTTTATTTAATGGAAACTGCTTCTAAAGGATATAAAGCTCATACAATTAATGGTGAAAAATCAAGCTTGTATGTTTTAATAGAAGTTAAAGACGCACATAGAACTGTAGCAAGAACTAATAATTCTACGTATAGCCGTTCAGAAAATACTACTAGAAGGTCTTCTAGTGGGAGAGCTACTACACCTACTATTAGAAATACTACTGTACCTCCTAGTACTTCTTCTAGTAATACTTCTAGTTCTGGAGGAGGCTACTAATTATGGCAATAAAATCTTCTATAATATCTTTTTGGAAGCAAGTTAAGCTTAAGTCCTCCGACATGTTTACTCAATTTAGAGTGGGTGTCGGAGTAAAAGTTCCTACCCATAAGCTTCATGTTAAAGATTCTACAGATCCTGTAAAGATAGAAGGTCTGCAGAATGACGCCACTGATCCTGATAAGTTTCTTACAATAGACTCTAGTGATGTAGTAAAATACAGAACAGGGGCTCAAGTGTTAACAGACATTGGAGGAACGCCTTTAACTACAGAGCAAGTTCAAGATGTAGTAGGTGCTATGTTTTCTTCTAACACAGAAACTAGAGTAACTGCTACGTATCAAGATGCAGATGGTACTATAGATTTAGTGGTAGATGACATGACAGCTGATACAAACACTAACATAGCTAATACAAATCTAACTGCTGATGGAGACAGAACATTAGATATGGATGGTAACGAGTTGCTAATTGATGCTGCTATAGGTTTTTTTATCGGTCAAAGTACTGCTTCAGTAGAATTTGAAATAAATAGTCAAACAATTAGTTTTAAGTCGGCTAATACCGCACCCGATTTTAGAATATACGAAGCAAGTGGTAGTGGTACTAACTATGTTAAATTAACTTGTGGTGCTTTAGCTGCAAATAGAACTTTAACTATACCTGACGCAACAGGAACTATTGCTTTAACAAGTAACATACCTACTGGAAACTCTATAATAGATTGGACAGGGGCTAGTGCAGGTACAATACACACTAGTAATTATACAGATACTAATACTAACATAGCTAACACTGATTTAACTGCTACTGGGAATAGGACTTTAAATTTAGATGATAATGATTTAACTTTTTCTAACGTAAATGAGTTAATTTTTAACGGACAAGATTTTACTTTAGGTTCTCAGGCATCTCCTGTAGGAATAAATTTTCATGGAAATTTTTATATAAAATCAGGGGCTAATGCGCCTGACTTTAGAATATATGAAGACTCAGATAACGGCACTAACTTTGGTAAGTTTACACTTGGTGCATTAGGTGCTGATAGAACTTATACATTACCTGATGCAACAGGTACAGTAGCTCTTACTTCTAGCAATATAACTGGAACTGCTGCTGGGTTATCGTCTACTTTAAGTGTTGCTAGCGGGGGGACAGGAGCTACATCTTTTGCAGATAAAGCTGTTATAATAACACAAGACTCAGGTACAGATACACTCGCTGCTGTTGCAATGTCTACAAATGGACAGTTGTTAATTGGCGGTACAGATGGTCCTGCAGTAGCTACGCTTACACAAGGCAGTGGTTTAACTATAACTAACGCTAACGGAGGTATTACTATAGCTGTCGATGGAGATATAGATACTACAGGAGAATCAGGAACTGTAAATAACATAGGTAATCTAACAGGAGATGTAACCTCTAGCAATAGAGCAACTACAATAGCTAACGATGCTGTTACATATGCTAAAATGCAAAACGTATCAGCTACTAACGTAGTTCTAGGTAGAGATTCTGCAGGTGCTGGTGTAGTGGAAGAAATATCTGCAGCTAATCTTCGTACAATTATTAACGTAGAGGATGGAGCTACTGCTGATCAAACACAAGCTGATATAAACGGACTTGCTATTACAACTGTTGGAACAATAGGAACAGGGGTATGGCAAGGTACTACTATAAAAACAGCCTATATAGGTGATGACCAAATAACAGAGGATAAACTAGCTGATACATTGTTAGCAGAAATAGATGCTAACACAGCAAAGGTTACAAACGTTTCTACTAACTTAACATACACTACTGGTTCAGATCGAATCACAATAGTTTCTTCAGATGGAACTAATGTTGTAATAGCAGAAGCCTCTGGCTCTATTGCAGGTGTAATGACAGCTGCACACCACGATAAATTAGATGGTATTGAAGACAGTGCTACTGCTGACCAAACAAAATCTGACATAGACGCTTTGGGTATAGCAGCACAAACAGCAGTATCTCTTACAGCAGGAAACAAAACTATAGATGGAAGTTTAGATATAGGTTCTAATACAGCTGGGCATGATTTTACAGTTTATGGGGCAACTACTAATTTTTCTAAAATGCGTTGGGATGCCTCGCAAGATCACCTTCATTTTTCTGACCAAGCTAAAATAGTTTTTGGTACAGGTGGAGGACCTGGAGGTTCTGACTCTTCTATACAAGCAGATGGTAGCAACCTTGTTATAACAAATTCAGCAGGTAATATACAGATAGGTGATACTGTAGAAATTACAGGAGATTTAGATGTAACTGGTAATGTATTGCCTGGAATAACATACGTGAAAATACTACCAAGTGACTTTGTTCCAGATGATGTTGGTAGACCTGCAATGATAGATGACACAGGTAGTGATCGGTGGTTAGAGTCTCATGGTACAGCAAAGCTTTTTGCTTATGTAGATATACCTGTTGGCTTTAAAGCTACTCATGTAGACGTTTATGGTAGTGCAACATCTGCTGTTACTGTTTACGAGGCTGATGTTAATAGTAAAACGGTAACAAGTAAAGGTACTGGTAATATTGGTACACAAATAGATATTACTGATGTTAACTCTGACGCTACTAACTACATATTAATAGAGTTAGCACAAGCGTCTGGTGAAGAAGTATACGGAGGTAAATTAACTATAGCAAAAATATAACATGGCACTACAACCTAAAAAAGGTGGTACAATCCACAGCAAAACAGGAGATGCAAAAAATGCATTAAAAGATAGGTATGATGCTGGAGATCACACTGTCTTAGAAAATTATCCTGCTGAGGCTGCTTTACTATATCAAATGCAACAAATGTCTGAGGATATAGACGAACTACGTAGATACTTGACTGCAGAGGTTGGTAATGGTGCTCAAGGACCTGCTGGAGCTAAAGGAGATACTGGTGATGCAGGAGCAGATGGTTCTAACGGTAGTAATGGTAGTACAGGGGCTAGAGGTGCTGCTGGACCTGCAGGTGGTGTGTACGGAAACATAATAAAGATACTACCTACAGAGTTTATGGGTAACGATGATGTTAGTTACGAACGTACAGTTATTGAAGACGATGTTAGAGGTAAGTTAGGAGTTAGAGTTGCTAGTTCTTCGCAAGAAATATTTGCATCTACCACAATACCAGAAGGTAAGAAAGTAACAGGTTATGCTGTATACTCTAGCAGCAGTGTATCAACATATTTAAATGGTATAGTTTTATCTACAGGAGTATCATCTGAAATAGGTAATGGAAACTCTGGAGCTGTTATAAACTTAAAGACGGCATATAACTCTGCAGAAACTAATTACGTTGCTATAAAGGTTATGACTACATCAACAGGGCAAGTAATATACGGAGCAGTAATAATTATAGCAGACATCTAATAATAAATTCATATATTTGCAAACACAATCCTAATAAAAAAATAAAATGGCAACAGTAACATCAAAATTAACACTCTCAAGTTCTGACTTAACATCTCAGAATTTAAGCTTATCCCTAAGTAAAGCTATATCAGCTTCACATACTACAGGTTTAGCTCGTACCAAAGTAGGTCAAACAGCAGTTCACGCTGACGCAGCTCTTCTATATACAGCAGATGACTACGCAGCAATTGCTTACGTATACATAAAAAATACAGACTCTACAGCTACAAACTACATATACGTATACGATGACACCACTTCTGGTGACCCTGTTATACTTAAGCTAGCTGGAGGAGACTTTGCATTTATGCCTACCAATGCTGATAAGACGTTAAAAGCTTACGGTACTAACGCAACTTCTGTAGTTGAGTTTATGGTATTTGGAACTGATCAATAGGATCTAGATCTTAATTCTTTTTTGTACTCACTATTAGCTTTCTTGCAACCTTCACATCGGCAGCCCTTTTTATAGGCTGTCGTTGAGGGGCAAGGTGCACTCTTTCTTGGTCTAGACGCTAAGTAATTACAAGCCTTATGTGAGAAGGCTATATTGTCTATATCAAAAAATAACCCCTTAGGATCTTCTGAATGAAGCCAAGGGGTTTTGTGTTCTATACTCATATCTTTATAAGACTCTATCTCTGCACCACACTGATAACACCAGTGCATATCTAACCTCACAGCTAGGGTGTACATTAAATGCTTCTTAAGCCTGTTGGAGGCAGTACTAGGATTGATACCTAATTGCTTAGCCTTCTCATCCTTGCAGCTCATCTAGAATATCTCTTCTGATAAGTCTGTGACATTTAAGTCTATCACATTACCCTTCTGGTCTTGCAATACTACAAGGTAATGAGAATCTTCTATTTGATGACCTGTGGCTATAAGGAATGAACCCTCCTTGTTTGGGTCTTTGCAACTGTAAACGCTCTCGAACATGTCTTGAATTTTTTTGCAAGGTATAAAATTTTTTGAGAAATGAAAAGGGTGGGGGTTATATATGTAT
>Ga0307489_10001964_pt1 | contig 13707 bp, 24 predicted proteins | sample SB12metaG_FD_202247 | JGI IMG/M metagenome (GOLD analysis project Ga0307489, IMG submission 202247) | Sea-ice brine microbial communities from Beaufort Sea near Barrow, Alaska, United States - SB 1.2 | ecosystem: Environmental > Aquatic > Marine > Coastal | place: USA: Alaska | collected... | reverse complement strand
GGCCGCGCGCCCTGGCCCGGCTCACTGCCGCCGGGCGTTCAACATGCACCAGGCGCGCCCCTTTATCTCCACCACCGTTGACGGAAAGTCCCGGGGGCGCGCAGGTCATCGAGCGGAATTGTTTTAACCTTCATCGACGAATTTGAACCGTCGCGGGCGGCCTTTCAAGTACTGTAGTCATTGAAAGCAACATTTGAAAGCGATTCACGTACTAGTATTGGTATTTCTGAGGACAAATGTTTCAGCTTCGAGCGCTACTATACTTGCGCGTAACCCTGACTCAACTCGCATGGTCAAGCAACCGTCTCCTCCTCCCGTGTCGCCAGTCACCACATCCTACCCAATACGCATGTGAAAAGAGGATGCTATGTCCCATAAATACATATCCTTTGGGCTCAAATTTCATCGGCGAACTTTGTTATGCCCTTCGAGCCGAGAAATTTAAGTGAAGAACAGCCTGTTAGATAGACGTTTTTCTGCCTATCAAACTGATAAAGTCAAACTTGAAAATAATGAAATAATAAAATTGATCCTTTGCGCTATGATGCCGCCGCCACTTTAGTGGGCAGGCGGGGCACCGCTTTCTATCTAATGGGACGGGGATGCCGCCTCCTATCTCCAAAGGAAGTCAACTCAGCTACCATAGCAGCCTTGGACTTGCATATCTCCAAAGGAAGTCAACTCAGCTACCATAGCAGCCTTGGACTTGCATATCACTCGCAGGGGGCGAGTCTCACAGGATTGGCGGCTGACACTACGTACGGAGGCAGCACTCGGCCTCGCGTGGCAATTCCCGAGCTGGGGAAAGGGGGGGCAAGGTCTAGGGTTTAGGGCTTGACCCTAAACCCTGACCCTAAACCCTAAACATGGAAGGGGGGGCATCACCACTGCCCCCTGCTGCTGCCGAATCGCCAAGCATTACTGCCTCGCATCACCACTGCCCACCACCACCGCCGCCGCCTATCACCACTGCCCCCAGCCGCCGCCCTCCTTCAAGAATACTGCCCCCCGCCGCCGCCGCCCAGGGGCTTAAACTCGTTCACTTTTGGGCTCAACGTAAGCACATTTTGTGGGATATGTTTGGTGCATGGGTTTCCCCCAGTCTATTAGACAGGGGGAGACGAGTAGATGACTAAAACGGCTTAGGTCGAGCTGAAAAGTGGACGAGTGTAAGCCCCTGCTGCCGCCCTGCGCGGCGAGCCACGACGACAAGAAGGTGTCGGCGCTGGCCACGTCGGCGTGCTTCATCTGCTTGAGCGCGCGCATGCGGCGGACGCGCAACTCGCGCTCCAGGCTCTCTATCTTCGCCGCCGCGCCCTCGGGGCCGGCTACCAGGGGCTTACACTCGTCCACTTTTCGGCTCAACGTAAGCGCTCTCTGTGGGATACGGGTGCATGTCGGGGCTGTTTGGGGGGTGTTTAAGGGGTCTTGGGGGTATGAGGGGGTGTTTAGGGTGTACTGTGTATAAGAACCGGCTCAGGTTGAGCTGAAAAGTGGACGAGTGTAAGCCCCTGCCGGGTACCTCCATGCGTGGAGCCGTCACCGCCCCCGCCCCCCCGCTCTCTACCTCCTGCCCCCCCGGCGCCTTCCTTGCCTCCGCCGCCTCGTCGATGGGCTGCCGCCACCGGTCCAGCTGCGACATGGGTATTGTGAGCAGCGTTTGCTGCTTCGTGTATGATTTCGCCATGGGCGCCGCAGGTCAGGGTCGGATGAGTAATGCTCTCCACGTCATCGGGTGGTGTTGGATGCAAGAAACGATGGTTGGCAAACGGTGGATGACGCGGTGAGTGTTATGCAGTCAAGCCCTTCACTCAAGAATCGAAGGCTGGCAAACGCGGTGGATGACGTGGCGATAATGATTCACTCGGCCTTACGGTTGAGAGCTGGGGGTTGGGAGGGGTTCGGCCCAGGAGGGTAAAGCCTGGTGACGCCTCGTGCACCGAGGGGGCGGCGGGGCGGCCTGATGATAACACGCGGCCGGGGGGGGCAGGGCGGAGCGTAGAGGGCGCCGGCGACAGTGATGGCGAGAGCGGTGGCGGGGCCGGGACACCGGTGAGGATCCCGGCCACGGTGTACGAGCTGCGCATCATGGTGGTGTGCGCGCCGCTCCTGATCCTGGCGCTTGCGGGGGCGCCTGATGACGCCCCGCCCAGGGCCCGGGCCCCGCCAGGCACCGCTGCGTCCCCCCCAAACCCCCCGACTCCCCCGACCCCGCCGACACCCTCGATCCCCCCGACCTCCCCATCCCCGCCGACCCCCCCACCACCCCCGACCCCGCCAACCCCGCCGTGTCCGCCGCCCCCGACAATGCTCGCCGAGCCTCGCCGATCCTCGCCGCCCCTCGCTGATGCTACCCGACCCTCGCCGACCCTCGCCGATCCTCGACAATCCTCCCCCCCGATCTTCGCCGGCGACTTGGAAATCATCTCGCCGAGGCCGGGACCTTTCATGGGACTCGAAGCAGCGCCGCCACCGCCGCCGCCGCCGGCCTTCACCATGGGCTTTGTCTTGGACTTGCTTGCGCCCAGCGGCCCTTGGCCCGAGTCCTTGGTCACCCGCTCCCACGTGAACTCCGTCGCGCTGGCTACCCGCCCGGCCATGAAGCTGGCCTTCATCATAGCGTCCGCCTTGATAGCCTCCAGCATGGGGCCGGGTATCTTGTCCAGAAACATCCTCTGGGATATCCTGAACACGTCCACCTCCGTGCAGGGGCGCAAGTCCAAATTCAACGCAAAGTTTGAAACCGGTTCATCCATATTATAGCTTCATTCGGGTCGAAATCAAGCGCTGTCAAGGTTCTTGCCCCGGGGTGAAGCTGGGGTGAGGCTGCAGGTGCAGCGCCGCACCCAGGGGTTTAGGTTTAGGGTTGAGGGTTGAGGGTTTGGGGCTTAGGGCTAAGGGCGCACCTCGGTGGAGTCGGCCACGACGGTGCAAAAGCGCGGCACGCCCAGCAGCACCTCCGTCTCGCCGAACAGGTTGCCCGACCCGCAGGGCCGGAATAGGGGTGTATTAGGGGTGTGTTAGGGGTGTATTAGGGGTGTATTAGGGGTGTATTGGGGATGTATTAAGGGTGTAGTAGGGGTGTAGTAGGGGTGTACTACGGATGTATTAGGGGTGTATTAGGGGTGTACACCGCCAATGCTCGCCACGTTACAGAATGGGCCACACATATGCTGCGAATGCTCGCTACGTCACGGGACGGCATTTGACCCACCGAACGAGGGTTTGAATGCGCAGGATAAACATGGCAATTTTTTCGGAATGTATGGCAAGAAATCCGTCCGAATCCGGAAACGCCATCCCGGAAGTGGCATGATCGTCAGCCCTGCCTCGCCAATGACGGTGAGGGTGACCTGATGGCGCTTGGGCGACAGGAACTTGGACTTGTATCCGGGCCCGGGCGTGTCCACCTTGAACCCGCCGGACGCGTCCAGAGCCGACAGAGCTTTCTTGTCGTCCGCCGTACCTTTGCCCTTTATGTAGCGGCGCAAGGTGAAACTGAAAGCAAATGTTGAAGGTGGTTAGCTTCACACGCTGACACCGAGCGCGGTCAATCCAGGGTCAACCTGGTGGGGCGGTGCAGGCTGACCCTATCAGTCCCACGTTGAAAGCGCCTGGAACTAAGCCCTTGAAACTACAGTGTGATATGCTGCTTTCAACTTCTGCTTTCAAATTCAACTTGCGCCGCTACGACCTGGAATCAACCTGGGGTGAAGCTGCGCTGCACGACCCCACCTTGAATTTGCCAAAACCTGGTGGCTTGTTAGTGTTGGGCGCGGAACCCAGCGGCGGCGGCGGCGGCACGCCACCCGCCGTCACCGTAGTGTAGCGCCGCAAGTTGAATTTCAAAGCAAAGTTGGAAAGCGCTTCATCATATTTGAGTTTCTGGCGCCGAAACCATGCGCGGCCAACCTAGTGTCAACGCGGGGTCAACCTGGGGTCAACCGGCAGCGCCCTACCGTGGTTGTGACACAGCACTGCCCCTTGTGTATGAGGTACACCGAGTCGCTGTCCTGGCCTTGGGTGTACACGGGCGAGCCCCGCAACACCTTGAGGCAGGGGCTTACACTCGTCCACTTCTCAGCTCAACCCGAGCCGTTTCTGAAATAAAAGCACACCCTAAACGCCCCTCAACACCCCCTGACACTGGTAAACACCCCCCAACTACCCCCTATGTGCATCCCCTATCCCATACAAAAGCGCGTACGTTGAGCTGAAAAGTGAACGAGTGTAAGCCCCTGCCTTGAGGCGGTGGAACCCAAGGCTCAGGTTACGCAGCGCGTAGTTGTCCATCCCGCGCAGCGCCGGCACCTTGCGCAGAAAGTCGAGCTTCTCCTGCAGTGCCTCCACCCAGGGGCTTACACTCGTTCACTTCTCAGCTCAACCAAAGCCGCTTTGATCACACCTCCCCGTGTCCCCCTGTCTAATAGACTGGGGGAAAATCATGCACCCAACGTGTCCAACAAACTGTGCTCACGTTGAGCCGAAAAGTGGACGAGTGTAAGCCCCTGCCTCCACCATCCCGCCGGCAATGATGCGCAGGTACGAGTCCTTCGTGTAGCGCCGCAAGATGAATTTGAAAGCCAAATTTGAAAGCAATTCATCCACATTATAGTTTCAAGCACTGAAACCATAGGCGCTTTCAACACGGTTTTTGATACTGTCAACCTGCACCACCCTACCTTAGTGACGGACGCCAGGTACAGGTCCTCGGAGGCCGTTACGCACGGCCACACCTTCCAATTGAAAGAAAAACTTGAAAGCAGTTTATCGTATTTTAGTTTCAAGCGCCGAAACCAGGCGCTTTGAACGCGGGTTCGAACGAGTTTGAAAGCAAAACTTGAAAGCAGTTTATCATATCTCTGTTTCAAGCGCTGAAAGCAGGCGCGGGTTTGAACGCGGGCTTGCACGGGTTTGAAGGTGCGGGTGCGGCGCCCCACCTCAATGGTGGCGGAGCGTGGTTCGTCGCGGAATAGCGCCATCTCGCCGAACCCGTGCCGGGCGCCAAGGTCAATGAGAACAAGCATGATTTATTAACTCAAGAAACATGTCAGCTCTCCATAAACTTATCACGTGCCAATACTCTGGCAGGAGGGTCATTGAGAACAACCCCACTCGACTGAGATCGGAGCATGATTCACCTGTGGATGAGTGCTCAAACAGGCGCGCGGAGGACGAAGATGAGGTATAATGTCAGTCGAGTGCTTGTTCTCAAGACCCCCCGTGCCTGGGCTCGAGCTCGGCCACGATCTTGGTAATTTTGCCGCTGCCAGTTGGGTTGGCTGCAGCGGCGCCGGCGCCGGCGAGGGCAGCGGCGGCGGCCGAGGCGCCCGCAGGGGAAGGAGAAGCGGACGCCTCGCCACGTTCAGCGGCGGCGGCGGCGGCGGCGGCAGCGGTGGCGTCAGCGGGATCGGCGGCGGCGGCGGTGTCAGCGGCGGCAACCTCAAGGACGCTGCCGCTGCCGTCCGCCTTGGGCCAGGGGCATACACTCGTCCACTTTTCAGCTCAACGTAAGCACACTTTGTGGGATACATTGGGTGCATGATTTCCCCTCAGTCTATTAGACAGGGGAACACGGGGAGGTGTGACAAAACTGCTTAGATTGAGCTGAAACGTAGACGAGTGTAAGCCCCTGCCTTAGGCGCGCCGTCCCCCTCGGGGTGGCTGCCTCCAGCCTCACCGGCGGTGCTCTCGGAGGTGGAATCAATCGGCAGGTGCGCGCCCTCGCTATTGGCGGGATCCAAACGCTCTTCCCCAATCGAAGAAAGGCCCTCGCTGTCAAGCTGCTCCGGCACGCTCGCCGCCGCTGCAGTCTCAGCGGTCTCCGCAGTCTCAACGGCAACGGCGGCGGCGGCGGCGGGAGCGGGAGCCAAAGGCGCCGTATCAACCGAAGGAATGCTGCCCGGTGCCGGGGACCGTGCGCCTCCCGCCACCCCGTCCCTGCCGCCGGGGCTTGCGGTATCATTAACGAAAGAGTGATGAATGCGCGGGCCTTCATCGTCATACCCGGCGAACACCTCCGTGTAGCGGCGCAAGTTGAAATTGAAAGCGGATTTATAAGCAGTTTCTCATATTTCAGTTTCAAGAGGTTGGTTCCAGGCGCTTTCAACAAAGGTTTGATAGGGTCAACCTGCACCGCCCCACCTCGGCCGTGAGATCGTTGACGAAATCGTCGCCGCCGCGCCCCGGCCCCGTCGCGAATGTCGCCCGAACGTACGACGACACAGCCCTCCACCGCGCCTGCGCGTCCGACAGCGCCGCATTCAGCGCCGCCGCCGACTCCGCCGCCGGCTCGATGTCCTTGGTAATCTTCACTACGCAACTCCCCTGGAGGATAATGTAGTACTTGTCCCCGTACGCCCCCTGCCGAAACACAGCTGTGCCGGCGGGGATCCACTCCAGCGACATCGCACGGCACAGTTCCTCCACCTTCGTGGTCCCGCGCGTAAGGCCCGGCGGTGCAGCAAATAAATCTTTTGAGTCAAGCGGCCAGGGTTGAAGTATGTACTGCGCGTTACTTGTGGGGACTTAGGCACACCGACGGGGATGAGACCAACGCATGAGAGCGGGTGGCTTGAGAGTGACCGTTTTGAGCGGTGGGTGTGGTGTGCGGTGATTTACACGCAGCCCTACGTGAGGTTGAGCTTCTGCATTTCCGGCATCTCGTGCAGGAAGGCGACGAGCGGCAGAAGCGCTTCCCGCCCGCGGTTCTCGGGGGGCACCTCGAGCCAGGGCCTTACACTCGTCCACTTTTCAGCTCAACTTGAGCGTTTTGTATGAAATACGGGGTGCGCGTAGGGGTTGTGTAGCCCATGTTCAGGGGGTGTTAGGGGATCTTTAGGGTGTGTAGGGTGTCTTTGTGTGTCAGACACGGCTCAAGTTGAGCTGAAAAGTGAACGAGTGTAAGCCCCTGCCTCGAGCGCAGCGATGCACTTGCCGCCCAGCTTGGTCATGTTTTTGACGCGGATGTTGCGGATGAGGTCGTTGGTGCGGCTGAGGAACATCGCTTCCGCCGACCCGCCGCCAAGAGCGCCGGCGCCGCCGGCGCCGCCACCGCTGGCGCCACCGCCTCCGGCGCCACCGCCGCCCTGCGCGAGCAAGACGTTGTCGTGGGGAGAGGAGGTCAGGAAGGAGGTGGGAGGCTCGGCGTACGATTCACAAGTTTGTATAGGTCTGATGTGGTCGCGATTCTTAGGGGAAAGGAACGACGACGCAGGGGCACTCGGCGGCGGCGCTCGCGACGACCGGCGGGTACCATGAGACCATCGACGGTGATACCAGCGGCCGACCACCGTCGCCTCCTTCGCGTCACCCGAAATGCGGCACCGGGGGACCCCCGGACGAATGAAGCCGATCCTCGTGCGTACGATTTCACGCAGCCAAAAAGCCCCCCGCCCCACGAAAGTGCCTTGGCGGGTGTCCGTCTGGTCGGGCTCATTTCGACGGGGGCGGCCGCGGGGGGATCGGCGCGGGGGAGAGGAATGTGGCGCGCGGGGTACATCGCTCACCTTGCTCCAGGCACTCATGGCGATGACAGGTAGGTAACTATGACAAGCTTCTGGCAAAGTGTTTCTCCCGCACGGCGTCACAAGAGCGAGCTCCAGACAGTCCAGAGTTCACTGCGGATTTGTGCCGAAAATGACGACGAGATGGAAGCGGGAGGTGTGTGATGACCCCACGCGCACGGCGCCGCGAGGTCGGAGCAGCGTGGGGCGAGAGGCGGGAGAGCGCCGAGGTCGCGCCCCCACTTGTGCGACCGTCCGTTTTGGGATATCCTTATTTATACCACGTTTTTTTACCACGTTTTTTTTGTGCAGTTTCGTACGGCGCGGCGTTCGGGTGGTTTGAAGGTGGGGGGCAAATGGGATATCTGGATTTGCTTGAGTTAATAGACCGTGGCTCATATAAATTCAGAACAGTGTTGTCTCTGCCTTTTTAAGTTTTTATACGCCGGAAACTGGAAAATGTATGGGCGATGGTCTATTAACTGGACGTAAGTAAAAAAGAAAACCACAAACCCACAGAACGCGACGACAGGCATACGAACGGGTGCTCTTTATTTTCGGCCGTTATTCGTTGCTCGCCGACACCTCCCCTTCAGAAACGCTCGCCGACGCGGGGCGGGGCGTGCGTTTCGGGCCCGGTCGCGCATTCCCCAGGCGCGAGCAATATGGAAACGAAGGAATCAACACCCGAAGATGCCGTTCCAGATGAGCCGCAGTTCACGTGTGAGGTCCCAGCTGCCGCTCGGCTCAACCCAGATGCGCCATTCGTCATGCTCTGTGGCAGGGGCTTACCCTCGCTCACTTCTCAGCTCAACTTTGAGCGCTTTTTATGGGAGGGGGTGCGCGTAGGGGTCGTGTAGCCCGTGTTAAGGGCGTGGTGGGGGGTGTTTAGGGTGTGCAGGGTGCTTTTGGTGCGTCAGGCACGGCTCAAGTTGAGCTGAAAAGTGAACGAGTGTAAGCCCCTGCTCTGTGGATGGTGGCAGGCCAAGGATGAGCACGTCAAGGTATACAGCAACACGCTTCAAAAGCTCGGCTGCGGCACCTTGCGCGGTACCATGGAGCCGCACCTCTTGGCTGGCGGTAGACGCGGTGCCCGACTCGAGCACGCCGCGCGCATGCTCGCCATCCTCAACGAAGCCATCACCAGATCCAACATGCATGGGCATCCGCTGTACTTCATGTTTTTCAGCAGCGGCGGGGCATACGTGTGGGCAGGGGCTTACACTTGTCCACTTCTCAGCTCAACCTGAGCCGTTTGTGACACAAAACACACCCTAAACACCCCCTGGTACTCCTTTATAACCCCGGAGACCTCCTAAACACCCCCTAAACAGTTCCTGAGCGCACCCCTATCCGATGGAATGCGCTTAAGTTGAGCCGAAAAGTGGACGAGTGTCAGCCCCTGCGTGTGGGCCGAGATTATCGACCTGATCGCCCCCGGCGCCGAGTTTTCCATCCTAGGCGAACAACTTTCAGGCGTGGTGTTCGACAGCGCTCCCGCATATTCAAGGCAGGGGCTTACACTCGTCCACTTTTCAGCTCAACCTAAGCCGTCTTGGTGACCTACTCGTGTCCCCCTGTCTAATAGACTGGGGAAACCCATGCACCAAACGTATCCCACAGATCTGCTTATGTTGAGCCGAAACGTGAACGAGTGTAAGCCCCTGATTCAAGCATACAGAGCTCCGTCAACGCTGTCACCGACGCCGACGGCGGCATGAGTCGCTGGCTCCAGACTATCACGCGCGTGGTCATAACGGTGATAACCTACTTGCACTACACCATGCACATGCTCCTGTTTATGTCGCTGGCCAACACGGAAGGTGAAATCTTCTGGCGACGGGTGTCCAAGGCAGGGGCTTACACCCGTCCACTTTTCGGCTCAACGCAAGTACAGTTTATTGGATACGTTGGATGCAGGAATTTCCCCCAGTCGATTAGACAGCGGGACACATGGAGGTGTGACCAAAACGGCTTAGGTTGAGCTGAGAAGTGGACGAGTGTAAGCCCCTGGTCCAAGGCGCCTCCCCGCCGTGAGTTGTATTTGTACGGCGACGACGACAGAGTGACCGACCATGTTAAGTTGACCGAGTTCGTCGGGGTCCGTGAGGAGGCGGGGGCAGAGGTCACTGTGGTCACGTTCGAGGCAGGGGCTTACACTCGTTCACTTTTCAGCTCAACTTGAGCCGTGTCTGACACACAAAAACAGCCTACACACCCTGAACACCCCCCGACACCCCCGTAACAGGGGCTACACAACCCTTACGCACACCCCCTATCCCATCAAAAGCGCTCAAGTTGAGCTGAGAAGTGAACGAGTGTAAGCCCCTGGTTCGAGGGCTCGAAGCACGTCCGCCACCTGGCACAAGAACCCACCAAGTACACGGACGCCTTGATGAATTTCATGGAGAGTAAGCTGACTGGACAGCGCAGACGTCAGATGGATCGCGTCGCCGGAGCAGCGCAAGACAAATAAATTGGGTCCACACACGAAGAATTCCACCGAGGACGTGCAGGGGTCAGGGGTGCTGAGGGGTTTGTGAGGTGGGTGCGGGCGGGAGCATGAGGAGCCTGCGATGATCAATGTGGAGCAGTACAGCCCCCACAGCCCCAACGAACGTTAAAACTGTCAAAACATCTAGCTCTAGCCTTCGAAAGTGGAACAGAAATAATCTTAAAAATAATCTTCCAAATAATATTAAATGTGAATACACCCTTCGTTCGCGTTTGATAACTCACTACGCGGCGTTGTCACTGGACGGCACCGCCCGGAACTCGGTCTCGTCGTCGCCCGCCCCGCCGCCCGCGCCGCCCGACCGGTTCCGGGCCTGACTATTCGGCCTGCTGTTGTTGGGCGAGTGGCGCACCCGGTTGCCCACGTAGTTGGCCGCGGCCCCCCCCTCCGCGCCGGACAGACCCTCCGATGTGAACAGCTTGATGGCGCCGTGCTGCTCGAGGATGGCCCCGCCCCCGCCCCCGCCCCCGCCCAGGGGCTTACACTCGTCCACTTTTCGGCTGAACTTAAGCGCATTCTGTGGGATAGGGGTGCAAATAGGATTTGTTTAGGGGGAGGTTAGGAGGTGTCAGGGGGTTGATGGAGTATCAGGGGGTGTTAAGGGTGTATTTTGTGTCAGAAACGGCTCAGGTTGAGCTGAGAAGTGGACGAGTGTAAGCCCCTGCCCCCGCCCCCGCCCCCGCCCCCGGCCCCGCCCTCGCCGCCTTCGCTGTCGTAGGCGTGGAAGCGGCTCTCCTGCACGGTGGGGTCACTCTCCCCTCCCCCCTGCTCCTCGCGGAACATCTCGACGCGGATCCACGCAGCGATCAGCAGCACCAGCGCCGCGACGACGGCGAGGAATGTGGTCAGCGCCTCCCGCCAGGGGCCTACACTCGTTCACTTTTCTGCTCAACCTGCGCCGTTTCTGACACCACATACACCCTGTACACCCCTCACTCCCCCCTCACGCCCCATTAAAACCCCCTAAAAAACCCCTAAATGCACCCCCTGTCCCACAGAAAGCGCTTAAGTTGAGCCAGAAAGTGGACGAGTGTAAGCCCTTGCCTCCCGCGCAATGGCGCGCGTGGCCGGCACCGCCAGACACAACACCACCGCCGAGCAGGGGCGAACACTAGTCCACTTTTCGTCTCAACTTAAGCACATTCTGTTGGATACGTTGGGTGCATGACTTTCCCCCAGTCTATTATACAGGGGGATACGGGGAGCTGTGACCAAAACGGCTTAGGTTGAGGTGAGAAGTGAAGGAGTGTGAGGCCCTGCCGCGGAGGTGAGCATGAACATGAGGCGCCGGCCCTGCGTGCGGAACGCGATGGACGGCAGCCCGCGGAAGCACCCGCGCACCAGGGGCTTACACTCCTCCACTTCTCGGCTTCACGTGAGCACCTTTTGTGGGACAATTTGGGTGGTTTCTGTAGGTTCCATCGGCAGTACTAGTACAGCCTGTATCTAGATAGGAGCTACGCTCCTGTCTGCTCCTCATTCTTTGTAATACATGCATCGACACGTGGCAGACTGGAGCAATGCGACGCCTAGATACAGCCTGTCAGGGGCAAAACCGGCGGAGGTTGAGGTGAGAAGTGGAGGAAAGTGAAGCCTTGCCCCGCAGGTTGCCCGAGGGACCGAAGGTCATGAGCAAGGGGGTGAAGAGGTGCAGGCTGACGAGGAGGCTCAGCACGATGCACAGCGGGATGATGGCGCCGAACTTGGCCAGCACCTGGATGGTGCACCCCAGTAGCAGGGGCTTACACTCGTCCACTTTTTAGCTCAACCTGAGCCGTTTCTGACACTACAATACACCCTAGTGCCTGGGCTGTACTCCGTACTAGATGTAGTACGGTTGGAATTTGGTGATTCGGCCCAGAGACACATATCTTTTGTTGATTTGGCAAAAACTCAAACGGTACTGCAAATTAAGATCCGTGCTACAGAGCAATGCAGGCACTAGACACCCCTTGGTACCCCCTGACGCCTCCTAAACACCCCCTAAACACCCCCTAAATAACCCTGACATGCACCCCATAGGCCACAGAAAGCGTTCACGTTGAGCCGAGAAGTGGAGGAGTGTAAGCCCCTGCCCAGCAGCGGCAGCACGGCGAGGAACGTGGTGGCGGCGGCGGCGAAGATGGGCGACCCCACGCCAGGGGCTTACACTCGAGCACTTCTCAGCTCAACTTAAGCCGTTTCTGACACAGAATGCACCCTGGACACCCCTTGATACCCCCCTAACACCCGCTACCCCACCCCTAAACAATCCCTAAACGCACTCCCTATCGCACAGAAAGCGCTTAAGTTGAGCCGAAAAGTGGACGAGTGTAAGCCCCTGCCCCACGCGCGTCACCGCGTCCACGCCTCGGTTGCCGCGCCCGTGGAACGTGCTGTGGCTGTACGCCTCCGCCAGGTGCAGCGAGAAGTCGCAGGACAGGCCCACGACCAGGGGCTTACACTCGTTCACTGTTCACCTCAACTTGAGCGCTTTTTATGGGATAGGGGGTGCGCGTAGGGATTGTGTAGCCCGTGTTAAGGGGGTTTTAGGGGGTGTTTATGGTGTGTAGGGTGTTTTTGTGTGTCAGACACGGCTCAAGTTGAGCCGAAAAATGACGAGTGTAAGACCCTGCCCACGAGGATGGTGATGGATACCGCCTCCACGATCCCCACGGCTACGGCCGCAACTTCAAGTTCAAACCACACCCTGAAAGCAGTTCATCGCATTGTAGTTTCAAGCGCGGGAACCAGATGTTCTTTACAGCACGGGTCTCATCAAACCCTGAAAGCAGTTCATCACGTTTCAGTTGCAAGCGCTACAACCAGATGGTGACAACACGGGTGTGGGTTTCGTCTTGCAAAACCATGGACGAAGTGCGTCTTGAGCGACATGGAGACGCTCAAGATCCAGACAATCCAAGACCTGGAAACCAAATCGAAGAAACGTGAACATTTCAAGATGATAAGTAGCGCATATACTCTAACTTACTGAATCAAGACTTTCATAGATAAATGTTGCAGCACCCCACCGAGACTCCAGCCCGCGAGCGTGAAGACGGCCAGGACGGACACCACGATGTAGCGGCGCAAGTTGAATTTGAAAGCAATTTTGATGAATTTGAAAGCAAATTTGTTGAATTTGAAAGCAGATGTTTAAGCGGTTTGTCATCTTTCAGTTTCAAGAGCTTAATTCCAGGCGCTTTCAACGTGGGCTTGATAGGTGCAACCTGCACCGGCCTACCACGATAGCCAGCAGGGAGACGAGCGCCAGCAGCGCCACCACCACGTTGCCTGTGAACACCACGATGGCGCCCACGGCGAAGGCGGTGGCGATGATTATCGCTAGCATGGTGCCTTCCACTGCCGCCATCCAGGGGCTTTCACTCGTCCACTTTTCGGCTCAACGTAAGCGCTTTCTGTGTGGGATAGGGAGTGCATGCAGGGGTTGTGTACGGGGTGCTTAAGGGATGTTATGGGGTTTCAGGGGGTGTTTAGGGTCTATTTTGTGTCAGAAACGGCTCAAGTTGAGCTGAACAGTGGACGAGTGTAAGCCCCTGCCGCGATCTCCGTTGCCATGCGGACCCACACGTCCCCCGTCATCCGCACGTGCGGCCGAGGCAACACCGCGTCGCCGCCCGCGCCCGCACCCGACCCCGCGCCCGCGCCAACACCCCCCGCTGCGGCGTCAGCCTCCGCCGCCGCATC
>Ga0307489_10001963_pt1 | contig 13707 bp, 26 predicted proteins | sample SB12metaG_FD_202247 | JGI IMG/M metagenome (GOLD analysis project Ga0307489, IMG submission 202247) | Sea-ice brine microbial communities from Beaufort Sea near Barrow, Alaska, United States - SB 1.2 | ecosystem: Environmental > Aquatic > Marine > Coastal | place: USA: Alaska | collected... | reverse complement strand
GCCACGACCGACAGCGACATCCTTATCCCTGCAGCTCCGTAAAACGAAAGCGGGAGGATTAGTCTTGCCGTTCTCTCTTGGCACACTTGGTACTCTCACTCCTCGAAGGGAACGACGCAGATTGGTGAGCGGTGGGAGGGCACGCACCTGTCTGCCTGTGGCCTGAGGGTGGCGCGACTCTGTTGCTCGAGAGGAGCGGGGAGCACGCGGTGTGTTTGCCTGACGGGGCTTGCTGTGGGATGTGACGTGGAGATATCGATGACATCCGCCACGCGCTAAAATCCGAATTTACTTTTACTTTCACTTTTGTATGGGCATTATGCCCGTTATTGAGCGGTGGTAAAGCGTTTTTTCCGGCTACTCGCTGCACTCGAGTCGGCATGAACCGTCACAACACTGCCCGTTGCACTCCGAGTGCACCAATTGCGTGACACGCCGTGGGCAGCACCAAAGCGTGAGAGCACTGCACCGCGACCGCCGCTCCCGCCGCCACCGACTCCACCGTCAACGGGTTTGCTGCAGTCAGCGCTCGCCGTGTGTGCAGTCCGAGTCCTGCCATCGTAGTTTTATTTTTCTCGCTTCGTCGCTCCGTGTCTGGGAGTGGTTCGCTCCGGCGGGTGTTGTTACGCGCCAAGCGACGTTCGACGTACGACGCTGCGGGCCGTATCGCGCGCGCAGAGCACGGCACACCCCGCCAGATCCGGATCTGGGGCAGATATCGCTTGAGCGGCGATGTTCAAGACTCTGTTCCCACCCGCGAAGGTCCCCATTGGGGGCAATGCGCTGAAGGTGAGACGCAGCGGTTGCCCATTGCTTTTGCCAACTGGAACAAAATCAGTCCACAAGCTCTCTTCATCTCTGGCAGTGAGTGGCCCACTTCATACCGCGAAGATGCTCAAAGGGGACACCGTGTGAGGCCGAGGAGGACGATGCGCACCCCCCCAACACGCCGCAGCCTGTCGGTAGTATGAAGTTGTGGTCGTTTCACCCAACTCCGTTCACCAACACGGCCAGTCACTGAGTGTACCGCGTGTTTTGGTGTCTCCCACCACGTTTTCGTTTATACCATGATACTGACCGTGCGCACACCAACTGGTTTCCCCGGCGCAGGGCGGCACATCGAGCAAAGGCGTCGCCGGCGCGGCGAAACCCGGCGGCGTCGCGAAGCCGGGCACGGGCGCCAGCGGCATTGCGTCGGGCAGGGCCTTACCTACCGGTACAGGACAGCTGGCACTTGAGCATCTTTGAGGTATTATTATGAAGTGGGACAGGACAACCAAAGCTGAAGTTTTGGTGGTTTCCAGGACAAACGGCTCAACATCATAATGGGGCTTGAGCTGAAAAAGGTGCGTAGGGAATCGAGACGGCCCTGGCCTCGGGGTTCCTGCGCGAGAAGAAAAACTTGAAGCCGTGCGACCTGGCGTCCTTCGTGGCGGGGCCGGTGTCATACCGCAGACTAGTTCCCTTTTGTAGCTCAACTCAAGTAAGCCGCAGCCGTTTCGTGCCTGAAACCACTGTCATGAGTTGTCCCAGCTTGACTCCTCGAAGATGTTTGTTCTATCCCATCGTAACAATTGAAACCCCGAAAAAAATACTTAAGCTGAGCTGACGCTCAACTGAAGCCGTTTATTTCTTGAACCACTTGATGTATCCCGACTTAAGACCTGCCAAGGAGCTCAAGTTGAGACTGGAAAGGGAACCAGTGTTGGACCCTTCTTGGAGGTGGGCCGCATCCTCGGCACGGGCAGGGCCGTCGCAACTCCATCCCATCCGTTTCAGGCTCAACCGCGCTGTTTGCTCATAGTGTACCGGTGTGCCCGCACACAGGTACACACTCGCCGCATCTTCCACCCTGGCCGGGCCACTGGTTCCCACGATAACCCAACTTGAGCTCGAGCGTGGAGCCAGGTTGTCCCTCGGCCTGGCATGCTGTAACCACCGGGCTAGCGGTCATCCCACTTAGCACCTGAGAGGTGCGTCAGTTAAGCTCAAAAGGGAACGAGTTTCCAGGCCAGGGCGGAGGATGCGGCAATTGTATACAGGTACACTGGTAGTCTGCTGCACTATGCGCAAACAGTCAGGCTAAGCTGACAAGGGAACGAGGGGCCTGGCCAGGGAGGATTATGCGACGAGTAGGCACGGATAAACCGGTGCACCATGAGCAAACAGTGCGATTGAGCTGGAAGGGAACGACACGCTAAACCCAAAAAAACCCTAAATCCTAAATACTGAACCCTAAATACTAAACCCTAAACCCTCTCGACCCTGGGCGGCGGCAGTTTCGGGCGGGTGTCATTCGCGCGGCATAAGCCCACGGGCACACTGGTCGCCATCAAGGTCGGGCCCGCCGGCAGAGTGACAAGATATCCCAGGATGACCATATCGATTTGGTAGATAACCATATCGATATCCCATATCCCACATCGATAACACATATCCAGTATCGATATTCCTATCGATATCTCACTGCCGTCCGAACTCCCATATCGACATTCCATATCGATCTCCCATATCGATCTCCCGATCATATCTTGTCACTCTGTCCGCCGTCTCACTGTGCGCTCATGCTGCACCGGTGCACATTCACCTCCTCCTCCGCGTGCCCGCCATCTAACTGTCTGCTCATGCTGCATCGGTGCACATTTATACCGGGTGATGCCTTACGGGCCCACCAGGCACCATGCACCACGCTGCCACCGATCGCCCGACGGTCGGCGAATGTGCACGAGTACACTATTAGCAAGCAGTGCCACCGTTCACGCTCTTCCCAGTTCATGGCGCGTGGGCCCACCCCACCACGCTTCACCGAACACCCAACGCGGTCAGCGAATGTGTTTGAGTGCGCTATGCGCGAACACTGAGTTGATACCATACCGGAGGAGTCGAATGCTCACGCGTACACTGTGTGCAAACAGTCCGACATCTAATTACGAAGTTCGAGTGTGTGAATGTGTTCAGGTATAGTATGAGCAAACAGTCAAACATCTAATTACGGTGTTCGAGTGTGTGAATGCGTTGAGTCACAGTAGGAGCAAACAGTGTGGGTGAGAGCTGTGGGGCCGTGCGCGCGGGTGCTGTCGAAGGCCGCCATCATCCGCACGCGGCAGGTGGAGCACATCAAGGCAGGGGCTTACACTCGTTCACTTTTCGGCTCAACTTGAGCGCTGCCTGTGGGACAGGGGGTGCGCGTAGGGGTTATGTAGACCCTGTTAAGGCAGTGTTTAGGGTGTGTAGGGTGTTTTTGTGTGTCAGACACGGCTCAAGTTGAGCTGAAAAGTGGACGAGTGAAAGCCCCTGCATGAAGGCGGAGAAGACGATCCTGGACAAGGTGGACCACCCCTTCATCGTGCGGCTGTGCGGCTTCAGCCAGGACGGCCAGTGCCTCAACCTGGTGCTCGAGTACGTGGTGGGTGAGGCCGCTGCCGCCCGCCCAGAGTGATAAGATATCCCGTATCGATATGAGAGATGAACGTATCGATACTGTCATCGCTCTGCGCCCGCCGCCTCCCGCCTCCGGCCTCCCGCTCGCTTCACTGCGCTTATGTGTTTCGGGTGCTCGCTTGCGAACGTAGTCTTCACCCTGCTGAACATGTGTTAATCCTAGTCTGTCGTTTCATAAGATTTTGAAATGGAAATAAAGAGTTGCGGCACTGGGTATGGGCGGCGAGTTCTTCACGCACCTGCGGGCGGCGGGGCGCTTCGGCGACGACACGGTAGGGCGGTGCAGGTTGAACCTGTGAAACCGACTTTGAAACCGCCTGGATCTAAGCGCTTGAAACTCGAAGCTGAGAAACTGCTGTCAAACTTTGCTTTCAAATTCAACTTGCGCCGCTACAACACGGCGCGCTTCTACGCCGCGGAGATCGTGCTGGCCTTCGAGTACCTCCACGGCAGGGGCTTACACTCGTCCACTTTTCTGCTCAACGTAAGCGCTTTCTGTGGGATAAGGGGTTCATTTAGGGGTGGCTGAGAGGGTGTGTAGGAGGTATTAGGGGGTTATGAGGGGGTGTTTGGGGTGCGCTATGTGTCAGAAACGGCTGAGGTTGAGCTGAGAAGTGGACGAGTTTAAGCCCCTGCTGCACGGCAACGGTATCGTGTACCGCGACCTCAAGCCGGAGAACCTGCTCATCGACCGCGAGGGCCACCTCAAGATCACGGACTTCGGTTTCGCCAAAGAGATCCGTGACCTGCGGACGTACACGCTGTGCGGCACCCCGGTGTGGTGGTGCAAGTTGCCACCAGTGTTGAAAGCGCCTGCTTTCGGCGCTTGAAAGTAATAAAAAAACACCGTAAACTGTTTTCGATTTTTGTTTGTTTTGAATGTTTAGTGACGGCACTACACCCCGGACTACCTGGCGCCGGAGATCATCAAGAACAAGGGCCACGGCATGGCGGTGGACTGGCGGGGCCGGGGCCCGCGCCGCATGTGCCCTGCCACCGCGTCATGTTGTTTACATTTCAAATTACTGACTTACGTGAAACATGTTAGCCAAAGAGGCAGGTTGATGCCGAGTGATGAGCCACGCACGGCCTAATGACAGCCCCTCCCCTAGCCACGTCATTCACCACATTGGAAGGCCTGATTTCTTGAGAGTTTTGTGCCACCCGTAATGTTAGGAGCATAATCCGTTGGGCCGTACGGGCGGGTGGGCGCTGGGGGTGCTCATCTTCGAGATGCTGGCCGGCAGGGGCTTACACTCGTCCACTTTCAAGCTCCACCTAAGCCGTTTTGGTCACACCTCCCCATGTCCCCCTGTCTAATAGACCGGGGGGAAATCATGCACCCAGCGTATCCCACAAAACACGCTTACGTTGAGCCGGAAAGTGGACGAGTGTAAGCCCCTGCTGGCCGGGTACCCACCCTTCTACGACGACGAGCCGTGGTAGGGCGGTGCAGGTTGACCCCATCAAACCCAAGTTGAAACCGCCCGGAACTAAAAGCTTGAAACCATAATATGATGAACCGCCTTAAAAAATTGCTTTCAAATTCAACTTGCGCCGCTACACCGTGGGGGATCTACCAGAAGATCCTGGAAGGCCGCGTGCAGTTCCCCTCGCACTTCACACGATTCGCCAGGGATATCGTGCGGAAATTGCTGCAGGTGGGTCCTAATTGAGCCAGCCGAGCCGCCCCAAATGTTATGTTCTACTACTTGTATGACAAAGTGCGTGAAACCACTGAAACACTTAGCAACAAGTGGTACCAAGCCATCTAGATGGAGCGTTCTGATTGGTCGAGCGGGCACTAAGTCAGACTAAGTAGCACTTAGTCAGACTAAGTGTCTCAGTGGTTTGGCGCACTTTGTCATAGGGTGTGCATGTCAGTGAAATAGCATATTTGGTGCCTGTAGTGAGCCAGCACACCTCAACGTCACCCTCGCCCCACAATGGATACATTTGGAACCGCCCAAACACGGTGCCAAATGCCTGCCCAACCACCCAAACACGGTACCAAATGCCTGCTCCACTGACCCAAGAGTCTCACCAGTTTCTTGTTCAAGTGGTTGGCACCCTGGCGAACGGAGGACCTGACGAAGCGGCAGGGCTCACCGCGTGGCGGAATGTGCTCGCCACGTCATTCGTCTCTTTGTGAATCCTCGTTTCGTGAGTCAAGTGTCACCCTGTGACAAGGCGAGCTTAATGACACCTGAATATGACCCTGAACGAGCTTACCGTCGTTATATCAGCTATGCTGTATATATACTTGTTTAAGGGTGATCATTACATCGAAGCGTGAATTTTGCAACCTAGAACATAGGTGACATTCCGACACTTACTTGGTATGACCCTTGGAATGGGATCGGGAACCTGCGCGGCGGCGCTCGGGACATCACGTCGCACATGTGGTTCAACGGCGTGGACTGGCCGTGCATCCTGCGCCGCGACGGGCAGGAGCGGGCCGCGGCGCCCATCACGCCCAGCGTCAAGGTAGGCCGGTGCAGGTTGACGCTATCAAAGCCGAGTTGAAACCGCCTACACTAAGCGCTTGAAACTTCAATGTGATTGACTGCTTTCAAGTTCAAATTGCGCCGCTACATTAAGGGCGACGATGACACCAGCAACTTCGATGACTACTCCGCCACCGCCGACCTCAAGCACGACTTCGAGCTCACCAGCGACGAGCAGGACATGTTCGCGGACATGTGATTGGTTGTCGTGCAGGAGGTGCGCGACGTCTGATTGGAGGTATCTGTGTCGATCGGGCAAGCAATCGTCGACATCCATTTATTTTCTTGTAAAAATATTATAGGTATGCTGCGCCCGTAGATGTGACCGCAACTCCTAACACCGATGGGTCCGGCCGCTTGGACTGGCGGACGGACCGAACGGTCCGTCGGGACTCTATTCTATATATACACAAACCGTCTAAGTTAATAATGATGTGTCTATATGTGTGCGTGACTCGCGTCGCCCACCCGCTCACTGCTAGCTACAGGATAACCCGTGTTTAAATAAGTGCCCGGTACACTATTATGAGGGCAGTCTGGAGGGTGACAGGAACACGGGGTTTAGGGTTAACCCGTTTAGGGTAAACCCGTTTAGGATTTAGGGTTAACCCTAAACCCTAAACCATGAACCGTAAACCCTTTCATGTACAGCCTAGCAACCCTTGATCCTCCAGTCCAGCAGGTCGTTCATGTCCTCCCCGCCGCTCCCGCTGTCGTCATCATCGCTTTCACCCCCCCCCGCGCCCCCACCGCCGCCCCCGCCCGCCGCCCCGCCCGCGCCTCCCTCGCCCGCCGCCGCCGCCGCCACCGCATAGGGCCGGGCAGATAGTGCTCACCATGTCATAGGATACCATTTGGCTCACTATGACAAAGTGCGTGAAACCACTTGAACACTGAGCAACAAGTAGTACTAAGTCGTCCAGATGGAGCGTCTGATTGGTCCAGCGGGCACTAAGTCAGACTAAGTAGCACTGAGTCAGACTGAGTGCCTAAGTGGTTTCACGCACTTTGTCATAGATGAGGGTACAAATGCGTTGGGTGAGGTGGCGGAAATTATCTGGGTCCCTACTGCCGCCGCCTGCTTGGCCAGCTTACCCTTCTCGCGCACATCCGCCACCTGGTCCTTCATGCGGTCCACCATGTCCAGCACCTCCACGTACTCGTGTATCTCGCGCTTCGTCCGCCGCAACGCATCCTGCTCCGCCTCCGCCGCCTCGCGCTTCTCCACCGAGCGGGAGAGTCATTCAGAACAAGCACTCGAGCGTTTAGGGTTTAGGGTTAAGGTTTAAGGGTTAAGGGTTAAGGTTTAAGGGTTAAGGGTTAAGGGTTAGGGGTTAGGGTTTACCCTAAACCCTAAACCCATTGGAGCATGACTTAGTCTACGAGGGTGGATGAATGCTCGTATAGACGCGCAGAGGAGGTGGAGGTTGAACGTTGGAGGTTGAACGTCGGTCGAGTGGTTGTTGTGAAGCACCCCCCCGCCTCGGCGATGTCCGCCTTGACGGACTTCTCAAACTGCTCCAGCTCCTCAGCCGCGCTCAGCTTGATCACCTTCTTGCAGGGGCTTACACTCGTTCACTTTTGAGCTCAACGTGAGCGCTTTTTGTGGATAGGGCTGTGTACTTAGGGGCTGTTAAGAGGGTGCTTTTGGGGTGTCAGGGGTTAGTATGGGGTGTTTAGGGCGTATTTTGTGTCAGAAGCGGCTCAGGTTGAGCTGAAAAGTGGACGAGTGTAAGCCCCTGCCTTCTCGCCGCGCGCTTTGGAGTTCTTGTCGGCGTCGTCGAAGAACCCCTTGGGCACCGCCTTCTTGGCCTCCTCCCAGGGGCTTACACTCGTTCACTGTTCAGCTCAACTTGAGCCGTGACTGACACACGAAAACACCCTACACGCTCTAAACACCGCTTAACACCCCCTTAACACGGGCTACACAACCCCTACGCGCACCCCCTATCCCATACAAAGCGCTCAAGTTGTGCTGAGAGGTGAACGAGTGTAAGCCCCTGCCTCCTCCGCCGCCGACTCCCACTCGTCCGTACCCGTACCCGTAGCCTCCTTCTCCTCGTCTGAACCATACCCGAAGCCTACCACAAGGGCCTTGCACAACATAATTTTCCAGCTCATCTAAGTGTCGTCGAGGTAATATGTGGGATAACTCAGGTGGTATGAAGGACAAGCGGCTTACATCTTAAAGTGCCCGCTGGGAGTATGTAGGTTGAAAGTAGGGACCTGCCCAGCAGGTTGGGCTCGTGCTCCGGCTGAGCGGGGGCTCCGGCGCCGGCAGGGGCGGCGGCGGCGGGGGCGGCGGGGGCGGCGGCTGCCGGGCGCTCAGGAGCATCGAAGAACCCAGCGGGCAGCCCCTCGGCGGCGGCGGCGGCGGCGGCGGGCGCGGGCGTTGGCTCATCGAAGAACCCCGGTGGTGGCGCCGCGCTGCCGCCGCCGCCGCCGCCCTTGCCACCACCTTTACCCCCGCCCCCGCCACCCCCGCCGCCGCCGGAGGGCTCGTCGAAGAACCCTGGCGGAGGCCCCGCAGCGGCGCGCGACGGAGGCGGTGGCATCATCGAGCCTCCTCCCGACGGTGCCGCCTTCGCGGCCTTCGCCGGCCGCTCCTCTTCCTCGTACTGCTGCCGCGGCTTCGCCGTCTGCGACACATCACACACGGGAGGGGGGGTAAACGCGCATCCCATCGAAGCGTCGAAGAATTTAGGTTTGGCACAGAAAACCTTTTCGCACCCAACCCGCGTCAAACCGCCAGGGGTGTCATAACCAGCCAAGCGTGCGGAACCGGACGATGCCGCGCGGTCGACGTCATCTGCGTGGCCCCGTCTCCGGCACCGGCCCGGGGGAACGGCAACGCCTCTCCCCGGGGGCACTTCTGACGCCAAGTTGAACTGGGGAAAATGGCTTCTGCTCAGTCATCAGATCGTCGGGCGGGAGCGCGTACCGTGGCCGTGGCGGCGATGCCACGCTTCTCCGCCTTTTGGCGGAACAGCGACTTTAGCATCCGCGCCTTGTTGTCCATCCTTGCAAGCACACTCTCACCGGACTCCCTCCGCGGGGTGGGGCGGCGTGTTCGTTGTTGTGGATTCGCCGTGGCCACTGAATGGCAAGAGATCAAAAGGTTTGTTATTAGGGTTTCCAACATCCGAGATTAGGGTTCCTCGTATAAACTTTCCGTGACAGTTGCGGTGTTCGAAAAAAGCGTCGAAGCGGGCACAACGCACAACGCGAGCGCCGTACTACCAGTACCACGGACCACGCGAGCGCCGTTCAGGACAGCGAGTGTATTCAGCGTGTACCGCAACAAACCGTGTACCCGAATAAGGATCCGCCCGCCAGTGTCGCGCGCGCCCCCGTCCCCACACGCACCACGACGAAGTCACCAACAGGGATGGGGCCGCCCGGGCACTCCATCAACTTAGCCTATGAAAAGCTCGAGAAGATCGGGCAGGGCACCTACGGCAAGGTGTACAAGGCGCGAGAGCGGAGCACCGGCCGGCTCGTGGCGCTGAAGAAGACGCGCCTCGAGGTGCTCCCCGGCCCCCACCGCGCGCGCTCGCGCCGCCGATACGTAACCCGGGCGTGAGAGCGGGTTTTTTTTCTTACGGCTCTTTCAGTTCTTGTGCTCGGTGCTCACTGACGGAAAGAAACTTGTGTCACCCCGGGTTGCAGATGGAGGAGGAGGGCGTGCCCTCCACGGCGCTGCGCGAGGTTTCGCTGCTGCAGATGCTCAGCGAGAGCGCCTTCATCGTCAGGTGCGCGCCGGGACCAGTCCCCACGCTCTGGCGGCCAACACCTCCCCCAGATTCCAGCTCGTCCCCCCAGTCAACTTGGGGTGAAGGTGCCCTTTTTTTCAAACGACCAGGAACGCGCGGGAGGACCTTCGCCGGCGCGCCATGTGCGGTGAGCGGAGGAGGCGCCGCGCGCGCCGGCATATCACGGCGCTGGGGGACCGCGGGAGACAACGTTCGCGCCGTGGGGCGGGCGCATGGGGCCGGCGAGTGATTCGGTGCTGGGGGGATAGAGTTTGTCCCCATCCCCAGCCTGGAGCCGCAGCCCCACTGCCCGTGGACCCGTTCGCCCACCGCCCTGACCCACCCGTCCCCTACTTCTCCCCAATCCCCACAGGCTGCTGAAGGTGGAGCACGTCGAGGAGGATGGCAAGGCCATGTTGTACCTGGTGCGCCTCCGCCCCCCACTCTCTCCTACACTCTCCTGCCCTTTCCTCCTGCCCCTGCCCTCTCTCCTACACGCTCTCCTACCCACTCTCCAACAGCTCTCTCCTACCCATTCTCCCTACCCTCTCTCGCCGCCTCCTCTGGCACCCGCCCCTCCCCGCCCCTCTCCCTACCCTGTATGTACCCCTGCACCCTGCCCCTCCCTCCTACCCGCCTTCGCCCCCTTCTCTCCCACCCTCTCTCCGCACCCCAACCTCTCCTAACTCTCTTAGCCTCTCCTAACCTCTCTCGCCTCCCTCCCCGCTCTGTAAACCCTCTCGCCTAACATCCCTCGCCCCTGTCACGCCACGTCACGCCACGCCGCGCCACGCCGCGCCACGCCACTGACACACCTCGCCCCAACCCCGCGTCGCGCCGCCCCGGTGCAGGTGTTCGAGTACCTGGACCAGGACCTGAAGCAGTACATGGATCTGACGGGGCGCGGGCCGGCCAACCCACTGGCCAAGAGCATCGTGCAGAACTTCATGTACCAGCTGTGCCTGGGCTGCGCGCACCTGCACCGCCACGGCGTCATGCACCGCGACCTCAAGCCGCAGAACCTGGTGCGTGTCACCACTCGACATCTTTGTGTAGCAATATTGTCGTTTTTGTACTTTGACTGTGGCATCCAAAATGTACCCCCTACCGCTCACCAACTCCCCAAAGCATACCCCCGTCGGCACTGACACGAATACAACTCGCGCCTAAGCTCACGCCCCGGCGCACACACACACTCCCACTGAAGCAACCCTCCGCCACTTCCCTTCTCCCCACCCCGGCCCTGGCGAACCGCAGCTGGTGGACAAGGCGGCGAACGTGATCAAGGTGGCGGACCTGGGGCTGGGCCGCGCCTTCAGCGTCCCCGTCAAGTCCTACACGCACGAGATCGTCACGCTGTGGTACCGCGCGCCCGAGGTGCTGCTCGGCAGGGCGCCCTCGCGTCCGTCTCCTGTGCCCACGCTTCAATAGGCCGTTTCGGTATATCGCTTACCGTGCCGAGCGCTGACGCTTTGCCCGCAACTCTGTATGGGCATTTCACCCAGGCGATATACCGAAATCGGCCTATTTGTCTGTTGAGTAGCTGGTTCGTAGTCTGCAGACTTGTTGCAAGGCTAGCTAGCGCTGTGGGGAAGAGAACCACTCACTCAAAGGTGCTGGCAGTTGAGCTGGAACGGGTTGTGATTGCACGGTGCCCTGGCTTCCGGCGGGAGCCACTACAGCACGCCCGTGGACATCTGGTCGTGCGGGTGCATCTTCGCGGAGCTGGCGCGTAAGCAGCCGCTGTTCCCGGGCGACTCGGAGCTGCAGCAGCTGCTGCACATTTTCAAGCTGCTCGGCACGCCCAGCGAGGCCGTGTGGCAGGGGCTTACAATCGTCCACTTTTCAGCTCAACCTGAGCCGTTTCTGACACAAAATGTACCCCAATTACCCCCTAGTATCCCTAGCATCTCCTTGAACCCCCTGAATGAACACTCAATGCATCCCCTATCCCACAGAAAGCGCTTACGTTGAGCCGAAAAGTGGACGAGTGTAAGCCCCTGCCGTGTGGCCGGGCGTGACGCGCCTGCGCGACTGGCACGAGTTCCCGCAGTGGAAGGCGCAGGACCTCAACAAGGTGATCCCGCAGCTGGACCCGCACGGCATCGACCTGCTGCAAAAGATGCTGGTGCGGCCTCACAACACGTCCCGCACTGTTTTGCTCGTAGTGCGCCTGTGCACACTCGCCGCATCCTCCGCCCTGCCGCGCATCCTGTTCCCTCGCCTGGCCACTTGTTCCCTTTACAGCTAAGAAAACAGCCGTATCGTCCTTGCACCACTGAGTCATACCACGCAACTCCTGGAAGGCGCTCCTTGTTGAGGTGGGTCAACAAATGATGTTGCGGCCCTGCCTGGCGGTGTACGACCCGGCGAAGCGCATCCACGCAACCGAGGCAGGGCCGCGCGCCGTGCGCCTCCGCCACCCCGCCCCGCACTGCCTGCTTGCGCTGCACCTGTACACACTCGCGGCATCCTCCTCCCTGGCCTGAACACTCGTTCCCGAACTCACACCGGCTGTCATTCCTTTGGATGCCTGGAACATGCTCAAGTTGAGCTAAAAGGGGACTGGTGTGGGGCCCTGCGCTGTGGCGCTGGAGCACCCGTACTTCGACTCCCTGGACAAGAGCCAGTTCGCCAAGATCGAGGCGCAGTTCGAGAAGGAGAACCGCAAGAACCCCAACATGGCGTAAGCGGCGGCGCGCGGCAGCGATGCGTTGAGCGGAACGTGCGCTGAATGCGTGTGTTGCCGCCGTTTGTCAGTGGTGTCGGGGGGAATCAGCCTCTCGAATTGCGGGTGTCGCGCCGCGTCTTGGCGGCGGCGAGGTTGCGTTCGATCGAGGATGTCTGGGAGTGTACTGGAGGGGAACAGGGCGGGGAGGGGAATATTTTGTAGTGGGAGGTGTGCGGAATTCAGTTAACGCTACTCCCGGGCAAAGGCGGGCAGGCGCGCGTTATAGCGGGGGGGTGCGTGCTGTCACTGTGTGTACAAGGGTCGTTTTATAATAGGAAATCCTGAAGCTAAAACGACTTTAATCCACACGGATGTGCTGTGCGTGCGAGCATGTCTCGACATTTCTTCTACGTTTCGTGTGACGACGCAGCGCGCCATTCGAAGGCTCCAAACTACATGGGTTCTATTCGTGCTACTACCGTGCGAGTGTGTCTCAACGCTTTGACTTGTACGTTCGACTCGGCGGGTTTATTCTACTTGACGACGCGACGTCGTTGGCTGAGAGCTGGACCTGCGCCTTCCTCCGGCGGCAGCGGCGGCTCACAGGCGCACCTGGCTCTTCATCTCCTCCATGGTGGGCGCGGCCAGCAGGTCTCTCACCTCCCACTCCGTGAAGCACGCCGCGTCGCCCGTCTCGTTCGCCGCCTGCGTTGCGTTGTGCATTTGAACAGCAGTCAGAAATGCACTCAAGGCCCAAACTCCCTTGGCAGCCTTTGAGCCTTGAGATGATGCTCGATGCGGCGGCGGACGTCAACACTCGCACAGACCTTGGCGGCACGCCGTTGCTCGCCGCATCCCTAAATGGTCACCTGGATGTGGGGGAGAACACGTGCATGTTATGTGTTCCACTAGACGGGGCGGCGGCAGCGGCGGCGCGCGCACCTGCTGCAGCGCGCAGGGCCCGCAGAAGAGCGCGAAGATGCAGTCCTCGACGTACGCCAGCTTGCCGCGCAGGCAGAGGCCGTCCAGGCCGCTCAGGTTGCGCACCTTGGACCGCTGTGTAGTAGTGCAAGTTGAAATTGAATGCGACGTTTGAAAGCGGTTCATCACATTTTACTTTCGAGCGCTGAAACTAGGCGCGCTTTCAACACGGGTTTTGATACTGTCAACCTGCACCGCCCTGCCGCTGCAGGCACGCCATGCCGTAGCGGCGCAAGTTCAAATTGACAGCAGATTATTATCGTATTTCAGCGCTGTAGTTCCATCAGTAAAGTAGGCAGTGAGCGCTTTCGACTTGGACTTCATCGGTTCAACCTGCACCGCCTCACCATGAGCG
>Ga0307489_10001962_pt1 | contig 13708 bp, 24 predicted proteins | sample SB12metaG_FD_202247 | JGI IMG/M metagenome (GOLD analysis project Ga0307489, IMG submission 202247) | Sea-ice brine microbial communities from Beaufort Sea near Barrow, Alaska, United States - SB 1.2 | ecosystem: Environmental > Aquatic > Marine > Coastal | place: USA: Alaska | collected... | reverse complement strand
GGGAAGCGATATACCGAAATCGGCCTATTACGCCCGTCACTTCATCGTCATTCGCCGCATTGTATACTCGTCAAACCTCGTGTATCGAGTTACATGACATCCTATGACGCGGCGAGCGTTATATGCTTGGTCACGCCATACATCGCATTGACAACGCATTGTATAAACTCCTCGTTCAATGAATGTAATGGCGTCCTGTATAAACGCGGTGACATCCTGTGACGTGGCGATGAAATGACATCCTGTGATGTGGCTACATCCTATGACGTGGCGAGAGTGTCATTCACCCGGCCGTGGTCTTCGGCGCGTTCAAGACGGACGCGGGTCTGTGCCGCGAGTGCTTCTTCTCCGCGGACCTGCCGGATGAGGCACTACAGCGCCATATGGGCCAGATCGCCACCTCCTGTGCGCTGCGCCTGCTGGACCTCAAAGCGCTCAACGGTGAGGTCTGATAGGTCCGAGCAAGGGCCGGTAAAGTGACCCCACAATTTACCAGCTAACAGGGGTATATTTTGATTTTAGGGGGGTTTCAGTGGGGTCGTTTCGCGATAAAATCCTAAGACCCAAACCCTAAACCCTAAAGCACTTTTACAGTCTGTTAACTTGTAAATTCTTGGGTCGCTTTACCTGCCCTTGCTCGGACCTACCTGAGGCTGAGAGGCAGCCGCTCGCAGCTTGTTGCTATCGAGCAGAGTTTGATTTGGCTTCACTGACGATGACCGAGCATTAAGCCAACCTTAGTTAACAAAAGTGATCGGTTTATCTTTATACCAGGTGTTTGGTTCATCTGACCAGGTGTCACTCACCGGGTGACAGTCACTGCACAGCTGTATGATGCAATAATGTTCGACGCGCATGTGTCGTGACCCTGCTCGGCGGCTCACTGCCCATCCCCCGGCCGCCGCCCGGGAGCCCGCCGGTGTGCGTCATGGGCAGGGGATTACACTCGTCCACTTTCCGGCTCAACGTAAGCGCTTTCTGTGGGATAGAGGGTGCATTTGGGGGAGAATTAGGGGGTGTTAAAGAGGTGTCAGGGGGTATTAGGAGGCGATCATGGGGTATTTTTTGTCAGAAACGGCTCAGGTTCAGCTGAAAAGTGGAGGAGTGTAAACCCCTGGTCATGGGCGGCGCGGACGACTTCGTGGTGGACCAAGAGGGGCTCCATGAAACCGTGGCGGGGCCGGGGCTAGCTTTAGGGTTCAGGGTTTAGGGTTCAGGGTCGGGGCCACGCCCGGACACGCCGTTCGCTCTTCGGTGTAATGAGTGACTGCCCTGCTGTTGGACCCGGTACCCTGTGGTTTGATGGAGTAATCAGTACAATATGTCACCAGTATGACCGAGGCCATATAGTGATAGACCCTGGAAGGCGGCATGGGCGGCAACGGGGGCGGGGGCGGGGGTAGAAGCTGGCGGAGTCATTGTAGGAGCTCGAGGCTGGACAAACATACCTCGTTCGAGCACAAACACCTCAGGGGCGGAGGCAGGGGCAGGGGCGGGGGCGCTGGTGCTGGTGGGGACGGCGCACGACCTGATGCTCGACACGCGGTGGGAGGCGGCGGCGGCGGCACTGGCGGGGTGGATGGCGAACAACGGAGTAGCCACGGAGAATGGAGTAGCCACTTAATGATGATAGCGCTGATACGGCAGATGTTTGACGCGTGTGACATCCGTTCAGTGCAAAATGTGTCTAAACGCGTGCGGGTTTCACCTGTAAGAGTCTGGGATTCGATCTGGGTACAGCTAAACATCGATACATGTAGTTGTCCGTCTTACATCTCAAGTCTTCTCAAGTCTACCGATCGAAACCCTAAAGTAAACCCCCCGTCTAGACCCCCATACATTGTGCGCCGCCGCTCTCGCTGTCAAGATACTCTACATTCTCACATCGTGCACCGCCGCTGTCGCAGCCAAGATGCTCTACACTGATACATCGTGTGCTGCCGTCTTCGCAGTCATGCGCATGCTTAGTGTCAGGAATTAAACGCCCACTCTAACCACTAAACCCTCAACCCTAAACCCGCCCGGGCGGTCGTGCAGCCACCCGCCCGGCGGTCGACCGGTCGTGCTACCGCGCCCAGCCACCGGCTCCGGGTCTCTATCCTCCTACCATTCTTCCTCCATGTGTCCTCAACATGTATCTTCTTGGCACTTCGCAATCCTCCCAGCTCCCACCCACCCGGTCACTTGTGCTCACGCGGAGAGCACCGCAATACCTCCCGGGTTATTCCAGTGGTAGTGGTGCTAAATCTATTGCGTTGCGGCAGATGCCTGACTTATTTTTTGCTCTATCGAATGCAGACTTTGAAGGTGGGCTTTCAAGGTCTCGTTGGGGAGTGAATGCGCTGCCTGTTCTGCGATGGGATACTCCTCCACTTTGCTCGTCGCAGATGGCAAGACTCCTTGTAGCATGTCACCCGGGTTCAGGGGCTTACACTCGTTCACTTTTCAGCTCAACTTGAGCCGTGTCTGACACCCGAAAACACCCTTCACACCCCCTAACACCCCCTTAACATGGGCTACACAACCCCTACGCGCAGCCCCCATCCCATAGAAAGCGCTCAAGTTGAGCTGAGAAGTGAGCGAGTGTAAGCCCCTGCCCAGGTTGCTGAGATGAGCACTGATGGTCTCTGCCCGGGAGTACAACGTCTCTTGACTCACAGGACGCCGGTTATCATGCGCTCCTCTCACTAAGTGCTCTGCTTCGGATTCCATAACTTGGAGAGCATCACATATCTCCTTCTGGTGAACCTGGAGTATATCAAGCTGACGCTCCAGTCTGTCTTGCGAAGAAGACGCTTTTCCTAGGTCAACCTGTAGGCAGGGGCTTACACTCGTCCGCTTTTCAACTCAACGTAGTCGCTTTCTGTGAGATAGGGGGTGTGTGTAGGGGTTGTTTGGGGGATGTGTAGGGGGTGTCAGGGAGTGTCAGGGTGTGTCGGGGGGTGCTTAGGGTGTGTTCTTGTCTTAGAACCGGCTCAGGTCGAGCTGAGAAGTGGATGAGTGTAAGCCCCCGCCTGTAGGGCCATCAGCTGGTGTCTGTTTGTCAAGATGTGCCGATCCCATTCCGCCAAACCCTTTGCTTTCGACACGAAGAAGCTCGTGCGGTTCTCTAGCTCCGTGTTCCAAGAGAGGACGACTTCCCCAACACTCTTCGCCTGAACCTCTGACGGAACCTTCATAGACACGCCCGCAGTGCCTGTCGTCGCTACATTTTCCCCCATCGCGAATGGCTTTTGGCTCGTCCAACGAAGTGAGTGGAAGGCGGCAGTTCGACAAGGACCCACTGCTCTTACGCGACTCAGGCCCTGTGTTCGTGAATAGATACCAAACGATCTCACTGCTTAAACTGCAGGCGCACGTCGCGCCTCTTATTAGTCATTGCGCCGTTGGACGCCAGGGCCCAGACGGGCGCCGGTGCGAAGGGCGCGGGCGGTATTTTAGGGTTTTCTTATTTTAGGTTCACCAGTTTAGGGTAAAGAATCGGTTGTTGATTCTCCGAGCTCCACGTTTCCACTGTCTCATCTCCACTCCACCGCCCCCGACACGCACCCCCTCGATACCCGGTAACGCAACGGCGCGATGCCCGAGCTCCCCGAGGTGGAGTCCGCGCGGTCGCTCGTGGAGGAGCACTGCCTGGGCGCCACGGTCACCGAAGTGGCGTTCGGCTGCACAGAGGCAGGGGCTTACACTCGCTCACTTCAGAGCTCAACTTGAGGACCTTCGGGACACATCGCTCACCTTAGAGCTCAACTTGAGCACCCTCGGGACACATTCACGGGTAAAGTTGGGACAATGACAGCCTAAGTTGAGCGGACATGGACAAAGTAGGCTCAAGTTGAGCGGAAATGGGAACGATTGTAAGCCCCTGCACAGAGGGCGCCGTGAATACCGTCGGTGACTTCGATGCCAAGATCTTCGCGCCTCTGGAAGCTGGCGACGAGTTTCAGGATGCGCTGGTCGGGAAGAGACTAAAAGCCGTCAAACGCAAAGGGAAGCACATGTGGTAGGGTGGTGTGCCTCTACTCCACGTTGAGGCAACTTTCCGCGCCGCGCGGTTAGACGTACACAAATGCGTGAGCGTGCGATTACGCAAGCATTTGTTTTCGAAGAGAAATACGCTTTTGCATGGCTACGTAAGTTGAGAAGCCTGTTGATTAACTTGCTGACCCGTGCGAAAGGTGGGAGCTATCGGGCGCGGGCAAGGGCTTATACTCGTCCACTTTTCAGCTCAACCTGAGTTGTTTCTGACGCAAAATACACCCTATACACGCCTCGTAGCTCCTAAACACTCCCTGAACGGCGCCTAACTGCACCCCCAATCCCACAGAAAGCGCCTACGTTGAGCCGAAAAGTGGACGAGTGTAAGCCCCTGGGCGCGGGCACATCACCGCTGTTCCACTTCGGCATGACGGGCGCCATGAGCGTCAGAGGTGTCCAGGGCGTGACATACAAGGAATTCTCCGTCGACACCAGCGAATGGCCGCCCAAATTCCACAAGCTCGTCATCACCTTTGACAACGGCGTGGTAAGGCCTGGCAGCTCGCCACCACAGGAAGCCACGAGACTTTCAACAAAAGAAACGAAGGTTCAAACGACGTTTCGATGGCGCGGCGGGCAACGACGCTTGTTGGAAAGGGGCGGGCAATGAGCCTGGTTGGAAAGGGGCGGGCAATGAGCCTTGTTGAACAGGCTCGCCACATCATAGGCTGCCAATTGACGAAGGGAACTAGGGTCCGAAATGCTTGTCGATGATGCAGCAAGCACCGTCTGCCAGGCCCTACATTGCGGCGCTGGCATACACGGACCCGCGGCGGTTCGGGCGCATCCGCCTGGTGGCCGGGGACGTGACGCTGTCGCCGCCCATCTCCGACCTCGGCTTCGACCCCCTGCTGGCCATGCCCGACGACGCCACCTTCGCGGCGGCCTTTTCCAAGCGCGCTGCGGCCATCAAGGTAGGGCAGTGCATGTTGACCCAATGAAAACCATGTTGAAAGCTCTGGAACTCAGCGCTTGAAACTTTAACATGATCAGCCGCCTTCAAACAATGCTTTCAAATTCCACTTGCGCCGCTACATCAAGGAAGGGCTCGGTCGACATTGCCAGCCTCATCTTCAACACGCGTTTTGCACTGAGCCCTTGTTTCTTGAGTCAAATGACGTACTATGACGTGGCGAGCAATATCTGCCAGGTCCTACGTGAAGTCGGTGTTGCTGGACCAAAAGGTGGCCGCCGGGGTGGGCAACTGGATCGCGGATGAGGTGCTGTACCACTCGGTAGGGCGGTGCAAGTTTTGAAACCAGCTGAAACCCGAGTTGAAAGCGAGTTGGTTTCGTAATTGGGGGAGCCCCCCTATGCACCATTATTTCCTCACTCTGATAATTGCGGGAGCCCCCATGTGTGCCATTTAGCGCTTGAAACCATATGCGATGAACTGTTTTCAAGTTTTGTTTTCAACTGCATCTTGCGCCGCTACAACTGGGAGCTGCACCCGGAGCAGCCGGCGCGGTCGCTGACGCCCGACCAGCTGGGGCGACTGCGCCGCAGCATGTACATGGTGGTCAAAACGGCGTGCGCCGCGCGTGCTGACTCTGAGCGGTTTCCGACGGTAGGCACAAGCAAACATTGCCCGCCACGTTTAGGTCCGAGCAAGGGCCGGTAAAGTGACCCCAGAATTTACTAGTTAACAGACGATAGAAATACTTGAGGGTTTAGGGTTTAGGTCTGATGGTTTCATTTTCCCGAGACGACCCACCTAATACCCCGCTAATATTCCCCTAAATTCGAAATGTACCCCTCTAACTGGTCAATTCTGGGGGCCCTTTACCGGCCCTTGCTGGGACCTATATGACAGTCGAGCAATATCTGGCAGGCCCTGCCCCGTGGACTGGCTGTTCCACCACCGGTGGGGCAAGGTGCCTGGGAAGGTGGGCGGCCGCCCTATCACCTTCATCACAGTTGGGGGGCGTACCACAGCATTCGTGTCTGCGTTGCAACAGATGACTGACCCGGAGCCGTCGGTGGTGACCGGGGCCGGAGCCGGGGCCGGAGCCGGGCCCAAGGTAAGGCGGTGCAGATTGACACGATGAAACCATGTTGAATCCGCCTGGAACCAAGCGATTGAAATTAGAATATGATGAACTGCTTTCATTTGGGCTTCAATTTTGCTTTCAATTTCAAGTTGCGCCGCTACACTAAGGGAGGGACCAAGCGAGGGGCCAAGGGAGGGACCAAGGGAGGGGCTAAGGGAGGGACGAAAGCCGAGCTGGAGGCGGCGGCGACAGCTGCGGCGGTGCCGCCGGCGAAGCGCTCGAGGGCGGCGCCGACGCCGAAAGCTGAGCCGGAGGCGGCGGTGGCGGTGGTGCCGCCGGCGAAGCGCTCACGGACGCCGAAGGCACCGAAGTCCGAGGCGGCGGTGGCGGAGGCGGTAGTGATGCCGCCTGCGAAGCGCTCGCGGGAGCCGAAGGCCGAGCCGCCGGCGGCTGCGGTGGCGGTGGTGATGCCGCCGGCGAAGCGCTCGCGAGCGAGGGCACCGCCGCCGCCGCCGCCACCGACCAAGGCGGCTCAGAAGGCGCCACCCGCCAAGGCACCGCCCGCCAAGCCCAAGGCGGCACCGCTCGCCACGCTCAAGGCGCTGCCGAGGGCGCCGCCTCGGGTGCGGGGCGCAGCCACCGGCGCTCTCGCCATAGTTTCCATGCTATCGGCCCTCATCAGATAAACGATCAGGCAGATTGACTATGACGCCCGCGAGCGCATGAGAGCCCAATTCATTTCCCCTCCCCCAAACGGCATTAGGTCACGTTGAACACGCGATGGGGTTGCTTAATATCACCGTGTGAGCGCCTTGCGGCGCGATGAGCGCTCGTAAATGAAATTGTACACAACGGTCCGGAGCTACCGCAGAATATTGTTGCATTCAATCTGTTGTTGCATTTCGCTGTGTACGCTTTTAATAACAACCTTTTAGGAGATGGTAGGCTCTAGCTACATGAAAATACCTTTAAAATGTGGCTGATTCCACACATGCTACAATTTCTGATCTATACAGTACGCTTTCGCTTTAATCATTGCTATCATGCGTCACGCAACATCCAACTATTTCGCGTCGTCATCCAGCCTGGGCTGTGTGGTTACAGTGCGCTCCAGAGACGTTGCCTTCGGAGGCTTGGACGTCAGGCCGAACCACTGCTTAGCGATGTACGACATGCTCTTTGACTTTCGCCGCAACTTCTCCAGCTCCACCCCCTTCATGATCCCGCGCTCCATGCCATCCCGCAGGCAGGGGCTTACACTCGTCCACGGCAGAGCTCAACTTGAGCACATTCGGGACACATTCATGGGTCAAGTTGGGTTGCGCGGGGCACAAAGACAGCTCAAGTTGAGCTGAAATTGAACGAGTGTAAGCCCCTGCCCGCAGGCCGCGCTCGATGGCCGCCTCCTGCTCGGCGTCCTGCTCCGGGGTGTAGCGGCGCAAGTTGAAATTGAAAGCAAGGTTTCAAAGCAGTTTATCATATTTCAGTGTCAAGAGATTAGCTCCAGGCACTTTCAACGTGGATGTCAAGCTGCACCGCCCCACCGGGGTGGTGGGGGGCAGCACGACCTCCTCCTGCTCGTCCGGCCGCCGCATCCAGTCCATGGCACCCTCGCGCCCTGTGCGCCAGGTTCAGTTTGATCGGATGTTAGTCTCAAGTTGACGGAGCGGGTTGGTTAAGCTCACCATGTGAAGCGCCTCAGGGCTCGATGAACGTTAAAATAAAATAAACATGGCAGCGAGTGGATAGAGGTCAGACAAAAGTCAGACTGCGCTGGAAGGCGCAGGCAAAGGGTGTGGATACTCAGGCACTGTGCATTTCGGCAGCGTTCTGGGCCTTCTAAAATGCAGATACATTCACCTGCATCTAATCTGGATGGGAGAAGAACTGAATGGTGGGTGAAGTGGAGGGGTTGCTTACGCCCGGCGTTGACTCCCTCCGCGCGCCCCTCTTCGCGCATCTCCCGCAGCATCGTCTCCATGTCCTCGAACCGCTTGTCGATGCGCTCGTCCACAATCGCCGTGGTGTAGCGGCTCAAGTTGAATTTGAAAGCAAAAATTGAAAGCACTTTATCACATTTCTCTTTCAAGGGCTTACTTCCAGGCGCTTTTAACGTGGGTTTGATGGGGTCAACCTGCACCACCCTACCGTGTTGACGGTCATGGCGGCGGCCGCGGCGGCGGCGGTGGCGGCGGCGGTGCTCGTGTCGGTGCCGGTGCTGCTGCGCTGCTCGGACGCCTCCCGCTCCGAAACGCCGCGCGCTACCTCCGCCGCCGCCGCCGCCGTCGCCGCCTCCTCCGACAGTTGTTGGAATGTGGCCATGCGCAGCTCCACCTCCGAGAGCTTCTCCTCTAGGAGCTCCGCGTGTGCCTTTGATTAGTGCCTAGTCTGTGGGCTAGTAACTTCTAGTAAGCCAGAGTTTGGTGATTTGGCCAAAGGTCACTTGACTTTTGGTCAATATCACCAAACGCCTACTTACCACGGGTAGTACGAGATACTACAGGTAGTACGCTTTACAGACTAGGGACTAGGGCCGCGCACTCGTGTTCCTTTCATGGCTCAGCGCCTTGGAGGTATCAACTTGGGATAACTGCCAACGGTCTCAGTCACTCAGCGAATAATCGGCGGGAATATATGTCAGTGGTTTCAGGGACGAACCACAGCTGGCACAGCGGTGACAGCTGGTAGGTCCGACCAAAGGCCGGTAAAGTAACCCGAAAATTCACCAGTTAAGAGGGGTACAATTTGATTTGGGGTCGTATTAGGGGGGTATCAGGGGAGTCGTATCGTGAAAATAAACCCTGAGACCTAAACCCTAAACTCTAAAGTACTTTTACAGTCTGTTAACTGGTAAATTCTGGGGTCACTTCACCGGCCCTTGCTCGGACGTAGCTGGCGATGTCCGTTGAGCTGGAACGGGGATTGGGGAGCAGTGCTAGTGTGAGGCCGTGCCCTGGACTCTCGCGCGAAATGATCAGCCATGCGCACGGCGTCGAGTAGCTCCGGGTCCTCCGCGCGCGGCGCCGGCGGCGGCGCCGCGATTGCGATGGGCGCTGTCAGCGGCGGCGGCGGCACGGCGGGCAACACGGCGAGCTTCTGCGGCACCTTGCTGTAGCGGCGCAAGCTGAATTCGAAAGCAAACTTGAAGCGGAATTGAAATTAATCTGTCATAGTTTACTTTCAAGCGCTTAGCTCAAGGCGCTTTCAAAGTGGGTTTGATAGGGTCAACCTGCACCGCCCTACCTTGTCGATGAGAGCAAGCAGCATCGCGAGGCGGTGAATGGCCTCCTTGGCAGCTGCCGTGGGTGCCAATCCGGCGGCGACCATCAACTAGGGCCAGGCAGATATTGCTCCCCACGTCATAAGATGCCATTCAACTCAAGTAACGAGTATTCAAAATACGTTGGATGACGTGGCGGGTAATATTTTCCAGGAACTACCATGAGCGTCATCCTGAGCGCCGCGCGAAACAAGTTGCGGACGAAAGTGCCCAGCGCCAGGGGCTTACACTCGTCCACTCTATGGCTCAACTTAGGCACATTTTGTGGGATACGTTGGGTGCATCACTTTCCCCCAGTCTAGTATACAGGGGGACACGGGGATGCGTGACCAAAATGGCTTAGGTTGAGCTGAAAAGTGGACGAGGGTAAGCCCCTGCCCAGCGCCACGATGCGCACCACCACGATCCAGGGGCTTACACTCGTCCACTTTTCGGCTCAATGTAAGCGCTTTCTGTGGGATAGGGGATGTATTGAGTGGATGTTTAGGAGGTGTTTAGGGGGTGTCAGGGGGTATCAGGGGTTGTGTAGGGTGTATTTTGTGTTAGAAACGGCTCAGGTTGCGCTGAAAACTGGACGAGTGTAAGCCCCTGCCACGGTCCTGCGCGCGAAGATGTCCAGGAATACGAACGCGCAGATATAGATGACGAAGTAGTGCTCGAAGCGGAGCGCGGCGAGGTCGCGAGTCGCCACCTCGCCGAGAGCAGTGTATGCGGCGAGGTCGCGTCTCGCCAGAGCAGCAGATGCCGCGGCTGCTACCATGGCTTAGGGCCTGGCAAAGTATTGCTCGCCACATCATAGGATGCGAACCTGGCATGTAGTGCTCGCTACGTCATAGGATGCCATTTCACGTCATAGGATGCCATTTCACTCAAGAAGCCTGGCAGATACTACTCGCCACTTCATCGATTCGAATGTTGAACCCTCGTCTCTTGAGTTAGATTGCATCCTGAGACTGGCGAGAAATGTCTGCCAGGCCCATTGCCCGCCACATCATCGACACGCATTTTTTTCCTTGTTTCTTGACTACTTGTATAACGGCAACCTATGACGTCGCGAGCAATATCTAGCAGGCCCCACCACAGCCTCCCAGCTGTATAGAGCGTGGTACAGCGCCCGCGGTGTAGAGGCGCAAGTTGATTTTGGAAGCAAAGTTTGAAAGCGTTTCATCATATTGTAGCTTCAAGAACTGAAACGATCGGCGCTTTCAACACGGGTTTTGATACTGGCAACCTGCACCGCCCTACCGCGGGATGGAGGTGAGAAACCACACGGTAGGGCCTGGCAGATATTGCTCGCGACGTCATAGGATGCCATTTAAATCCAGAAATGAGGGATGAACTTGCGTCGGATGACGTGGCGAGCAATATCTGCCGGGTCCTACCACGCCAAGTAGCGCACGATGGTGAAGGTGAGGAGGCAGGAATATATGTATGCGCTGACGATGCGCGCGGCGCCGCGCAGGATGCTGAAGGGCGCGCCGAGGATAGCGCGCACGCCGGCCCTGCCCCACCGCCTCCGGCGCGCCCCCCACCGCAGCTTCCGCAGCGTGCGCGACGCCGCGTAACTCCTCCATTTATGGCCTAGCAGATGTTGCTCGCCACGTCACGTTAGGCAACGCATTTTAAACCCTGGCCTCCTGAGTTAGATGGCATCCTATGACGTGGCGAGCCATATCAATATCCGCCTGGCCATACCTCCAGTATTTCTGAAGCACGATGGCCGCGCGCTCCTCCGCCTGGACCTGAACGCACCGCAGCGCGTGCCTCACCGCCGTCGTCACCAGCGCCTGACGCATCTTAACCTCCACCGGGCTCTCCTCGGCGCTCCATGTTTTCTCCACCACCGTCATACAGCAGGGTCGTTGAGAATCAGCACTCGAACCGATATCGCACGTGCCCGCAAGACTTTTATACCGTCAGGGTAAACGCTCACACAGATGAGGTTTGAAGGGACGGGGCGGGGGCGGGCTGGCGGGGGGAGCGACCTTCAGAGCGTGGGGGAAAGTATCAGCCAACATTTGGTAAAACCCGCCGGGAGAGAGGCGAGAGGTGAGGGCGAACCTTGGTGACGCTCGAGGAGAATTTGAGCTGCTGCTCCACGCCCCGCACCTCCGCTCCCCCGCTCCCCGTCTCCAAGACCATGCCTTCGTCTACAGAAGAGGACGCCGCCCCCATTCCGGTTGTGGTTTGGGCGGAACTGCCTCGGGAACTATGATACACTCAATGAAAGAAGCGGGGTTCTCAAAGGAAGCTATCCCCGAGACGCTGCCGTCTTCCCGCGCGACCCGGACGGCGCCGCAACGCTGACCGATACAGTACAGGAGACGTGTTATGCGAAATGACGGTGCCCAGCCGTGCGCAGAGCTATGAAGGTGACCTGCGCTCTAGCGCTGTCTGGCTGGCGCCAAGCAATGTAAAAGTGCGTGACAGAAATCAACGAAAGAAACTGATTTTCAGATCTCGGTAACACCCCGCGTTGCCTCTCATTCTTCCTGTCCTCGGGGGGAGAGGAGAACAGAAGGACGATTTGGCCCGGTCTCCGCGCGCTTGCGCACGAGTCACACCACGGCGCACGGGGGACAGGATGAATGCGCTGTGTTGCCTCCTTGTGCACGCGAAAGCATCTCTCTTCCTCTCTTCCATTGTTCTAATATCGAAATATGTTTGATATGACGTTCTAATTTGTCATATGACAGTCTACATTGTGGGCGCAGGCGCAAGTGAGTGGTGCAGCGCCGAGAGCCTCCAGAGCCCGGGTTGCGACAGCGCGGCACGCTTCGCCGCGGCGTACCCGCTCGCCTCGCCCGCGCGCCGCTTCCACGCGCCGTAGCGCCGGTTGAACCCACCCGCCTCCGCCTCCACCACCTCCGCCTCCACCTCCACCGCCACCGCCTCCGCTACCGCCTCCGCCGCTGCTACCTCTCCCGGGACCGCGGTGTGGTCCTCACCACCGGCGGCGGCGGCGGCGGCGGAGCAGGAGGCCACCTCCGCCAGTACGACGCGATGCAGCGCCAGCAGCGCCGCGCGGGACACCCCCGGGGCGGCGCCGGGGCGCGACATGCTCTCGCCTGTCCGACCGTTGAGGACCTCGCAGCGCCCGGGCCCCAACACACCGCCCCGTCCCCCGCCCCGGCCGCCGCCGCCGCCGCCGCTGCTCACAACACGCTCCCCCGTGCCCGCCCCCGCCCCCGCCCCCGTTCCCGCCCCCTTCCCCTCCGCCTCCCCCTCGCCCTCCTCCGCCGCCCACACGAGCGCCTGAGGGCTGTCGAAGCACGCCCCCGCGCCGTCCGCGTATGTCCCCAAGTCGAAGGGAGTCGCAGTGCACATCACCGCCGGGTGCCGCAGCGCAAACGACAAAGAACCCACAGATGAAGCCGCAGCACCCACCGCCGCAGCAGCACACCCCGCCCGCCCCGCCGCCCCTGCCCCCGCCCCCGCCGTAGTCTCCGTCGCCGCCGACGCAGCCCCCTCCTCTCCCGTCCCTGACATCGTCGTTGCTGCCGCCGCCGTCGCAGCGGCCCCCTCCCCCGTCCCTGCCGTCGTCGTTGCTGCCGCCGACGCTGCGAAGCCCGTGAAGCGGTGCATGCGGCAGCATAGCGCGCGGCGCAGGATGGCCTGGTTGAACTTGCGCCCCACGGTGACGGAGCTCACGTGCACGGGGGCGCCCAGGAGCCCTAGCCCGAGCCCCGCGCCGATACCATCAAGACCACCAAACCCGTTGGCGTCGTTGGCGGTGGAGCAGGGGCCGGGGCGGGAGATGCCAGACTGTTTGTCCTTAGAGGAGTCCGAGCCTGAGGCGCCGCCTTGGCCCAGCAGCAGCGCCCCCTGCGGCCAGGGGCTTACACTCGCTCTCGTTACACTCGCTGAACATGAGGACTTCGGGCCACATCCACGGATTCATTTGGGTTGTACGGGGGACAAGGTGAGCTGGAGTTGAGCGGACAGGGGTAACGTAAGCTGAAGTTAAGCGGAAACAGGAACGAGTGTAAGCCCCTACCTGCAGCCCCACGCAGGCCCACACCGCCAGCTTGTCGCTGCACGTAAGCAGCCGCCCGCGCGTGGAGCACCCGGGCGGCACTGCGTCCGACGAGTCAGCCGAAACCGCTGACTGTTTATCCGCAGCGTAGCCCCCGGCAGCGGTATTGCTACTCTCTACCTTCCCCTCCTCCTTTCCCCGCTCCTTGCGATGCTCCCGCTCCTCCCTCCCCTTCTCCACCCCCTCTCCTGCCTCCTCTTCCCGTTTCTTCTGCTCTCCCTTACTAATTCTATTCATACCGTCCGACTCGTTAGTCAACACGCCGCTGCCGCTGCCGCTGCCGCCGCCGCCGCCGCCATCGCTGCCGCCGCCGCCGCCGCCATCGCTGCCGCCGCCGCCGCCGCCATCGCTGCCGCCGCCGCC
>Ga0307489_10001961_pt1 | contig 13711 bp, 8 predicted proteins | sample SB12metaG_FD_202247 | JGI IMG/M metagenome (GOLD analysis project Ga0307489, IMG submission 202247) | Sea-ice brine microbial communities from Beaufort Sea near Barrow, Alaska, United States - SB 1.2 | ecosystem: Environmental > Aquatic > Marine > Coastal | place: USA: Alaska | collected 2017-05-06 | reverse complement strand
CATTCGGCATGTGCATTTTACAGAAGCGGGTTTGATAGCGCAGTAAGTGTAATCGTCGACGGAGCAGGCACATTTATACCATTAAATGTTAACAACGAGCAAGTGATGAGCTGGGAAGTAGAAAGTATTATTGACTGCGATTACCCTGCAGAATTTAATACTAAATTTAAAGTATACGGAACTAGAGAACCGATCCCAGGTGGCTTAACAAAAATGCCGTCTGACATGTTTGGTGAAAACGGTGGAATGCACGATGCAATGGTAAGTGACAGAGCAGGTATTGTTAAAGTATACGAAGCAGTTACACAGTACTGTGGATGGAGTGGAATAGAAGCAGGAAAGACTATGGGATTATTTCCATATGGAAAGCCTAACGATAAGATACCTAAGTTGTTTGACGAAGAATCAATTTACCCACTATCAAACAGAAATGTAATTGTTCCTAATTACCCAAATGGTGCTATTGTAAACAGTGGAATATACGACTTCTTAAATGAAGTTAATCAAATTGAAACTAAAGACGATTTAACGTTGCTAGATAGCAGACGTGATATGGCATATGCGTGTCAAACGCAAACACAAGATCAAGTTGTAACTTTGATTAGAAATGCTGTTGAGCTAACTGGTAAAAAGAAAGTAGTAATAAGCGGCGGCTACGGATTAAACTGTGTTGCTAATTATCATTATTTAGAAGCACTTAAAGACGAAGGTATTGAAGTATATGTTGAACCAGTAAGTAATGATGCAGGAACAGCAATGGGCGCGGCTATGATGTTTTGGTACGGCTTAGAAGAAGATTCAAAAGTTGTACAAACACAATCGTTGTACTTAGGTCCTGACAATAACTATACTGAAAAAGATATTATTGATAAGACTACAGTAGACGGGGTAACTATTACCAACGCAACTAACGAAGACATTGTTGATCTGCTAACTAAGAAAAATATTGTTACATTGTTCCAGGGTAAAAGTGAAAACGGTCCACGTGCATTAGGTAACAGAAGCGTGTTATTTGATCCTACATTTGAAGACGGCAAAGACTATGTTAATGATGTTAAGCACCGAGAATACTTCCGTCCATTTGCAGGCTCTATTCTAGCAGAAGACGTACACGAATGGTTTGATTTGCGTGGCATGGAAGATAGTCCGCATATGATGTATGCTGTTAACTGTCAACCAGGCATTGCAGAAAAGATACCTAGTATTATACATGTTGACGGAACTTGCAGAATACAAACAGTAACTGAAGAACAAAATCCAAACTATTATAGTTTAATTAAGGCGTTTAAAGAAAAGACAGGATGTTCGATAATATTCAACACTAGCTTTAACTTAGGCGGCGAGCCACTTGTTGAAACTTTAGAGGATGCTATTTGGACACTAAAGAGTAGTGATATAGAATACTTATATTTGCCAGAATTTGGTAAACTTGTAACTGTTGCCAATAAGGAATTGCGATAAATACATTGTAGATATTAGGATACTATAATGGATTTAACTAAATTTCTAAAAAAAGGACTTCGGAGCACAATCTTATTGAAGGGTGGAATACACTTTTCATACGAAGGTATGTGGAAAGAAGTCCAAAGCGACCTGGTTATTGATGAATGGCATATGGGAGATTTTTCCTCTGCTGAATACACTATTAACGTTGAAAACGGCAAAGATATTAAAGAAGTAATTAAGGTATTACTAACAGCATCGCCGGATACCGCATCAGTAGTAGTATACGGAAGAGCAAGTACAACACGTGATATAGTTAGCGTTACAACAAGCGTTACAAACTCATATGTTCAACTTATATTAAACCCTAAAACAGCCGCTGACAAGGGTGCAAAGGCATTCTTTTCAGCTACATATTTCCGTAGCCATGCATAACCATAAGTGGATAAATATATTAAATTGGAGACATGTTAAGTGGCTATAGAATACCGTCAATTTGAATCAGAGTTTGGATATAAAAGTCCAGGGTTTACTGTCGACAACGCAGGTAACGTTGTTGTTACTTCGTTGCAATATGTCGGCGGTGGCGCATCTAGTACGTCAGGTGATTACTCAGCTACTGAAGTTTCTGGTAATTTTAGATTAGCTAGTGATGATTTTACAGTAGCGGCAACAGACAATCCTAGTATAGAATTTACAAGAGGAACTTCGTATTCGTTTACGCTGACATTGTCATCTATAACATTTAACTTAATAAACACAGATGGTACAACATTATACAATGTAGGAATAGCACACACTGCAACTGATGATACTATAACAACAGGAGCAACTGCTCAAGGAAAGACAACAGGCAAACTTGTTATCTCAGTTCCAGCAGATGCGCCAGCTACACTATATTACGGTGATGCAGACGGTACACCGAAGGGCACTATTACAGTAGTTGATCCAATAGTAACAGGCACTGGTAGTTTTAGTGACTTAGTTGTAACTGGGTCAACAGCAATACAATCATTAGCAGTAAATGCAACAACTGACTCAACTGGCATTGGTATAGGTAGTTTAGTTGTAGCAGGCGGCGCAAGTGTAGCTAAAGATATGTTTGTTGGCGGCACAATAACAGCAACAGGTATTAACGCAAATGGGCTAGGTGTTGCTGAATTTAAAGCAGGAACAAATATTGTCTTAGACGCAGGCAATAAGATAGAAGTAATTATCGGCAGTACACAAATTGGTATTGTAGGACCGGCTGGATCAACAGTTCCAGTAACAGCAACAACAATCAACGGCACCACAATAGGTGCAACGACTCCGTCAACAGCGGCGTTTACTACAGCTACCGTGACCAGTAGTCCTACAGTCAATAATGACATAAGTAATAAAAAGTATGTAGACTCAACGGCAACATCGCTTGCAATCGCACTAGGAATTTAGAACGTGGCAAAAAAGAGAATAAATAATTACAAATTTAAACCAGGAATGGGATATTCAGATAACCTATTCCCTAACGCATACTCATTGCTTAATGCAAACAAAGCATTTTTGCTTTCGGAGAGTGTTGCATATCTTAACAAAGAAGTTGTTGACTCTGTAAAGTGCCAACGAGATATAGGGTACATGATTGACGGAGTTGCATTTGATGTAGCTTTAGGGACAACCTATAACGCATACTTTTTAGGAATTGCACAAGCTAATAGTTTAGATTTGTCTAATACAGTTTTTAGAACAATTACTAGAGCAAAGTTAGCAGTTGCCGCACTTACAGACGTAGCCGCAGACTCGACAGCAGTAGCAAGATCAAATGCATTCTTTGTTGAAGTAAATGATATTGCACAAAACACTAGATCTGCCGCAGACGCACCCACTTATACTAATCCAACAGATGCTACTGCTTCTGCAATTGCAGCCAAAGATCAAATACTTACAAACTTATCATATATGGCAGCAGAAGTAAATGCATGGGTTGTTGCAAATTATCCGGCAGCTGATCATGATGTCGCTAAATGTACTAGAGATACAAAGTATGCACTAAGAGCCGCAACATATGATGTGTTGTACGGTGGTAATATGGCAAGTTACGACAGTGCTAAGTTCTTTAATTATTATGCGGCAGCAGGAAACACTGGAATTACAGCCGCTCACCAAGCAGTAACAGTAGCGGCGTATGGGCACTTAAAAACAGTTATTGAAAAAGTTGTAAAAGGCGAAACAGTAACATCAAGTGCATCTAATACTGAAACGCAAAATACATCTGGTGCTAATGCAGATTCTGCAACAGCTACATTATGTTCTGGCTTTATTAATATAGTTAAAGATGTCGTTGAAACTGGTACTAGTACCTTAGATGCATTAACTAGAACATTACCTGCCGTAACTTGGGCAAGTGCAACTATACAAGCGGCACATGCGGACATTAACACTAACAAAACAGCAATAGTTGCCGCAGTGTGTTGGGTATCTACATACACATACAATCAAGCAAAGTGCGAAAGAGACTTAGGATATATTTTAACTTCATACTTGTACGATTTACGTTATGGCGGTAACAGTAAGACTATTACATATGCTAGAAAATATTGGGATGGAGAAACAGCACAAGTTGACGGTAACAGAGTTCCAGAAATTGACACACATGCATTTATTGGTGACTTAATTACTGATTATGTTTTACCAGAAATAACTTACGCTAAATTAGGACTTGTTGATCAAGTTACTGATGCTACAAAAGTATATGAAGGCTCAACATCAACCACACGAATTGATGAATTAGTTAGTATTATTGTTAATACAATTACAACAGGATTAACAGCAATACCAACATATGTAGACACCGGTGTTGGGTATGTTAAGTTTATTGGTAACTATGATAGCTCAGACATACTACTAGTTACAAACACTTCGGCTAACGAAGTAATATATACCTTTAACGAAACACTTAAAGGCGGCTTCACAGAAACGTTCCGCGGATATGTTGGCACATCGGGCGAACAGTTTTATGCAGACGAAGACTTTAAAAAATACTTACAAGTAACTGACGCAGTTACTAAGTTACAACTAAACTTTTCTACTGCAACAGCATTATCTACAGACGAGTTACAAATATTTGTTGACACAGACGAACTTATAGTAAGGCCATATGAATTTGGCACAGACGCTATTGAACGTATGCGTATTGCTCCTCCTGTAAGTATGTTAGACGCTGACTTTGAGTACGGATTACAGCCTACTAAATGGAGTGCTATTGCTACAATGCGCGGCTATCCAAGTGTGTACGAAATTCCAGGTACAGAAACTGATACTACTTTAGTAAGAACAGATAGTTCGGCAGGCACCGGCGGAGTGGGTGCATCACTTATTACAATTACTACAGTTGGCGCACACGGATTTATTGCAGGCGATGCAATTACAGTTAAAGGACTTAATCAAAGTGTTGTTGGTGTTGCTAGAGCCGAAGGCGCATTTATTCTTACTGAAGTTCCTTCACAAACTACATTTACATACTACGCAAAAGCTAAAGTTGGCGACGGCGGCACAATTGAAATTCAAGTAGAATCAACACAGTTACGTAAAGCAGGATTTTATACAGGAGCGTCAATTGGCGAATCTCCAAACGTTGTTGTTCAAAGTAATGGTAGTAGTGGTACTATTCAACCAGCACTTACTGTGCCTATAGGCGAAGATGTAATTCCGTTTAATGTAACAGTTGGAGCGGCACCAGAGATTGGTTCTCCTATGACAGGAGCTGGTATTTCCACTGGTACTCAGGTAACTGGTAAAGTTGGCACTGGGGGCATTATTGTAACCCCAGTAATGACAGCAGACACAGCACAAGGCGCTGTAGATATTCAAGTGCAAAGCGTAACTGGAATTGCCGCGGGACAAGGTGCTAACAGAGGTGACGGTCAAGCTATGATCGTTAACAGTATTGCAGGAACAACTGTTACATTTAATGATGCAATCACACAAGAGTTTAAAGGTAACTACGTACAATACGACAACGTTAGTGTAACAAATATTGTATCACAGGGCCAGGGATTAATATTAGGTATTAGTAGATCCGGCGGCAGTTACACTGTTGATGATATTTTTATATCAGGAACAAACTATCAAGTTGGCGATCAGTTACAAGTTTTAGGAGATGCATTAGGAGGAGAAAGTCCTTCTAACGATGCGTCTTTTAATGTTACTAACGTAGACACTGGTGGCGAAGTATTAGCGTTGGACGTAACTGGTGCGGCCTTTGCAGGTACAGGCACCTTTAATTCTCCAGCGGCAACGTACTTACACGGCAATGGTGCCGGCGGCATATGGGACGTAACATTTGCAGGTAACGTATATAGCGGGACATTAGTAGAACCAACATTTACTAGTGTAAGTGGTACATCATCAGGCGGAGCAGGTACAGGTGCGCAATGGAACCTAACAGCAACAAACAACTCTTATACAGCGGTCATTGATGTTAATGAAGCCGGCGTAACAGGCTATGCAGTATATGATGTAATTAAAATTCCTGGAACAAACTTAGGTGGAGCAAGTCCACTAAATGATGCAGAGATATCAATTACAGCGGCCAACTCAGTTGGCTATCCGACATCATACAGTGTTACAGGTACGGCAGCCAATTCACAGAATTCATACACAAACCCTGCATTTACAACAGGTTCAGGCGGTGTAGGTGCGCAACTTAATATAAATGCTGACGGCACTGTATATGAAGCAATAGTACAAAATATAGGGTCGGGATATGCCGAAAACGATACTCTTACTGTAGCTGGTACTGCACTAGGCGGAACAAGTCCAGCTAATGATTGTACAATAACTATTAATACTGTTGATACTGGCGGTGAAATACTTACACAAACAGCAACTGGTACGGCAGTTGACTCTACACTATATGCTAATATTAATAGTGGACAAAATTTAACTGGTACAGGTGCAACATTTGATGTTGCAATAAGCGGCGTAGCGTATGCAGTAACATTAGTTGGTGCTGGCGACGAATTTGCTCCTAACCAAACTGTAACAATTCCAGGTACAGCCCTAGGAGGGGCGACACCTACCAACGACGTAGTATTAACTGTAACAGATGTTGATAATGACTCAACACTTACTGTAGGACCGCTATTAACATTCACAGCGGCAGGTACAGCATTGCGCGGCACTAGTGGATATGTTGTAAATGACAGATTACAAATTCCAGGCAATACATTTACTGGTGGCGTCTTTGGTACTAACGACATGATTATACTAGTAACTAGTATAGGCACTGGCGGATACATAACAGGTACAACTATCACAGGTACAGCACCAGATGCTACAGCTAGTTATAATAATATTGCGGCAACTGGTGGTAGTGGTTCGGCTGCAACTTTTGATGTAACTCGTACTGGATCAGTATATAGTATTATACTAAACAGCGTTGGTTCAAACTATGTAAACGGAGAACAATTAACAATAGTAGGTACAAACTTAGGTGGTGCTACAACAGCAAACGATGCTACTGTTACGATAACCTCTGTTGACGGTGGTGGAGCAATAACTACCGCAACTGTTTCTGGTGCGGCAAACAACGCAGGAGCACAATCAGGAGCAACATCATCTCCGTTACTAGGTTCAGGAGCAACATTTAACGTTGCATTAGCAAATGAAACATATACTGTTACTATTGGCGGTGGTGGTAGCGGCTATGTTGCAAACCAAAAGTTTACTATAGCTGGTAACTTGCTTGCAGGTGTTACGCCAGCTAACGATGTTACTGTTACAGTAACAGCAGTCGACGGCACAGGAGCTATTACAGCAGTATCTAGTACAGGTAGCGGTACATCTGGTGATGCGAGCTTTACTGGTGTAGTTGTAAACTCTGCCGCACTATCAGGTAACGGTGCAAACTTTAACGTCCTAAGAGACGGTACAAGTGCTGACAGTTCGATAGGTACATATACTATTAGCGGTGGCAACCCTGGTAATGGGTATGCGGTTGGTAATAGATTATTAATTGGAGGCGGAAGTCTAGGCGGATCTCCTACAGTACATGATATTACAATACAAGTTACAGCAATTGATAGTGCTGGTGCAATTGTAACATACACAGCTTCAGGCGATGCATATGCTGGAGATGATTTAGCATTGTATTCAACTATAACAATCGATGCGGCAGTATCAGCACAGCTAGAATTAGCCGCAGACATTACTTTTGAAGCACTTGCTACTATGAGAATTACGTTTGATAGCCCACATGGACTAGTACCAGGTGATACATTTATTACAACAGTATCAAGTGATGATAATTCAAATAATCACAACTTAGCGGCTGGATCATTCTTAGCTATTGCAGTTCCAACTAAAAGCTCGTTAGACTACACAGCTCGTGCAGTTGGTGCAATTGTTACAGATGCTACTAATATTGTTAACGCTACTGTGTATCCGAGACCAGACAGCTTCTTTATTCACAGACCATATGACGGTGGTGTGCAATTAGGCACAGGTGGACCACAACACGGCGCACAAGCAATACGTCAAAGTAAAAAGTATATTCGTTACCAATCAGGTAAGGGTATTATGTATACAACTGGTGCGTTATTTGCTCCAAGCTACGATCTACGTTCATGTACATCGACTGGATTAGAAACGGGATCGACTATTACTGTAACGTGTGACGATAACGATCACGGACTACAAATTGGCGGCATAGTTAATATTATTGGTATTTCTACAGCAGGATATAACAGTACATATACAGTTAATGATATCATAGATGAACGTACATTTGAAGTTACAGCAAATTTAAGATTAGGCTCAACTACTGCAACATTAAGTTTTAATGCACAAGTTTCAACCAAGCAATGGCATGGTGCTACAGTACGCTCAGGTGTGTTTGATGACCAAAACGGAATTTATTGGGAGTATGATGGTACTAACTTATTAGTTAATCAGCGTACTTCAACTAAACAAACTGCTGGTACTGCAACTATTGCACCAGATACAAACGTAGTAACTGGGTTAAATACCCGCTTCCAAGATCAATTAAAAACTGGTGACAGAATTGTTATTAGAGGAATGACGCATGTTGTTTCGCATGTTAATAGCCAAACAGAAATTAACGTTACTCCAGACTATCGCGGAGTAAACACTGCACTAGGTGCAAAAGTTTGTTTAGTAAGTGATAAGAAAGTTAGACAAGCTGACTTTAATCTAGACAGAATGGACGGAACTGGCCCAAGTGGTTATGCATTAGAAATATCAAAGATGCAAATGATTGGAATTGAATATTCATGGTACGGTGCTGGTTTTATTGACTTTATGGTACGTGGAGCAGATGGTAACTTTGTGTATGCTCACAGAATGCGTAACTCAAACATTAACACAGAAGCATTTATGAGATCAGGTAACTTACCTGTGCGTTACGAAGTTACTAACGAAGGTGCAATGGGTAAATTAAGAACAGCAGTAGCTATTGTTGATACAACACTAAATTTAGACGATGTAGACTTCTTTCCAAACTCAGGTACATTGTTTATTAACAACGAGCTTATAACTTATACTGGTAGAGACGAATCAAATAATACACTAACAGGCTGCACTAGAGCGGCAGGCTTAACAAACTTCCAAGCAGGCGCGGCAAGAACGTACACTGCTGGCCCGGCAGCAATACATGCCGCAAGTGTTGGAGTTGTGTTAGTTAGTAATACAACAACACCATTAATTAGTCACTGGGGTAGTGCGTTTATTACAGACGGCGGCTTTGATGAAGACCGTGGTTATATTTTCTCATACGCTGAACAAGCCATTACTGTTGGTACAACTAAACAAACAGCATTTATGATCAGACTTGCACCTAGTGTGTCAAACGCTATTGTAGGTGACTTGGGTGAAAGAGAACTACTAAACAGAGCACAGCTATTACTAACAGGACTAGAAATTACTTCAGAAACTAGTACAGGCGGCATTGTTGTTGAAGGCGTACTTAACCCACAAAACTATCCAACTAACCCGTCACTGGTTAACTGGACAGGATTATCAGGACTTGCACAGGGTGGACAACCTAGCTTTGCACAGATTGCGTCTGGTGCGGGTATTACATGGTCAACTGGTGCGGCAGCGACAGAAACTACACTTACTGCACTTACTCCAATTACTGCGGTATTAGACAGTGGAATATATAATACAGGTAGTAATAGTCAGTACTTGTATATTAATGCTGTTGATTTTAGAACTACATTTGGAACATACGAAACTGAATCTGTTATTGGTGTACCAATAACTGGAACTAACATTCGATCTAACACAACAGTTTCAGATGCATACATTGCGTCAACCGGCAGTTATGGTTACTTTAGATTAAGTAGACGGACGTCAGGGTCAATCAGTGCAAACAGTGCAAACCATGTAACATTAACAAAAGGTGGATCAGTTTCAAATACTAACAGTGCGCTAGTGTCAGCGTCAAGTTGGGAAGCATCAGGCGGCGCTAACGGTACTGCTATATCGGGCAATACGGTTAGTCCAACGTTCCCCTCAGGTACATTGGTTAACAACATTGCATCATTAAACTTTGCTGGAACTGCTTATTACGAACTAACGTTTAATAATGCAATGGTTGGCACGTTCCCAGCTGGTAGTGGTACTATTATACTAGAGTTTATTCAACCACCATTTGCCCAACCAGGCGAAACTGTACTATCGTTTATTGCAACACCAAATGAAAGAGCGTCACTAGATCTTACAAGTTTGAAGGAACTTACAAATACTACATTAGGTGGTAGAGGTACATTCCCAAATGGTCCAGATGTTTTAGCTATTAACATATACAAAACTGCTGGTGCAGACGTGTTGACAAATATTATTCTTAGATGGGGCGAAGCGCAAGCCTAAGCGTGTATGTTGTAGTTTACAATACAGCGTGGTATGTCGGTTGGAAAGCCGCCGGCATGCAAATGACTTCCGTCAAACACTATGACTCGACCTTTTTTAGGTGATACTCTTTTAACTATTTTATCATTTTCAAAAAACACAGTGTCACCGTCTGAATCATTTACATAATATATTAGTGCTAAATGATCTTCGTTTCTATCTGTGTGCGGCTTATAGTGGGGCAGTTTAGTTTTATGCGGAACTGTAATAAACAATCTTGCTTGTATTATATCGATCCAGTTAACTTCTAATTGATCTAGTGCAAGTTGTGGTACTTTACTAAAAAGACCATAGTATTCAGTTAGCTTAGTACTGCTTTTTAACACATGCCCAAAACTAGTCGGCAACGGATTTATTCCGTCATCGGCTGTTGTTTCTTGTTTGCATGTTAGTGGTAGTTGGGATATAATAAGCTCGTCACCAAACACTAATAGTTCGAGGTGATCCTGAAGTTTTTGAGGAATTAAATCATCTCGAACAATTATCATTTTGTTTCTAACCAATCAGCAAAGGCTGCAAGATTATCAAATACTATCATTGCTTTTTTAATTTGCTTGTATGAAAATCGTTTGTTTACAAGCTCTTCGGTATCCTTGCCGTGTCCAGTACGAATAAGAACAGGCTTAGCACCAACTTTCATAGCGGCTTTTAAATCTCTAATACTGTCTCCGGCATAGTAGCCCTTTGAAAATTTTACATGTTTTACTTCTTTTTCACATCGCTTAAACATTCCGACATTAGGCTTTGCATACATATTTGTTTTGTGGCTACTAGAACTATAATACAACCCGTCTATGCTAGGACACCCTGCTTTGCCAAGTTCTGAAAACATGTGGGCGTGTACTTTTTCTACATCTTGTTCAGTATACAATCCTTTTTCAATACCACCTTGGTTTGTAAGTATTACAATTTTATGACCGTGTTTGCGTATACGAACAATTGCATCTAGACTGCCTTCTTCAAATTCCCAGTCACTAACTCTAGAAACGTAGTCGTCATTATTTACGTTTATAACACCATCTCTATCTAGTCCAACTACACACTTAGGTGCAATATAATCAGGATGATGAAACTCTTTTATAGCATCAATGTCAACATCGTTGCTCCATACAATTGACGGACTACTCATCAGATACACTTTCTTCTTTAAGTTGCTCGTGCATTCCGGCTTGGCTATCTCCAGGAATAATTCTATAATTGTCTTCGACACTATCAGCTGTACTAACTTCAGTTATACTACTATCGTCTTCAAGTGCTTCTAATTGATGCGGGCGTAACGGAGGATTGTGCCAAGTCATTCCTTCAGTTAATGTATGTGTAAACAAGGTAGCTGTCTTAGTATCTAACCACCTAACAACAAAACTTCCAGTATTTACAAACCATGTTTCGTCTTTATCTTTATGAAAGTGCATACTAAATTTATTGCCCTTCTTTTCAAAGACCATAATTTTACCACAATACTTGTCATTGGTTGCCCAGATAATTTCGTATCCCCAGCCTTTGTCTTGTTTGCCTTCTAGTCTTGTAGGTTGTTCAGCCATTATTCATTCTCCTCAATCCATTCAAATGGTGTAGTGAATTTAAATTCACCTATTGTGTTTAATAATTTATCGTTGTTGCTTTTTGTAAACGACTGATACTGATTCTTTACACTATCAGGTATTGGTATTTCTTCTACAGTAGCATTGTATTTGTTAGCAATACATTTAGCAACACTGCCAAAGCTAGTTGCTTCGCCCATGCCTACATTCCATATTCCGCTTTCATCAGTAACTAACAATTTTGAAATAATTTTACAAATGTCGCCTACGTATATAAAGTCTCTACAAATAGAATCACTGCCTGCAAATGGATGCACCTTGCCTGTGCTAAGTGCTTGTTCTTTAAATTTATGAAACACGCTCATTTGAAAACCTTTATGATCTTCATGTTCGCCGTAAACGTTAAAGAACCGCAACCCTTGTATTTTACATTGGTATTCACTCCAATCTAATTTTTGCACATCGCGATCAAATAAGTATTTGCTCCAAGCATATGGAGATTGCGGTAGCAACGGGCCATCTTCTGTAAAATGTGTAGTAGGTCCATATACACTGGCACTAGATGCATAAATTAAATCAACACCTTGCATGTCGCAAACTTGCAATAGCTTAGTGCTAAAGTCTAAATTTTGCTTCATTACCTTTTCAACATCAGTTTCGGTAGTACTGCTAATTGCACCCATATGTATAACTCTATCAAACTGACTACAGTCAGGAACAGTGTTTTCTACATACTCGTATTCGGCAACACCGTGTCCTTCACTCATTAAGTGTGTAACAAGATTTTGACCAATAAATCCATCACTTCCAGTAACTAAAATTTTCATACTTTTACGTCCAATATAGTGCCTTGTTGTATTGTTTCTAATCTACGCTTGCCATTGGCTTCGTAGCTTAGTACTTGTGCTTTGCGTGATTCTTCTAAAATTCTATTTGCTTTCTCACTGTACAGTTCTTGTACTACTTTAACTTGTGATACTACTTGTTGCCGTCTTTCGTCCACACAATGTACATCTTCTTTTGGTACACTTGGTCTAATAGTTTCATTAGGTGTATAAGTAGGACGCGGCGCTTGCGTAATATTCACGAACTAGCTCCTTCGATCCTCTTAATGTTTGTAGAGATCTTTTTATCAAAGTCGGATGGGTGTTGATGTGCAAACAGCCCTTCGCTTAATGCTCTACTAAAACTTGCACTCATATCTAATTGTTGACTAAGTTTAGAAACTGCTTCTGAAGTTGTATAACCGCCACTAAGTCCGACTAACTTTTTAACATTTTTGTGCTGTGATAACTCTTGGTATAAATTTGCTTCGTCGGGTATAGTAAGTTTTAAAATAACTTGTCCATTAAAGTTGTCTAAGTAATCTTCCATTGCATGTCGAAGCTGTATTTCAGTATCTCGTTTTTCTTTAAGATCAATTGGAACTTCTGGCTCGACAATTGGAGTTAGGCCGTTGTTAACAATTGTCTGCGCAATTTCAAACTGTTGTTTTAATATTCGGTCAATGCTGTCTGTAGTCTTAACAATGCTACGCATCTTAGTACCAGTGCAATCATTTTCGTGAGCAAACTCGATCATAGCTTCAACGTCAAATGCCTTTAGTGTACCGTCAGCTTCGCATCCGCTATCAATTTTAACATAGCTTTCAATACCCTTGTTTCTAAGTAGTTCTGTAATTCCACGTTCAATAGTATCTGTATAAAGTATTGCCGCCCAAATATATTCACCGTTAAATAATGGTGAGTTAATCATTCGCAATCGCATTTGATGGACAAGGTCCATTTTGTTTTCTTCTGTATACTCTTGTTCGTAAC
>Ga0307489_10001960_pt1 | contig 13715 bp, 13 predicted proteins | sample SB12metaG_FD_202247 | JGI IMG/M metagenome (GOLD analysis project Ga0307489, IMG submission 202247) | Sea-ice brine microbial communities from Beaufort Sea near Barrow, Alaska, United States - SB 1.2 | ecosystem: Environmental > Aquatic > Marine > Coastal | place: USA: Alaska | collected... | reverse complement strand
CAGCACGTGTACAAAGTTATGGTCAATTTTGATAAAGTTATGGTCGAGTTATCCATAAGTTTCCCATTTCCACGAGTTATCCCCGACTGCCTAAACTCATGTAAAATCCTAGGTGCATACTCGTAGGGGTTTCAACACGTGGCGCGAAGCGCGGCTAGGGGAAAGGAGGAGAGGGAAAAGAGGGGAAAAAGAGGAAATGGCGGAGCGCAGAGAGAGATAGTACAAAAAAAATAACAATGAAATATGATGCTAGAGCTACTCACACTAACCCCCACCAGCTCACAAGCTCACCCACACTCGCCCCCACTCAGCTCACACCTCACCTCGCACGCGCGCCCACTCAGATCAGATCTCACCTCACACTCGCCTCCGCTTGGCTCACACTCGCCCCCGTTGGCGTAATAATAACCCCCTCCCTAACCCCTCGCGTACATACCCGGTGTGCCCGTAAATACCCCTTGATAATTCCCCACCCCAATTTTCGCCGTGAGTCTTTGACAAGGGAAGCGGACGGAGCAGCGGCACTCTGACCGCAGCAAACTTCCGCGGGGGGCGGCATGTGGAGACTCACGCGGCGGAAACAGACGCGCGGCGGTCGAGGCGTGGGCGGGGACACGGCGGGAGACGGCGGCGGCGGCGGGTGGAACACGCCAAGGGTTGTTTGAGCACTGGGCAGCACCGGTGGAAGGTAAACGTGGCGAGGAGTACTGGAAACAGACGCGCGGGGTGCGGGCGGGGAGACGGCGGCGGCGGGTGATGGATCAAGCGCTGGAGCGCGGGCGCTGTTCGGGGTCGGGCACTTGGCAACCCCCTGCCCCCGATGCCGCCGCGGGTAGGGCCTGGCAGAAAGTGCGTCGCCAAGTCACATGATGCCAGTCAATAAATTAGGGTTCGAAATGCGCTTGATGACGTGGCGGGCAGCATCTGCCAGGCTCTAACTACGGGCCCAAATGTGCGGCTCGCTGGTGGAGGCGCGGGCGGCAGCGGGGAGACCGCGTGTGCGGGCGGAAGCGGAAGGGCGGTGTCGTCGGGACTAAACGATGGGGCCCAGGCGGCGGTGGGCGGGCACCCGGCGTCGATCAACGATGACGACGATGCTGACGACTCCCCCAGTGAGCTGCTCGCCCCCCTGCTCGAGGAGTGGCGCGAAGTGTTGGTGAAGCACGTGCTGTCGCGGCTAGACCCCGTGGACTGCACCATGCTCGCGCAGGTGGGCAAGCCGTGGCTGGAGGTGGTGGTGGCCAACAAGCTGCCGCGCGCCGGGAAGGGGCGGGCGGCGCCGCTCAAGGTCGTGGACTTTGTTGGGTCCGTCGAGATGCTGAGCTGGGCGAAAGCGAACGGGTCCCCGTCCGGTTGGCAGGACAGGACGTGTAGATACGTCGCTCTGCGCGGGAACCTGGAGGTGTTGCAGTGGGCGCGGGAGCAAAACTGCCAATGGAACGAATGGACGTGTACGTACGCCGCTCGGGGCGGGCACCTGGAGGTGCTGCAGTGGGCGCGGGAGCACGACTGCCCGTGGAATGAGCAAACGTGTGCATGGGCCGCTAGAGGCGGGTACTTGGAAGTGTTGCGGTGGGCACGGGAGCAGGATCTTCCCTGCCCTTGGAACGCGTTGACGTGTGAGTATGCCGCCATGGGCGGGCATATAGAGGTGCTGCAATGGGCGCGGGAGAACGGCTGCCCGTGGAATGAGGGTACGTGCGATGCCGCTGCTAGGGGTGGGCAATTTGAGGTGTTGAAGTGGCTGCGGGAGCGCGACTGCCCGTGGAGTGAGAATCTGAGCATATGTTACTGTGCCATCGGTTGCGGGAACCTGGAGATGTTGAAGTGGGCGCGGGAGCAAGGCTGCTGGTGGGACGACGAGCCGAGGATGTGTTACCAAGCCGCTGATTGCGGGCACCTGGAGGTGTTGAAGTACTTATGGGAGCAAGGCTTCCCGATTGACGAGGACACGTGCGCGGGCGCCGCCAGGGCAGGGCACCTGGATGTGCTCCAGTGGCTGCCGGAACACGGCTGCCCATGGAACGAAGAGACGTGCGAACTCGCCTGTTTGGGCGGGCACCTGGAGGTGCTGCGGTGGGCGCGGGAGCACGACTGCCCGTGGGGCGACAGGTCGTGGGCATGTGCCGCTAACCACGGGCATCTGGAGGTGTTGAAGTGGGCGTGGGAGCACGGCTGCCCCTTGACGAGTGTAGGGTACATGGGTTTTAAGGGGACGTGTGCCGCCGCAGCTGAGAACGGGTGGCTGGAGATGCTGAAGTGGGCGCGGGAGCAGGACTGCTCATGGGACGCGCGGACGTGTGAAGCCGCCGCGTGGGACGGGTACCTGGAGGTGCTGCAGTGGGCACGGGAGCACGGCTGCCCGTGGGATGTGAAAACATTGTTCGGTGCGCGAATGAGCAGGTGCGTGGAGACCATCGAATACGTGCGGGCTGACCGGTGTCCAGTGAGCTAACGAACTTACCAGATAATCATCGACTGCGTCCAACCAACCGTATGCGCGTGAACAATCGATTCTGTTCCAAGATTATTATACCGTCGAGTTACTATCTCCCCCCTTTGAAACGTGGTGAGACTGAGTGTTGTCCGGCCGAGGGTGATGAACGGAGATTGACAGCCAGCTCGAGTGTTGCCCGGCGCCGGCACGGCACCGGCGGCAGCGTTCCAGTACATGGTGAGAGCGGCGAGGGGGCCGAGCCGCAGCGACCGAGGGGGATGTGTAGACTGACATTCGTTGCATGGCTATTGTGTGTGAGTGGTTATGCGTGTCTTGATGTATTTCTGGTTTCGTTAATCTGTTCCGCCGTGAATGCCTCGTCACGCGGTGAGCGTGGCGAACGCCGCCATGCCTCAGCCTCCGCCGCCTCCTGCTCCGCCACATGCGTCGCGAGCTGCTACTCCGTCAGCGCGGCCGTTGCCTCTCTGCCTCATGCGCGGCTGCTGCTGCTTTTGCTCCTGCCGCAGCCGTGGCGCCTGCGCCCACCGAGGTGTCCAGCTGTATATTCTTCGTCTGCGGTGGCGCCGGTGGTCAGTGTGGCGCGGCTGGAGCCCGCGCCGGCGCGCGTATTGCTATATCGATGTGTGCTCATAATTTTACTGTGATGTTGATGTTGCTCCGTCGATGTTTTCTGCCGTGGATACCGGGTCATGCGGAAAGCGCCGCCGCTTTGCGCTCAGCCTCCGCCACCTCCTTCTCCACCTCGTGCACCGCGAGCTGCTTCACCGCCATAGCAGCCTGCAACTCAGACAACTGGACCTTCGCCTTGGCCACCTTGATGTGAGCCTGCAGTGCCGCCCCCTGCGCATCCACCGCCGCGGCAGCCCTCGCACCAGCGGCCGCGGCCGCCGCAGCACTCGACCCCGCAGCCGCGCCGGCAGTTGCGCCCGCAGCCGCGCCCGCCGAGGTGTCCAGCCGCATCTGCTTCGCCTTCGCAAGCGCCGGTGGAGGTGCCGGTGGGGCGCGTTTGGAGCCCACGCTGGCGTGCGCGTGCGCGGCTGCGGCCCGGCTGGGAACGGTGGGTGCGGCGGCGGCGGCGGCGTCGGGAGCGGCGGCGGCGGCGGCGGTGCTGACGGGAGCAGCGGGGGTGGCGGCGGCGGGGGCGGCGGCGGCGTTGGTGTTGGCGACACCCTTGAACTCAGAGGTGGCATGTCGCGCCGCAGCAGCACGAGCTACGCCGTCCTTGATGTGGTTATCGATTGCTTGCGCCGCAGCCTCCTTGGTGGCGTGATGTCCAAGCCAGACCTCTTTGCGCCACCCCTTCCCACACAGTTTTGCCCTCCATTTGTTGCGACGGCGGTCCCAGGTGACGCCAGTAATCTGAGAGGAGCGTCGGACCTCCACCTTCTCGTCCTCCTCCCCCTCCTCCTCCACCGCCTCTTCCTCCTCATCCTTCCTCTCCTCTTTCGCCCCCTCCTGCCCCTCCTCCTCCTCCTCCTCCTCCTCCTCCTCCGCCCCCTCCTCCTCCTCCTCCTCCTCCTCCTCCGCCGCCTCCTCCACCTCCTCGTAATAATCCTCCTCCTCCTCCTCCTCCTCCTGGCGAGGCTGGGGCGCCCACGGCTGACCCACCACCGTCGTAGCGGCCGCCCGCGGTACGCCGTGCGTGCCCGTCCGCTGCGGCTGCTGCTGCTTGCGCGACCGCTTCGCCTGCCCGCCCCCCTCGTCCCCTCCCAAACTCTGCCCCTGCCCCTGTCCCTGTACCCCGCCCCGCTCGTTGGACGCGGAGTCTTCCTTGTGACGGGAGGTCTTCATGTTCGCGGCGGTGGCGGGGGGCGCCCGGCGGCGGTGATACACGTTTGACGCAGCGGTCACGAACGAGATCCGACCACCGGCGCGCTGCGGGGGGATGTGTGGTGTCGGCGTGTGCGGCGGCGACGCGGAGGTGTGTGGGAAGAGCCTCCCTCCTTTCTCTTTCGGCGGTGGCAACGACAGACTGAACGCATAGTTTTGAAATTCGTACGCCTGTCTAATCGAGGAGTTAAAGTGTGGGCCATCTCACTCGGAGGAGCGGGGCTCCAAAAGGGGACACGTGGCAACTCAATATCAGATTTCGTCCTAATCAGCTCACCTGCAAAGAAAGAAAGCCACGACTCGCCGTCTTGCTGTGTTCCACCACCGCCACTTTCAACGCTCCGCGCACGTTGGGGCCACCCGCCAACCAGCGCATGCCGACAGGCGCGACAACCTCCACCGACGCGGCAATGAGGTTCACGCGGCGCGGTACGGGCGGCGGTCGGCGACGATCACCCACGCGCTGGAAAGGCGTTGCCCGAGCTGGTGCAGTACAACGACACACACCCCGCGGCGGCGCGCTCGACGGCTTGCTTCAACTCGGACCGTACTACGCTACGACGGAAGCGGCGCCCATCGGGCACCTGCACGCGCAACCCGTCGCCCGCGTCACAGTCTTCGGCGCCGTACGTGGCACCATACACGTGGCACCATACTCGATTCATAGAGCCCGTCGCAAACAGCGACTTCTCATTCTGTACCAAACTTTTATACGTGCGGGCGAACGGGTGCCGATCGATACGGCCGTAAACCTTGACAGGCTGAGGTCTGTCCGCTGAAATTGCGGAGAGGGTGGGTTAAGCTCACCATGTGAAGCGCCTTGGGGCTCGATGGAAAAAAATACAATGCGGGCGAACGGGTGTCCCACGGCTACGACGACGGGCATGTAGCAATATCACCACAAGTACAATGAGCTGCCAGTATAATTCTGAAACCACGTAGCGCTCTGTACACCTCGCATCGGGTATCCGCCCATTGTACCCAGTGAAGGATGTTTCGCAGTAAGCCAATGGCAAAGCAGTGTATTAAAGCTAGTTTGGATCGGTAGCCTTGCAATATAAGACGGACGATATACTAGCTAGAACTTCCAACTTGTGTAAATACGCATCTTTGCATTCTACAGCAACGCACTGGAGTGCATGTTAGACGTATCCATGTGTGGCGCTCGAGCTGAAGGCCTTGCCGGTGGTGAGACAGACGTCGCAGGGCGAGCTGTAACTGCAATTATATGGCGTCTACAAGGGGTTCAGGTGCCCGTTATGTGGGGGCCAGTGCCCATCAGGTGCCCATTACAGGGTTTTCAGGTGCCCATTAGAGGGGGGTCAGGAGCCCATCAAACGGTAAAGGGGTCACAGGTTCTCATTGTAGGGGGATCACTTGCCCAATGCCCGTTATAGGGGGGTCCAGTGCCCATCACAGACGGATCAAGATGCTGTAGGGACCTCAGGTGCTCGTCATAGGGGGGTAAGGTGCTAATTGATAGGCGTTGCACTGGCGCCCGCCAGTCCTGTCGTGATGTGACAGTCGTCTGATACAGTCTGACAGTCAAAGAAGGGCGTGGATTTTCTTGGAGGCGTTGATCTCCCATCACTCCAAATTTAGCAGACAACGACTGAGAGCGACAGCCCACCTGTCATATCGCAGTGCGCCACTCCTCTTGCCCGCCGCGCACACGCACGAGCGCGCGACAGCACTGGCCGCGGCCCGCCACCGAGGCAGCTCGGCGCGCAGTCGTTGTCTCCGCCGCTATGGAGCCTCGCTCGCCAACCGCCGGCCCCGCCCCCGCCTCCGCCGCGCCCGCCGCTCCCGTCACCCGGCGTCGGTTTGTCTCCTCCGCCCCCAGCCGGCTCGTGGGATCCGCCTTCCTCCTCTTCGCCGGCATCGCGCTCGTCGCCGCCGTCGCCGCCCTCACGCTCATCCAGCTCACGCACCGGACGCGGTTGACCGCCGGCGCCGCCGCCGGCGCAACCGTCGACGACACCGCGAGCTTCGCCGAGGAGGAAGCAGTCGTCTCCGCCGACGCTGCTTACTTTTCAGAGGTGGACGACGGCAAGGTGGGTACCACCACCGACGAGGAGACCGATATAGCTGCCACCGCCGCCGCCGCCGCCGCCGCCGCCGCCGCCGCCGCCGCCGCAGGCAGCGCCGACTACTACTCTCTGGACGGGGAGGACGTCACAGCCTCGTGCCCGTCGCACTGCCGCGTGCGCGACGGGTGGCTGCCGCGTGTGCCCGAGTGCGCTGGCTGCCCGACTTCCCCGCCCGTTGTGCCTGTGCTGCGTCAACACCCCCGCGCTGTCGAGCTGTCGCCATTGCCCGGTGACACGGCCGCCGCCATACTCAGGGACGCCGTGCTCCGCGTGGGCTCCACCTTCAACGCGGCCGCGGCCGCCGCCGCCGCCGCCATAACCAGCGACGCGTATCTCAGCGACGACTTGCTCAGCGCCGGTAACGGCCACGGCCTGTCCTCCGGCGTCGGGGGAGCCGAGGAGCTGCTGACTGTGCCCGAGCTGAGTCACCCGCGCGCCGTCGGGCTTTCGACATTGATCGCGAACAACGTCGACGCTGCCATCGCTATGTTCGCCGCCGACCCCATTTTCGCTGCAACCGCCACCGATGCCGCCGCCGCCGCTTCCGCCGCGGCTGCCGCCTCCGCCGCAGCCGCCGTCGCCGCCGCCGCCGCGGACACCACATTTGACCACGCAGCTGCAGCCGCCGCCGCCTGCGGCTCCGTCGCCGCCGCCGCCACCACCGCCGCCGCCGCTATCATCATGCACAGCGCCGACCCCCCCTTCGTCAAAAACACCGCCGCCGCCGCTGCCGCCGCCACTGCCACCGCCACCGCCACCGCCACCGCCGCCGCCGCCGTCACCAAGCTCAGCGCCGACCCACCTTTCGCCGCCGCCGCAACCGCCACCGTCGCCACAATCATACTCAGCGACGCCATACTCACCGACCCCATGCGCAGCGCCGGTTACGACGACGCAGCGGACGCGGCGGCGGACGGATTCATCCCCGTGCCCCGGAATGAAGTCTTCGAGGAGGTCTTCGAGCTCATCGAAAGAAGCTATGACGAGGAGACGCGCTCCACCACTGGCGCTGATGTCATCGGCCGGGCTGGCGCCGGGAACGGTATGGTCTGATGGACACATTGCCTGCGACGACATCCATTTACGTCATATATACGCATATCGGATCCACGTGTATTGCATCCTGTGACGTGGCATCCAAATGGCATCAATGCCGTGGCATTCTAGTAGCCTCCTACTGGCATTTTACTGGCATCCTATGACGTGGCGGGTGTTAATCATCAGACCCTCGGGGATGCCGGCACCGTCACCGAGCCGATGCAAGTCGCGACCACCCTCACCATCACCCCCCGCCGCGGCCTCCGCCCCGGCCCCGCTGTCACCCGCTTCATCATCCTGGCAGGGATATACTCAGAGTGACAAGATATAATCCGATATCGATATGGGAGATCGATATGGGAGATCGGACCTCAATAATATATCGATATGAATATCGATATCGGACATGGGCTAATGACATGGGAGATGACAGTATCGATATGGTCATTCTCCATATCGATATGGGATATCTTGTCACTCTGGATATACTTGAGACCAGAGCCCCCCCACACACCATCATTCACTCCCTCTATTCAATGAAATTACCAGAGCCCCCCTATGCACCAATGTCTCCTCAACGCCTGCTACTCATCCCCCCCCTCTCGAGCGCGAGGCATGGGGGGTATTGGGAACAAGCACTCGAACGACGTTGCATCTCCTCCTCCCCCCCATGCTCGTATCCCGGTTTGAGTTTTCGTTGTCAACAATTCTCCCGCCGCTTAACGGGCCTGACTGGGGGGTCATTAACAACAAGCACTCGACCGATGTTGAATCCACGAAGCGAGTCCCTGCACGTGCTGAATGTAAGTCATGCTCTGATCTGTGTCCGAGTGCTTGTGCTCAACGACCCCGACACTTGGACGGCCAGTTCGCCCGGCCTGGCTGGATGTTTCAGGTGGACCTCATCGGAATCGGCGCTGTCGCAGTCAGTCTCATCATCACCCTCCTCGTGCTTATCACCTACTTCGCGTCCGAGATGGAGAACGCGGAAGTGACCGGGGATGAGGTTGACGTGGAGCGGGGCGTGGAGTGCGAGTGCCGCCTCATCAAGAAGTACGTGCCCGCTCGCACCAACCTCACTGCCTCCGGCTCCGGCACCAACAACGAGACGAGCCTCGTCAAGATGTACGCTCCAGGCCCCGTCACCGCTTCCAAGCCCCCTGCCACCGTCACCGTTACCACTTCCAAGGCTGCGGCCACGAACACCGAGTGCGGCCTCCTCAAGATGTGCGCTCCGGCCCTCGCCACCGCCTGCTCCAAGACCGCCCACAAGACCGCCTCCAAGACGAACACCGAAGGCGCCCCCGCTCCCGCCTCCGTCACCGCCTGCAGGGCTGCCGGCACCGCGCCCGCCCCCACCACCGCTTCATCCACGCCTGCCGACACCAACACCGCCTCCGCCGCCTCCGCCGCTTCCGCCGGCACCGCCCTCGGCGACGTCTCCCAGGCCGCCGGCATCGATACCGCACTCCTCTCGTTGTGCGCACCCGCCCCCGCCCCCGCCTCGGTCACCGCCTGCAAGGCAGCCACATACACAGCTGCCGCGACTGCCTCCACTTCCAGCGCCACCCCCATCACCTCCTCCAACACCACCCCCGTCACTGCCTCCAAGGCCGCCGCCACCCACACCGAGTTTCACACCATCTACGACATGGCCGCGGAGATGAAGCAATCGCGCTACGTGCCGGAGGCAGGGGCTCACACTCATCCACTTCTCACCTCAACCGGAGCCGTTTCTGACACAAAATACACCATTAAAAACCCCCTAATGCCCCCTGCTACCCCTACACAACCTTTGAACACGCCCTCAGTGCTACCTGAATCACCCCCTAAATACCCCTTATCCCAAAACAGGTGCTTACGTTGAGCTGGAAAGTGGACGAGTGTAAGCCCCTGGCCGGAGGTCATGGAGGTATTGTCACAAGACCCTCAACAACGGTTAGGACCTCCAAATTTGTTACCTTTAGTAAAATTAGCATTAGCATTAGATTAGAATGCCCCTCGATATGACCATAAACCTTGACAGACTGAGGTCTGTCCGCTTGAAATTGCGGAGAGGGTTGGTTAAGCTCACCATGTGTAGTAGCGCCGTGGGGCTCGATGAACGTTAAAAAAAGAAAAAAGGTGTGGACTAACCCCGACGGCGGGTATGTGCCGGAGTCGGTAGTGTGGACCAACCCCTGCACACCCTGGAGCTTCCGCGACAACGGTCCCATCGACGAGTGATCGCGAGACGTACCACTGCCGCAGGCTGTGTCGCGTAGCAGGCCGGCGCCAATGTAAAACGTTGTAAATGATACACGTGCAGAGAATCTGTTTTGAATGTATGGGTGCCCTCGCGACCGGGGTCACTGTGGTACCGCGTACGGTGGGGTTTAGCTCAATGTGATGTGGTAACGCATGTGGAACGCTCGCACCAGGCAGCTTGGGCGGCTTCGATCGTTTGATTGGCTGCTGGCGATTCTGCCCGGATTCTGCCCTGCAAGAAAACACTGTGATGTGGCACATTCTCACTCAGATCCACTAAAACCTCGCGCGTTCGACAGCCACAAGCTCAAAGTTCGGCGCCATGACCTGGACCCGCTCTGCCCCCACCGCCGCCGCCGCCGCCGCCGCAGCGCTGGCGTTGTTTACGCTGGTCCTCTCCCCAACCCTGGCCGCCGCCCAGCTCGGTGACGCCTCGGTCGATACGAGTACCCAGCCCCGCCGCCCTCACCCTCTCCGCAGCTCGCAGAATAAAACTTTTCACACCGCCGCCGCAGCCGCCGCAGCCGCCGCAGTCGTATCCGCCGAGTATGAGGCAGCCGGTGTCGAGGCCTCCAGTCGGTCTGAGCCAGCCGGTTTCGACGCGCCACCCGGAGTCGAGGCCTCCAGTCGATCTGAGCCAGACAGTGTCGACGCCACAAGAAACCTACGGGACAAGCCCGCGAACACCGAGTGCGCGGCGCCGTGGGCAGGGGCTTACACTCGTTCCCAATTCAGCTCAACTTGAGCTCTTCTACTAGCTCAATCCACCGTATAACCTGACTTAGCTCATGAACGTGTCCTGGAGCTGCTCAAGTTGAGCTCTGACGTGGACGAGTGTAAGCCCCCGGCTGTGGGAGCAGTGTGGCGGCAACGCAGGCGGCAGCGACGGCTTCGCCGGCGCCACGTGCTGCACGTTTGGCCACGGCTGCGCGTACCAGAGCGAGTGGTTCGTTATTACACTTGTCCCCGTCCACTCCACTGCTACTTACTCGACCTTGCCACAACGAGACCCGCCGCCGCCTAACGACAGGGGACAGAAACGTTTCCGCGTGTTGTTGCTTTTGTTCTCACACTCCTTTCGCCCAGGCCCCTGACCCACGCCACACTGACATGGGGGGCAGGGCGACAGCCAAGTGCCTCCTTAGGCATGGGAAAACGATTGTCTGAGAAACAGAACGACGCGTCTGCGTGTGTAAGGAGGCACCAGGCTTTCGCCCTGCCCCCCTCGCGTCTCTCTCTATATCTTGCTAGGAACCCAACTGCAACTACACTAACGTGCACTCCAACTCGAACCTTATGGACACACGCAGGTACTCGCAGTGCATACCAGGGTTCGACGACCAAGCCAAATGTCAGCCGCTTCACTATCAGGTATTGCGATAGCACCTGCTGGTTGCGACGGAGGGGATTACCCGCGCGTGACATTCTGGAAAGTTGTGGCAGTGCCTGTGACATGTCGGCGGTGCTTGTAACAGCGCTGACCAGGGGCTTTCACTCGTCCGCTTTTCAGCTCAACATGAGCCGTTTTTGACAATGACTGACTGAAACTACCCACCGCATCCCACGGTAAGTGCTCAGATTGTGACGAAAAGTGCACGAGTGTAAGCCCCTGACGAACCTCTCCGAAATTGGTTTCCTAGTGCAGTGCGGCGGGAAGCGATGGAACGGCGAGACTGCTTGCTGCAACGAAAACACCTGCGTGAAGCGGGACGAGTGGTAAGGTCCGACGAATATGGCTCGCCGCGTCATCCAGCATATTTTGCACCCAACGTGCTGCTCGCCACATCATAGGATGCCGTTTATCTCAAGGAACCACGCAGGCTTTAAAATGCAAAATGCGTTGGATGATGTGGCGAGCAATACTTGTCAGACCCTGATGATCGGTTCTACCAGTGTGCGACCGAGGATGACAAGAAAGCTTCCGATTCGGATCCCGACGACGCTCAGACAGGGCCTGGCAGATAGTGCACGATACGCCATGGGACGAGGAGAGAGACGCGCCCGCGTGTATGAACAGGCACCAGCTTTTCGCCGTGGAACCCGTGAGATCACAGGATGCCACTTGGCTAAAGAAACGAGGGTTCAAAATGCATTGGATGACGTGGCGAGCAATATCTGCCAGGCCCTATGCTAAGGAGGCTACCAGCTCTGAGTTCGCCGACGGCAACATGGCTAATCACGATAAGGCCGCCGCCGCCGACACCGCCGCCGACGCCGCCAACGCCGCCGATGCCGCCAAGAACGCCGCTGACGCCGCTGCCGCTGCCGTTATCACTGCCGCCGCCAACGCCAACGACAGCGCCAAAGCTGACGCTGCCGCCGCCGCCGCCGCCGCCGCCGCCGCCGATGCCTCTAACGCCGCTAACGCCGCTAACGCCGCCGCCGACGCCGCCGCCATCGTCGCCGCTGCAGCCGCCAACGACAAGGACAACGCCAAAGCTGCCGCTGCCGCCGGCGCTGCCGCCGCTGACGCCGCCGCCGACGCTGTCGACGCCACCGCCGACGCCGATGACGCCGCCGCCACCGCCGCTGACGCCGCCGCCGACGCCGAGGACGGAATCACAGCTACCGACTCCAAGCCCGACGACCCAAACTAACCTACCGACTCTAGTAAGAAAATGTATAGGAAATGAGAAAGTGTAAGGAAATGTAAGAAATGTAGGGGAAATTTTGAGGGGAATGTAAGGAAGCTGCCAGCTCAGGTGGATGGGGATGGTGTATGTACACCATGTGAGCGCCTCGAGGCACGGATGAGTACCGCACGTTCGATGACGAGATCACGAGGCGAGCGTTATTTACTCATTTAGACGAACTCGTCGATGAAAGATATTGATGTATTTTCCCACGGTTGGGGCTATTACACTGGAGGTCTTGCCGCCTCCCCACCCCCCACCTCTTGGCACACTAGGGACTGGCATTACTGGAGGTCTCGCCGATCCACGTCCGTTGCGCCGTCCCGTCTGATGAGCCTCGGCCCCATGCGCAAATTGACGCATAACCGTAAGTCGCAACCTACGCCTCGCATAATATGTAAGCGACAATTTATCCAGTTTACCCTCAGCGTGAGCCCAGCGCTGGCAGCGCAAAGTCTTTGCCAGCCCACCCCAGCGCGTCGCAGTGTGCCACCCTGTTTGTTTTTTTCGAGGACACGACTTTTCAGATCCGATGGATGGATTAGGATGCACTGTCTGACTGTGTGATGTTTCAAAGCCGTTGTCCATGGGGCGGGAACCCCATAGAGCCCCATAGGGGTGGCAGACACCTATGGGAGTGCCCGCAGGCACGAGCGGCACGTGCGACAGACGCAGAGGGGGCCGCCGATGTGCGACTCGTAAGCAGGAGCAGTTCTCAGCCCGACTGTCTAAGGGCTCCACTGGTAGCGTTGATAGACTGTAGTATCATCTGGAGTCAATAAAGACGCCACGCAGCGCAGGCGCATTCGTCAACATGGGAAACTTTTATTGTTAGTTTTAACGCAGTTACGGGTCTGGTACCGAAGCTACGAGTGTGGTATCGAATTCCGTTCTTTGCAGTGCAGGTCCAACAGGGGGGCATAAGTGTGGATAAGGCTCTGGTAGAGAGTCTACCAAGCTTAACCCGCGCTTTGATGGAACGCCGTTTTATGTCCTTTGTCCATACGATATTTCACTTCAATTAGTTACACGATTCGATTTTGAGATTTGATGAGCGGATATGTGTACCGGTACACGTCCTCTGTCCATACAAATTAGGTTTCCCGCAGTTATGCCCCCCTACCTGGTACCCCTGTTGGACCTGCAAAGTTCGACCAATCATAACTGTTTTTTGGGACTCTTGCCAGGGCTTGAAAGTCCCCTGTCAAGGAATGAATGAATGGGGAGTGAATGGGAGTGAATACCGCAATTCACTCACTCCCTTTCAACCTCAAGCCACATTCACTCCTCAGTCACTCACTCCCTTTCATCCTCAAGCCACATTCACTCCTCAATCACTCACTCCTTTTCATTGCAAAGCAACATTCACTCCACAGTCATTCACTCGCCAAATTTGGTGTTGAGTTAGTCACGCTGCCT
>Ga0307489_10001958_pt1 | contig 13729 bp, 26 predicted proteins | sample SB12metaG_FD_202247 | JGI IMG/M metagenome (GOLD analysis project Ga0307489, IMG submission 202247) | Sea-ice brine microbial communities from Beaufort Sea near Barrow, Alaska, United States - SB 1.2 | ecosystem: Environmental > Aquatic > Marine > Coastal | place: USA: Alaska | collected... | reverse complement strand
TGACGGATCATGCCCGCCACGTCATGTGATTCTGTTTAACTAAAGGAACGAGGGTCCACAACGTGGAGGATGATGTGGCAGGCATTATCTGGCTGTCCCTACCGTTTCCGATAAACTCGGGGGTGACGGAGAATCCATCGGCGGTCTGCGCCACACTGCTGCCCTGCAGCAACACAACGTCGTCGCGGTTGAGTTTCATCCCAATCTCCATGGTGATACTAGTGGAGTCGACGCCAGTGACATGGTGGCCAGTGTGGTCCTAGCAAAAAGGCCTCGAAGATGTTGCTTGTCGTGTCAGAGGAAGTCGTTCAACACATGAAACCAGGGTTCAAATGCGGATCGATGCGGGGAGAGAGAGAAGAGGAGACCGGAGAGAGAGAGGAGAGAAGGGGAGAGGAGAGAGGAGAGGACAGAGAGGTGAGAGGAGAGGAGAGACGCAACAGGTTTGAGAGAAGAGAGGAGAGAGGAGAGAGGAGAGAGGAGAGAGGAGAGAGGAGAGAGGAGAGACGAGAGAGCAAACAGGATAGAGGAGAGAGGAGAGAGGAGAGAGGAGAGAGCAAACAGGATGGAGGAGACAGGATAGAGGGAAGAGAAAATTATAGAGCAGTGTCTGCCGGACCCCACCTTGAAGGTGACAGACACAACTACGGTGTTGTTGGCAAGAGGACCCACGGTGACCACGGCGCCCGTCTGCGGCACTTGCTTGTTCTGCGCGGCGTCGCGGGTGGCGTCCACGAAGAAGCGGTAGCGCTGCAGGATGGTGTACAGCATGTACTGCAGGTCAGACCCGTCGGGGAACCCTGGCTTGCGCAGCGTGGGGGCGAACTGGGAGGTCTGGCGGCAGGGTCATTGAGAGCGAGCACTCGACCGGAATCAAAGCATGAATTAGCTTGAATGTGAATGGGAAGGAGGGCCATTGGGAGTAAGCACTGGACCGAGATCGGAGCATGAATTCACCTTCAGCTTGAATGCTCAAATTTACGCGTGAAGGATGAGGAGGAAGTTCAATGTCGGCCTTGTGCTTGTTCTCAATTATCCCCCAGAGGAGGCGGAGGTGGAGGCGGAGGATGAGGTAGTGTTGGATGAGGAGGAGGAGAAGGATGAGAAGGATGAGGACGAGGAGTAGGAGGAGAAACAATGCCGGTCGAGTTTGTGTCCTGAATGACCCCCCTGCCTGGTGAGCCGTCATGGCGTCGAGCTGATCCGCCGTTCCGTCGTTCTGGCGGTTGAACACATTCTCCAGGTATAAGAGGTCGTTGGCGTTGAACACGCAGTCCCCGTTGGTGTCGCCATTCATTCCACAAGCATCGGGGTCGCATGCCGCGGGGTCGCAGGCATCTGAGTCGGCGTGCACTAGCAGCGATCGGCGGCGGTGCGCGAACTCGTACTTTATGTAGGGACACAAGATACATTTGAAATCAGATTTTGACGGCGGCTCATCATACGTAAGCTTCAGTCGCTGCAACCAAGTGCGATCAAGCAGGGGCCAACCTGGGGCCAAACTGGGATCAACCTGGGGTTAACCTGGGGTCAACCTGGAGTCAACCTGGGGTCAATCTGGGTCCAATCTGAGGCAAGCCTGGGGTCAACCCGGGTCAACCTGGGTCAACCTGCACCGCCCTGCCATGGGGGGGTAGTGCGCGCCTGCCACCGCGAGCGAGTTGCCAATGGTGTGGCCGGCGATGCTGCGCTGAACCTCGCCGCCGAGGGAGAGCGGCTGCCAACCGTCGGGCACCACGAGCTGCAGCAGCCCGCGGCGGCGAGACGCGCCGTTGACCTTGACATTGCCTGCGCCGGCCGCGATGGCTGATGCCTCCTCCACCGCGTCCCCGCGCGTCATCGCCTCGATGTTGCCGCTGATCGGGCTCAGCTGCGCGTCCGTGAAGCAGGGGCTCACACTCGTCCACTTCTCAGCTCAACGTAAGCACTTTTTGTGGGATACGTTGGGTTCCTGCAGCAGATAGTCGGGTCATAGCTTGTCACAAACTGGACACAAACTGGACACAAAACGGCTCATTGACCAAAACGGCTTAGGTTGAACAGAGAAGTGGACGAGTGTAAGCCCCTACCGTGAAGGTGCTCTTGACGCACAGCGTGAACGTCGCGATCAACACCGCAGTGCCTCGAGCCGTAGACGCCTTGGAGGACCCCACAATGAGCACGCGGTCCACCGGGTCGTTCCGCGTGCAACCCCAAGCTGCCTTCCAGTCGCTGCCCAACTAGCAAGGTCTTACACTGGTCCACTGTTCGGCTCAGATTAAGCACTTGTCGTGGGATAGGTTTGGTCGTTTGGGGGTTACCGTGAAAACAAAGGCTCGTGTTGAAGCTGAAGAGTGGAAGCAAGAGTGAAAGCCCGTGCCTGCGTACACGCCGTGGCCTCGAAGACATCGGCGTCGAAAGCCACGCGGACCTGGAACGCCAAGAGGTTGGCGGTTTGCGAGTTGACGCGAACGGCCACGTTGAAGGATTCGCCGATATGTAGCGGCGCAAGTTGAATTTGATAGCAAAGTTTGACAGCGGTTTATCATGGCTCAGATTCAGGCGCTGGAAACAACGCAATTACGACACGGGTCGAACTGGATTTCAGCTTGCACCGCCCTGCCTGTGGCCACCCCATCGCCGTATTGCAAGCCGACGGCCAAGCCGAGATCGACATCGCCGAGAGGCGGGTTCAAGTTAGCCGCCACGGACTCGGACGCTGACACCATCGAGGCGGCAGAGATGGAGTTATCCGGGCACGTCGACGCCGTGGTGCAGGGTCTCACACTCATCCACTTTTCAGTCAACGTAAGCACCTTGAGTAGGATGCTTGGGTGGTTTGAGTGGCCAAAACGGCTCAGCTTGGTGAGAAGTGGACGAGTGACAGCCCCTGCCGTGGTGATGTTCACGTAGTTGTGGTAGTTCTGCAGCAGCGTTGCTTCGCCCAGAGCGTCAATGGAGATCACGGTCGGATTCGACGAGGAGAAACCAAGGTACGTCTGCGGATCAATGTAGTTGCTGACGTCGGAGCCGAGAGCGTTGGGAAATATGGTGCTGTCGTTCCATGTCAAGTTTACTGCCACGGTTTTCGTGTCCGAGTTGTAACCCTGGAGCCAGAGTCTATCACTCAATTCCTTTCAGCTCAAGGTGAGCTAATGTGTTTGATCCGTGACACTAACGGCAGTTATCCCTCGAGAGGAGAGAGAGGACGTGCCTGAGAGAGAGGAGAGATGAGAGAATTGGAGGACACGGGAGGAAGAACAGGAGCAGGAGGAGGAATCGGAGGACGGAGGAGGAGGGGGAGGAAGGGGTGGTCGAAGGTTCTTACGGAGCAGACAGAAAACGAGTGGAATGCCCTGCCTGGAATGTGCTGCCCGAAGAGGAAGACCACGAGGTGTACGGCGACACCGCGGTGACAAGGACCCGGTCGTTGCCTGACGCCATTGACAGAGTCGCGGTCTCCCCAGCCCAGGTGGCCGTCAACGTGACAGTGCCGGCCTGTGCGACGACATAGCGCGAGTTGCTCCCGGAGCCCTGGACCGTGATGACGCTAGTGTCGCTCGAGGTGAATGAGGTGTAGCCCGACACGGTGTAAGTCGTTGAGGAGTCCGAGAAGTAAGGCCTGCCGCACATAGCTCGCCGCATCATCGACATGCATGTGCCCTCTCGTTCCTTGAATTTACTGGCATCACATGACGCATCGACAGCAGAAATCTGCCAGGCCCAATGCCTGCCACGTCATCGACATGTATCGAAGGCCCCGGTTTCTTGAGTTGAATGGCGTCCTATGACGTGGCGAACAATTCAGCCAGGCCTACCGTGAGGACGGCGAAGGCCTGGCCAGTGGCGCGCTGCCAGCTGTCGAAGGTGCACTGGAGGCGGCTCAGCGACGTCGTGAGCGGCTTGGCCGGCGAGTACGGGAAGGTAGCGGCGCGCGTCAACAAGGGGCTTACACTCGTCCACTTATCGCCTCAACGTAAGCACTTTTGGTGGGATAACGCTGGGTAAAAGAAAGTGTTTCAATGGCAAAAACGTCTCAGGTGGATCTGAAAAGTGGACGAGTGTTAGCTTCAAAACGCCTCAGGTTGATCTGAAAGGTGGACCAGTGTATGCCCCAAAACGTCTCAGGTTGATCTGAAAGGTGGACTAGTGTATGCCCCTGCCGTGGACATGGACTCGAACACCGTGATGTCAACCGTGGCGATCGCGAAGAGGTGATTCGCGCGGCCGTAATCCGGGAACGAGACGTTGACCGTAACGCTGCCGGGCACACCCTGGTTCGTGGTCAATGCGCGGACCGTGTACCCCTCCACCACACCCAGGTCGCCGCCCGCTATCAGGGTGAAGACCGAGCGGTCGTCCGAGGTGTGGTGGCGCAAGTTGAAATTGAAAGCAAAGTTTTAAGGCGGTTCGTCGCATTTCATGTTCAAGCGCTGGCACCAAGCACGGTCAACACGTCAACCTGGTGTCAAGTTTTGGTCAAGCTGGGGTCAACCTGTGGTCAAGATGGGGTCAACCTGGGGTCAAGCTGGGGTCAAGCTGGGGTCAACCTGCACCGCCCTACCGAAGTCATGTCCTTGCTGCTTCCGTCCTCAAAGAAGAGCATAACGGTGATGGTGGACGACAGGGGCTTGTTGATGGGCGTGGCATTGGCCGGATCGCCGCTGCGCGTGATCAGGGAGTTGGTCGGCACTGCAGTGACGTCGGAGGCACGCGGGAGCGCCACGTTGACGGACCCAAAGCCCGTCTGAACGACGGTGCCGCAAGCTTTCCACGCAGCTGTGATGATTTCGCCGCTACCGTCCTCTCCGTTGTACGGCACTTGGACCGTCAAGGGGGGCGTCAGGCCCGTGCCCACAACCTCCAGCGTGCTAGGCAGCGTGATCTCAATCGCCAGGCCGTTGTGTAGTGGCGCAAATTCTAATCGAAAACAAAGTGTGAAAGCTGTTCATCATATGTGTGTCTTCAAACGCTAAACCAAGTGCAGTCAACCGGGTTCAAGACAAGATCAAGATAGGGTTCATCACGGGGTCATCACGGGGTCAATCAGTGGTCACCCAAGGATCGACACGGGGCCAGCCAGTTGTCAACCAGAACCTGCACCTCCCCACCGTTCGTCGGAGAGATGGACATATAAGCGCCATCGCTCATCTTCGCCAGTCCAAACACGTACCCCTTGGCGAACTCTCCAGCCCAGGTTTGTGTCAGCTCGGAAATAACGCTATATTCCGCGTGGGAATCCGCGGCCGGGCTGCCGGCGTGGTCGAAGTTCACGTGTGTCACCACCGCAACCTGGCGGGAGGGTCATTGAGAACAAGCACACGAAGCGAGATCAGACGTGCCGCATGACGAACCTTCAGTGTGAATTCTCACACAGACACGCGGAGACTGCGGAGGAGGAGGAGGAGGAGGAGGGGAACGAGGAAAAGGAGGAAGAGGAGGAGGAGGAGGAAGATGAAGCGGAGGAGGGGGAGGAGGAGAAGGAGCCGGAGGAGGAGTAGGAGAAGCAGGACGAGGAGGAGGAGAAGAAGGAGGCAGAGGAGCAGATGCAACGTCGGACGAGTGCCATAACCCCCGTGCCTGCAGACTCTCCACAAGGACGATGTCGGCCGGACCATCCTTCACATAGATGTCCAAGCCAGTGGTGTCAAGGTCCACGTGTCCGCCGGTAATGAACACCTGCGCGGCCACTTGGTACTCGATATAGCTGGAGTCGAACTCCTTCGGGTACGTCTTGCGGGATTTCACGCCGTACGCGAATGCCGAGCCAATCGTGATGTACTCGGTGTCGGATGAGCCGAATTCCAGGGGCATACACTCGTCCACTCTTCAGCTCAACGTAAGCACGTTGTGCAGGATACATTGGGTGGTTTCAGTATGTCAGTGAGAAAGGAAGGGGAGGAGGAGGGGAAGGAGGAGTAGGAGGAGAAGGAGGCGGCTCAAGTTAAGGTGGGAAGTGGACGAGTGTAAGCCCCTACTGAATGTGACGAGGCGGGTGACCTCGACGTCAGGAACGTTGACCAGCCCAACGCCGCCGAAGGTGGCAATGGCCATGAGCTCGGTCCACTGGAACATAGGGGAGTTGCACGAGAAGCCCGGGGCCTGGTACCCGCTGAAGTCCGTGGGACCCGAGGTGATCAGGTTCAACTCGTCGTCCTGCGCGTATATGCGCACAACCTTGGGGAACCAGACGGTAATGTCGAGGGTGGAGGTGAAGCCGCTGTAAGCTGTGGTCACCGCAATCTTTCCACCCGTCGAGTAGGGCCTGACATATATAGCCCGCCACATCACGAACACGCCGCGCATTTCGATCCTTCGATTCGTGAATTGGATGTCACCCTGTGACGTGGCAAGCAGCATCTACAGGCGGACGAGGAGGAGGAAGAGGAGGAGGAAGAGGAGCAGGAAATGAACAAGAAGGGAAGGAGAAAGACGAAGAGAAGGAAGACGAGGAGGAGAGGAGGAGGAGGAGGAGGAGGCCATATCCGCCAGGCCCTACAGTGGTGTGCGTGGCATCCAGCGCGACAACGCAGTTGTTGACCTTCGCCACAGTCGCGGCAGCGGTCGGAAGCGAGCAGACAGTGGAAGATGAAATGACCTGATCCGATAGGCCAGCGCGCGAGAAGACGGCCTTGGTGGAAATGGCCGTTGTCGACGCGACGCCGTTGAGGTACGCCGTGTTATAGAGCTCGTGCGTCTTGCCGTAGGAGTACAGACCTCGAACAACTGGCTTGTCAACGATGACGCGCCCGCTCGTCTGCGATTAGGGGCTGACACTTGTCCACATTCCGGCTCAACGTGACCACTTTTTGTGGAAAACGTTGGGTAGTTCCAGTGACAAAAATGGCTCAAGTTGACATGAGAAGAGGACGGGTCTAATCCGCTTAGAGTCTACACTCGTCCACTGCTCGGCTTGACGTGAGCACTTTGAGTGGGATACGTTGGGTGGTTTCAGTGACAAAAACGGCAGAGGTTGAGCCGAAAAGTGGACGAGTGTAAACCCCTGCCTGCGCGCCACCCTGACCATCATTCATCTGCGCTGGCTTCTTGGAGACGTACTCTAGCGACCCCTTGTTGTAGCGGAGCAGGTTGTATTCGAAAGCAAAACTTGATAGCTGTTCATCACATGTGAACTTCAAGCGCTGACAACACCAGTTTTTCAACGTGGGTTTCGATTCAACTTGCACCACCCCACCTTGTTGACCATGGTGAGCGCCACGGCGTTGATCGCCGAGTAGGTCCCCGCCGACGCGGCCGATTTGACTTGGAAGCGGAAGGTGGCGAGCTCCAGGTTGGCGCTGGTGATGTCAGCCACGGAGGTGGTTGAGGCCTCGCCCGTCACGGTCATGGTAATGGAGCTCGAGGTGGAGGTCACCGTGGGGTAGGGTCAGTTGTCGGGTCAGAATGGTCAACAACCGGGACAGAATGGTTTACTTGTCCTAACCGGATCATAATGGTCAGCAACCGGGTCAGAACGCTTGACTTGACCTAACTGGGCCGGAAAGTTTAGCAACCAGGCCAGAACAGTTACAGGTTCAGAATGGTCAACAACTGGGCCATAACGGTTCACTTGTCCTAACAACTGGGCCTGGGCAGTTTACTTGTCCTAACCGGGACAGAATGATCTGTAACCGGGCCAGAATGGTTTGCTTGTCCTTACCGTGGGGGTGTTATACTTGTTGGAGACGGAGAAGGAGTTGGCGTACGACAGCACGCTGCTGCTCCACTGCAGTTGCACCGACCACGTAGACAGCGAATTGCCGTTCGTGTTGGCGTAGACGGCGACGGTGAAGGTATCTCAATACGCAGGGTCATTGGAGAACAAGCATGAGACCAGGATCGGAGCATGACTTACCTTCAGGGTGAATGCTCATACCGCCGCGTGGAGGACAGGGGAGATTCACCGTTGGTCGAGTAATTCTTCTGAATGAACCCCCGCTCGTACAGACACATAGATTATGAAGGAGAAGGAGGACGGGGAGGAAGATGAGGAGGATGAGGAGGAGGAGGAGGATGAGGGAGGAGGAGGAGGAGGAGCAGGAGGAGGAGAAGAGTCATCGCCGGTCGAGTGCTTGTGCTCAATACCCCCCTGCCCTGGGTAGCGCGGCGACTCAATCATGTCAACGTACATGCCCGCCGCACTGAGCGCGGTATGCACCGGCTGCGGCATGATTTGCACGTACTTCGTGACCGAACTGGCGCCGGCAACCGTCACGACAATTGACGCCTCGATGAAGAGGCACAAGTTGAAATTGTAAGCAAAGTTAGAAGTCGGTTCATCATATATTGATCTCAAGCGCTCAGTTCCAGGCACTTTCAACACGCGTTGCATCGTTTCAACCTGCACCACCCTACCTCGATCTGTGTGTCAGTGTCGAACCAGCCCGATGGCGCGGTGTCCGTGCAGTCACCGCTGCCTGACGCCAGATTGCGCTGCGAGCACGTCACGCTCCGGACCTCCCCCTTGCTCTAGAGCCGGACAGATAATGCTCGTCTCGTCATGAAATGCCATTTGACTCGAGGAACGAGGAGTCCAAATGCGTGTGATGACGTGGCGATCTGATAATGCTCGCCACGTCATGGGATGTCATTCAATTCAAGAAACGAAGGGTTAAAATGCGTGCAATGACGTGGCGAGCATTATCCGTCAGTGCCTACCGTGCTCGGGTTTGTGAACACCATGACCGGCGCCACAGTGGTGACCTGCGGGTTACCGTTGGCGTCAAGCAGGTGGTAGTGCACGCTGAGGCTCGACGCGTCGTTGTACAGGTCGGGAGTGCGGACGATGATGTCGATGGAGGCGGCGGCGCGTGTGGAGGTGGTGAACGACTTGCCGCTGCCAGAGAGGGTGGGGATTTCTGTGCTGACATCGCCCATGGTGACTTTGAAGTTACCGGCGGACAGGGACTTACACTCGTTCACTTCTCGGCTCAACGTACGTACTTTGTGCGGGATTCGTTGGGTGCATTGAGTGGCTACAGTGACACAAATGGCTCAGGTCGAGCTGATGACTGGACGTGTGGAAGCCCTTGCCGTTGGACCCTGGGCTGGCGCTTGAGAAGGCGTAGAAGGGGCGCCGGAACGTGTTGTTGCCCAGATACAGGGTCATATACTCGTCCACTTCTCGACTTCACGTGAGCACTTTCGGCGGGATATGTTGGTGGTTGCATGGAGCGGCAAGGTTTAAGCTGAGAGGTGAAGGAGGAAAGCCCCCTGCCAAGGTACTCCTCGTCGTACGAGCCCGCGAACCCGGGGGAGCCGTCGGCGACGCTCATGCGTGGGCGCGCGTACTGGAGGATGGAGCCGTCCGCCGTGAAGTTGGGGGCGATGAGGGGCGGCGGGGGTGAGTTGCCGACCGGCAGCGGCGGCGCCGACGGCTAGGGACTGATGGATAGTGCTCGCTTTGTCATCGAACGCATTTTGAACCATGGTGTGTTGAGTTGAACAGCATCCTCAGACAGTGCTCGCCAGGTCATCGAACGCACTTTGAGCCATGGTATGTTGAGTTGAACGGCATCCTAAGACGTGGCGGGCAACATTCATCAGACCCTACCGACGGCGGCGGCGGCGGCGCGGGGCCCGCGTCGATCTTCGCCGTCGTGTACGCATCGTACGTGTACAGCAATGAGCCGTAGGGGTCCACCCGCGAACCAAAGAAGGGGAACTTGCGCGTGTTGTCCGTCTCGCCCTTGTCGTTCTGCGTCTCGACGATGATCGCCACGCCCAAGTTATCCTCTTTTTAGTGGCGCAAGCTAAAATTGATAGCAACACATAAAAGCAGATCATCATATTCTATTTTCAAGTGCTGCAACCAGGCGCTTTCAAGACGGGTTTCAACTCTGTGGAACAGTTGCTGGAACGGTCGCTGGAAACGGTGCTGGTATGGTTGCTGGTACGGTTGCTGGAACGGTTGCTGGAACGGTTGCTGGAACAGTTGCCGGAACAGTTCAATTTGCACCGCCTTACCTCGTTGAGCCAGATGCCGTCAGGCCCGTACGCGTACGTCTCGAAGTACCCGTCGCCCACGCCCTCGGCGTAGGCAATGACACCGTCGTCGGTGATCGCGGGGAGTGCGCCAAGAGCTGTGGCCATCTGCGCGTTTTCGGTGGTGCCGAGCAGCAGGGTCATTGAGACCACGCACTCGAACGAGATCAGAGCACGGCTTTGACTTGAGTGTAAATGCTTCTAAAGTAGAGGAGGAGTGTTATCGTTGGGCGAGTGTTTGTGTTCAATGGACCCCCGCTCATACAGACGCGCGGGAGAGGAGAAGGAGGAGGAGGAGGAGGAGTAGAAGGAGATTTCACGTCTCTCGAGTTCTTGTTCTCAACATCCCCTGCCGAACTCGACGCGCACGACGGTCTTGGGGCTGGTGGCCGCAATGTTGCCTGACTGCATGATGCGCACCTTGACGTAAGGACTGACAGAGATTGCTCGCCACGTCATAGGATGGCTTTCAGCTCGAGAAGCGAGGGTCCGAAACACAGAGGGCGTGCGGACGCTGTTTGCCGCGACATAGGACGTCTTTGAGCACGGGGCTTCAAATCACATGAGATGTTGCTCTCTGCGACATAGGATGCCTTCCAAGTGACGAGCGGCATCCGCTAGACCGATACACGTGTCGACGACGTGGCGGTTAGTATCTGCCGGGCCCTGCCTTGATGTCGAGGGTGTCGCCCGCGTGTGCGGGGACGTCAGTGACCACCGCTGCGGGCGGCGTGACGAGGAACCGGAACTTGCCGTTGACGACTCGTGTCAGATACATGGCGTCCCGCGAAGTGGGGCAGGGGGTTGAGGTGTCCGGGCAATCCAGCGAGCACCCCGGGAGGGTGTTACAGTCGTACCCCGACCGCATGTAGTCCAGCGTAGGGTCAAGCGCCTGCAGCTGCCACGCTGTAGAGGCGCTAGTTGAAAATGAAAGCAAGGTTTATAAGCGGTTCATCATATTACAGGTCCAAGCGCTGAAATCAAGCGCGCAAGTTGAAAATGAAAGCAAAGTTTATAAGCGACTCGGATCACGTTTTACGGATCACGTTTTACGGATCACGTTTTAGATTCAAGCGCTTAAAAAATCAAGTTCGATCAACCGGGGGGCAACCTTGGGTCAACTTGGGGTCAAACTGGGATCAAACTGGGGTCAACCTGGGGTCAATCTGGGGACAACTTGGCGTCAACTTGGGTTCAACCTGCACCGCCCTGCCAAGCGCTGAGCGCTGACAGATCGCCGCCGTTCACGATGAGGCGCTGCATGAAGTCCACGTCCGCCATGTCCAGCGTGCCAGACCCGTCGGCGTCGCCGAGCACGCCCGACACCATCTCCACTTCCGTGGGTATGGTCACCGCGCCCGGGACCGCGGCTACCGCCAGCGGCCGCCGCGCGGCGCCGAAGTCCCCGACGAGGCGGTCCTCGTTCCCAATGGTGACGTTCACAAAGTCCGCGTGGTAGTGCCTGACAGATATAGCTCCCCTCATCAACGACACGCATCTCGAGCCCTGTTCTGTTCAGTCACATGACAGTTGAATGGCACAAAGATGAGAAGGAGGGGGAGGAGGAGGAGGAGGAGGAGGAGGAGGAGGAGGAATATGGCATCATGCGAGGTGGCGAGCATCGTATGAGGTGGTGAGTTGAACATAATACTATGACATGGCGAGCTATGTCCGCCAGGCCCTACCGCGTGTGGCTCCCACGACAGAACCTGCGCGACGTCCTCATCGTGCGCCATAAGAAGCGCGCGGCGTCGTGAGCCCAGCGGCTTCACCTCCATGAACCCCGCGCCCGCCGCGAATGTGGCGGGCGAGTCAGGAATGGACGAGTCGCTGCGGATCATCACCGTGATGTCGCCCGAAAATGTGATGGTCTTCGTTGCCTCGGAGGAGGGTCAAAGAGAGCAAGCATTCGACCAAGATCGGACAGGCCCGCATGATTTACCTCAAGGGTGGGCGGACGCGGTTCGTCATGCAACGTCAATCGAGTGGTTGTTATCGATAAGACCTCTCTCATACAGACGCGCAGAATTGGTTTGTCGATGCAACGTCAGGTGCGTGCTTGTCCCCAATAACTCCCCTGCCGCCGTTGTTAGCGCAGCGACGCGGAACGTCGCGATGTGAAGCGCGGTGCCAGTGGCACTGGACTCCAGATTGTTGCCCACCACCTTCACCTGGTTCAACGGGTCGTTGATGTTGCAGTCGAACAGACCGGACCAATCAGGGCCCTGCGAGCACTCCATCACAGAGAGCGCGCTGGCGTCCAAGGTGTAGAGACTGGTGGATAGTGCTCGCAACGTCATCAAACGCATTCTGAAACCTCGTTTATTTAGACTAATGGCACCCTATGACGTTGACTGATAACAAGTGCACGACATGTCATCAACACACATTGTGAGTCATCGTTGCTTTAGTTGAATGGCATCCTGTGACGTGGCGAGCACCATTCACCAGTCCCTACCAGGGTGACCTCGATCTGGAAGGTCTGCAGGTTGGCAGTGGCGGAGTTGATGCGGATGTCGATGTCCTGGAAAGACCCCTCGCTAGAGGATCAATGAGAAACAAGCACTCGAAGCGAAATCGGACAAACCCACATGCCTTACCTACATGGTGGATTCGCATACAGCAGCGCGAATGGGGAGGAGGACATGTGGAGGAGGATGAGGATGAGAAGGAGGCGACGAAGGAGGAGGAGGAGGAGGAGGAGGAGGAGGAGGAGGACATTTCAACGTAGGTCGAGTGCTTGTTCTCAATAAACCCCCTACCTCGTACATCGGATCAAACTGCGGGCCAACCTTGTTACCCACATCCACGTCTCCCAGGAGGGGATTGAGGTTCGGGTAAACCTCATCCACGCCCTCGGGGAGGAAGATGAAGTAACCGCCCGGGCAGACGAACATGGCGGTGATCTCGACAGCTGCCGCGTTGTCGAGGAGCGTGGCGACGCCCTCATTGTAGTGGCACAAGATGGAATCGACAGCAAAACTTGAAAGCGGTTCATCATAGTCTCATTCGTTGAAAGGCTGGATAATGATGACCGATGGAGTGCCTTAGCGCCCGATGAACGTGAGTAAAAAGAATAAACACGCTGAAAACATGCTGTTTGCGACACATGTTTAAACTTGCACCGCCATACCTCGTCCGTGACGGACACCGCCAGAGGGTTGTTGCTGCTGATGGACAGGAACACGGAGGTCAACCCTGCGGCCACCTGGTACGAGGGTCATTCAGAACGAGCAATCGCGCTGAGATCGGACGAGCTGGCCTGACTTACCTTCAGGGTGAAGCTCGTTGAGGAGGAGACGGAGGAGGAGGATGAACTGGAGGAGGAGGAAGCGGAGGAGGAGATGGAGGATTGGGTGCAAGGAAGGAGAAGGTGGGATGAGGAGGAGGAAATTTGAAGTCAGTCGAGTGCTTGATCTTACTACACCCCCTGCCACATCGGGAATCACAAAGCCGTCCGTGAGCGTGAGGCGGATGGCGAGCGTTTTTGTAGTCCCGCCGTATCCGACGAATGAGTCGCCAGCGTCCCAGTTTGTTGTGTGCTCGATCTTGATGACGGACTTGCGCGAGTCCGACACCTGCATGTACAGCGAGGGGGAGGGGGGGATTAGTGGTGTGCTAGGGGTGTACTGGGGGTGTACTAGGGGTGTACTAGAGGTGTACTAGGGGTGTATCAGAGGTATCAGGGACGTATAAGGGGTGTGTCAGGGGTGTAGTAGGTGTGTATTAGGGGTGTAGCAGGGGTGTAGTATGAGTTCAGAAGGGG
>Ga0307489_10001957_pt1 | contig 13731 bp, 14 predicted proteins | sample SB12metaG_FD_202247 | JGI IMG/M metagenome (GOLD analysis project Ga0307489, IMG submission 202247) | Sea-ice brine microbial communities from Beaufort Sea near Barrow, Alaska, United States - SB 1.2 | ecosystem: Environmental > Aquatic > Marine > Coastal | place: USA: Alaska | collected... | reverse complement strand
GCGCGTGCTAGCTGCCCAGGCGGCGGCCATGTCGACGGAGCTTGGCGCGAAGGCGGGCTCCACCGGCGAAGCGAGGCGGGCCATACGGGTGAGAGCCCACGCACGGCCCTCTATAATCGCCGGTCACGTCACAGTGTGAGGATGCGTACAACAGAGATTATCATTCCACTGACAGACACTCACGGCGATCCCCGCGCAGAACGAGGAACGCAGCCCCGGCAGCATCCACTACAGCCACGGGGGTGACAACTTCATCTACACCGACTTCATCAAGGAGAGCTGGCCGTGCGAGCAGTACGTGCTCTTATTATCATAGTTCGGGGAGGTGCCAGGGAGCATTGCTCCCCGCCTCCCCGAACTCAACAGCGAATTGCACCCCGCTCGCGTTCGCGCACCGTCAAATGGAGACTCGGTGGCTCACGTAGATAGATCATCACGGGGCACACCGACGGCCAGCTACCGCACGGCACGTACACCATACAGGTGGAAGGGATGCGCGGCGGCGCCGCTACCGCGGTGCTTCGCGAGCACCCCCCTTGTCTCTGTACTTCTTTCTCGGCCTCCTAGAATGTGTACCCGGTACACTAGCCTTTTAACGACTCTTAGCTTTTCAATTTCTCGGCCTTGAAAAAAGTCGTAAAAATCTCGGAATCTGTATGGGGTTGTGGTCAGGGAACTTGGACAGATTCGTGATTTTCGTCTGTGTGAACATTCCGCCGTAGGCCCCTGTGTCGCAAAAAAATTGCGTTTTGGTCGGCCGGTCCCAAGTGTGGAAACTACTTTCACGCGATGGGACGGGACGCTGACGCGGACGAAATGGACGGTCGATACCAGTACTTGTGCTGTCCTTGCGCCATACAAAGCACGCCATTTGGACTGCCGTATGGTTTACTTTTTATGACACAGGGGCCTGAGTCCCGTAGTTGGAGTAGTCTTTTCAGGCCGATTTCGGTCCGCGTTTTTGTTTTTTTTCGTCATTTTTTGGCGTTTAAAAAAAGTCTTACAGGTTATGGATGAGATCGATTTAGACAAAGCATGACGAATTCACGAATCGAGATGTCCCGAAATTGCGAGGAGATGATGGCGCCATGCACACGCGCTTGACAGGCCGCGATGTCGGCGTCGCCAGGAGGTACAGAAAAAAGGTGGCACGGTAGATCGCCGCGAATACATACAAAGTTTCGCGTCCCGAGAAATCCCGGACGCCATTAGAGCATCTAGACGATTTCCACACGGTGGCCGTGGAATTGAGCAATTTCTTCGTTCTGCCTGATTAGACACCATACGACGACTTGGACGACTCAACCGCACGGCGCCGCGGAACATCACGCGCGCCGACGTCCGCGAGCACGGCGCGCGGCTGAAACGCGTACCTTATAGCATCGATAAGCATCATAGCTCTTCAGCGGCGACGTGAAATGGCGCATCGCCGACTTGTGGCGCGCGTCAGCCGAGGGTCATTCACCACTGTAAACAACACCGGCTCGTGGCGCGTGTAAGACCGTTTTTGGACGAAAAACACAGACCCCTTTTGGTAGTCTTACCAATTCAGGGGTACTCAGTTCGGGTACTTGGCCGATTTCGGACCTTTTTCGAAACGCGAGAAAAACGAAGATTCGTGCAGAAATCGTTTCTCACGGGACGCGCGACAGCGACGCGTCGACGTCGCCAGGCGGCGGCGCGGCTGGCGTTCCATTGCGCACACCGTATCGCCATGCGATTCTGCGAATCGCCGCTGCGTTCGGTCCACGGACGCCGCACATCTTGCGTCGATCGTGTGCCGTCAGCCTCCAGAAAATAGCTCTTAAGACCGCTCGAAGCTGTTCTGAGCCCGACGTGTGGGTCAGGAACCCAGAATCCGGGGTTCGCCGGCCGCGGTCGAGCCCACCGGCCGGGTTCCGCCTCTGCAACGTCGTACTGGTAGCAGGGGTAATCATAAATGACGGGGTAGATCATCCCCATTTTCAACGTTTTCGGTGCAAAAACGTAAAGATGGACAAAGTGGAGATGAGCGCCGTGCCTATAACCGCGGGGGACGGCACGACGCACGCAGAACCGCGTCGCGTCGCACGGCTCATCGGATCCGCAACAACCTCGTTAGGCGGGGTACACCGCGCGGTCGCTGTTTCCGCTCGGTGCCTGGCGTGCGGCGCCCCGCCTGTGAGCTCAGGGGGGCGCGAATCAAGCAAAACAACACGTGAAAGCCAGACGTATTTTCACCACTCACGGGCGAGGGGGCGCGAATCAAGCAGCTATGTAGACGCTGCGCGCGGCCAAACGGACGTCGAAATTGCCGCGCGCCGCCCAGCACGCCACGGGAATGTCTCGATACCCCTCCAACCTACGACGTGGCGGGGGGTCGACGGCCGGCAACGCGCTCGCGTGCGTGCGCGACTGCGACGAGCCCGTGTGCGCCGACGAAAACGTCACAAGCCGCCAAAATGGCCTTTTAGGAGGGAGATTCCAAGAGATGATCTACCCCGTCATTTATTATTACCCTGCTGGTAGTGCACACCAGCACCACGGGTAATATCACATTTGCAAAACTGAAGTCCGGACGATTTTGAATCTATCCGCGAGCGGGCTCAGAGGACTCGACTCGCTAGCGGTCCGCTGAGATCTGGGACTGTTGAGATCGCAGCATCTTCGCCGACGACGCCATGCGCGTGCTTTTCTCCAACGACGACGCCATGCGCGTGCTGTTCTTCGCCGACGTCGACGCCATGTTTCTGAGCCGCGACTAGCTTCGTAACGACGTGCAGGGTATATGACTCGCGGACACGCGGTACAAAGAGCGCCGCACCAGGCCGAATGGCGCCGGCAAAGAGTGTACCCCGTCGAACCAACCCACTGAAGTAAAAAACACAGAAAACGAATACGCTGACACACTCTTTGCCGGCGCAGCGCAGCTTGGTGTGACGCTCTGTGTACCGCGTGTCCGCGAGTCATATACCTTCTACGACGTTACGAAGCTGGTCGGGTCTCAGAAGCATGGCGTATCGTTCGGGAAAACCGCGCGCGTGGCGTCGACGTCGGCGAAGATGCCGCCCCGCCCCCTTTACCCCAAACCCAGCTCCATACTGCTGCGCGGCCCGGAATGGTGCGGCACAGGCTCATTCAAAAAATATGAAAATATCTTCATTCAATGTGGTGGCGCCCCACTATTTTGGAGTCACCTGATTGGCCGAGGGAGCTTAGACTCCCCCGCCCCGGCAAAACGGCAAGACTCCCACTTTTCGTTCACAAAGTGGCAGATTCAGGTTGACCGCCACGGCGCGCCAAACGCACGGGGCGGCGCGCGCGCGCGACGGCGCCGGGTTAAAAACACGCGGCGACTCTCGTGCGCCCATATTCGAGGCCCGGGTGCAAAACCCCCGGGTTACCGGGGTCAGGGCGCTCCTGGTGGGCGCGCCTGCTCTCGGGGCTTTCCCCCAAGACTCGGGTTTCGGCCTCGTCCAAGAGGCCGGTGCGTTCCGATGTTTCGCAACGGCGCTGCCACACGCTTCATTGGGATAAAAAACTTCACTGCCGCGCGCGTCGCTCGGAGAGCTCCCTCTCCACCACGAAGCCGAGGGGTCACGGTTCTTCCTTTTCCCAATTTCGCCTTCATTTGCGAACGCGGCGCCGTCAAAACAGGCAGAAACAATCTGCAAAATTTCAGGCCTCGTCGAGAGCGGAAATGTGCGCGTACGCTTGTCAGCGGCTTTGCCCTTGAACCTGCGCTCATACTCGTAGAACACGAGGTCTGTTCCGTGGACTTGCAAGTCCGCGAAACTGTCAAGTACCTCAGCCGCGTGGCCCGTGTCCGAGCGGCCAAAAAAGAGGTAAGTGACGATTGGCGCCACGACGTCGCGCAACTCACCCAGAGCTGCGGCATCATGTTTGTACGTGCCCTGCGCCACCGATGCGCCGGGCACCGGGCGTCGGGCCAGGCGGTCGACGGTGGAGACGCACCCACGCTAGCTTCGCTATTGATTTACCCAATCGACGACGGCCACCCAAACAACTCCAGACACTGTTGAGGGGTGCCGGCGGCACCGGAGGCGGCGCAGACGCCGCCGGCGCCGGCGCCAGAGGCGTACATTCAAAAATGAGAGACTTCGGCGGCGGCGTTGCGCCAGTCGCTACCGGCCCGCGGATAGGGACGAGTGGTTGCCGACGCGCGACGGTGGACGGGCACGAAACAGGCAACTGCGGTTTCCAACCCGCCGAGCGGGTTGATCCGCGCCCCACGGTGGCGGCATAGAGTCGGAACGGGGGCGCTAGGTTGATATATGACTCATAAAGTACACCAGCTGTCGCGCACACACGGGGAGGCGCTCCCACGTCGCGCGCCGCGCCCCCACGAACTGTTCGCCGAGAGCAGCTCGCCCGGTACAAGATGTTCCGCCCTGCAAAATGTCCGCTGTCGGGTACGGCAAAATGTGAACGTTCACACACCACGACGCGCTCCCGCTTCCCCTCCCGCCCCGCGGCGCGCCCCCCCTTGCCAGTGACCCCGCCGCCCTGCCAACCACGCTTGCGCCGTCGCCCTCGTCAGCGTGTCCTCCACCGACGCCTGAAGTCCCCCTGCAGCCCCCGCCGTCGCCGCCGCCATCGCCGCGGTTTATGTGCTCTCCGCGTCCTCTTCTTCATCTCCACACCATCGGGCAGCTGCAGACGTACACGATGTAACGCCAAGTCTTAATTCTTCAGCTCCTCGCCGTGCGCGCGCTTCGCGGCGGTGACCGCTTCGTAGCGGGTCACGGCGTCGTCGCTGTCCTCGATCGTTAGGTTCTCGTTGAAGTAGATAATGCTGCTCGATCGGCCCCAGATCGAACATTGAAGGGATTCGAAAGGGGGCACAATAAATTGGCAACACGATTCCGATTTATGGAAACACGAACATATGGTTCGATCAAAAGCCCATAGCAACAATCTAAGGAGAACAGATTACAGGGGCCCTCGCCTCATCGTCTCCGACGTCGGCGCCGTGCGCGCGGTGTAACCCAACGACACGCCATGTTTGGGCTGCGAGTGGCTTGGTCACGACGTGACGGGTACATGACTCGCGGACACGCCATGCGAAGAGCGCCGCACGAGGTGGCACGGCGCCGGCAAAGCGTGTGTCAGCGTAATCGTTTTCTTGTGTTTCCAGCGGCGTAAAAATGTTCGGGTGGGCGTGCATTGCAATTTGACCCGGCCAACGTGCGCCGAAAAGTCCTGCGCGTGACCGGCGAGCGCGCGCACGCGTCTCGGTAGCACATGCCAGTATGTTTGCGTGCCTATCACGCGTCGCACCCCACGCCCCACGCCCCGCGATGACGCACATGATGTCCGTGTTTTCATAAGAGGGATTCGTGTTTCCAGATTACAGGTTCTCATTCTCAAACCCCCTACTACACAGTTCTGGTGAGGGGGGCAAATGCAGATGGCGCGCGGCGTGGTCTGGTCTCGATCGTTGAGACCCTCGCCCATAAATGGATCTCAAATCAGCGTTCCGGATCTCGGAGGCTGATCTACTAGTGCCTATGACAAAATGAGGACATCCTCAAGTGAGGATATAAATTCTGACATTTCCCCCCGCATGCGCGCCGGCGCCCCCACGCGGCGCAAGGGGTCGGCGCGCGTGCGGAGAGCGGGGGGCGCCTTGGTAAGCCCCCAGGGTAGGGCCCAAGCGTGCTTGCCGCGTCAGTGGCGTCTCACGCGCGACGCCTCGTGCCCCACGCTCGAGCGCTGAAGTGGTGAAGGCCCCCTTCCTGCCGGTTTCCGGCTCACGCACGCGCCCAGCCGTCCCACGCGACAACGACGCCGCTTGAAGGCCCGCCTGCGCGACGCGCGCGTCTATGGGTGCTCAGGGGAGCACAGCCGCGCCACCCCCGCCGCCATTCACCGCCGCGGGACTGATATGCGCCCCGATCATAGCCGAGACCCGGCAGTAGAGCACCATCCGCCCTGCTTGGCGAAACAGTCGCGACCTGAGATCCTCAAAATACGGCTGATTGCGAGGGCGCGATGCGGCCACGCGCGGACAGAGCCGACACCGAGCCGGCAAGGAGTGAGGTAACACCGACTGTGGTCGCCTGCCGTGCCGTGCGCGAGTTTGCGGCGGCGCCAGCGCGAGGTAGCGGCCGCGCCGCGCGGGGGGGCAATTGAGGATGTTTCCAAATAACAACATATCCTCAATTTCCGTGTATCCGCCACTATGGGCAATTTACCTACAGAGTCGTAGTATCCTCAATTACATCCTCAATTGAGAATATCATCATTTTGTCACAGGCACTAGTACACTCAGGGTTAATAAATAACGGGGTAGATCACCCTCCGGTTTCCAGTCTAAGCCAGTCTTTTCAGGGGAATTTGCCAAAATAACAGGAAAGGGAGAATCGGCACGGCCGCGAAACGGGCCGGGATGGCGCGACTCGCGCAGATCCGCGGCTTGACGCAGGGCGTATCGAACGCGCAGCCCCATTTTAAGTCAGCGCACACCTTGCGGCGCGCTCTTACCGCCCGGACACGGTCACGCGGCGCGGCGCAAGCATGCACGGGGTCTGCGCATCAAAGCAAACAACACTAAAAATGAGCCAAGCTAGTGCGGGGCCCATCCGATGGCTGCCTAGTCGGCTCGGCTGGTACGCGCCTACCCACCGCCGCCACTGCGTGTGGGGGGGGGGGGGACTGAACGGCATCACGTAATGTCCCGGCGGTCGCTATTGCGGCGGAGAGACGCGTGGCTCGCCGCCCTCTCGCCGTTTCCGATGACGTCTTGCCCAAAATTCACAGTGGCCTCGGGACCACCCCGCGAATCGAACTATACTCGCCACAAAAGACGCTGCGCACTGCCAACAGGATGCCGACGTTATCGCTCGCCACCACGCCGCCGCGGAAGTGGGATAATACACCTCGTTACTATCCATCAACATTGACGACGGCCGGCGACATGCTCGCGGGCGCGTGCGTGCGTGTCTGAAGTGGCGCCCCCGGCCTTGAATCCACGTGAAAGAGTCGCAGACTCCTCTTTTCCCTCTCTAGGAGGGTGGTGATGTACCCCGTTATTTATTACCCCTGGTAAATGATATGAGCGACCGTCTATAAACTAAAGCAAATCCGGATCTACATTTGCCCCTCACAACAGAACTGCGTAGTCTAGAGCCTAGACCGCCCCCGGCTCTGAACACACCGGGCTGGTTTAGGCTTCGAGTGGTCTCTACACTTTTTTAATGTTGGAGGCTTACGGCACACGATCTCCGCAAGACACGCGGCGTCCGGGGACCAAACGCGGCGGTGAATCGCAGAATCGCTTAACGATGCAGTGTGCGCAATGGATTGCCAGCCCAGCCGCCTCCTGGCGACAGCATCGCGTCGCCGTCGCGCATTTCGTGCGAATCGGTTTCGTGCGAAACTTCGCTTTCTCCCGTGTTTCGAAGGAAACTCGGAAACCGGCCATATGCCAGAACGGAGGGCCTTGAGTTGGTCGAACGACCAAACTGGCGTCGGTGTTTTTGGTAAAAGACGCTCTGACGCGCGCCACGAGCCGGTGTTTCCCGCACTTTCCTTTGCGAGGAAATGGCGCATCCACGCGGCGCCGCGGACCAGTACGCGCAGTACGCGCGCTGACGCCCCCGAGCACGGCGCCGTTTCCGATGAAACGAATATTCAAGTATATCCGCGGCATCGTACCGTCCCGCTCGTCTGTTTACCTCGCGGCAACGCCGCCATCGCAGCCTACCAAGCGCGTGGGCATTTACACTTCGCAGTTGCGTATAGTACCCGGTCAGGCAGAACGAATAAACGCGACGCATTCACTAGTGCACCCGTGCGAATGCCCTAGATGCGCGAACCGCGTGCAAGCTTTCCGAAAAACCGAAAATTCGGGAGTTTATCCGGCGTCTCACCGAGCCACATGTTTGTGTACCTCCCGGCGATGCCGCAATCGCGACCAGCCAAGCGCGCGTGCGTCACGCCCTCAAACTCACGCAATTGCGTGACAACTCCTTTGGTTAACCCATCGATCATGGTCTAAATCGGTAAAGACTCAGAACCTGTTGAGTCAATCAAACAACCAAAAAACGACCGAAAAAACCCAAAAGTTGACAGAAATAGAGCTTGTAGAGACTACTCAGTTCAGTCCCCGTACCAAGTGGGCACATCTGCTCTTTGTCTCTTTTCTCGACTTGACTCGTCGGTTCTAGTCCGGAATCTGGACTTGTGCGTTCGCGCGACATGGTGAATGTTTCTGTTTCCGCGACCGTTCCTTGGTAATGAAGAATGAAAGTTCCAGCTTTTGAGTCACGCGAGTTGCCACCATCGGCATCTCGGGGCAGGGGTGACGGTGCTGGCCTGCTCCCTGGACCGTTCGTGGCGAGCTGGCGCACGGGGGTTGCGCGTGTGCGCTGGAAAGCACGCTCTGCACGCCGATCGCGCACACGAACTCCCGCGCTTGCCGCCCGCGCCAGCGTTCGAGCGCTGTTGCCCACCCAGCCGTCGTCCCGTTGAGCGGACGTGCACAATGGCGCCCCTTGAACACAGCGTGCGGGACGGAGCCCTGGCCACGGCGGGCGTCCCATCCACCAAAGGGCGTCCAGTCGTCATTTCGCGTCGAGCGGCAAGAGCGCCGCGGCCGGCAGCAACGCGGCGGTCAGAGGACCACGGCTTCGGTACATGGCTCTTCAGAGGGCAAGTTGGGTAAAAATAGCTGCCACAAGATCGGAAAAGTAATGTAGCTGCTGACGTGGCCACGACTTTCACGAAACTTTTGGAAAAGCAAACCGTACGCGTTCTGAACCTCAGAGGACGCGGCGCCGAGAGCCTTTCGGGAATCGACGAGTCAACTCAGGAAAAGGGACAAAGAGCAAATGTACCCATTTGGTACGGGGACTGAACTGCGTACTATGCAGTTGTGGGAGGTATTGAGATCGGTATCTGAACCTTGAGACAGGTGACTCACCCTGAACGCGCGGGATGTGGCGTATATCCACCCAGTCACAGACGGTCATGAAATAACGTCTGAGGAACGGCTTCTCGGCAGTTTCACGAGAAAGCCAACCCATCCGAAAATTACGTACTCTACGAGGCAAGGTCAGCCTAAAAAGTGCATTAGCGCTCAGCGCGATATGATGTACTTGGAAGGTGGTCTTTTTTGTTTTTGAATCCAAAATGACACTTGATCGCAGTTGACCCAATATCGGTTGATCCAAGGATTCGCGATGCGAATGCGCATCTTGAACGCGAATTGCCCGCGCCGTCGCGCGCGTACACGACGTGGCGAGCGCGCGGGGCGGGCTTTTGAAGGGCGTACCTCATGTTGAACGGCTGTCAGTCGCGTGTTTTGGCGATCTTGAGGATGTTCGTACGAGGCGGGGCCTGCCTATAGGATTCAAACTGACTTACGGTCAAATGCTCACGTCGTTGATAGGAGTCTCGCTTTGAAAACACGATATTCGGATTCAGACGGTCCGCGCGGTCACTGTACGTGGCGCTCCGTTCCGCGCGTCGGCTACATTTCGCGGCAATTCCACCGAACATCCTCAAGATTGTCAAAACAAGCGACGGAGCGCCGTTCACCGTGAGGTGCGCCTCTCAAAACCCCTCCCCGCGCGCTCGCCACGTCGTGTACGCGTGCAACGGCGTGAGCAAATCTCATTCAAGATGCGGTTTCACGTCGCAAAACTTTCGAAAAGCCGATCTTAGGTCAACTGCGATCAAGTGTCATTTTGGTTTCAAATTCCAAACGAAACACATTTCAAATCCATCATATCGCGCTATGCGCAAAGGTAACTTTTAGGCTGACCCTGCCTCGTACAGTACTGGTTGGTCACTGTCCACGAGGTGCAGAACCATCTCCGTCAAGCGGGCGACGTCGCCGCCGCCGACCAGACACTCGGCGAGTGCATCCTTGAACTGCGCGGTCCTCGCCCCCGCGTCCACCAGCGCGGCGGTGGCGGTGTCGTTGAGCCACGTCTCCATCGTGGCCGGCGCGCGTGGGATTCACGGCATCGGCAGCGGCAACGCACTAACAACGCTGGATAAACCCGGTGATGACGAGCACGACCGCGGTCGTCTCACCGAGAATTCGCGTCCAAAGATGATTTGACAGTCTAGACCGGTTCAAGTCAAAATCCCCGGTGTAAAGCTCCGATATCGATTTCGACACCTTCCAGAACTGTATTAGGACCACTCGAAGCCTAAACCGGCCTGGTCACTCCGTCCGAAGACGGGTAGTTCAGGAAACACGCAAAATGACGTTGATTCGTGTAGTTTAAGCGAAATGTGCATTTTTGACACGTCGGATTTGGCGATGTATGTGGCAACGTCTCTGTCAATCAGGGCCTCGTGATTTCGTCACGTAGCATGCCTGGGTACCCCGACCTGCGAGCGAAACGTGGAAACCCCTGCAAGCTGGCCATTCCGCGCCACTGTAGCCCGCGGGGGGCGGGGTGCAGACGGCGGCGACGCTGAAGTGACCCGAAAAACCGCGCGGGTTCCATCCGAGGGGGGTCAGGTGCGAGGATTAGACGGCGCCGGATGGAACGTGCCGCGCGGCGCCGTTTCGACGTTTTAACCGCGGTTCAGGGCGAATCGCCACAATCTGCCTTTTGCTTCGAAACCCACGAGCTCGACCCCACGCGAATACTCTGGCCCCCGCGCCGGCGCCGCACAACAAATCGCGTGGCTCCACGCAATGATGTTGCAAACAGGCATGTTTGGGCTTCCTTGCATGAGCCAGAATTCGCGTGCGTTGCCGAGCCGTGAAGCGCGGGGTGCTTTCCAGCGCCGTTTTGGTTGGGGCCCCGGCTTTCCAAGCATATGTCTGCCTGACCCCGCGCGAAAACTCTGCCCCCCGCGCCGGCGTCGGGCAAATAATCGCGTGGCTCCACGCGATGATGTTGCGGACAGGCGTGTTGAGGGTTCCTTGCCAGAGCCAGAATTCGCAGCGCCGCGCCGGGCGGCGCGGCGCAGGGTGTTTTCCAGCGGCATTCGATGCCTCGGCACCCCCTGCCAGCGGTGGACCAATGAGAGCAATGTATCCGTACGGTGTCCTTACACGTGGACCAGTATTATAGCGGAATCATCATATCGGTGTCAAATGTGGAGCGCACTTTTTCACCATCTCGCGTGTTTCCTGAACTACCCCTCTTCGGACGGAGTGTGGTGTCGCAGGGCCTTAGATTCGCGGGTATGCAGGCGAGTGAGTGACGAAAGCGGCCTGCATACGGGGGAGTCAGGGCGAGTGAGTAACGAATATGGTTCGTACGTTTGGTGACGGCGAGTGAGTAACAAATGGGTGTTCTTGGGTATTTTTAGGGGGGCTTGGGGCAATTTTTGGGGTTTTTGGGAGTTTGGGCGAATCACAGGACCCCCCCCAACAGTCTACGAGTCCCAAAAAAGTTCGAGATCTTCTTGCTTCCGTACATTTTAGACCATCGATTAATGAGTGAAATCGAGCGACTGGACGGACAAATTCGGTGGTGTTTTCTCGGAGCAAAAGCAGGATGCCGAGAAACTGAAAACCTGACTCTTTGCCTGTGCCCCGGACTGGGGCGCTCCCGAAAGATGGGTCGTGCAAGCGGGCACGAAACCGCACACGATTGCCCGCACGCTTCGAGGGACACCTAGTTCACATCGTCATGGGTAAGCTCCGTGAACCGGTGCAAACTCTGAGGACGACACAAAAACGGCTGCCTTAATGGCATCAGGCCCGTAAAGCGGGAAGCGGGCCGACTATTTGCCGGTGGGGTTCGCGAATCTTGAATCGTGCACGGCGGGGAAGGGGCTTGAAGCCGGAAACGGGCAGCCAACCCCTCCCGCGCGGCGTGTATGCGTTGGTTGGTGCCCCTCGAGGTACGTGCCGGCGTCTGCCTGCATGATATCACCACCGCCGCACGGCGAGGGCGCCTCGGAAACCCCATGGGCCCATTTTGAGTGGGGAATGGCGGGAATTCGGGATCACGGGCAATGTACGCAGTGCGGCAGCTACGGCTAGCCGCTTGTACTGGAGCCGGCTGGAACTCCCGTCACCTCCTCTCCTTAACCCAGGGGAAGGAGCCGAGCGACCCCCCGCCCGTAACTCGCCACGCCGAACGCCTCAAGTTGCGCGAAGCGCGGTGGCTCCGAGCTGTTCTCGGACAACTTTTTGCGAGACTTGGCAATCCAGAAAACGTATGAGTTGTGGTCAGAAACAGCGCGTACCGGTACACATTTGGTGTCTGGCAGACTGTCAAAAATCCGACCGACCGCGTGTCCAAAAATGCATGAGAGGGAATACGCGACTACATACTGTAGGGAAGGATGCGAGAGGGTAGGATGCAACGGAATAGGTGCGACGGAGCGGCTGCGGCATGCGCGCTGTCCTTTAGGACGACTAGCGCGTGGGGGGGGGCGCGCACGGTAGCTGTGCGCCGGTTTTTACGTGTTACGCGCATCGTGAAGACGACCGACACGCGACAGCGCCGAACTTCAGACAGATGAGAAGAGGTTTGTGTGAGAAATTCAAGAGTGGACGACTTTTTCGCATCCTTCCCTCTGGCTGCTCCTAAATGTCCCCATTCAAGTTCCGAAAATGAGACCTGAGGATATAAGTTGCGTTCAGATGTATGGGCATTCGTGGTCAGGAAATCTGGGCAGAGCCCCACAGACAGACCGAAGAAACCCCAGACAACCGTCTTCGCGGCATCTTCACCGACGCCGACGCCATCGCGCGCCGTCAAGTTCGGTGACGCGCCATGCTATTAGGCGGCGAGTTACTGCGCACCGATGTTGCGGGCATATCATGCGCGGACGCTTGCCCCATAATCGCCTTGTAAGGCCGCTTGGCTGGCAGCGATGTCAGCGTCTCTGAACTTCCACTCTCACTGTCAGAAAACCCCCGTCCCCAGAGGACACAGAATACACAATCTTCTCGGCATCTCTACAGCCGCCGACGCCATTGCGGCCGTAAAGCTCGGTGACGCGCCATTGTGTTAGGCGATAAATGCTTGCGCAATAACGTTACGGGCATTTCATTTACGGACGCGTCGCCCCAGAGACGCCGTGCAATGGCGCCTGGCGCCGACATAGGTGATCCTCAGGGGGTCTTCTGACAGTGAGAGTGGGAGTTCAGAGACGCTGACATCGCTGCCAGCCAAGCGGCCTTACAAGGCGCTTCTGGGGCAACGCGTCCGCGCATGATATGCCCGCAACATCGGTGCGCAATAACTCGCCGCCTAGTAGCATGGCGCGTCACCGAACTTGACGGCGCGCGACGGCGTCGGCGTCGGCGAAGATGCCGCGAAGACGGTTTTCTGGGGTTTCCTCGGGTCTGTGTGTGGGGCCCTGCCCAGATTTCCTGACCACGAATGCCCATACATCTGAACGCAACTTGTCTATCAGGTCTCATGTTCGGAACTTGAATGGGGACATTTAGGAGCAGCCCTTCCCTCTCGCATCCTTCCCTCAGTATGTAGTCGCGTATTGAGAGGGGGGTCCTGTGATGAGTAACCAATATGTTAAGAGTGATTAAGCAGACAGTAGCGAAGCTACTATCAGATAAAGGCTGTACTAGTACTACCAATAGTCAGGGCGAGTGAGTAACGAACATTTGCCGTATTCATTGCCCGTATTCGCGAATGTATTCGTTACCCGTATTCGCGAGTCTAAGGCCCTGGCAGGGGTAATAATATATTTTAGACGGGGTGGGCCACCTCTCTCCTAGCAGGCAAAATTTGGACGTCGAAAGTATTGCTCACTTACACAAGGGGACGGTTTTGGAACCAA
>Ga0307489_10001956_pt1 | contig 13732 bp, 11 predicted proteins | sample SB12metaG_FD_202247 | JGI IMG/M metagenome (GOLD analysis project Ga0307489, IMG submission 202247) | Sea-ice brine microbial communities from Beaufort Sea near Barrow, Alaska, United States - SB 1.2 | ecosystem: Environmental > Aquatic > Marine > Coastal | place: USA: Alaska | collected... | reverse complement strand
TACGTCAGAAACGAGCTGATAAACCGCGTTCCACGTGCAGTGCGCTCAGTTCGACTTCGTAAACCCCATTTGTTTTTTGCTTGGCGGCGAGCATTTTGCAGCACCTTTCCGGGAAGATAACATAATGGGGGGTTTTACGAAGTCGATAGGACTTCAAATGGGCGTATAATAATGGTTGGTTCGATAACTCAAGGAAATCATCGACTTATCACTTGTCGACACTGATTTCAGTGAAATCGAGCGGGGACGTGGAACGTGACGATCATCGGAACGTGCAATTTGGTGGTCTAAATAACTCAAGGAATGTTTCGTTTCTGACGTACGGCCTTCAACTGTACTTTTCGGGCCCTTGCTAAAATCAACTCGAGATTCTTGAGTCAAAAGACCCCACTTCACGCAATTCAATTGATATGGCGTCTTTTGACTCAAGAATCTCGGGTTTAAATGTTTCAGCAAGGGCCCGAAATGTTATAGCTTCAGGCACTTTGTCATAATAGTAGTTGCAACCCTTCCTATTATGATCGCCACGTCATACGATGTCATTTCAGAACTCAACCCACGAGGGTCTGGAGGGCCTAAAATGTGAAGATGCCATGCGTGGGATGCGTTCATTACACAACCCCGTTTGATGTGACGTTGAGGTGGGTTTAAGGTTTAGGGTTTAGGTGACGTCTGGTTGCACCAATTGGGTTCTCTAGCCAACGGGTTTCACCACAGTCATGACAAAGAAACATGTGTTCACTTGCTCGCCCTGCCAATGGCGGTGGTTTCCGTTACGATGGCTTCCACGGCGGCCTGGTTGTAGCCGCCGACGAGCAGGGGCTCACACTCGTCCGTTTTTCGGCTCAACGTAAGCGCTTTCTCTGTGATAGGGATGCATTCAGGTGTTGTTTGAGGGGTGTTTAGGAGGTGTCAGGGGTGTTAAAGGACGTTCAGAGTGCATTTTGTGACAGAAACGGCTCAGGTTGAGCTGAAAAGTGGACGAGTGTAAGCCCCTGCCGATGAGGCCCAAGACACGCGCGACCTCAGCTGCGTCCTCTGCGTGGGCCGCCTCCGATTCCTTGAACGAGGGGCAGGTTAGGGGGTGTTAATAGGGTGTCTAGGGGTTGTGAAGGGGGTGTGAGGGGGGTGTGTATGGGGTATTTAGAGGATGTTTATGGGGCATCTAGGGGATGTTTAGGGGATGTTAAGGGGGTGTGTAGTAGAGAGTGTTTAAGAGGTGTTTAGGGGGTGTTGAGTCTCCTGGTATCCTTGAATGCTCGCCGCCGGGTGTCACACGAGGCGAGTGAGACTCAAGAAGCCAGGGTTGCAAGGGGATGCCGACGACGTGGCGAGCACTATTTTTATTAGGTCCCCACCGCAAGCGTGGCGGCAATGTCGATTTCAAGCTGAGCGGCCGTGAGGGGGTTCGTGGCATCGGCGACAGCGAGGTTGCCCACACGGTAGGGACTGCTGGCATTGCTCGCCACGTCATACTATGGCATTGCCACTCAAGAAACGAGGGTTCAATTCGCGTACAATGACGTGGCGAGCACTGTCCGGCAGCCCCTACCACGCGGAGGAATTCGACAGCGGCTTTGCTTGCCGAGCTGGAGTGGCTCAAGTTGAAATTGAAAGCAAAGTTTGAAAGCGGTTCAGCATATTATAGCTTCAAGCGCTGATTCCATAGGCAACTTTAACACGGGTTTTGATGGTGGCAATATGCACCGCCCTGCCGCGCGGTCTGCGCTGTTCATGACATCGACCGAATCACGCCACGCCTCGGTGTAGCGGCGCAAGTTGAATTTGAAAGCTTAAGTTGAAAGCACTATATCATACTTTATTTCCAAGCGCTTAGGTTCAGGCGCTTTCAACGTGAGTTTCATAGGGTCAACCTGCACCGACATACCTCGGAGGCGTTCTTGGCGGCGTCGAGGGCGTTGTCTGCGGCCTCAGTGCAGGGGCTTCTACTCGTTTACTTATCGGCTGAACGTGAGCGGTTCATGTCAAGTAGTGGGTACATTTCGGGGTTGTTGATGGGGTATGTAGCAGGTGTCAGGGCTCATTTTCATACTCGTTCACATGTCGGCTCAACGTGAGCGCTTTATGTGGGATAGCGGGTGCATTTAGGGGTTGTCTAGGGGGTGTTTGCGTCGTAGCAGGTGTTAGGGGTCATTATGGGGTGTTTGGGGTGTATTTTGTGTCAGAAACAGCTCAAGTTGTGGACGAGTGTAAGCCCCTACCTCGGTGGCTTCGGCGGCAGCGTTGGTAGCGTCGGAGGCGAGCCCCGCTTCGGTGGCGAAGGCCGTAGGATCCCAATTAGCGGCCCAACCGTAAGGACTGACGGATAATGCTTGCCACGTCACACAGAGGATAATGCTTGCCACGTCACACAGGTTAAAATGCTTGCCAAGTCACACATGAGATAATGCTAGCCACGTCACACAGGGGATAATGCTTGCCTAGTCACACAGGGTAAAATGCTTGCCATGTCACACATGAGATAATGCTAGCCACGTCACACAGGGGATAATGCTTGCCTAGTCACACAAGGGCCAGGGTGAAAGCCTGGAGGTGCCTCCTCGTACACGCGGAAGCGTCTCTATCGCTCTCTATCTCTCTCGCTCTCTACTTGCCACGTCATCCAATACCCTCAACCCTCGTGTTCTGAGTTAAACCCAACGCACGTAACCCTCGTTTATTGGATTACATGACACTCGATGACGTGGCAAGCGTTACCCGTGAGCCCCTGCCGCGAGCCCCTGTCCGGTGGTGATGATAGCCGCGTCTAGGGGCGTACACTCGTCCACTTGTCCGCTCAACGTAAGCGCTTTGTGTGGTAAGGGGGTGCATTTAGGGGTTGTTTAGTGGGTGTTGAGGGGGTGATAGGGGGTATCAGGTGTGTGCAGGGTAAATTTTGGTTGCAGAAACGGCTCAGTTTGAGCTGAGAAGTGGACGAGTGTAAACCCCTGCCCGCGTCCTTCGTGGCTTTGACGTTGGCGGCGCCAGCCTGGATGTAGCGGCGCGAGTTGAATTTGAAAGCAGATGTTGAAAGCAGCATCTCATGATTTAATTTCAAGCAGAGTGACAAGATATGGAGGATCGATGTCCGGGATGACCATGAATCCTGTTATCCTGTCGGTTTGAGGATGAACTTTATATCCTAAATACAGCCTTAGAATCCTGAGGATGACTCCCAGAATCTTGTCATCCTGTCGGTCAACCGGACAGTATGACCAGATCATATCTCGTCACTCTGGTTTCAAGCACTCAGTTCCGGGCGGTTTAAACTTGGGTTTCATAGTGTCAACTTGCACCGCCCCTACCTTGACGATCTTCCGCGCATCCATCACGACGTAGTGGCGCACGTTGAATTTGAGAGCAAAGTTTGCAGGCGGTTGGTCATATTATGGTTTCAAGCGCTTAGATCCAGGCGCTTTCAACGTGGATCTAATAGGGTCAACCTGCACCGTCTTACCACGACCTTGTGGGCGACGTCCACGGTGGCGGTGATCCGTTGTGTAGTGGCCCAAGTAAGTGGATTGAAAGCAAAGCTTGAAAGCGGCTCATCATATTTTAGTTTCGAGCGCTGTTAAGTTGAGACCAGTCGCTCTCCACACGGGGTTCGAGGGTGCAAGCTCTTTCCATTATGGAAGTCTTGACTACACAGAAATGGGTCCGGGGTCGGACGGATTCGGTCGAGGGTCGGATTCAGGTGGATTCGGGTGGATTCCTAGACCCCAGAAATGGCATCCGCCACCCCAGTTTCAAGTAGCATGCCTCACCGTTGGGAGAGGTCCTCTGCGGTTTTCGCGGCCACCTCATAACAGGGGCGTACACTCGTCCACTTTTCAGCTCAACCTGAGCCGTTCCTGACACAAAAAACCCCTGACACTTCCGAAACACCCCCCTCGAATTCCCTGAATGCATCCCCAGTTCCACAGAAAGCGCCTACGTTGAGCCGAAGTGGACAAGTGTACGCCCCTGCCTCGTACGTGATGTCAGGAGCCGTGGGCCGCTGTTCAGGGGCTTACACTCGCTCGCTTCAGAGCTCAACTTGAGAACCTTCGGTACGCATCGGTCACGTCAGAGCTCAACTTGAGCACCTTCGGGACACATTCACGGGTTAATTTGGCTATTTGGGTTGTACGGGGACAAAGTAAGCATAAGGTGGGCGGAAATGGGCAAAGTAAGCTCACGTTAAGCGGAAATGGGTCGGAACGAGTGTAAGCACCTGCCGCTCTGTCACACCAACTTCGTTCTCGTGTCCGATGTAGTACACCGGGTCAGTGATGCACACGACGACGGCGGTACACACCACAGCGGCGGCGGTGACCCTGGGCGAATCAGCCACCGCCAGAGTGTAGAGCCAAGTTAACGTCCGGACGTATGCTATTAGCAAAACGTCAGATGATACCGAGGAGGAGGAGGAGGAGGAGAAGGGGAGAGGAGGGAGGAGGTGGAGGAGGAGGAGGAGGTGGAGGAGGAGGAGGAGGATAAGGAGGAGGCGGAGGAGGAGGAGGAGGCGAAGGAGGGGGAGCAGGTGGAGCATGTGGAGGAGGAGGAGGAGGTGGAGGAGGAGAAGGGGGAGCAACAGCAGCAGCAGGAGGAGGAGGAGCACGGGGAGAAAGCAATAAAAGGGAGGAGGAGGAGGAATGACCAGGAGGAGGAGGACCAGGAGGAGGAGGAGGAGGAGGAGGAGGAGGAGGATGAGGAGGAGGAGGAGGAGGAGGAGTAGGAGACGCAGCAGGGGGTGGAGGAGCAGCAGCAGCAGGATGAGGAGGCCACTGTCAACAGGTGCACATGAGCAACCTGTGGGAGGAGGAGGAAGCGATATCTGCTCGGCCCCACCTTGGTGGCGGCCTCCACAACGTCCACCGCCATGATCTCGGCGGCGGTCACGACGGCCTGAGCAGCATCGATGGAAACTTGAGCGTTGAGGTTCGCCAACTCACCAGCGGTGGAGAGGACGCGCTCAGCAGCCTCGGTGTAGCGGCGCACTTTGAAATTGAAAGCACATTTCGAAAGCAGTTTATCATATTTTAGTTTTCAGACAAGCGGCTGAACCCAAGGCGTTTTCAAGTTTCGGCAAGGCAACGCGGGATCCGACGCGTTTCAACTTGCACCACCGAACCTTGTTAAGTAAATGAATAGAGAACACGGAATTAAATTGAGATCAAACCTTAACAGTGTTTTACTGTATTTAGGTTCGTCAAGCGCAGAAACCAGGCGCTTTCAACTTGCACCACCGAACCTCGGCTTGCGCGGCTTCGCAATCGGGGGCTCCAGGGATGACAGTTTTACCCGCGATCAGGGGCTTACTCTCGTCCACGTTTCAGCTCAACCTGAGCCGTTTCCGTCTTTCATGCCCACACCACACATTCAGACAGCGTATCCCACAAATAGTGCTAAGGTGTGGGCCGAAAAGTGGACGAGCGTAACTCTCTGCCCGCGGCGATTAACGTGGTGCGGGTGGCGTTGATGAAGCGGGTGGCCTCGCGCCAGGGGCTTACACTCGTTCACATTTCCGCTCAACTTACGCGCCTTCTGTGTGACAGGACTTGCAGCAAGGGATTGTTTCGGGGATGATTAGGGGGTGGTGGGGGATATTAGGGGTGTTTAGGGTGTGCTTTGGTGTCAGAAACGGCTCAAGTTGAGCTGAATAGTGGACGAGTGTAAGCCCCTACCTCGCGCCCTCCGGCGGCACGTCGCGGCACAGCCTCGGCGATGCGAGCCTGCGAGGGGAACGTGGGGGAGCGAAGGGAACGTGGGTGGGTGAGGGAATCATCAAAACCAAATTATTTCGCATGATGACAGCATCAAACTAAGCCCACGCGCGGAACCTTTAAGGTAGTCCAGACAGCTTCAAAGGTCTGACTATCTGAGTAGTGAGATACGTATTTCCAATTCCGATTCCGACCCTCGTTCTGTATGTCCAATTCCGATCCGACAGTCCGACCCTCGTGGGACTCTTGAAAACGCGTCCCGTCTTCGCGTGTGTAAAACAGACAGTTGTCCAGATTTAAGCACGACACGTGTCGTCTTTCGTGTGATAGACACTTGTCAAACTTTAAAACAGACACTTGTCAGCTTATCCGCTTTTGTCGTGAGCCCGAGCTGTGGGGTGCGGGGGCCGGGGGCGGGGTTGGGGCGACGGAGGAGGCGGCGGGGGCGGCGGGGAAGGAAGCTACGGCGTTGGGGGCGGGGGCAGCGACGGCGGGGGAGGAGGTGGCGGGGGCGGGGTCGCGGAGGAGGTGGTGGAGGACGCCGACGAGGAGCAGGAGGAGGAGGAGAGTTGCAGGAGGAGCTGAACGAGGGCGCCCCGGAGGCGGGCAAGCGCGCCGCCGCTCGCTTGCCATCGACAATCTCGCCCCACGCCGCTCGCGCGTCGGCCGGCGGTAATCCACTCGCGCGCGAGGGAGGCGCACGCGGTTCGCGCCCGCCGCAGCGTCGACCTACCGGGCTTGGACTGGGCCGGAAAACTGAGCGCTTTACGGGAAAATTATTGGCGCAGAGGCAGACGCGGCGCTGACGCGGCGCGCGGGTCGTCGCGCGTAGCGCGAAGGGGGGGGGGGGCAGTGTCTCCACGCTGGAGGTGAGCGGTTGATTGCACGACGTGGAGGTCCCGCGGCGCCTGTCTCTCGCCCCGCGCCAGGGGCCGGGCGCCGCTCGGGCCGCGGCGAGCGGCGGGGGTTCGGTCGGCCGTCAGACCCTAGCGGCAACCTTTGTTTGGGTTTCGGCGGTGGTTGGCCCCACGGAAGAGCGCGCACGCTACACGTGCCCCCCCGCCCCTCGTCGCCCGAACGACGCCCTTCGCGCGCTATCGTCCCTCGACTTGGCGCGATGCTCCACGCGCGCCGCTTCCAGTCCGTGTCATTTGGGTGGGGACCGAGTGAGGTCAAGAGGCGTGGACCGGTAAGGACGCTGGCAAGGGCTCGGGCTCACCTGCTGCGCGGCACAGGGCGCGGGGCAGAGGACGGCGGCGAGCAAGGCCGCCGCGAGTACGAGCGCGGCGCGGGGGCGCGGCATGGCGACGGGTGTCGCGGAAGCTGCCATTTCTGGTGTCGTTGGGAGGGGAGGCCGCGCCGACTCCGTGTTGCGTGGACGTGCGAGTGTGAACGGCGAAGCGTCTGACTCCACATTGGGGCGTGTGGCGTCCGCAACGCGTTACGCGTACAACGGTTTTACCTGATTGCACCGATTCAAACGGCACCTTGAGCACTGTTCATGTTCACTGTTATTCTGTCTGCCTGTGCACTTGTTCACCTGTTCACCTTGAGCATCCTGACTACGTAATGCACCTGAGCACCTGCCGGATGTCAGAACCAGCGCACCTTAAACCTATACCAAAAGTTTAAGGATTCCGAGTTCCATGATTCGGGTAGTTTTTTTTTATGGGTCAAATGACAAAAAGATATCCTTTCAACGAAAAAGAATCGAATTAGAGTAAGGCTGAATTAATCAGATTAAGGAAAATGTTATTGGCGCGCACCAAACGGCGGTCATTGACGGCGTGAACATCGCTCAAACTTTGGTCACGTTGGCTAACATACCCAAACCAAGTATTCCCTGAGTTTGAGCGATGTTCACGACGTCAAAGACCGCCGTTCGTGGTGTGCGCCAACTGGTCTAAAAGCTGTGGCTTGGTTCTGACATTCGAGCACCTGTTCATGTTCTCCGAAAAAGGCCCTGGTCCTGGAGATGTGTTTTGGTCGGTATAGGCGCCTCAAGTTGTAGTTGACATAACATGTTGAAACCTGTTGATAGGGACTGTGTCAGCGATTGAAACCGAAAATCGTTGAACTTGCGCCATCCTCACATCTTGCACTGATTTTGAACTTGCGACATCCGGTCGACAGTCATGCAGTCTAAAATAGAAGGAATAGAGCCTAGGACAACTTCCTTCCTCTCTCCACCACCTCCACCACTCAACGGGAGCAGCACACTTGCGCGAAGCCGCGAACCCAGGGGGGGCGCCCTATGTCCCCGCAGCAACCATGGGGGCACACGCGTCGACGCTGTGCGGCAAGCGGCACGGGCGAGGGGGACACCGCGCGGCGGCTCGAGACCGCCGATCAACTCCCGTTGAAGGCGAAGCTCCCGCCGTGCCGAGTCGCGTGTGGGTGAGAAGCCGTGCAGGCAGAGTGACAAGATATGATTTGGTCATACTGTCCGGTCGACCGACAGGATGACAGGATGACAGGTGATGCGGGGTCATCCTCAGAATTGTAAGGCCATATGCAGGATTTCAAGGTCATCCTCAAACCGACAGGATAACAGGAATCATGGTCATCCTGGAGATCGACCCCCCATATCTTGTCACTCTGCCCGCCGTGCGAGTCGCCTGGGTGAGGAGCCGTGCAGGCGAGTGTGAACGTCGAAGCGTCTGTGTGACTCCATGTTGGGGGTGTGGCGTCCGCAGCGCGTTGCGCGTAACAACGGTTTTACCTAATTGCGCCGGCCGAAACAGAATCCAAACGCTACAGCTAGATTTAAGTTGCCGCTTTATATGGCGACAGGTTGACATAACGTGTAGAAACGTGTTGATTTCCATTGATGTACAATTGATAGGGACTGTGTCATCGTTTGAGACTGAAAAATGTTGACGTGTTGGTGCGCGGCTCAGGTCGGGCACCTGGAGGTGCTGCAGTGGGCACGGGAGCACGGCTTCCCATGAAACGAGAAGGCCTGTGCGAGAGTCGCAGATGCATGAGGGTGCGCTGAAGTGGCGCAGTGGGTGAGGGCTCAAATTGATCCTATGGATGCTGGGTCTACAGGGCCGGGATTCCTCAATGTGGTTGCTGGGTTCCTCCTCGTGGGCATGCTCATCCTCGTTCGAGAAACCAGACGCGCGCAGCAGACTCGACAAATGATTTCTGCGTGTACGTTTATCATCTCATAAACAAGAAAGGAGAAACATATAAAACAGCCTCGCGTCGATCGAGCATCGAGCGGTGATATGTATATCAAGAAAGGTGAACAGCCCGTTTCTTCGGGCTGTGGCAAAAACAGAAAGGGTTCACGATAGCGACCTGTGATTCACAAAACCGTGCATCGCGTCGCGTCAAACACGTCGTGTTCACAGGATGTCCACATCGACTCGGCTCCAGTCGCGGAGATTATTAAGCGGACTTGACGCAGAGGCCTCTCATCAGGGGCTTACACTCGTCCACTGTTCGGTTCAACGTAAGCGCGTTTTGTGGGATACGTTGGGTGCATGTAATTATTAGTGAGGGGAATGCGGGGAGGTGTGACCAAAACGGCCTAGGTTGAGCTGGAAAATGGACGAGTGTAAGCCCCTGCCTCTCATAGCGTCTTCAGCTTCGACCATGGCGGCGCCAGCTAGGGTCAAGTACACATTGCCCGCCACGTCATACTACATGACTTCACTCTAGTAGTAGTCGTTGTAACCCTTCAAATAGGCTGATGTCGGTATATCGCTTGGGAGAAATGCCCATACAGAGTTGCGGACAAAGCGTCAGCGCTCGGCGCGGGAAGAGATTTACCGAAATCGGCCAATTATGCTCGCCAAGTCATACGACGTCATCCGAGAACGCAACAAACGAGGGTCCCTAGGATCTAAACTGTGAAGCTGCCATGCGTGGGATACGTTCATTACTCAACCCTGTTGGATGTGGCATTGAGGTTACGTCTGGTTGCACCAATTCGGCTCCCTAGCCGACAGCATTCACCCAAGTAATGAAGTAACGAAGTCAACCTGGGGTCAACCTGAGGTCCAACCTGGGGTCAACCGGAGTTCCAACCTGGGGTCAACCTGGGGTGAACGTAACCTGGGGTCAACCTGCGGTCATCCTGTGGTCAACCCAGGATCAACCTAGGGTCAACCTGGGGTCAACCTGGGGTCAACCTTGGGCCAACCTGGGGTCAACCTGGGGTCAACCTGGGGTCAACCTGGGGTCAACCGGGGTCAACCTGGGGTCAACCTGGGGTCAACCTGGGGTCAACCTGGGGTCGACCTAGATTCAACCTCGGTCAACATTGGGTCAACCTGATGTAGTGACTTGTTCGCCCTGCCAATGGCGATGGTTTCCGCTTCGATGGCGTCCAAAGCAAGCTTGTCGTTTATGGCGATGTAGCCCAACTTGGTCTCGACCTCAATCGCGTTCTTTGCGTGGGCATCGTTATTGTCCTTGAACGAGGGGCAGTTTCCTGGTATCAAGCTGGGGTCAAACCGGGATTCAGCTGGGGTCAAGCTGGGGTCAAGCTGGGGTCAAGCTGGGTGCAAGCCGGGGTCAAGAAGGGGTCAAGCTGGGGTCAAGCTGGGGTCAACGAGGGGCAGTTTCCGGGTATCCTTGAATGCTCGCCGCCGGGTGTCACATGAGGCAAGTTAAACCAAACTCAGTGTTGGCTCTGGCATTTAAGATCTGGTATCGAATCCCGTTCAATCAATGCCAATCGGAACTGTTCATTTCGAAAATACCACCCACCGACTAGACGAAAGTCCGACTGGGTCGGGATCCTTGAGTTGATAGACCGTCGATTTCGACGAGATCAGCGTCACCGGTGACGCCGTCACTGAGTTTGAACTCAAGAAGCCAGGGTTGCGGGGGTGTACTGATGACGTGGCGAGCATTATTTATGATCTCCCCACCTTCAGGTTGTCGGCAATTTCCATAATAAGCAAGGCGGCCGTGAGGGGGTTCGTGGCATCGGCGACAGCGAGATTGCCCACACGGTAGGGGCTGCATTTGTCCGCCACGTCGTACTCTACTCGCGCCGAGACCCTCTACCATAATCAATTTGAGGTTTGAGCGAGATGTTTACGGATCTGGGAACAACTGTCGACCGGCCAACCGGCAGGGCTTTCGCTTTACCTGAGTTAATGACCCCCAAAGTCGACCAAAGAATCGAGGTTTTGGCGCGATTTGACCCCTCAGTTTCTTATGGTAGAGGGGGTCGGACCGTGTAGCTATGACATTGCGACTCAAGAAAGGAGGGTTCAATATCCGAATGATGACGTGGCGAGCACTAACCAGCAGCCCCTACCACGCGAAGGTATTCGGCAGCGGCTTTGCCGGCCGAGATGGAGTGGCGCAAGTGGAAATTGACAGCAAATTCTGAAAGCGGTTTATCATATTATAGCTTCAAGCGCTGATTCCATAGGCACTTTCAACACGAATCTGATGCTGATCATGCATCGCCCTGCCGCGCGGTCTGCGCTGTCCATGGTATCGATCGATTTACGCCACATCTCGGCAGTGTTACAGGCTGTATCGAGGGCTTGGTCTGCGACCTCCGTGCAGGGGCTATTACGCGTCTACTTTTCGGCTTCACGTGAGCGCTTTACCTGGGATAGCGGGTGCATTTACGGGTTGTTTAAGGGGTGTTCAGCAGGTGTTAGGTTTAAACACGGGGTGTTTAGGGTGTGTCTCGTGTCAGGAACGTCTCGGGTTCAGCTGGAAAGCGGACGAGAGAAAGCCCCTGCTGACCACCGCACACCGTGAATGCGCATGTCCGGGCCCCCTACGCATCATTATCTCCCCACTGTGATAATGTTGAAACGCCCCTATGAGGTGAAACGTGGACGAGTGTGAGCCCCTGCCTTGGTGGCTGCGGCGGCATCGAGGTGGGCGGTGGCGGCGCGCTGCCATACTTCGTAGTCCGCAACTTTCCAGTCTGTGGACTGACCGTAAGGACTGACGGATTATACTTGCCACGTCACACAGAGTGACAGGATATGATCCTATCGGTATTGGCCATAGGATTACTGGATTGATCTGGATGATTAGCTTAAAAACCTGCCGATCCCCCGCAATTAAGCGGCGCACAGGTTGGCTTCAACGTTTCACCGCCACACCCCATAGTCCTGTCATCCTGCCCCAAACCTACAGGATCATAGGATGATGTGCAACCGTGGATATCGACATAATTGGATATCTTGTCACTCTAATGTCACACAGGGGCCACGGCGGAAGCCTGGAAGTGCCTCCTCGTAGATGTGGAAGCGTCTCTATCTATCTCTCTCCCTCTCTCGCGCTCTGCTCGCCATGTCATGTCATCCAATACCATCAACCATCGTTTTCTGACTTGAACCAAACGAACGTACCCCTCGTTTGTTGAAGTACGTGACACTTGATGATGTGGCACGTATTACCCGTGAGCCCCTGCCGTCTTGGATCTGGCGGCTTCGAGGATGGTGGGACCCGCGGGCAGCGGCTTACACTCGTCCACTTTTCGGCTCAACGTGAGTGCTTTGTGTTGGATAGGGGGGCGTTTAGAGATTGTGTACGGGGTGATTAGAGGGTGCTTATGGGGTGTTTAGGGGGTGATAGGGGGCATCGGGGGTGTTCAGGGTGAAGTTTTGTTTGGGAAACGGCTCACAGGTTGATGAGCTGAGAAGTGGTCGAGTGGAAGCCCCTGCTCGCATCCGCAGTAGCTTTGCGGTTGGCGGAGGCAACCTGGACGATCTTCCGCGCGTTCATCACGACATGGTGTGCGACGTCCGCGACGGCGGTGATCCGTCGAGTAGTGGCCAAATCAACGTTTGACAGCGGCTCATCCATTTCAGTTTCGAGCGCTGACAAGTTGAGACCAAACGCTCTCAACACGGGGTTCGAGTCCTGTCCACAAGATGACTGTATCGACATGGAAGATGCCCTCAAAATCACAGTATCGATATGGAAGATGAGAGTTTCGACAAGGGAGATGACTTTATGACAGTATCGATGTAGGAGATGCCAGTATCGATATGGTCATCCTGGATCTCGATATGGGATAACTTGTCCCTCGGGCCCTTTCAAGTCACACCACCCCACCGTTGGGAGAGGTCCTGCGCGGTTTTCCAGGACACCTCCTAACAGGAGCTGACACTTGTCCACTTTACGGCTCAACGTAAGCACTTTCTGTGGGATATGGGGCGTATTCAGGAGTTGTTCAGGGGGTGTTTGTGAGGAGTCCATGGGTGTTAGGGGTGTTAAGGGGTATTCAGTGTCAGAAACGGCTCAGGTTGAGCTGAAAAGTGGACGTGCGTAAGCCCCTGCCTCATAAGTGATGTCAGGAGCGGTGGGCCGCTGTGCAGGGGCTTGCCCTCGTCCACTTTTCAGCTCAACGTAAGCGCTTCTGTGGGATCGGGGGTGCGTTTTGGTGTTGTTTAGGAGGTGATGAGGGGGTGTTAGGGGATGTTAGGGGGGCGTTCAGAGCGTAGTATGTATTAGAAACGGCTCAGGTTAAGTGAGCGATTTCTGTGGGATAGAGGGTGTTCAGGGGGTGTTTAGGAGGTGTCAGGGATTATTCGGGGTATTTAGGGTGTATTTCTTGTCATACACGGCCTACGTTGAGCTGAAAAGTGGACGAGTATAAGCCCCTGCCGCTGTTCGACACCATCTTCGTGCTCGTATCCGACGTAGTACACTGAATCGGTCGGGCACTCGAGTACGCACCCGACGTCACTGCCCGAGGCAGTGACTCGGACAGGTGGTCGGGCAGGTGTCTCAGGATCGTGCAGCACCCACCCTGCCGCAGGTGCGCAGGTGTGACACACGACGGCGGCAGCGGTGACCCTGGGCGTGTCAGCCACCGCCAGAGTGTAGGGCCAAGTAAAGGTTCCGAACGTACACTGTGAGCAAACAGTCGGATGATACCGAGGAGGAGGAGGAGGAGGAGGAGGAGGAGGAGGAGGAGGAGGAGGAGGAGGGGGAGGAGGAGGAGGACGAGGACGAGGAGGAGGACAAGGAGCAGGAGGTGGAGGAGGAGGAGGAGGAGGAGGAGGAGGAGTAGGAGGAGGAGAAGGCAA
>Ga0307489_10001955_pt1 | contig 13732 bp, 20 predicted proteins | sample SB12metaG_FD_202247 | JGI IMG/M metagenome (GOLD analysis project Ga0307489, IMG submission 202247) | Sea-ice brine microbial communities from Beaufort Sea near Barrow, Alaska, United States - SB 1.2 | ecosystem: Environmental > Aquatic > Marine > Coastal | place: USA: Alaska | collected... | reverse complement strand
ACGGTCCCCGCGCCCTCTCCCTCGCTCCTCGGGTCCGGCACCTCCCGCCACCGCAGCCCGTGCACGTCCTCGCTGCAGGGGCTTACACTCGTCCACTTTTCAGATCAACCTGAGCCGTTTCTGGCACAAAATACACCCCCTAATACCTCCAAAACACCCTCAAAATAACCCTTGAATGCACCCCCTGTCCACAGAACGCGCTTACGTTGAGCCGAAAAGTGGACGAGTGTAAGCCCCTGCCTCGCTCCGCAGCAGTACGGCGCCCTGCCCCGCGGTGATGCCCATCCCGTGCGGGGTGAAGTACACCGGAAGCCAGGGGCTTACACTCGCCCACTTCTCAGTTCAACCTGAGCCGTTTTGGTCTATGAGCCGTTTTGTGTCCAGTTTGTGACGAGTTATGTCCCATCCATCTACAGAAGATACCTGACGTATCCCACAAGAAGTGCTTACATTGAGCTGAAAAGTGGACGAGTGTAAGCCCCTGCCGGAAGCAGCATACCCGCATCGGGGCCGCCGCGAGCTGGAAGCAGGCCGTGGCGGATGAACGTCCCTTTGCGGGTTAGCAGCGGCACGGGGTTGGCGGACCAGGTCTGGCCGCGGTCGTCGGACACCCGGACGATGACTTTCCCGTCGGCCTGCTAACAGGGGCAAACACTCGTCCACTTTTCAGGTCAAACTAAGCCATGGTGATCAAAGTGCCGTTTTGTATCCAGTTTTTGACGAGTTATATCTCATTCATGACACGCTACTGATCATCCAAGGTTTCCCCACAATAAGTGCTTACGTTGAGCTGAAAACTGGACGAGTGTCAGCCCCTGCCTGCCCGCGCTTCGCCGGCTGTGCCGTGTGCATCAGCACGAGGCGCCCGAGCCCGCCACCGCCCGTCTTGCCCGGAATGAAGTGCAACACCGGGTTCTGCACGCTGAACTTGGCAATCTCGCTCACTTTGACTGGTATCGTCCACTCCTGGCCTTGTCCGTCTTTGCCCAGCTGTAGCGGCGCAAGGTGAACTTGAAAGCAAAGTTTGAAACCAATTTCATATATGCAAGCTCCAAACGCTGAGCCCAAGCACGGTCGACACGGGTTCAACCTAGGGTCAACCTACACCGCCCAACCCAGCGCGAGGCGCGAGAGGAGGATCCAGATGTTGAAGTCGCCCTCCTGCGGGCAGGGGCTTACACTCGTCCACTTTTCAGCTCAACCTGAGCCGTTTCTAACACAAAATACACCCCAAACACCCCCTGATTGCCCGTAACACCTCCTGCCCACCCCCTAAACAACCCCTAAATGCTCCCCCTGTCCCACAGAAAGCGCTTAAGTTCAGCTGAAAAGTGAACGAGTGTAAGCCCCTGCCTGCGGGCCGTTGAACCACACGCAGACGAGCTCGCCGTGCTCGGCTCCGGGCAGGTCGGGCGCGGGCGGCAGGCGCAGGAGGAAGCTGGCGTGGCTCTCGCCGCGGTGTAACGGCGCAAGTTGAACTTCAAAGCAAACCTTGAAAGCAGTGTATCGCAGCTTAGCTTCAACACGCATAGCTCCTGGCGGTTTCAATGTGGGTTTGATAGGGTCAACCTGCATCGCCTTACCGCGGCGGCGCGGCGACAGCATCGCCTCCGTGCGCCCATCCGTGGTGTAACGGCGCAAGTTGAAATTGAAAGCAGAGTTTGAAAGCGGTTCAGCATACTTCAGCTTCCAGCGCTTTGCGCCAGGCGCTTCCAACCTGGGTGTCTTAGGGTCAACCTGCACCGCCTCACCGTGAGCGGGCGCACCACGCCGTCGCTCTGCAGGTTGTGCTCAGGGTGCGGGGGCACCACCTGCCAGGGGCTTACACTCGTCCGCTCTTCAGCTCAAAGTAAGCACTTTTGGTGGGCTACACACGTCCACTGTACGGCTTGACTTGAGCACTTTTTGTGGGCTCTGTTGGAAGGTTTCACAAGCAACAACGTCTCAGGGTAAGCCGAGTCGCTGGCTGTGGCTTCGGTGACTCCAACCCAGCTCATGTTGAGGTGAGAAGTGGACGAGTGTAAGCCCATGCCACCGGCTGCGGCTTGGGCACGAACGTGCTCCATCCCAGCCGGGTGCCGCGGCGCGCCTCGCCGAACTCCGTGGGGGTGGCGCCGGACCCGCAACCAGGGGCTTACACTCGTGCACGTTCAGCTCAACTTGAGCTGTCTTTGGCCCCACGTGACCCAACTTGACCGAAAAAAATGCCCGAAGGTGCTCAAGTTGAGCTGTCACGTGAACGAGGGTAAGCCCCTGCCCGGACCCAAGGCCGCCGAGGTGCAGCTCGGCGTCGACCTGCCACGCGCCGACGAGGGCGAGCGCGAGCACCGCGTGACACCCCGTCATAGCGCGCATGTCGTTGTGCAGTGTGTGTCAGCGCACGCCATCTTCACGTCTCTGCTCCCAAGCTTTTCAAGTTCAAGCTGACGCTGACGTGGAAAACCCTAATCGAGCGAATAACCCAAACCCTTCCCCCTGCCCAGCAGCTGGGAAGACATCCTGCCCCATTGCGTGAGCCACCCGCCACCGCCGTCTCTCCACCCCTCGCTCGCACCCTCACCGCCGCGCGTCCGTTCCCTATATCGTGCACCCCCGCCGTTTTTATTTATTTGTTATTTACTAAGGTGGACAGTGGCTAGCACGAGCGCCGGTTGGCGCGGGGGCCGCGACCTCTGCCTTCACAGCCAGGGGCTTACACTCGTCCACATGTCAGCTCAACGTAAGCGCTTTTGGTGGGACAAGGGGTATTTAAGGGGTGTTCAGGGAGTGTTTGAGGCGGGGCTGAGGTTAGGCATTTAGGGGATGTGGTGCGTGTCAGAAATGGCTCAGGTTGAGCTGAGAAGTGGACGAGTGTAAGCCCGGTGCAGCCGTTGGTATGAATCATGTGAATACTGGGAGCAGGCCACACCGATGTGTGCACCCACCGCAAGGGGCTAGTTTGTTGCAGAAAACACCGGAAACATGGGCGATGCAATCGAATATCTATGTCGTGTGCAACTGCTCTACTCTAAATGCTATTCTGAAAAAATGATGCTACAGCTATAGTTTGTACCTCCTTTCCGCCCAGTCTCTCCTCCTGCTCCTCGCCCACGTTCCCGTCCCCGTCAGTGCCTTCCCCGCTCGTGCTGTCCTCGACTTTGATGCGGCAGTCTACCCGCACGGGACCGTGCGCCAGTGCCAGCGCCAGGCAGTCTCGCTCGCAGAACGTGGCGCTAGAGCGATTTACTGCCGCCTTCAATAGCCAAGGGTACATGTTGCATTATGCTGAGGTCCTCGCGCTAGAAGTCAGACCGTATCAAGTAGTGGAAGACTGTCTACCGAGAGGAATCGCTCGAAGTTCACGTAGAAAGCATAGACTTTCCCCGAGCAGCGTCATGACAATGATACCGCAGGTTGTCATGGCCCACCATGTTGTAGCGGCGCAAGTTGAATTTGAAAGCAAAGTTGAAAGCAGTATAACACGATTTCGTTTCCAGCGCTTAGCTCCAGACGGTTTCAACGTGGGTTTCATAGGGTCCTTTCAACCTGCACCGCCCTACCATGTTACTCCTGAAGGCAAGCCACCAAATATTGTGCAGTTGACGAAGTGTATGATGTAAACCGTCGCCGCAGAATCTAAACACTTTTTCGCCCTTCCGATGACCAGGGGCTTACACTCGTCCACCTTTCAGCTCAACGTAAGCGCTTTTCTGTGGACAGGGGGTGCATGTAGGAATTGTCTAAGGGGTGTCTAGGGGGTGTTGAGCGGGTCTTGGGGGGTGTTTAGGGTGTGTCTTTATGTCAGAAACGGCTCAGGTTGAGCTGAGAAGTGGACGAGTGTAAGACCCTGCCGATGACTACACAAAGAAACCCTGACCCAGTCACTGCTGCGCAAGTAAAAGCTGCTATTGTGAGCCAGCCCCTCGCAGTTTCTGTCGTCAGTGCCCCAAAATAAAAATATGTCCTCCACTCATGAGAACCGACGATGATTTCCAGCAACGTCGCGAGGCTCAGATAAAACAGACATTGCATGGTCACAATCTGTCCAACTGTCAGTAACGGGTCGAACGTTTGACTGCCGTAGAACGATCCTCCAAGCGGAGCTTTTGCTGATTGTCCCATCTGAAAGGACCCGTCCCCGGAAGCCAACTGTGCAGTTGTGGTCTCGTCGCTGTTGGTTCTCTCTGGTTGCCAGTTGGTTGGTCGGTCTGTCTAGAAGGTCGTGCTTCACACTACATGCCCCTTCCCTTCCCCCTCCTTTCACGAACGATGTCTGGGCTGCGACTGGCTTCAAAGTCCGCGCGTCTGAGTGTGCGCTGCATGCACAAACTACAACCTGTCACTGAGTCACCTCTGGTCCATTCTGTTTTATTTTAGGGCTGACGTGGCACGGTACTTTGGGAAACCCTAAGCCATAATAAACCTAGAAAGCCCCCTAAGCCCTACACTACAGTGTCGGCGGTGGGAATGCGGCGCTATTTCCTTCCTCGCCGCCGCCGCCTGCTCGCCGCGACACGCCGTGACCATGCCGGAGATACCCGTGGACAAGACGGAGGTGTACCTGCGGTACCTGCCGCGGTCCTGCACGGAGGATGACCTCCGCGCCAAGTTCGAGAAGTGCGGCCGCATCACCAAGGTCTGGCTCAGCCTCGACAAGGTAGGGTGCGGCGGGTGGTGCAAGATGGAAACCAACAGATCCCATCCTCCCTCGCCGGGTTCGTGCCTGGCTTCTGTCGCTTCTTCCGCCGCGAGCTCCTGCTCCCTGCTCCATCCCCGGCATGCCAGTCTCTGCTCCGGCTGCTCCTTCGGACCGCACTCTTGCCTCCCTACTGTCGCTTTAAGTTTAACAGTATGTACCCCACACAACCGAGCTCCAACGTGGCACATGCTACCGCTTTCGGGGCGGCGCAGGCGCAGGGTCGCCGCGGCGATAAGGCCCAGTGCGTATAGCGCGAGGCAGCTTGAGCCCACCGGGAGGTACATGGGCTCTGAAGCACCCCTGGACCTGTATGCTGTACCAAGTTTTTGCTTTCGAATTCAACTTGCGCCCTTCCAACACGGCTACTTCGGAATGCAAGGGGTTCGGGTTCCTGACGTTCAAGACGACGACGGAGGCGAAGCGATGCGTCAAGGAGTACAATGAACACCCGCGCAACGATATGTGCGTGGCGCGCCGGCGCACACGTCCCCTTCCCTCCCACCCTCCTGCTCGCCCCGCACGCTGCTTCAGTCTCGTCCGCCTTTAACATTCGTCCGACTGGCAAAACCGAACCACATTATTTTACCGACAGTCGCTCTGCCACATTTATCCACCTGCGGTGGTTGGTACAAAGCGTGCGAACCACCGCCGCCTCCGGCCCCGCCACCTTCCATGTTGCCGCCTACGTCGCCTCCCCACCCGCATCCATACCCGGCTTACCCGTCGCTCCCCCGAGGGCTCCGCCGCCGGCTGTCGTCGAGCCTCCCTGAGTTGGAGGCGCTTTCGCTCACATCGGCTGCCGTGTGTTGCGTTCGTGCAGGGACGGAAAGCACGTGGTGATCACGCACGCGAAGGGGTGGGACGACAAAAAACGGCCCGTGCAAGCGTGCACGTTCGGGATGGCGTGCCGCCGTAAGGACTGCTACTTCACGCACCCGCGCGGATGGGATCCGCTCAACCCTGTCAGCGCGGAGGCCGGCGCCGGTGCAGCGAGCGGCGCGGCGGAAGGCTCGGACGACGAGGACAGAGACGAGATAGGGCGGTGTAGGTTGAACCGATGAAACCTGTGTTGAAAGCGCCCGGATCAATGCTCTTGAAACTGAGATATGATGAACCGCTTTGAAACTTTGCTTTCAAGTTCAACTTGAGCCGCTATAATGAGGACGACGTCGGGAGCGGGAGCGATTCGGACGATGAGGGCAGGGAGGGGGGCGGTGATGAGGAGGGCGAGGAGCGTGCGAAGCGAACCGGCGGCGGCGGAAAGAAGCCGAGCGGGGAGAAACGGGCGCGCGGAGATGGCGACCAGGTAGACACCGGGGAGGGTGGCAAGGCGGCCAAGGTGACCGGGCGCGCGGCGGCGGCAGCGGCGGGAATGCGCGGCGCCTTCGGCAAGGGAGGCGGCGGCGGCGAGGGCGGCGGCCAGGGCGGCGAGGAGGTGGGGCCTGGCGGATGTTGCTCGCCATGTCATATGCCATCTTCGTTTGTTTTGATAACATTAATCGAGCCCCAAGGCGCTTCACATGGTGCCCATCAACCAATAAAATACCACCTAACTCTACGAATGGGGGTTCAATATGCGTTGAATGACGTGGCGATGATCATCTGTCAGGCCCTACGCGGAGGGCAAGGCGGCGGGGGCGGCGAAGGAGGACCGCCGACGAGCCCCCGATAAGGTGCGGCTCAAGAAGCACAAACACCAGTTGGGCGCTAAGGCAGGGCGGTGCAGGTTTACCCCAAATTGACCCAGGCTTGACACCAGGCTGACCCTATATTGACCCCGTTTTGACCCCAGGTTGACTCCGGACTGATGGCGATTGGTTTCAGCGCTGGACACTAAATTATGACGAGCCGGTTTCAAATTTTGCTTTCAATTTCAACTTGGGACGCTACACCAAGGCCCGCAAGCGCGCCACCAAACGCGCCGCCAACGAAGGTAGGGACTGTTGAACAGCGCTCGCCACGTCATCAAACGCATCTCAGTCCCTTGTTAATTCGGTCAAATGACATCCTATGACGTGGCGAGCACTTATACATTAGTCCCTAAACGACGGCGCGGCGGCGGCGGCGGGGGCGGCGGCGGTGAGGGCAAGGGCGGGGATAAAAGCGGTTTAGAAGCATCCTAGCATCCATAGCCAGCGCCATGCTCTTACCGCATCACGGTTATTAATAAATGAACTCCTAAAGATTCAGATGCCTACTAGTAGAAGCTAAACTATTGCTACTGTCAGATTGTCTGACGCTCTCCTATAAACAGACGCTAAGCTCTCCTCCTCGCACTCGAATACCCGCCTCCTCGCACTTTGGTATCTGCTACGCCTCGCCTCGCCTCGGCTCGGCTCTCGTCACCTTTTCTTCCAGTTGGACATCATGCTGGTGAGGCGCCCCACCGCCACCGTCTCCAGGTTGTAGCGGCGCAAGTTGAAATTGTAAGCAAACGTTGAAAGCAGTTTACGATATTCGAGTTTCAAGCGCTGAAACCATAGCCGAGGAGACCATAAGCGAGGAAAACACAGGCGAGGAAACCATAGGCGGCTGTCAGCTCGGGTTTCGATGTTATTGACCAGCATCGGCCTACCACGTCCCGCGCGGCCGCGGTCACGGAGCGCTCACCCCACGCCGCCGTCGCCGCGCCCGCCCCGAACGAAGCACCCGCCCCCCGCGCCGCGCCATTGGTGGCCGCCGCATCCGCCGCGTCGACATGATCCATAATGTAGCGGCGCAAGGTGAAATTGAAACAAACGTTCCAAGCAGTTTATGCTATTCGAGTTTCAAGTGATGGGATCACAGGCGCTTTCAAAACTGGATTTGATACTGTCAACCTACACCGCCCTACCATGATGCCTGGCACGTACTTGTCCATCGCACTCACCGTGGCGGAATACTTGGATTTCAGTTTCCCCACGTAATACTGCGCGTCGTAGATTGCCCCGCGGTTGCCCGACACTAGGGGCTCCCACTGGTCCACGATACGGCTTAATCTCAGTGTAAGCATGACTAGTCATGTTTACCTCCTCGAATTCGAGAGTGGGTTTACTCAAGGATCGCGACCCGGTCGGACTTTCAGCGAGTCGGTCGGCAGGATTTCGAAATGGACAGTTCTGATTGGGCGAACGGGATGCGATACCATACCTTCGATACCAGACCTGACAGTGAGCTTAATCTGAGCCGTTTCTGCCTCTAAAACACTCAATATCCCACAGAAGTGCTTATGTCGAGCACAAAAAGTGAACAAGTGTAAGCCCCTGCCCGACACCTCGATGCCCACCAACTTGCACCAGCGCTTGATGCGGGTGAGCGCCTCCGGCGTGCCCGAACGAGCCAGCTTCTTCAAGTTGCCGATGGTGAACGCCATCTCATCGGGGTCCCAACTCCAGGGTCTCACAGAACATGACGCCCACGTCATACTCCACGTTTTAGACCCTGTATATTTTTGTTGAACGACAGTCAGCTTCTCCATGTGTCAGACCCCAGTTTCTGGAGTTACTTACACGACAGCACATGACGTGCCTGACGGATAGTGCCTGACGCGTTATACTCTACAATTTAGATCCTGGTTTCTTGAGTAGAATGACAGCACATGACGTGGTTCCGAATCATCTGTCGGGACCCACCCGCTCGGTGTCCCACATGAGCGCCAGGATGGCGGCGCCCTGATGATCCAGGAATTCGGGCTCCTCATCCTCGTCCTCGAGGATGTCAAGCTCTGTAGGGAGCAACACGTTGTTGACTTTGAGCACTACGTCGACGGCGCCGGCGGTTTGGAATGTAGCTGCCCGCGACGGCACTGCCGACTGCGCCAACGAAGGCGCGACCGACGGCGCCGCCGATGCCCGGCGCGCAGCGCCTTTGCTGGCCACGGTCGACGGCCGGCGCATGGTGCCCGCCCCCGCCGCCGACGCCGACGCTGACGGCGCCTCCGATACACGGCGCGATGGAGCCGCCGACGGCGCCCGCGACGGAGCCACCGACGGTGGCATCGAAAGGATGTTGTCGGCGACGAAGCTCACGCTTCGCTGCACGCTCCCTGCGACGCTCGGGCTTCGCTGTACGCTTTGCAGCATGCTCCCCGCGACGCTGGGGCTTCGCAACACGCTTTGATGCACGCTCCCCGCGACGCTGGGGCTTCGCTGCACGCTTTGCTGCACGCTCCCCTCGACGCTGGATGCCCCGCCTCTCACTGGTTCGGTTATGACCGCCGCCCTGGCCCGCGCCCAACCCCCTTGTGGTGCGGTTGACCCCGCTGTCGACCCGAGACCTCTCTTGTCTGCGGCCCCGCGAAACTCCCCCGCCCGAGCCGCGGCGCCCATCCCGGCCGCCGCCGCCACTGCCGCTGCCGCCGCCGCCGCTTTCCTGCGATGCGCGGCATCGCTGCACACGGTCTCACAATTGTTTTCTCTCCTGCTTGCTGAAGCACCTTTGAGTGGTTTCATGCGAAGTATCAGGGGCAAAGCGACTGAATAGGGAGGAGATGTATCCTTACATACGTAAGGGTCTGCCCGCATGCAATGGCGGAGGGGGTTGGTTAATCCTCACAATGTGAAGCGCCTCGGGGTTCGATGAATGTTAGTCAAATAAAAAAGTGAGAGGCCCTACTGGTGCCCTGTGCCTTGCGCGTGATTTTGGCGGCGGTGGCGGCGTCCACGTACGGCGTCTGCGCCACCGCCTGCCAGGGAATGATGAATATTGCTCGCCACGTCCTGAAGCATATTCTGAATCCTCGTTTCTCGATTTCGATGACATCATATGAGGTGGCGAGCGCTATCCATCAGTCCCTACCGCCTGCCGCCGCTGCTTCAACGCCTTTTGTTTCGATTTCAGTTGCGCCGCAGCGCGCAGTACACCCGCCATCGCGCCCTGTGTCGTGTGTGACCCTGGAGCACCACCGCCGCCGCCGCCGCCACCGCCGCCGCCAGGCACTAGGCTCGCCAACACCTGCTCCGGGGTCATGGCCCATACGGCATCGGACCCGCCTCTGCTGACGCTGCCGTTGTTTTCGTTGTATGGGTATTCATCATCCTCGGCCATGGCTCCCAAACCCCCCGCCCCCGCCGACTGCCGTAGACGTTGCTCAGTAGTGGAGTGAACAGATTGGGCAATCCGCGCCGCCGCCGCATCTCGCCCCGTGCGTAGCAGCACAGGTTGAAATTGAAAGCAAATTTTGATGTCGCTTGATCATATCTCAGCTTCAAGCGATGAAACCAGGCGCGGTCAACCTCCAGTCAACCTCCAGTCAAACTGGGGTCAAATCGGGGTCAAATTGGGGTCAAATTGGGGTCAAATTGGGGTCAAATTGGGTCAAGTTGGGGTCCGCATTCATCGCCTTACCCGTGCGGTACTGCTTGGGCGCCCCCGCCGCGCCGCCCGTGCCCGCCGCCGCCTTCTTCCGCGCCGCTTCGAGCCGCCGCCGCGACTCCTTTTGCGTCGCCGCGGCCGCAGCCGCCGCCATCGAAATCCAGGGGCCTACACTCGCCTACATTGCAGGTTGACGTGAAAGCTTTTGGTATGGTACTGGTAAGTTGGGTGACTTTCTTGGGTTGCAGTGACAAGAATGGCTCTGGGCTGAGAAGTGGACGAGTACACTCGTCTACTTTTCGGCTCGATGTGAGCACTCTTGGTATGGTGAGATGGGTGGCTTTCGCGGCGTTCAGTGACAAGAATGGCTGAGGATGCGCTGAGAAGTGGACGAGTGTCAGCCCCTGCCGCCGTCGCCGTGTGGCCTGGTCGCACCGTCAGGATCCGCCGCGCCACCAGATCCGGGTCGGTTTCCTGGCGGCTCCTCCTCTGAGCAGGGGCTTACAGTCGCACGCTACGGCTCAATCTGAGCCTGTTTTGTCACTGGAACAATGCAAAGTACCCCACGAGAGTGCTTAGGTTAAGCTGAAAGTGGGTAAGCCCTTGCCGGTGAGCGTCCTTGGCATCGGAGTACTGCCTCGCCCGGTCCCGTGTCATCGCCGCCGTACCCCAGGGCCGCGCCAATCTGTCCCATTCCACCTCATCTCCCAGCCGTTCAATTCCTGAACCTGCAGCCGTCATCCCACCTTGGTACCTGATATTTCTGGTGCACAGTATGACAGAACAGGTGAAGCTGATACCAATGACGACCGATATCGATTGATATTGATCGTTATGTACCCTGCTGCAGTTGGTCGAGGGGACGTCTTTGACATTTCGACGAATCACAGCACGGTAGATAACGATCAATATCGAACAATATCGAACAACATCAATCGATCTCGATCGTTAATGGTAGCTGCTTCTCTTCCCTTGTCATGAGACCCTGCCTCCGCCAAGTCCTTCCCCTGACGCCCGCCAAAAGCCACTTTGTGCTTCGGGCGCCCCTCGCCCACGTAGCGCGTGGCGCCTTTGCCGTCGTCGCTGTAGAATTCATCGTCGTCGCCGCTGTCGTCGCTGACGTATTCGTAGCCGTCGCCGACGTCTGGGCTGCCGTGATGTAGCGGCGCACGTCGAAATTGAAAGCAAGGTGTGAAAGCGGTTCATCGTATTCGAGTGTCAAACGCTGTAACTAAGCACGGTCAACACGGGTTCAACCTGGGTTAAAGTACGCGTTCACGGACCCGCTGATGTATATGCAAATAAGGGTGTGGACTCCGGTCGGCAATTGTACGAATTAGACGGTGTCGGCCGGTCGGGTGGCTGGTCGTGAGTTTTGAGATACAACGTACTTCCAGAACTCACCACTGAGAGGCAAATTTCCGATACGGCGGGTCCGTGGGCCGCGTAGAGCCTGGGTTCAACCTGCACCGCCCTACCGCGACCCTGGACGCTGCGGTGCATCATGGTCCCCGCGCCCTGGATGGCGAACTGTATCCTCAAGACAGGGCCTTACACCAGTTCCCGTTCCAGCTCAACTCGAGCATCGTCTATATAGAACGCTGTGGTTTATCGGCAGTACGATTAGCACATCCTGTAACTAGACTAGGAGCTATGCTCCAGTCCGCTACTCACCCTTTTCGTATCCTCGCAAGTTCGCACGTGCTCAGCAAACGTTTCTCTAGCGACCTAGCGTTGCGTACATTTATCGACACGTGGCAGAATGGAGCAGAGCATCGCCTCGATGTCAGGAACAAGACGGCTCAACTTGGGCTAGTAATGGGACTAGGGCTCGGCCCTGCCTATGCTTGTCAAACTAAGTTAGTGCTAGCGAGGGAGAGTATTAAACTAAGCTAGTTTAGGGGCTAGTGGTTAGTGGTTTAGTGGTTTAGTATGGGGGACTACAGTGGATTAATGGAATAAGGGGGTCTAAACTAAGCTAGTTTAAGCTAGTTTAAGGGCTAGTTCTTAGTTGGCTAGTTTAGGGGCGACAAATATAGCCCTGCCCGAAGGCTCGCGCGAAGGCGTCTTGCTCGGGATCCTCGCGGGGATCCACCTGGGGGTACGGCCTGGCAGGTGGTGGTGTTGGTACTGTCACCAGTACCTGAGGGATATCATGATTATACTTGTCGCCCCTAAACTAGCCTACGAAGCACTAACCCCTAAACTAGCTTAAACTAGCTGAGTTTAAACCCCCCTATGTTGCAAACCACTGTAGTCGCCAATATTAACCCACTAACCACCAACCACTAGCCCCTAAACTAGCTTATACTAGCTTAGTTTAACCCCCCCCATCGCCAGCACTAACTTAGTTCGACAAGCATAATCATGATCGGAGCCTTGGGACGTTCCTGCTGCCAGCCAGTGCCTTGTCTGTACTGTGTACTAACCGTAGTATCTCGTACTACGGAAAGTAAGTTGGAGTTTGGTTGAATTGACCAATGGTCAATATATTTTTGGCCAAATCACCAAATTCCTACTGACTGAAAGTTACTTATCCATAGACAAAGCACTAGATCCGCACCACACGTTGCCCCTGGTCCTTTGTTGACCCGCAGAGTGCAGTCCTGGCGGAGCTTCGCTCCTCGCTCGCCACATCATAGGATGCCATGTTAATCACAGAAACGAGGGTCCAATATGCGTTGGATGAAGTGGCGGGCAATGTCTGCCAGGCCCCTGCTCGCCACATCACAGGATGTCATGTTAAGCAAGATACGAGTGTCCAGTACGCGTTGGATGACGTGGCGGGCAATGTCTGCCAGGCCGCACCGGGGAGATGCTGCGGGGCGTGCGCTCCCCCCACGCTGCGGCGGCGGCACCGACGGCGGCAAAGCGGTCGGGCGGCGCGCGCGGCTGCGGCCGCTCGCCGTGACGTAGTGGCACACGACGAATTTGAAAGCAAGGTTTGAAAGCGTTTCATCATATTTTAGCTTCAAGCGCATAGATCAAGCGCGGTACCAGCCAAGGGTCAACCCGAGGTCTACCTGCACCGCCCTACCGCGGCGTGCGTGTGCGATGGACAGCGTGGAGTCCGACGCCGCGGTCGACGCTGTGTCAACATCGCGGTCGAACTGGAAAAATGTAAAATCGTCGGCAACGGCGGTGGCGGAGGCGGCCTGGACAGGGGCTCTGGATGAGGAGGTGGAGCGGCGGGCGGCGGCGGCGGCGGGAGAGGTTGATGGGCGGACAGAGGATGTTGAAGGGCGGGCGGAGGATGGTGCCGGGCGTGCGGATGAAATTGATGGGCGGGCGGAGGCGGCGGCGGGCGAGCCAGCGGGCCGCTCTTGTAGGCGAGAGGGCGTTGCCGACCGCGAGGAGGCAGCGTGGGCCTCCCCCGTCCCCGCCGCTGAATGTGTTGAAATCCTCCTCCCTGGCGTTAAACTCCGCCTGCCATCAACCCCCGGTCCCGCCCCCGCCGCCGCCGCCGTCGCCCGCCGCTCATCCTCCTCAAACTGCGCCTCCGCTTCTGCCCGCCGCTCCTCATACTCCAACTGCGCCGCCGTCCGTCGCTGCTCCTCCTCATCCAGCGCCGCCGTGTACGCCGCCACCTCCTCCGCCGCGCACGTCGCCGCGTCGTGCGTCCTCTCCTCCTCCCGTCGCTCCCCCATCTCCTGCTCCTGCAGCTAGGGACTGATGCATTGTACTCGCCACGTCATCATACGCAGTTTTAAACCCTCGCTTCTGATAGATAGTGCTCGCCACATCAGCATACGTATGGTTTAA
>Ga0307489_10001954_pt1 | contig 13733 bp, 24 predicted proteins | sample SB12metaG_FD_202247 | JGI IMG/M metagenome (GOLD analysis project Ga0307489, IMG submission 202247) | Sea-ice brine microbial communities from Beaufort Sea near Barrow, Alaska, United States - SB 1.2 | ecosystem: Environmental > Aquatic > Marine > Coastal | place: USA: Alaska | collected... | reverse complement strand
AAGTGAAGAAGCGAGAGTTCAAAATGCGTTGAGCGACGTGGTGGAAAATATGTACCATACCCTGCCGTCGTCGCCCCCGATAGCAGACGGCACCGCCTGGGCGTCGCCGCCGTGCGCCCCGTCGCCTCCCACCCGGTCCAAGACATCCTCCTGGAGCAGGCGGCGGCGGTGCTCCCTTGCGGCGTCCCCAACCCCGACCCCAACCCCTTCGCCTGCTTCGTGAACCCTTGCGGCATTCACTGAGCTGAGTCGCCTCCGCATCCGGGCAGCTCCGGCATCCGCTTGCTGCGCGGCCAGGCCGGCCATGGCGTCGGGCGGCGGCGACTCCTGCGCCACGTCCGGCGGCAGGAACCCGCTGTCGAAGGAGCCCTCGTCCACCTCGTCGTTGGTCACCGCGGCGCCCACGTTGGGGTGCGAGTGGTCCACGTGGTCCGGCGCCAGGCAGAAGGGTCGTTTATGACAAGCATTCGAACCAATATCAGGTGAGGCGCTTCCGCCGCAACGCGACAAGCATCGCTGCGTGCTCACGAGGCAGCAACGCAATCGGCATGTCCTTGGGCGTCGTGAAGGGAGAGCTCATGTCGAGGTAGAAGGGATCGTGACTCACCGTCAGAGCGAATGCGCATACAGACGCGTGGAGGGGGAGGGGGAGACTCAACGTCAGGCGAGTGGTTGTTCTCAACAACCCTCCTGCCAGGCCCACGTACCAGCCCTTGCGCACGCGCAGGCGCGGCACGTACAGCTTCTTGTCCAACTGCGTGCCGTGGTCGTTGTAGAAGTGCACCTCGCCATCGTACATGGGCAGCAGGATCGGGCGGTAGGGTCATGCAGTTACTGCCCACCACGTCATCCACACGCATTGTAATCCCTCGTTTCTTGAATTCTCGCCCTAGCTCCTAGCCAGCGCCTCCACCCAGTCCCGGTCCGGCCCCCGCTCCCACGCAATCCAAGCTAACAATTTGCCCGCCACTTACCTTCATGTCTCGAGTGGAATGGCAACCTATGACGCGGCGAGCAACATTTAACAGGACCTATAAGGCGGGTGCGGGAGCAGACGCAGACACAGACGCAGACGCTGGCAGTCCCCACCTCGGTGCCGTCTCCCGCGTTGTGCACCAGCGGGCTGGCGTGCACGGTGGACTTGTGGAACGCCGGCCAGTCGCCGCCCGCCTTGGCGGAGGGTCACTGACAACAAGCACTCCAGCCGAGGTCGGAGCGTTGACTTACGTTGAGTGCAAATGCTCACACAGACGCGCGGAGGTGGAGAAGGAGAAGGAGTATGTTGAGGAGGAGGAGCAGGAGGAGAAGGAGGAGGAGGAGGAAGAAGAGGAGGAGGACAGGGAGGAGGAGGAGGAGGAGGAGGAAGAGGAGGAGGAGGAGAAGGATGAGCAGGAGGAGCCGGAGTGTGTACGTCGAAACAATGTCGTTCCAGTGCTTGTTATCGATAACCCTCCTGCCTTGGCACCGTCCTCGCCCTCCAGCACCTCGAGGTAGTGCACGAAGGACGGCACGATGACCTCCTTGTGGCCGTCGCTGAACAGGTCGGTGATGATCGGCGTGCTGTAGATGCTGGAGGTCACCTCACAGGAGGGTCATGGAGAACAAGCACTACGACTTACCTTCAGGGTGGAAGCTCATGCTGACTGGCGGAGCATACGGAGAGTAGGAGGACGAGGAGGAGGAGGACGAGGAGGAGGAGAGGAGTGAAGGAGGAGGATGAGACGCAACGTTGGCGAGTGCTTGCTCTCAATGACCCCCGCGGAGGAGTAGGAGGAGGAGGAGGAGTGCAATCACCGGTCGATTGCTTGCTCTCAGAAAACGCCTTGCCTCGGTCATCCACCGCAGCTCCAGGTTCGCCGGGCACTCGTCCTGCGGCCGCAGCGCCTCCTCGCAGGAGGGTCAGTAAGAACAACACCTCGACCGACGTTGATTGGACGAAAAGCACAATCCAGGTCGAAGGTACATCTCATAGGACGGTCACCACCAACCGAGTCCGTGCGTCGGTACGAGCATGCACCCTGGTGGATAGGCAAGGTGCGTTCTGCGTGCGAATCGTTGTTCTCGACACCACACGGGTCCTGAAACTGCCAGGCAGGAACCGGGTTCTCTGATTCGCGAAGCGAGTGGACCGCTGCTCACCAGCCATTGTGGGTCGTTCGGAACAGTGCTCCTCACTAACGGTCGAAGCTGGCTCCGCGTGCGGGCTCCGACCCTCGACGGAAACTCAGCGTAGTAGAGCAGAGAACCCCCCTGCCTCGTCGTCGAAGCTGTCGGGCGATGCTTTGCGCTCCAGGAATTTATTCGAGGCGTCGGTGCCGTGCACGTCCTTCGTTATGATGTGGTCGTGCGAGATGGGCCGCGACACCTGCGCGGCCGCGGGTACCGGTACCGAGCACAGCGCGGCGCTCACGAGCAGGGCGGCGAGCGCCAACCGTGGCCCTGCCCCGCCCCGCCGTGCAGGGAGCGGCGCAGTCGCGTCGCTGCCGCCCCTGTGTTTCGGTTTAGGGCACCCATCCAAGCCGTTCATTTTGCGCCCCGGGGAGCCCCACCCAACGCACAGCTGGTTTGCAGACACGACGAGCCGCGTGGCCCTGCCGCCGCCTCTACGGCTGGTGGGAGGGCGAGCAGTGCGCGCGCGTGTCCCCGACGCTTGCGCGTCGCCACTCAAAGTGATGCTGGCCGGGCAGGGGCAGGTTAACGTCTAGACAGGCTTCGATACCACTCGATCTCGACGGCTGTACTGTTGACAGTATAAAACAGTGTTCGACCACCATCGAACCCCTTGAGTTGTCATCGGACTCCAGCGCGCACAACCGTACAGCGCCGGCGCCTCGCCGCTCCCGCAAACTCGCCCGTCGCGTTCCAACTGTCGGGCGGCGCCCCTACCTTGCCGCGCCCACGTGGTGGACACCGCTACACTGACCACGAGGGGGGGTGCTGAGTTTCCGTTTTTTGGCGATATTTTTGGCGGGCACCTTTGTGCCGCACTGAATACCTGCCGCTGAGATGTCGGGCATCGCTCGCAGCCGTCTCGCGGAAGAGCGGAAAGGTAAACTATACCCCAGCACCTCATCGTGTTACATACGCGCGGTCCTCGCTTGGCATCCGTGCGCGCCGCGATGCTTCATACACGCAAGATCCCAAACACTTCGCATGCCTACACTTCAGGGTCAAGGTTGTCATTCACCGCCTCTCTCCCAACCTCCTCACCCTCCGCACCCCTCTTCTCCTCCTCCTCCTCGTCGTCGGCCTCATCCTCATCCTTTTCATCCTCTTCCTCCGTCGTCTCACCCTCATCCTCCACTCCAACCACCTCTTCCGCCTCGTCCTTCCCTCCTCCGCAATCAACCCATCCTGTCCCTCACGACTCAATCCCTCCCCCTCCTGTGCCCATCTCAACAGTGTGGCGCAAGGATCGCCCACACGGATTCTTCGCGCGCCCGGACACCAGCGACGACGGGTGCGACCTACCCACACCCACCGGACCACACGAGTCCCACCGCTTTCTCGTCCGCTTGCCCAATGATTGCAAACCTCCTCTCACTTGGTCACGTGTGTTGTGGTGCCCATTTCGATTTGCAAGCTCAACGTAACTGGTTGCTCACAGCCTTTGTTGTACTGTGCAGGGCTGTGAATCTGCTCAAGTGGGTGTGCCAGATTCCGGGCAAGAAGGAAACATTGTGGGAAAGCGGGTTCTACCCGCTAACGATGGAGTTCAGTGAGGTGGGGTGCTGCAATCTGAAACCCGCGTTGAAACCGACTGGTTGGAGAATTGTTATCTTACCAAAAACGTTCATTGAGCCCCAAAGCACTCACGTTGTGAGCAAATTACCAGCCCTCTCCGCCATTTCAACTCTGGGTCTGTCAAGGTTTAGGCCTATCGATGGGCGCTATTCCGAAGCGGCTGTGGCGCCTGAAACTGAAATATGGTGAACTGCTGTCAAGTTTCTGTTTCAACTTCAACTCGCGCCCCTACGTTTGGGACTACCCGTCCAAGCCGCCAAAGTGCAAGTTCCCGGCGGGGTTCTTCCACCCCAACATCTACCCCTCGGGGACTGTGTGCCTCAGCATCCTCAGCGAGGAGGACGGGTGGCGGCCATCCATCACCGTCAAGCAGATCCTCCTTGGAGTCCAGGTGAGCGGTGGTCTCGGCCGCTTTCTTGCTATCGTTGCTACGTAACTCCCCTTGGGAGGTTTGCGGGCTACTGCTGAACCTACCTGTAGCCGCTTGCTTGCTCCTGCTGGGGCGGTGCAAGTTGAATTTGAAAGCATAAGTTGAAAGCAGTCGCTTCGTGTTTAGGAGTGACGAGCTGAAACCAGACACTTTCAACACGGGCTGAAATGATTTCAACTTGCACCGCCCCATCCGTCTCATGCAGGATCTGCTGGACACGCCAAACCCGGCGTCCCCGGCGCAGAGCGAGGCATTCATGCAGTTCACCAATGACCGCATCGAGTACGACAAGCGCGTCAAGGTGCAGGCAGCCAAGTAGGGCCCAGCGATCCCTAAACCCTAAAACCCTAAAACCTAAAACCTGAACCCAAGACCCTAAACGACTGCGTGGAGCCCAGCTGCAGGCGGCCAAGTAGGGCCGGGCATGTATTGGGTGGAACACGTCATTGGGTTCCATACTGCCCGCCAAATACTGCTCGAGTTTTCCACGTCATGGGCTGCCACTTCCACAGACCACACACACACACACATTCACGCGCACCACGAAATCGAAGCTGACGGCTCAACGACTTTGATTGGACATGACGATACTCATTCTCAGTTTACACTGGTCTTCTTTCCACCGACGCTGCAACCACAGCGCTGAGTGACATTCTAAGACGCGATCCAATCAACGCAACGTCGCCACGTCCCCGCTCCCTCTGCTTGACGCGGGTTTGACGATGCTTGTCGATAACGTGGTGGGCAATATCTGCCAGGCCCTACGCTTGCTCACCATGTCATAGGATTCCATTTACCTCGAGAGACGAGGGTTCGAAATGCGTGTGGATGACGTGGCAGGCAAAATCTGCCAGGCCCTCCGGCGAGGTACCCGCCGCCGTCGTGAGAGCCGCCGCGGCAGTGGGGGTGGGCATGTATTGGGTAGGATGGCACCACACTGAGGTGAAAGTTGGGTAGAATGGCACTGCACGGAGGTGGATATTGGGTAGAATGGCACCATACTGAGGTGGATATTGGGTAGAATGGCACCAGAGAGAGAATAATCGGAGAGACAGACGCTTCCGCGTGTACGAGGAGGCACCAGGCTTTCACCGTAGCACGCCTGGGTAGGATGGCACCATGCCAGGGTGGATATTGGGTCGAATGGCACCATACTCAGGTGGATATTGCCGCGGTGAGCTAGATTATCGCTCGCCCTCTCCGCCTCGCCCACGGTTTTTAAACGTAGCTTATGAGATAATCAAGTTAGAGTCGAAGCAGCTTTGCCTCGTGTCCGATCTCCCGGCATCCTCCGATCTTGCCCCCGTGTGCGCGTTGGTTGGTTTGTTATTGCTCATGAGACGCATTGGTGTGATGGCCGCCAAGTGTCGTGCGGAAGTCAATGAACGTTGGTGGCTTCCTTCTAAGTCATTGGGACCCGCATGTGACAAGCAAATTTGTGCCAGGGCCTGTACAGTACTGTACAGGCAGCGTCGAGTAGATGCGAAACGTGTGAGTCAAGCTCGGCTCCTGAGCTTGCCTGGAGCCGATCCAGTCACCAAACGTCAAACATTCTGGAGCTCAGTCAATGTCGAAATTACTCTAGATGTCTGCCCATACGGTCTAACACCGATTTCCAGGTTCGTAACCCGGGACCGATATCCGAAACTTCCTATCTACTACAGACGGAAGACTAGGGCGATGGCGATGGACGCGGCCAACGCGGCGGAGCAGGTAGGGTACGATGGATAGTGCTCGCCAAGTGATCACTTTCATTTTCAACCCTCGTTTATTGAGTTAAACGACATCCTATGACGTGGCGAGCGCTCTCCATCTGTCCCTGCTTTGAACCCTCATTTATTGAGTTAAATTACGTTCTATGACGTGGGGAGCGCTATCCACCGGTCCCTGCTTTAAACCCTCTTTTCTTGAATTAAATGAAATCCATTGACGTGGCGAGCACTTTCCATCAGTCCCTCGGAGCAGGTGATGGCGCAAGACGGTCAGTACGGCGGTAACTCCGACGGCGCGGCGGACGCGTTGTGGGGCGGCGCTTTCGGAGACGACAACGAGGACGAAATCGATTATTTCTAAACTGCAGTATGAAGATCGTCTTTTTGCAAGTCTAATAATGATAGCGATAAGACAACGAAATCATACAATTCAGACCTTACTGCTCGCTTACTGCTGTACAACTTTTAATCGATGGATTTTATAAAATTCCAGTGACTGGTTTACGCGACCAAGTGAAGGCGCTCACATGCCCCCACACACAAGCGGAAGCTTCTGTTACCGTGTGACCACAGCGCCAAGCTACCACACGCGCATCGCCCGGTCTCCCGTGACGCGGACACCGTCGACTGTGGTCTGTCGTCGTGACACGCTAGCTCGGCTATGGCGACGATATTTCAAATGCGTTTGTACATCATCATTACAAGCAAGTTCAACTTTGACTCGCCCGGGGGGCTGCGACCTACGAGGGCGCCACGGCCGCCAGACAGGCATACTCCCGCCCACTGCCTTCACCGCCCCGAGCCAGGGACGGAGCCGGGCATGCACGGACACCAAGTCCTGGCGCCCGCCGCGTCACTAGAGCTAATCGTGTGTGTGGCCAACAGCAATCGTGATTGTGTTGCTTCATCATCTACTAATGTCTCGTCATCTGTCGTGACTGCGTCGTTGTGTGCTTCATATTATTCTGTGTCGTCGTCAACTGTCGTATATGTGTTCTGTGCATCTCGTGTACATGTGGGGTATTCCTTGGTGTGGCGGCGCAAGTTGAATTTGAAAGCAATGCTTGAAGGCGCTTCAGAGAGAGACGCTTCCGCGTGTATGAGGAGGCACCAGGCTTTCGCCCTGGCCCCCGTGCGCTTCATCATATATTAGTTTCAAGCGCTTAATTCCAGGCGCCTCCAACATGGGCTTCATCGGTTCAACCTGCACCGCCTTACCTTGGGCGGTGTGCAGCTGCGACAATTATATGTCGATGGAGCATATGCCGCCGTGCTGTAGCAGCGCAAGTTGGAATTGAAAGCAACGTTTGAAACCGGTTCATACATAGTTTCAGCTTCAAGCGCTGAAACTAAGCGCTGTCAATCTAGGGTCAACCTGGGGTCAACCTGGGGTCAACCTGGGGTCAACCTGGGGTCAACCTGTGGTCAACCTGGGGTCAACCTGGGGTCAACCTGGGATCAACCTGGGGTCAACCTGGGGTCAACCTGGGGTCAACCTGGGGTCAACCTGGGGTCAACCTGGGGTCAACCTGCGCCGCCCTACCACGCGCTGTGCTCAGTTGTTCCACCTCCTCCGGCAGCGCCGCCAGATCCGGGTTCCCGACGAGGGACAAAGACGTCAGCGCCTTGATGTAGCGGTGCAAGTTGAAATTGAGAGCAAAGTTTGAAAGCATTGCCTCATGTTATAGTTTCAAGCGCTTATATTCAGGCGCTTTTAACGTGGGTTCCCTAGGGTCAACATGCACCGTCCTACCTTGAGGCGCCCGAACTCCTTCGGCACGCCCGTCAGCTTATTGTCGTCCAGGGACAATGTCTCCAGCGCGGTGAGCCCCCCGAGCGCCGCCGGCACGCTCGTCAATTCGTTGTAGCTGAGGTCCAACCCCGTCAGCGCGGTGAGTTTCCCGAGCTCCTTCGGCACGCTCGTCAATTGGTTGTCATTGAGGTCTAGCTTCTCCAGCGCGGCAAGATGCCCGAGCTACAGCGTCTTAAGTTGAATTTGAATGCACAGTTTGAAAGCGGCTCATCACAGTTTAGTTTCAAAGTGCTTAGATCCAGGCGCTTGCAAGGTGGGTTCGATCGGGTCAACCTGCATCGCCTCACCGAGCTCCTTCGGCACGCTCGTCAGGTTGTTGCCGGTGAGGGTCAAACGGTTCAGTACGGACAGGCGCCCGAGCGTCGCCGGGACGCTCGTCAGCTGGTTCCCGTTGAGGCTCAACCACGTCAGCGCGGTAAGCCCCCCGAGCGCCGCTGGCACGCTCGTCAGCTGGTTGTTGTGCAGGAACAAAGACGTCAGCGCCATGAGCTTCCCGAGCTCCTTCGGCACGCTCGTCAGCTTGTTGCCCTCGACGGACAACGTCTCCAGCGCGGTGAGCCCCCCGAGCGCCGAAGGCACGCTCGTCAGCTCGTTATCGCTGAGGCCCAAACTCGTCAGCGCGGAGAGGCGACCGAGTTCGGCCGGCACGCTCGTCAAATCGTTTTTGTAGACATGCAGACCCTCTAGCGAGGTGAGCCCCCCGAGCTCCGCCGGCAATTTCGTCAGCTTGTTCCTGTCGAGGGACAAGGACGTCAGCGCCTTGATGTAGCGGCGCAAGTAAAAATAGAAAGCAAGACTTCAAATGCAGCTCAGCACATTTTAGTTTCAGGCGCTGAAACCAGGCGCCGTCAATAGAGTAGCACGTGGTAAGATCACAGAGTGTCACACATGAGGGGCTGAGTCAGAGACCCAACGCGTAGGCCGCCTTATTCCGTGCTTGCAAATACGGGTGTCAACCTGCACCGCCCATCCTTGAGGTTCCCGAGCTCCGCCGGCACGCTCGTCAGCCAATTGTCGCTGAGGGTCAACCGCGTCAGCGCGGAGAGATTTCCGAGCTGGGGGGGCACGGTCCCCAGCTGGTTAGCGAATGCACCGAAGAGGATCAATGTCTTCAGCGCGGTGAGCCCACCGAGCTGTAGCGGCGCAAGTTGAATTTTAAAGCAAAAGTTAAGAGCAGTTCATCGTATTTTAGTTTCAAGCGCTGAAACCATAGGTAGGTGGTTTCAACACGGGTTTTGATACTGCTGTCACCCTGCACCGCCCAACCGAGCGCCGGCGGCACGCTCTCCAGGTTGTTGGAGCTGAGGTCCAACGTTTCCAGCGCAGCGAGGTTCCCGAGCTCCGGTGGCACGCTCGCCAGCATGTTCCAGTCCAGGTTCAACGTCTTAAGCGCGGTGAGCCCCCCGAGTTCCTTCGGCACGCTCGTCAGCGAGTTCATGTGGAGGTCCAACGTCTCCATCGCGGTGAGTCCCCCGAGCGCCGCCGGCACGGGGCCCGTCCAACCCCTGGATTGTAGCTCGACTTTCACCACGCGCCCATCCCCGCCGACGGTGACCCCATCCCACTCAGACACGGGCGCGTTCTCGTCGCTCCACAACTTATGCAGCTGCGGGGAGCTGGCGCGGCATTCAAGCAGAATGGATCGGTCGAGGTCAGCGGGAGTAGGCTTCGACCTCTTGAGGACGTTCTCGCCAGCGCGGCCGGCGCCGGCGCCCTGCGCGAGCGCCCCGCCGGGGGCCTCGAGCAGCAGCAACGTCACGGCGAGCGCGAGGGCGGCGGCGGCGGAAATCATTGAGCGCGGGGACCCTGGTGCACGAGCAACGGGGATAACACAAGAAAAGAGAACGTCAGAGGATACGGTAGAGGTGTTCGTGGGAGAGAAAATGTTGTAAAAACAACGACACGCAATCAAGCAAGCAAGCTGTAACGAGCTTGCTGGTTGGGCAGCCCGCCGGCGCTCGAGCGAGCGCCCTCGGCGGGGAGGTTGCGCGGCTATCACGGCAGCGCAAGACGACATAGGTTGACGACACCGAACAGAGATGAAAGCCCGGCGCGTGCAGTATCGCGGCCCGCGCCGTCGCCGCGGCCGGGTCGTCTGTGCGAAGGGGAGGCGTGGAGTTCTGGCAGAGGCCGGGGCAGGGAGAAAACCGCGACGGAGGCGGAGAAGGCGGGGGATGCGAAGGCGGGGAATGAGGCGCTGGGGCAGGCGGTGGAGGAGGATGCGCCGGCCGGCCGGGGGAGGCTGTGCCGGGGGAGGCGACGCCGGGGGAGGCGGCGGAGGTGGGGGAGGCTTGGAGCCACGATATGAGCGGAGGGTCTCTGGTGGGGCGCGCACCAGGCGAGATGGCCGCGGCGCTGCGACGGCGCCCGGCGGCGGAGCACGTCATGGCGTTGGATGGAGACTTTGCTTCGGAGCGTCGTTTGCTCTGGCGGGGTGGCGGCGCGGGCGGCGGAGATGAAGGCCGGTGGCGACAGCGTTTCACTCGTGCGGCTCTTGCGGATAGGGGGTGCCCAGGTGGAGGATGAGTCATTGCTTCTCTCATCGTCCGAGAAATCATCAGACCCACGACACCCCCGTATTCTGTGTCCAACCACAACCCAACGCGCGCGCCCCCGCTCCCGCGCACCGCTACGTATCGCTGCCAATCCTCGACGTCCACCGCGCTGCTACCGCGGACGACACAGCGGGGGCCCGACGACGCCCACCTTGACGCGGCGCAGAACCCCGCGATCATGGAGGGGGAGGGGGCGTCTGAGCTCGACAACACCCTACTGCGGGAGAGGGGAAAGGGGGAGGCGGGGGGTGCTCACGTGGCGGCGCAGGCGGCGCCGCCGGCGGCGGCGGCGATGGAGGCGTGCCCCCTCGCGGCGGCACCTCTTTCGGACGCGGTCGTCGCGCGGCGCGTCGTCGCGCGGTGGCGGGCGTTCGTGGCGGAGCGAAAGGGGGTGTTGCTGGTCGGCCTGCTCGGCCTGCCCGACCTTTTCGAGCGCGAGGTGTTGAAACAGCTGGATCATGTCGGCCGCACTATGGTCGCGCAGGTGGGGCGACCTTGGCTGGCGGCGGTGCTGGCCTCGGGGCTCCCGCGCTTGCCAAAGGGACGTAGGGTGCGGCTGCAGGTCAGGGGCTTCTGCACGTCCGCCGAGCGACTTGCGTGGGCCAAGGCGAACGGGTGCCCGTGGCGCGTGTCTCATGGAGACATGTGGTTCAACGTTTGTGAATTCGCCGCTGCGGGCGGGCACCTGGAGGCGCTGCGGTGGGCGCGGGAGCACGGCTGTCCGTGGGACGTATGGACCTGTCACAATGCCGCTGACGGCGGTCACCTGGAGGCGCTGCGGTGGGCGCGTGAGCACGGCTGCCCGTGGGGTGCGATGACCTGTCGCTGCGCGGCTGTGGGAGGGCACCTGGAGGTTCTGCGGTGGGCGCGGGCGCACGGCTGTCCGTGGATAAAGCATATATGTGTAAATGTTTCCCGGCACCACCCCGAGACTCGCGCATGGGTGCAGCAGCAGCCAGAGTAGTACGACTGTAGGGCATGGGTTCACAGCTTGTCAGGTGAAAGCTTGTGAAGGGCATGGGTCACAGACTGAAGGCCTTCACACACACTCCGCTAACGACGCGACGACTTGGGCATGGGTGCAGCGGCGAGAGTAGGATGATGCCGCCATCACACACACGTACATTAACGACGAACAGCAATGTGCACGAAAACCCACCGACTATGAGGATAAGTACAGCATTCACGCGCGTCCCGATCTCGGATTATCGTCGATCTAACGTCAGTCGAGTGCTTGCTCTCTATAACTCCCGTGCCTCATCCCACACTCTAACCAGTCCGCCACACACATCTCGTACAGAGGACTACGCTTATGTGTCCACGTTATTATATCGCGTTTGATCGTCAGACTTGCAATGAACGGAGGATTTACATTACACCACGCGCACAGCACACACCAGATACCAAACTGACCCGCCCGCCCTGCCCCACGCGCTAACGCTGAACACGCACCGCAGATACCACACACATCGGCCTCGCCACACACCTGCCCCGCCCCACACACTAACGCTGTGTCACCTGACTATGCTTGTCGTACTAAGTTAGTGCTGGCGATTGGGGGGGTCAAACTAAGCTAGTATAAGCTAGGTTAGGGGCTAGTGGTCAGTGGATTAGTGGGTTAGTACTGGGACCTGCAGTGGGTTTGTAAAATAGGGGGGTTTTAAGTAGGTCACTTTAAGCTAGTTTAGGAGCTAGTGCTTAGTGGGCTAGTTTAGGGGCGAGGAGTAGACACCTGACTGGTCCCGCATCTGCGCGTTTGTTGGTACTGTTCATGCTCATGACCACGTCGTTCATACACTTGCCGCAAAAAGGCGCAGCACAGCCCACAATCGCGGGGGCGTCGTCGCAGTTCCGGGGGGGGCTGGGGTATGGATTGCAATGAATACGAGATTTATATTACACCACGCACACCGCTCACACCGCAGATCTGCGGATACCACACGCACTCCGCCCACCTGCCCCGCCGGCACCCAGCCCACACGTGCCGCAGATACCACACATAACCAATCAACCGCCTCGCCCAACACGCCGCAGACACCACACACATCCGCCCACCCGCCCCGCTGCACACGCTTACACTTAGCACGCACCCCAGATACCACACACACCGGCTCCACCCCACATGCTGACGCAATGCTTAGCACACACCGCAGATACCAAAAATACCCGCCCCGCACAACATGCTCACAACACGTTTCGCACACAGCGCAGATACCACACGCATCGGACCCGCACGCTAACGCTCAGTCACCTTACTGACCGCACACAACGCACGCATCGCAGATACCACACACACCCGCCCCCAGGCCCGCCCCACACGCTAAAGCTTAGTGTCAATTTACGTCCCGAACCTGCGCGTACACCGCCTCGGTGAGGATGGGGATCTCCGGGTACACGCCCTGGAGCCAGAGTCGAGACGACGAATAAATTGATTGGTCAGGGTCAGGGCAAGTCTGATGATTCATGACCCCTTGTACACGTGGAACCGCCTTTCACGGGGGCCAGGGAACACGTCAGGAGGAGATGTTGGAGGAAGGGGAGGAGGAGGAGGGGTAGGAGGAGGAGGAGGTGGAGGAGGAGGAGGAGGAGGAGGAGGAGGAGGAGGAGGAGGAGGAGGAGGAGGAGGAGGAGGAGGAGGAGAAGGAGGAGGACAGGGAGGAGAAGGGGAAGGAGGAGGAGAAATGGGCGTCTGTCTCTCGGTATTTCTTGCAAAGCAGCAGCCCCGCCTGAATGGTGTTCAAGGCACAGTAGGTGAGGGCGAAGATGGCGTTCATCAGCGATGACGTGGCGGGAGGGGCTGACGTGATTGGCTCAGGGTGACTGATGTGGCGGGATAGGGTGACGTGATTAGCTCCCTAACACTGACGCGGCAGGACGGGGTGACATGATTGGCTGATTGGAACTGACGTGGCGGGAGGGGATGACATGATTGGCCCTGCCTGGATGGTGTTTAACGCACAGTAGGTGAGGGCGAATAGAGCGTTAAACAGCGTGAACATCTCCTTGTCGTAGCGCCGCAAGTTGAAACTGAGAGCACAGCTTAGTGGCAAGCGTCTGTCCGCTTGAAATGGCGCAGGGGGTTGTCAATGCTCTCTATGTGAATGCCTCGGGACTCGATGAACGTTGTCAACAAAGAAACACGCTAAAACCAAGCGCTTCTCAGGAGCGTATGAGGGGCCGTTGAGGAGGCGTAAGCAGTGCAGCGCCCCACGAGGGTGGAGCCAATGAAGGATACGGTGACGAACATGGGCAGGTACTGCCTGCAAGGCAATGTCACCCATCATGGGGATGACGTGGCGGGAGGGGCTGACGTGATTGGCTCAAGGTGACTGACGTGGCGGGAGAGGGTGACGTGATTGGCTCACTGGAACTGACGTGGCGGGAGGGGCTGACGTGATTGGCCCTACGATGGTTGAGCCAATGAAGGAGACGGTGACGTACATGGGCAGATACTGCATGATCAGACCCGCCAGCAGGGA